>Ga0116142_10006046_pt1 | contig 10568 bp, 16 predicted proteins | sample AD_UKC033_MetaG_FD_89785 | JGI IMG/M metagenome (GOLD analysis project Ga0116142, IMG submission 89785) | Active sludge microbial communities of municipal wastewater-treating anaerobic digesters from USA - AD_UKC033_MetaG | ecosystem: Engineered > Bioreactor > Anaerobic > Digestate | place: USA... | reverse complement strand
TATACAGATAAACTAGACTTGGAATCTGCCGGAACAATTCATCAAATTCTTGCATACGGCAGCCTCTCTTCGTTAAAAGAAATATTGAATAAACAAGGAGTGGAAAAAATCAGAAAAATTTTTTTGGAAGAACCTCAAAAGGTATATACACCATCAGCCTTAAATTTTATTTCCAAATATATTTTAAAGATTGTTGATCACCTTGATGAAAACAAGTATCTCAAATCTTCACCTAGAAATATTGGATGATACCAGAAAAGCGGCCTTAAAGAATATCTTGTCTTTTACGGAAAGTTTTGTTCTTGGGGGCGGCACTGCCTTATCTTTACAAATAGCCCACCGTCTTTCATTTGATTTTGATTTTTTTAGCCAAAAAGAAATCAAAAAAACTCTACTCGAAAAGATATCTCGAACAGTCAAAGTTAAAGAAGTGCTAGTACGTTCCATTGACGAATTGACGTTTCTTGACAGCAACGATATCAAATATACATTTCTTAATTATTATTTTCCGAATTGTTACGATATTTTGGAATACGACAACGGAATGAAACTTTTTCCATAAAAGAGATTGCGGTTAAAAAGGCATACACAATTGGCAGAAGAGGGGTTTACCGCGACTATTTTGATATTTTTGTGATATTGAAAAGCAATTATTCTTCTCTTAAAGAAATTAACGAAAATGCCCAAAAAGTTTACCGGGGAGTTTTCAGCCCGAAATTATTTTTGGAAAAATTGGTTTACTTTAATGATTTGCCCGATTTTGATATTTCGCCCCTGGACAGCACAAAGGATATTTCGCCAGATGCGGTCAAGCAATTTTTGAAAAAAGCCGTTAGGGATTATCTTGCAGATAATATTTAAGAGCACTGACGATTACACAAAAAGAAAGAGCGTTTGTTTGCAAAAAGATCTTTGTTGAACTATCCCCGAGTGGGCACAGCGGGCGCACATGGCATAATATACTTATGAAAATCTTAAAAAAGTTTATTTTTCTTTGTAAGATTTGCCGGCAAGGCGCCCCTTATTGTTTTAGCTGCTGTGATCACAAAGACGCCTTGGGGGTTTATAGAACTTGCCCTTGATAAATCAACCTTCCGATTGGGCGCGATGAATTTTTGCAGAGCCAAACTCAAGGGTGTTATAATTGATATATGTTCAGGAAACCTTTTTTAAACGCAGTTGCGGCTTCTGTTTACATTTCAATTGTCTCTTCGTTCATGTTTTACGGGAGTAGATTTTTTCCCAAAAAAGACACTCTTCTTGCGCCAATCGCCATGCTTTCTCTTTTTACACTTTCCGCCGCCGTAATGGGATACCTTTTTTTCTACCAGCCTCTTATGCTTTTTCTTGACGGAAACAGGAAAAAAGCGGTTGATTTCTTTTTGCGAACCGTCGCGGTTTTTTCGGCGATTACGATTCTTGCCTTTGCCTTACTTTTAATATAAAAGTATGATTTTCGATTTAGCCCCTTCTTCTGATTCAAAATTATTACTAGCGTATAAAGATTCCATGAAAGATCTTGGCGAATTTTTTGGAATAAATTGGACCAAGAATCCGCCCCTGGTTTTTTTAGTAAAAGACCGCAAATCAATAAATGAAATTATCGGTCAAGATACTGCCGATTGGTTAGTCGGCTGGGGAAGCAGGTTGCGCGGTGGAGTTTTTTTACTTTCAAAAGAGAATTACGAGAAGGAAAGCATCAATAAATATAGCGACGAAAAGTATTACGGTTTACTCAAGCACGAACTGGCCCATTGTTTTGCGGATATTTTAACGGGCGACTATAGACGTCCGGTTTGGCTAAGTGAAGGTCTTGCTCAATATCTTTCGGGCGAATGTCTCAGGCGGGGGAAACCCGTAATTCTAAATCACTTCTTGGATTATTTTGAGACCGAAGGAGAATTTCTTTATCGGGAGTCCGGTTTTGCGGTTGAATTATTGATTAAGAAATTCGGCAAAGAAAAACTGCTTGAATTATTAAGGAAAATAAACGAGAGCAGGCCATTTAAAAATTCCGAATTCGGTAATATTTTTGAGATTATTTATCAACAAAAACTCAGTTATTCTTTATTTAAATAGTTATCCTTTAATCAATCAAACTAAAGACAAGATTTTTAACGGTCTAATTTACAATTTTATTTAACTCTTGCCTTATTTTAATTTTGTGGAGCGATGGCTTTGTTTTTAGCAAACACAAAAAGACCGCCCAGGTTGATTGACGACGTCCTGTTTATATATTTAAGTTTTTCCTCAGGTTATTCAATTATGCTTTTCAGCTATGAATAGAAAAATACGCGCCTTGATCAGCCTTGGTTTATTAATATTTTAGAGACTTTCCGTTTTTAGCGGAGCAGTTCTCCATTTGGCCCCGGAAGGGCAAAAATCCGGCCGGCAGATTTTACTTTTCGGCCCGCTAAAACACAATTGTTCGGAGGTTCATGCCTGGGTAAGTTTTATTGCTCTGACGGTGACAATTGGCCACATAATTGTTGCCCGGAAAATTTTAATAAGTCTTCTAAAAAATCTCTTAAGGGAGCTTTAACTATTTTATTTCGGGGAAATTGAGTTAAGAAGAGCGGTAAGTTTTTCAACTACCTGCTGTTCGTTGTCGGCCAGGTTGTTAAGACCGGCAAAAAATTTGTTTTTAACTTTTTCTTCGGTTCCTTCATAAACGACCTCTTTTCTTTCCGGGTCAAGTTGGCAGGGTTGGGTATTTTTGCTTAAAATTTCCGTTAACCTTGGATCGCCTTCTTTAACCGCCGAGGTAATGCTATTCAAAAAAACGATTTCTCCGTTGGAGAGTTTAAGTGATTTTTGGCCTCTTAATTTAAGGGCTAGATAATCGGGGCTAGCGCAACCCCCGTCCGGCCAGTTAAGACCAACGGAAAAGGAAATGCCGTTTTTTTCTCCGATCAAATTAGGCAATGGTCCCAAAAAAAGATAACCTCCGTGGCCGCCTTCTTTCGAATTGGCGTCAAAAAGGTTTAGGCTTATTCCGTCAACGGTCTCAATCAAAACATATTGGCTATTCGGAACGGCCGGGTCGCCGGCGCAGGCAAAAGTATTTTCTTCCCGATATTTAAGTTTGACGGAAGGATCAATTGATATCGGCAGGTTGGCGGGAAGAATTCCGTAAAAGTAACTGCCCTTGCCAAAGGAAATCTTAAGACAGTTTTTCGTCAGAATTTCCTGAAATGAAGCGGTTAATTTTTCTTTGGTTGCTGGGGGTTCGGTTACTTTTGCTTCCGGAGAAGGGGTCACTTTTTCTTCGGCTATTTCTTCCGGAGGATTTTGATTTATTTTGTTTTTTTGATAAAAGAAAAAGCCGGCAAAAAATAATAAAATGGAAAAAAACAAAAAGAAAAGAAGATTTCTTTTTAACATTGTTTAAGATTATATTAGGTTTAGAAAAAAGTAAAGAATGGGAAAAATTAAAAAATTACGGATTAACAAATTAAAAGATTAACGGATTAAAAAAAATACCATTGCTCAGCTTGTAAAAGAGATTTGATATTATATAAGGTAAGACTTCGGGGTTAAAAATGAAAAAGAAAAATTTCAAAAATTCCTTTTTTTATCTTCTGGCGATCGGTTTTAGTATTTGTCTTTTAATTTTTTTTATAGGTTGTACCCGGATCGGATTTGAAGTAAAGAATCTTTGTCGGGAGGCTAAAATTCAATATTCGGGAGGAGATTGTACAGACGCCTTAATTGGTCTTTTGCAGGACGAGAGCAATAGCTTCAGATCAAGGAACAGGGCGATTTGGGCTTTGGGCCAATTGGGCAATCCGAAAGCTTTGCCCGTTTTGGAAAGTTATTATACTGGCAATATTCCGGAAAGAGAGTCTCTAAATCAGGTTATAAGCCAATATGAATTAAAAAAAGCGGTTAACCTTACTAGCGGCGGAACCAATCCGGGAGCAATTTTTTGGAGATACGGAATTAAGTAAGAGTTTCTCGGTAAGTCCAGGACAAAGCAGGCAGATTTTTCTTTTACCCAAACTCCTAACGACTAATCACAAATCATCAATTGTGTTATTATTAAATTATGAAAGATAAAAAAGTTTTTCGTCTTTTGGCGGCGGCCGGTTATTTGGGAATGGTAGTTGTTAACGCGCTGGCAGTTTTTTTACCGATTAACGGGGTTGCTACCGGCCAAGTTTCCGATTCCTACCCCAATCTTTTCGCACCGGCCGGTTATACTTTTTCCATTTGGGGAATTATTTACCTTTTTTTGGCCGGTTATTCTCTTTACCAGCTGGGTTTATCGGGAAAAGTCGGTAAAGAGGCGCTCCTGGAGAAAGTTAATAAATATTTTCTTCTTTCTTCCTTGGCAAATATCGCCTGGATTTTTTCCTGGCATTACCGATTAATACCGTTGACGGTTTTATTGATGCTGGTAATTTTAATCTCCCTGATTAAGATTGCCGATCTGTTGAAAAAGGAAAAATATTCCGAAAAAGAGAAACTTTTAATTAAAACACCCTTTAGCCTTTATTTCGGCTGGATTACCGTAGCAACGGCTGCCAATATAACCGTTTTTCTGGTCAGTTTAAATTGGAACAGGTTGGGATTAAGTGAAATTTTTTGGGCAATAACAATTTTGATTGTCGGCTGCGGGATCGGGATTTACCGAACCTTAAAAGACCGAAATTTAATTTATAATTTGGTTTTAATTTGGGCCTATTGGGGAATTTATAACAAGCATACCTCCGTAAGCGGTTTCGGCGGCAGTTATCCTTCAATAATAAAGACAATTATTGCCTGTCTGGCTTTGTTTTTAGCAACGGGTATTTATCTGGTTTTTAAAAACAGGACCGATGACCGCAAGTCCCGCTAATTTGAAAGAGAAAATCGCTGCCCTGGAAAAGCGAGTTGCCCGGCCGGAAAAGGAAGCGGCCGGAAAAATACCGGATCCGGAAAAAGAATTTGAAAAACAGCTTTACGAGAAAGCCAAGTCAATTGTCATCCGGGAGAAAAAAGCTTCGGTAATTTTTTTACAGAGAAAATTGGTAATTGATTACCACCGTGCGGAAAAAATTTTAAAACTTTTGGAAAGCGAGGGAATTGTCGGACCGGAAATAGGCGTCGGCAGAAGAAGGGTTTTTAAATGAAGAAAATTATCAAGATTTCGGCGGCTATTTTAAATCTTTTACAATTGGGATTAATTGTCAATTTTTTAACGGACAACAACACCGACGACTTGCCTTTTTTGATTTTTTATTGATTGTTCCTTTAACTAATCTCTTTTTAATTTGGTTGGGGCAAAAAAATTAAAAAATGGAAAACGGACCGGAAATATCTTTACCGATTCCCGACTCGGCCGATCGCGACTGGGGAAAAACCGGTTATCAGGAGATGTTGGCTTATACCGGACGTTTCCCGGATTCCCACCGCGGTAACATCCTTCACGTCTTTGAATCCCTTCGCCCCGGGGTTAAGCCGGAAGATTGGTTAAACAGAAAAGTAGATTTATCCGATCGGGAGTTGGAGCAATTGGGGAAAAAGTTAAAGGGAGAGCCTGTCTTAAGTAAGGTTAGTTTCGGAATAGAATCGTTTATAGAATTGGCACGGACGGAAACACAGCGGTCTTCTTTGGCCGAACTTTTATCGGAAACCGATTTAGGCATTAAAACGCTTGAGCTAAGGCTTTTTACCGACGGCCAGGAAGTTACTATCGGCTGGAAGGAAGAATTACCCGGAGAAGAAAAGCAGGGTTGGGTTCTCGGAACAGGAAATTTTAATTCGGAAGAAGGAGAAAAAATTATTGGTAATTTAGAAAAATTTCGTGGTTTAATACCGGAAACAAAATTTGTTTTTAAAAACGGAAAGGCCCTCGTTTTAACTGAGTATGTTCAAGGAGAAGCGGCGGATGAAAATAGTGTGGTTATCTTTCGGCAAAAGCTTGCCGAAAAAGGGTTGGCGGAAAAGGATTTTGACTTGAACAAACAAAATTTGATCCGCCGGCCAGACAAATCAATCGTTTATGTTGACCGGGATTATCTGGATTTAGGCCGGAAATAATTTTACCAGGTACAATTGAACAAACCTCCCATTTTTGCCAAATCCGAAATATCAATAAATCCATTGCCGGTCAAATCGGCCATCATATTAACGGAATTGGTTTCCTGAAAATAGTAATTACCCACGATATTTAAATCATCATAATTAACCACTCCGTCATTGGTAATATCGGCAGCTTTGCAATCGCTGATAGTTTGGCCCATTTCCTTGACAACGGCGGAAAGGTCTTGGCCGGAGATTGTTCCGTCCTGGTTGACATCGGCCAAAGCGTTAACGCCGGTCGGATTAATCATGCCCAAATTATCCTGAACTGCTTTTTTATCAGCCAAGGAAACTATTCCGTCGCGATTAGTATCGGCTAGAGCACGGCGGGATAAAGCCAGAGCCGAGCGGGAAAGAACAATAGCCAAACCGATAACGGTGAAAGTCAAGACAAGTACTTTATTAAAAGATCTCAACTTATATTCACCTCCTTTTCCTCAAAACTAAAAATTTACATTTCGTTTAGATTATACTTGATCTATAATTGAAAGCAAGGATTTTGGCAATGAGAAAAATTTTCTTTATTCTTTTTATCACCGTTATTGCTTCCGGCGCGGTTTTCTATTTTTCAAAAACTAAAAAAACCGAAAAATTAATTGGCGGAGATAAGGACGAACACGGGTGCCTCATCGCTGCCGGTTATTCCTGGTGCGAAATCAAGCAGAAATGTTTAAGAGTTTGGGAGGAATCTTGCGAAGCGGTTATTGCAACGCCGACAATCGACGAAACAGAAGCCCTAAAAACAATGATTAAAAAGGCTTTAGTGACCAAACACGGCAACAGCGCCAATGAATTAAAAATCTCGGTTTCCAAGGTAGTTGGCGAATATGCTCAGGGCGGTGCTTCGGGAGAGGGCGGCGGCGGAATGTGGTTTGGCGCCAAAGTTAACGGCCACTGGCAATTGGTTTGGGACGGGAACGGAGTGATTACTTGCGAGAGCTTTGTTTCTTATCCGGATTTTCCCAAGGAAATGGTTCCCGAATGCTATGACGAACAATCGGGGAAGATGAAAAAAAGATAATTTCTCCGAGAGAATTTCTTTAAAGACAAAAACTCCGCTTTTAAGGGCGGAGTTTTGCAATATAAGATTTTCTGGTTTAATGATGTTCTTCTTCCGCTGCCATGGCTTCGGCTTTGGTTTTTTGAACTCTGTCCGGCGGATGGTTCGGCGGAGAATAAATGGTATAGAGTTTTAAATCTTCTTCGGCCGAAGTGTTAATAATATTATGTTGGGTTCCGGCCGGAACAATGATGGCATCGCCGCTTTCAAACTCTTTTTCTTCGCCGTTCATGATCACTTTTCCTTCTCCTTCTTCAATCCGGAAAAATTGATCAACCGTGTCGTGAACTTCCATCCCGATTTCTTCGTTCGGCTTAAGACACATAACGACCAATTGGCAATATTTGCCCGTAAACAGAACCTGGCGGAAAAATTCATTTTCCTCGGTCAGTTTTTCGATATCGTCAAGATATCCCGTCATAGAACCTCCTTTAAAAAATTAATAATTTATAACTTCTCTATTATAGCTTAATTATTTTTTAACCAACAAGACGACATTGGGCAAGTTTCTTCCCGGACCGACTTTATAACCATTGTACCAGAAGGCGGTTGAACCGCCGTTATCAAGATTAAGAGCATGGTTTAGTCCCAAAGCATGAAGAACCTTGGCCGATTCGGCGACGGTAGCATTGTGAACAACTCCCAAATAAACAATATTGCCGGTTGCGCCGAGAAAGCTCCGGTTGCCTTTGGCTTCCTGTTTCGGATCGTTGCTACCGGAGAAATTAATTTGGCCGTTAAAGACTAAAAGGGGATAATTGGCAATGACAGCATCAACTCCCGTGTCCCGCCCCCATTCCAGCGATTGGGTAACAAAACGAGCCCAGTTGCCGCCGAAAATTGCGGCCGGAACAGTGCTGTAGACATTATTGTCGGAATTAAAATATTTTTTGTTTTTGTTCATTAATAAAGTGTCAAAAGAATTTTTCTTGCTGGCGCATTGAGGATAAGTTGCCGGGCAAAAGTAGGAGCCGTTAACTCCGGCAAAAGCACCATTTTTGGCAACATAGTCGGCCAGGGCTAAAACCGGGCAATTATCGCTGCAATCCGAATCCGAAGCGGTATCAACAATTACTTTGGTGGAATTCAAATCGGCAGAAACAATATCCACCATAAAAGAATTATTGTCCAGCAAGACCTTTTGGCGCTGGTAACCGCCTGACGGCGGAGTATTGGATTGGGGCAGAGTATCCGGAATTTTAAAGGTATTGGCGATTTTTATAGACTCTTCGATTATTTTTTGATCAAGGCCGGTTAAGGTTGCTCCTGCCGAGGAATAGTTTTTTTGGGAAAGTTGTTTTAAGGCCAGGGCAAAAAGTTCCTCAAACTTGGTTGTATTTTTAGTTTTGTTTTGCAGATCCAAAAGTTTTTCATAGGAATCAACTGCCCGATCGTAAGTTTTTTGAATATTGGCGATTTCCTCTTTCAGTTGTTTATTAACCAATAATTGGTCCTGGCTTTTCAGTTCGGTTAATTCTTTACCCAGGTCGGCAAGCCGGTTTTCTCTTTCGATAATTTTTTGGGAAAAATCTGCCAGCCGGAAGTTTAAAATTTTTATCCGGTTGGCGGCAAAAAGAAAGCCGACCAGTCCGGCGACCAGGATAATTATCATTACCGGCGGGCGAAAGCGGAGGAATTTATTTTTTAAATTATTGATTAATTTATTCAGCCTTTTTTTCATCTTGAATAATTATCTCAGGAAGAATATCTTAAAGAAAGATCATCTTTTTCAGGTGGTTTGAATTATTACTACAGGTAAAGTTTAAAGGAGGTGAGATAAATGGGTTGTGTTATGGCGCCGATGATCTTATTTTTCGGCTTTTTTGCCGTTTTGATTGTCGGCCTTATCGGTTTCGTAATTAAATTAATGAAAAAAGGCCGGGATTCTACCTGGACCGGAGTTTTAATGGACAAACAGCATAATATCAAGGACGTTGACGACGACGGCTTTCACAAAAAAGAACATTATTATTCCCTGATTTTTAAGACCGATGAGGAAAAACGGGTTTGCGTTGGCGTTGCTCCTCAGGTTTTTAACCAGTGGCAGGTCGGCGATCGGGCAAAAAAAGAAAAAGGCAAATTCTGGCCGGAAAAGATCTGAAAGGTCTTTTTAACCCTCTTGTTTTTCAAAATAAATGGTGTTATAAGAATCATTAGAAGGATACTGGAAAATTAATAGTTAATTAATTTTTTTGAAAAAAATGACTCCGGAAAGACAAGGCGGAACAAGATTCGCTCACGAAGACAAGATGGTTATTTTTGGCTATATTCCCAGGGGTTGCTCCCCGGAAGATTTTGTCTCTGTTGATGTGGTTAATCTAAAAACAGGAAAGACAACTCTTGTTTCTGGAGTTTATACCCGACAACAATTATTCAGTTCGGATTTTCCCGAAACCGTAAGAGCCGATATTACTAAGCGAAACGTGGAGAGAAGGATAATACAAGCAATACAAAAAATTATAGGGGTAAAGATAAGAAACAATGAAAAACAAAAATAATTGGCCAAAATTTATTCTCGGCTGGGCTATTTGCTTTATTATTCGGTTGGCGCCTTTTCGTCCGCCGAACGTGGAACCGGTTTTGGCCACGACAATGCCTTTCTCAAAAGGATTCGGTCCGGAAGCCGGTTTTCTTTTCGGTTTCTTAAGCATTGTTTTATTTGATTTAATGACGCAAAAAATCGGCGTTTGGACTTTAGTCACAGCAATAATTTACGGCCTATTGGGTCTCGCCTCTTACTTTTATTTCCAAAAAAGGAAAAGCAACTCCCTCAATTATCTTAAGTTCGGAATTTTGGGAACAATTGCATACGATGCTTTAACCGGTTTGACGATAGGACCTTTGGTTTTCAAGATGCCTTTCATGGTTGCTTTGGTCGGCCAGATTCCCTTTACCGTCAACCATCTTTTGGGAAATATTTTTCTCTCGGCTTTATTAAGCCCGGGATTATACCGTTGGGTTGTTGAGAACGAAAAACTTTCTTTGGCGATTCTTAAGCAAAAAATCGCCGGAGCTTGAATTTTTAATAAATTGTGGTATTCTGAGGGAAATGATGAAAAAGAGCGGCAATTTATCTTTAATCTTTACGGCCATGGTTTTGTTTTTCGGATTTTTATCCGCGCCGGTTCTGGCAGTTGTTGAGCCGTTGGTCCCCCGGGATTCGATTCAAGATATAAAATTAATTGTTCCGACTTCTACCCCCACGCCAACAACCCCTATTTATAAACTTAACCCTGAGTTTAAGCCGGAATTTGAGATTCTTCCGACGGTTGTTGCCAATACCGCGACCCCGGTTTCGCCGACGCCGACACCAACAACGGCAATTTCTCCGGCCGCCTCCGGAACTCCCGCAGTTGCCGAAAATGTTGAGGAAGCGGTTGAGCCGACCGAAGCGGTTACTGCTGAACCCACGGAGGTCCAGACCGCCAAGACTGCTTTAATC
>Ga0116142_10006043_pt1 | contig 10570 bp, 10 predicted proteins | sample AD_UKC033_MetaG_FD_89785 | JGI IMG/M metagenome (GOLD analysis project Ga0116142, IMG submission 89785) | Active sludge microbial communities of municipal wastewater-treating anaerobic digesters from USA - AD_UKC033_MetaG | ecosystem: Engineered > Bioreactor > Anaerobic > Digestate | place: USA... | reverse complement strand
GACATATCTGAAATCAATTGCAAGCGGTGATTCATCGTCCGGCCTTCTCGGTGTGATAAATGACTGAACAACATAACCTTCGGATGCGTTATAAGTAACTGTTGATATTCCGTTGTCAATAAGATCATCTCTGACAGCCCAGTCCTGCATTGTTCCGATATAATCATTAATCGGAGCTGGCATATCGGGATAAGCACTTCCGCAAATATCCATATGAGCGTTTGAGTTGGCAATCACACTTGAAAGGACGACCATATTTGCGGCGGCTTCCCATTCATAACCAGTTGACAGCGGAGCCGGAGCAAGTGCATTGGTGAGGTCAAGTTTTCTACTTGCAACAAGTGCCTTGAGTGTTGCCGGATCGCTTTCAATTGAACCGTAAACAGAAATAAATGGTTTCATTACTGTTCCCATCCATCTGCCAGTTCCATTGGTTGTAATGTCAGGCCTGCCGTTTACTGTTTCAATGGTTGTAAAAAGTTCACTGCCCCAGATGTTGATATGATGTGTGTACCAAACATTCCCCATGTTTGTCAGTGCATCAGCAATATCGGGATCGCCAACTGCACCGGTCGGATTAGTTACGGCATAAGTTATTCCACAATCTTCATCGTTGGTGTCAATTGTTACTACAATTTTATTTCCTGTTTTACCATTCCATTTTGCGGTTAATGTTGTTGCGGTTGTTCCGTCACTTGCCGCAACTGGGCTGTAAAGAAAAGCGTTAATTGCCGCAATCTGTTTAGCTATGATTGTTGCTGGTGTGTCACCAACTACAACGCTGTAACTGCATCTACGACCTTCAATCGTAAGTCTGCCGTTAAATTTAATGTAGTGAGTGTTTGCCGCATTTGCTGTCCCTGTCGGAGTTATTGCACCAACTGCCGCTGTCGCACCATAATCATCTTCAATCGGGAATACATCAACTGGAATATTCCCTACTCCGCCACCTGTGACGGGTTTAAGGATTCTGAAAATCTGTGCTCCCGGACATTCACCGTAAAGAGTAAAAAACTCTTTAAAAGTGGTAACTGTTCTCGGAGTGTCATATCCGGTAAAGCCGGACTGTTTGCCAATTGCAATCGGAGTAAACAACGCAATTCTATTGGGAAGGTAGTTTCCCCCCTCCTGCGTAGATGCGTAGCCGAGTGCATAGCTTGCCGCTCTTTCGAGGGCGGTTGCTGAAAGTGTCATTTTATTCTACCTCATAATCGGTTATTATTTTATACCTTCCTGTCGTTGTGGTATTTCCAAGTAATTCAACGGGATTTTTTAAATAATGCTGTTCGTCATATTCGACCATAACGGTCAAAGTAACCCCGTTTAAACTCTGACTGTCATTTGATATTGGAATAAAAAAACTCCGTTCCGTCACTTTGCGACTTGCAATAAAACCCTGATTAAATCCAAGTGTGACATAAACGCCGGAGTTTAAAATGTTCTTGACTACTCCGGAAATTCGCTCAAGAGTTTTGTTAATATCTGTATCGGGGTTTTCCTCGTTAGATTCACCGGGAAAGAATATGTTAAATTCTGCCGTCACTTGTGTTCTAACCTGCGATCCGTTGTCATTTGTTTCCTTAACAGGAGCAATTACTATTCCGTTAAGTTCTGACGGGTCTAAAGGTATATTCCTGTCAACAAATATGTTCAACTCATTGTTAGCGTTCCAGAAAGTGTCAAGCTGTGTTTTGTATGTACCTGTTGCAAGTGATCTCTGATTAGTCAATTCTGTTGTAATGATATAAGCAAGTTTGTCACGGACCGTTGCAAGTCCGGTATTTCCTATTACTACATCAATCATTTTCCATCTACCAACTGAATCACAATCATTCCAAAAGTAAGCGATGGTCTAACTTCGCCACAAACAAAAACCCAATCTTTACTGTTTGCATCTGTAAACTGTACTTTCCAGTCTTTCATATTGATATTGTTCTGTTTTCTTGTGTCTGTATAAAGATTAAACTCGCTTAATTCACTTGCAGGCACTACAATATGAGCGTTGCGACCCGTTATCGGTAAACCGCTTTCAGGATCAAACATCGTGAAATGGAGCGTTGCTATTCCTTTAACGGTTGCGGTGTTATCAGCTTTATCGGTGATTATAATATCTGTTTCAAAACCACCGCTCACAACATTTTGAGCCGCTTCTATCCGCATCTGGTTTAACAACGCTCCGTTCATTTACTTTTTACCTTTCTTTTTTGAAAAAGGATCTTTCTTTGCCAACTTCTTAACCGGTTTCGGTTCTTCTTTTTTTACCGGTTTTTCTTTTACTGGTTCTGGTTTCTTTTCTTCGACTTTTTCAATTACCGGCTCTTCAATTTCGGGAAGTTTAACCGGCTCAATTATCTTTTTAGGAATTATCAGTTCAGATTTTGGAGGTGTCGGCTTTACTACCGGTTCGGGTTTCTTTTCAATAACCGGCTCTTTTCCAAGTTCTACAAGACCGCTTTTTTCGAGTTGTTTTGTGGTTTCTTCGGGAAGGTCTATAACCTTGCCTTTAACATAATAAACACCGTTAAAAACGACTGTATCACATTTTACTGTTGCCTTCATTATTTCCTCTTTATGCAAGAACTTTCAACCTTCCAAAAGTGTCATTTGTTTTCGGGATGCAGAGAGGAGCCTGCTGGACTCTTATAAGCACAGCATCAAGGTCTTTATCAACTCTTGCATCAACATAAAGCGATGAAGCTACTCTATCACCGACAAAACTTACATTACCGTTGCCGGGAAGGAATGCAGAAAGTGCAAGGTCGGATATGTCTTTGATTACATCTATGCCTGCAAACCACAATTCATATTCACCGTCAGCAATGAAAAGAACATGAGTAGGATCAATAAATTCTGTTTCAGTCGTGTTATCGTTTGGTGATATAAAGGTTTCATCATAAGTCCAGAAATTAACCTGAGCCTGATCTATGAAGTAAGTGCCTTTAAATCCGAGTCCGTCCATTCCGGGAACCTGTGGATCTATTGATCCGTAATTAACACGGAGATTTTCAAGTTCTGCAAGAACTTTTGTATTTGCCTTAAAATTATGCCATGCTGTTCTGCCGAATATTACATTTTTAACCGGTGATCCGCCTGCAAGCCTGATAAGCCTGCAATGTGATTCCATATTAAGCAAAGGATCAGCACTTGCATTGTTCCAGTAAAGCTCTGTTCCTGCATTGCTGAGTGTTGCAAAATGAGCGGCAGGGCAACTAAAGTCAATGTCACTTACATTTTCAGAATAACCGGCTGTTGAAAAAGCAATTTTACCAGTTGAAAAAACCTGACAAGCCTGCCAGATCAAAGACTTGTTAATCTTTTCTGAAAGTGCTTTAATGTCTTTAGCGGTCTGTTTGATAAGTTTCATCTGTCTGCTTGGATCATTCTCATAAAACTTTTCACCGGCTCCGCGAAGGTCTTTTTCCTGAATAGTGTATATTTTTTCTTCTTTATACACAGGGGGCTGATGTGAATAGTTTGTAAAAGCTCCAGTTCCATTAAGCGTAGCCTTGCTTCCTCTTTTCTTTGCCTTTGCGACAACCTTTCTTGATTTCTGCGCATCATATTCAATTATGAGTGCGTCTGTGATTGTGTCCTCTCCGGCTTTGAAAAAATTCAAAGGCCCTTTGGGAGCAACAAAAATTTTCTCAACAAACTTCGTAAAGATGGTGTTGAGGTCGGTGTTAGTGTTCATCCTTTCTCTCCTTATTCGTAAATGTTAATCGATGTTTTAAAGAATATACCAACTTCTCTAAGGTACTGCCTCAAAGATTTTGCCATCTTGATTCCTGCAATTGTCACAGTGAATGTGTCTGCAACATCAGGATCATATCCGCTCGGCTTGGTGATGGCAAAACCGATATGACTGTTAAGATATGCAACGCCTGTGACTGCATCGGCAAGCCTTTCACCATTAGGAGCAAATACTGAGAAAACTTCTGATCCCGCAACATCTGCATTTATGCAGGTAATTCTGTACACGCCTGTCTGTGCTTTTGCTCCGACTATCGGGGTTGCTGTGATAACTCCGTCGCCTGTGTTGCCTGCTCCTGCTGCTCCTACTGAACTTGCTGCAAGTCCGTCAACGGTGGGAATGCTGTCAAGTGTAAGCGAACCGGGAAGGTCAACAAGTGCTTCGTTAAGATTTCCCATAAAAACAACTTCTGCTGAAAGTGATCCGCCCGCAGGAATTGTAAGGGCTGTTTTTACTACCGCAACCGGGGGATTAGATCCGTTTGCATAAGTAATAAAAGTGCCGTCTGTGTTGTCAAACATTAAAAGGCTGCCGATCGCAAGCACTGCGGCAGGTGTTCCTTTTACGGTTACAATCTGGGTGCTTATATTGTCAAGCTCCAGAGTTGTGTTGTTAATTGTCGTCATTGTTTTTTCTCCTTAAATAAATTAAAGTTCAATACCGTGTTTTTTTGCTTCTGCTTTAAGTTTTTCTTTGTACTCTTCTTCTTTTACCTGTTCTTCTGTTTTTGTTTTGTCGCTAGATGTGTGAGTTACAACAGGATTGTCTTCGATCTTTTCGCTCAGGGCTTTTGCCGCATATTCTTCTTCAAAATAATTTGCGACACAGTCCTCAAACTTTTTGCCATCTTTGATGTTTGCGATAATTGTTTCATTCTTTGCCCTGCCGATAAAATCAATGTGCTTTGATATTTCGGCTCTTTCCTTTGCAACGGCTTCGCTAACCTTGCTCTGGAGTTCTTCGTTTGTGTAAGTGTCCGGCATCTTTTCCTCCTTAGAGATTATTAAATCTATCATTCCGACTTTTAAGGCATCTTCTGCAAATAAAATTCCGCCTTTTCCAAAATCACTATTGACTTTATCTATTGATACGCCCCTTCCCTTTGCAACTGTTTCCGCAAATTCAGTATGTATCTTGTTGAGATAGGATAGCACTTCATTGTAACCTTCATCTGTTGCCGGGTCTGTGTATTTATTCGGAGCGTTTGTTGATGTAATAACTATTTCTTTTATGCCTTCTTTTGCAAAGTATTCTTTAAAATCAAGATAAGATATTATTACTCCGATACTTCCAAAAGTTGCGATGTTTGTTGTTGCAATTATTTTATCACATTGACTTGCTAACCAGTAAGCACCGCTTGCCGCCATAAATCCGACTTTTGCAATAACTTCTTTTTTACATTCTGCTATTGCTCTTGCTGTTTCAATAACTCCGTCAACATAACCGCCGGGACTGTTTATATCAAGGATTATCCTTTCAACTCTGCCGTTCTTTTCAAGTTCTTTGATCTGACTTGTAATATCTGAATATAGAGTACCGTACCACGCTCCAAGCGTCCCTTTAACAGATATAACACCTTCAATTTTGCCGTCTGTACCCCTGACAATTGCAGGAATATTGTTTACATAAGTTTCAGGTTTAAGATCAGATTTTATTTTAGGCATTATTACGCTTTTATAGTGTTCTTCCGTGCATACAAAATACATTTAGCTCTCCATATCTATACCGGTTATATCGGTTTCTTCCGGTGTGATTATATCATTTACCAGTTTGAGTTTTTCAGCTTCTTTTATTCTCTGTCGCATATTAGCATCCCAGTCACCGTCAAAATATTCATCTGTGATCTGGTCGTCTGTTTTCCATCCGTATTTACGCAAAATCTCAAGCTCTTTTGCCTGTTTAAGTCCGTCAACATTTGATTTCGGCAGGCCTCTCCAAGTTGCTGACCTCCAAGCTCCAATAACATCAAACATTTTAACATCTGATAAAGCTCTGATATATCCCGGTGCTTCAACTCTACCTGATAAGATCATTCCGTCTAACCAGTCTTCATATATCGGCTGATTAAATTTGCCTGTAAATATCGCAAGCTCTTTTTTTATAAGATCTTCAAATTCAAGTTTAGCTTGTCTGCTTGCTGAATAATTTGAATCAAACTCAAGAAAAAGACATTCAGGCGGTATTCCAAGTGAAAAAGACATTATTTTACTGACTGATTCAAAGAATTTTGTAAAGTTTACATTCGGTCTGGATGTATCAAAACTGCTTATTGATTCACCTGCAGCTAATTTTGTTGCAAAATATCCGGGCTGCATCTGCTTAAACTTTGCCGCACTTGTTACATCACTACTGTTTACGGTTGTTCCGGCCCGTGTAAAAGGATCTGTTTTGCCCGGTTGGTCGGGGTCTTTTTTGTGTACTACTGCAATGTAAGAATTTACAAGGGCCGCTCTCTGCTCTGAATCAAGATATTTACCGAGTTCGTTTATATTCTGCATAACAACGGATAACAACGGTAGTCCCCTGCGTTCGTCAATACGCTTTTCAGTTGACCTTACAAGCCACGCTCTCCGTTTTCCTTTATTGTCGTATGCTCTGACCTCTAAAAGCTCATTATCTTTATTCCTATAATAATAAGCAATTTCTATTCCGTCTTTGTTATGTTCAACACCGTGTACAATATCTCTATCCACCATTACAGGACTTTCAATGTTTATTCCGTCTATCACTTCGATAACAGGCAGTCCCATTTTGTTAAATGATCTTATGACTAAACAGTCACCGGATAATTTTGAAGTACGGTAAACAACTCTTTCCAGTTCCTGAAAGGTCATATCCTGCTTTGCTGTTACAAGTCTTTTATCCCGGCTCCATACATCCCAGAGACACTCAACTTTATTGCTCCATCCATCAAGATATTCGTTTGTTGTTATCTCTGAAAGTATCGGTTCAAGCGGATGTGCCCTTAATTTAAGTCCGCTGTTTATTACTTTTGTTTCAAGCAAGCCGAGTATGGCACTTCCAAACCCGTTTTCTCTTGAAAGTTGTAATGATCTGTATTGTAATGTTTTAAGATCAATAATCCGTGTGTCGATGGTTATTCCGAAACCGCTATGCATTCCGGTTTTATCACCATTATAATAATTTGTTGCAAAATCTATAAATGATAATTGAGCAGATACATAATTCTGTTTAAGTTCTTCGTTTATTTTTTCTTTTTTTTTCTTCCAGAACTTAAAATCCATAAAAACCACCCGTTTCAGTTTGTTCCTCGATCTGAAATTCAATATCTTTTTTAAGCTGTCTTAACTGAAATAAATCACCACGCTTGACCATGCTTTCAATCTGTCCATCATTGAAGCGATATTCCTGACCGCCTGTTAATACGGCACTAATAGCTGTATTGACTTCTGCAAGCTGTGTCTGTAATTCTGCAAGAGTAGCCATTGAAAGCCCTCCATAGTTCAACACAATGTAAAGTATTTTTACAATGTTGTCAAGAGAAAATGTAAAATATTTTTACAATATGGCTTTTTGTAAAATTTATTTACTGTTTATATGTAAAGATTTTTTATAATGTAAAGGATTTTTAAAATCCCCACTGCTCATTATAGGTCTCAAGATATTCCGCAAGTTTAACCATTATCCCGAACGGGTCGGGCTTCTGAATTTTAAGACTTTCGCCAATTCCCATAAGGTAAATGTCTCTGACTGCAAAGGTATAAACTGTGACATCCCAGAAGTGTGTTCTTGCTTTGCTGTTGCGTTTTTTCCATCCGACAACTTTGCCACCCTCTTCATTAGGGTCGTCTTTTTCCACCTGTGGAGCTTCCGAGCCAAAACATTTAAAATAATCGTTGTCATACCCGGCTCCGGTTAATACTATGCCGTGCCGTTTCTGAAATTCTGCATCCTCTAATCCGCTGTAATGCTTTTCATCAGGAAAGTTCATAAACCCGTAAGGTTGCGGTTTCCCCGGTATCTGATCCCAGATTAGCCTAACTTGGTCCGCAATCATATTTTTGTAATGAACGGTGTCAACACTCCATCTTGTACCGAGCGGAACTTTATGACGGAAAACAATTCTGTCATTTTTTACTTTATCATTTCGACCTGCAACCGGAACAACCCTATCACAGTAATTTGCGAACCAGTATCCGGCATCAGGTTTAAAACCGACATCGACACCGGTTAGATTGATCTTGTAATTTATACCGTCATCACTTGTGTAAATACTTTCCTCAACTAATTCTTTCAGAGCAGTCCAAGCATTGCCGCCTTTATCCGTAACGCCGTGAATTTCAGCTTTAGCAATTGAATAGGTTTGTCCGTTTAAGCAATGACCTTTTATTTCAAACGCAAGCCAACCGTCTGTTTTATCATATTGACCATTGACATCAACACCGGCCGTAAGCATTACGATTCTGCCGTTCCCGTCTTTTAAAGCGATCTTGTTTGGTACTGTTGCTGGTTTATAGTTACGGCAATTCTTCATAACTTCACGGTAACTGATTGTTTTTTCCGGCTCTTCCCAAGTTTCCGCAAGGATATTGTTTATAAAAACTTTTAATTTTGCTTTCATTTTTTCGGGGTCTCCGGTTCCCGTGCAACTTATCCACGCTTCTATTATTCCGTTCCATTTAAAAAAGTTGCTGTATAAAGCTGATATGTGAAAACTTCTTAATCCTTTTACGGATGGTTCAGCAGTTGCAACCCACTTGCCTTTTTTTAACATTTCATATTTATACACTTCTTGAATTTTGCAACCATTTTCACACTGATAATAAACTGAATCATAAATCAGGTTACCGTTTTCAGTTGTCTCAAACTTTAATCCGGGGCCTTCCTTGCCGTGACCAAATGTTAAAACCTGCATCTTTCCACAATGAGGGCAAGGCACTTGATAATAACATTGATCACCCTGTTTAAATAACTTTTCAATATTAGAACTATTTTTTGTTAGTGGTGTTGATCCATAAACGATCTTTCTTGTTTCGCTAAAGGCATCTGTTCTGCGCCTGATAAGTTCTATTGAGTCGCCCTGATTTTTGAGATCATCTGCATAAGTATCAATTTCATCGTTAAGGGCCACCGGATAACCAATCTGTCTTAATTTGTCTGGATTCTTTGCTCCAAAGGCCGCTATAAAACCGCCTGAAAATTCTTTACGGCTTTTTGTGTCACCGGTCTTTGACTTAAACTTCTTTGTTACTGACGGCTTGATTTTATGCTGCAAGTCACAGGTTTTTAACAAACTGTCAATTCGTGTTGACATATTCAATTCGGCAAGTTCTTTATCTGCAGATACATAAAGGATAGGTTGCGGAAAGCAGTCGATAAAATAACCCATCGCACCTTCAATGACAATCTGCGTAAATCCAAGCTGATTGCCCTTCATTACAGCAAGTTCACGGGTGGGGTTCTGCGGGCTTAAACAGTCAATTACTTCTTTCCAAAAAGGTGAATTGTCGAAAGTTAATCTACCAGGCTTTGATGAAAACTCCGGGGGAATTGATCTGTTTTCTTCGTTCCATTCACTTGGAAGTATTCCTACATTTACAGGGATTACAGATTTTACCGTGTCATATAAAAAATCAATATGTTCATCTATCCTGTTCAGATCCGTTTCGTTCAAGTTGTTCCTGCTCCTGTATGCGTTCTTTATATTCACGCTTAAACTTCTTATAACCACGCTCTGCGGCTTTGCTCATTTCTTTTGTATATTTCTCTTGCAAGAGCGTTATTAAGTCCTCACGCTTTTTCGGGCTTTCGGTCATAATTGAAAAGATATTATCAACAACAGCAAACGGCAATGATATAAGTGACTGAGAAAAAGCTCCGATTGTGTCTGCAATGTATCTTTCCGCAAGGTCACGGGGAATAAGTTTGCCTTGCAACTCCTCAATTTTAATCTTTTTAAGGTGCGTGTCGGCTTCTTTTGACTTTAAAGTCTGCAATTTTATCTTTAAATCAAGTTTTAATTGTGGGCTTAATTCGCTGTTTGTTTCAAATCTTGAACCTTTAGCCGGTGTTTTATCGGGTTTTTTCGGCATTTCAACTGGTTTTTGTATCACTTTTTGTTCTTTATCAGCATAAAAAACAGAAAAATCAGCACCCTTTGACTCTAAAAAAAGTCTGTTATCAGCATTATCAATGTCAATTTTACCAAATTTGTTCTTTGCAAGATAACCTTTTTTAACATATTGATTGTCAACAGCTTGCTTTGATATGCCTAAACTATCTGCTATCTGTTGAAATGATGCAATTTTCATTTATACTTTTCACCATTCCGCTTGATTTCAAGTGTCGGATCAAGTTTGCGCATCCTGTCAATAATGACTTGGCAGTATATAGGGTCTAACTCCATTCCGTAACATTTTCTGTTGAGTTGGTGAGCAGCAACCATTGTAGAACCACTGCCAAGAAATAAATCAAATATTAATGAGTTGTCAATTGAAAAGTGTTCAATGAACGTTGATATGAATTTAATTGGCTTTTGATGCTTATGTTCTGTTTTGTCATCCTTTAATCTAAATCTATAATCCATCGGAATTATTGAACGAAAACCATCATGCATATTTTTATGAGGTATTGCGTTTCCGTTTTTTTCTTGACTAATTAAAATATGTGATAAATATGGATCGTTTCCACGTGGTGAAGAAAATCCAAAGTTAGCAACATAGAATCTTGAAAATTCAAGTTTTGATAAACGTAGATAATTAACGATTCCTTTGTCATCGTGCATAACAAATACGTGCGCGTTTCTTGAAAATAAGAATATATTTGAATGGTATTCTTCGTTTTCCAAATCATACGGCG
>Ga0116142_10006041_pt1 | contig 10572 bp, 7 predicted proteins | sample AD_UKC033_MetaG_FD_89785 | JGI IMG/M metagenome (GOLD analysis project Ga0116142, IMG submission 89785) | Active sludge microbial communities of municipal wastewater-treating anaerobic digesters from USA - AD_UKC033_MetaG | ecosystem: Engineered > Bioreactor > Anaerobic > Digestate | place: USA... | reverse complement strand
CAGCTTTTTATCCTTCTGTACCAGCTTTTTGTCCTACTGCTCCTGCTTCTCATCATTCCGTACTTGAAGCGAAATCTATTCCTTTTTAAAATATAATACTCTACCAGCCATATTTTTTAACGCCTTATGCAACCCGGAATGCATAAGCCACGGGGCGAAGCTATAAATTGAATAAAATCTTAAAAATCTTCTAACTTAATAAAATGGACTATCCTTAAAATAGAGGGTGTATGCCTATTAAAATAATAAGGTATCATTTTTTAATTCTGCTTATTTTGTTACTTTGTGTTCTTATCTATTCATGTTCATCTTCTACAGAACCAAAACAAGGAAGTTTGTCAGGAAGAATAGTTTTAGTAAATGATACCGGTAATTCAATGAATGACCCTATAGATTTTTCAGGTATTACTGTAGCACTTTATAAATTAACTGAAATAGACACTACTATTTCCAGAATCAATAGAGAATATCCTGCTATTGGAATTCAAGTATCTCAAGAGACAGAATTTGATCATAGATTACAAAACCCTATCATCACAACTAATACTGACAGCAATGGTAATTTTGAAATAACTTCTATAAATGCAGGAACATATAATGTCGTAATATTGAAGGAAGGATGGGGGTTTAGATATTTTTATAATGTTGAACTTAATACAGGCACTAATAACATATTAGGGCTCGATAACATAAATGCAAATGACCTTCAATTATATCCCGAGGTCCATTGCGGTTCTATTATTGATAGTTCTGTGATTGTTTCTGAATGGCATCATTTAGTTATTGATGAAGATACTTACTTTTTACCAGACAGCAGTTTGCAATTAGAATCGAATGCAATACTTAGAATAGCACAAGGTAAAAAAATAGAAATTAACGGGCAACTAATTGCAAGAGGAACAGAAAAGAATATGTTTTGGATAACCACAAATTATGGTATTTTTGATCTCGAGAAAAAAGCAATAGATGATATAGAATGCTATCAGTCATTTAAGGTAATGCAAAATGCCAACATAATAAATTCAACTATTGAATGGGGAAAGTTTAGTTTTGGTTATTCCTGTGTAAGATTATATAATTATCCAGCTATTTGTATAACAAACTGCACAACTTATAGTATAGAAAATGGTTTGCTATTTGAACATTGTAATGAAGTTTATGTATCAAAGATGGTATCAAGAGGTATAAGTAACATAACAAATAATGGCATTCAGTTTCTTTTTACAGAATCAGGAATTTTGGAAAAAACTATTGTGATCAATAATAAAACCGGATTATTAATTAAAGATCAAACCAATCCAATAGTAAGAAATAATTATACTTGCTTGAATCAATATGGAATTGAATTATATGAATCAAATTCTGAAGTAAAAAATAATACAATTACAAAAAATGAATTTGGAATTCGTATTGCAGGTATATCAACACCAATTGTAACTAAAAATCTGATTGATTCCAATGTTGCAATCTTAATTGGTTATTCAGGTTATTATCCGAATGCTACTCCTGAAATTCATAGGAACAATATAAAGGGTAGCGATTATTTTTATAAAATATTACACACTAGCGCATTAGATGTAAATGCCCAATATAATTTCCATTACACCTTAGATATAGAATATATTATGCAAAAGACCTTTGACAAGGTTGATTATTTACCAGAAGCACAATCTGCCGTTGGAAATATAATATTTCAACCAATTCTTTCCAATTTAGAAAACGGAACAGGAGTTCAATTATGAAAAAAGTATATGTAGCAATGAGTGCTGATATCATTCATCCAGGGCACTTGAATATAATTGAGAATGCAGCTAAATATGGGGAAGTAACTGTTGGTGTTCTAACAGACAAAGCAATATCAAGTTATAAAAGATTACCCTATTTAAAGTATGAGCAAAGAGCACAAATCGTTCAGGCAATAAAAAATGTTAAAGAAGTCATTCCACAAGATTCATTAGATTATCGTCCTAACTTGAAATTGCTGAAGCCGGATTTTGTTATTCATGGAGATGATTGGAAAGAAGGAGTGCAAAAAGAAACGAGACAACAAGTTATTGAAACAATAACAGAATGGGGAGGTCAACTTATTGAAATTCCGTACACTAAAGGGATATCTTCAACCCAATTAAATAATGCTGTAAGAGAAATTGGAACCACCCCAGATATAAGAAGAGCGGCTTTAAGACGATTGTTATATGCTAAACCGATAGTAAGAATTATTGAAGCGCATAATGGTTTAACAGGTTTAATCGTAGAAAATACAAAAGTAGAAATTGATAATTCTTTAAGAGAATTTGATGGAATGTGGGCAAGCAGTTTAACGGATTCTACTGTTCGTGGTAAGCCGGATATTGAAGCTGTGGATATTACTACTAGATTAACTAATATAAACGATTTATTGGAAGTTACAACCAAACCTATAATCTTTGATGGAGATACAGGTGGAAAAATTGAACATTTCATTTACACGGTCAGGACATTAGAAAGGTTAGGAGTATCTGCCATTATTATTGAAGATAAAATTGGTTTAAAAAAGAACTCCCTTTTTGGAACAGATGTAGAACAACAACAAGATTCAATTGAACATTTTTGTGCAAAAATCAAAGCAGGTAAAAGATCTCAAGTAACTGATGATTTTATGATTATTGCCCGTATCGAAAGCTTAATATTAAAAGCCGGGCTTGAGGATGCAATTGAAAGAGCAAAAGCCTATATAGATGCCGGGTGTGACGGAATTATGATTCACTCCAAAGATAGTAAACCTGATGAAATATTAGAATTTTGCAATAGAGCCAAAAGTTTTAAGAAAAAAGTCCCTATAGTTGTTATTCCTACTACTTATGATACAATATATGAATCGGAATTGGCTGATGCAGGAGCAAATATAGTTATCTATGCTAACCAATTATTACGTAGCGCTTACCCTGCTATGGTAGATACGGCAAAAAAAATTCTTACTTATGGTAGAGCTTTTGAAGCACAAGAAAACCTAATGTCTATTAAAGAAATACTTACGCTAATTCCGGAGAAAATATGATCAATCCCAAGGAATTCTTCGAAACTCTTCATAATTTCGGCATAGATTTCTTTGTAGGGGTACCTGATTCCCTGTTAAAACATTTTTGTGCTTATATAAATGAAAATTGTGAAAAATCAAATCATATAATTTGTGCTAATGAAGGTAATGCAATTGCTATGGCTGCAGGGAGTTATCTTGCTTCCGAAAGAATTCCTTTGGTCTATATGCAAAATTCCGGTTTAGGTAATGCTACAAATCCTCTTTTATCCTTATCGGATAAAGAGGTTTATGGTATTCCTATGATCCTTTTAATTGGCTGGAGAGGCGAGCCTGGAGTTAAAGATGAACCACAACATATTAAACAGGGAAGAATTCAATTAGCATTATTAGATGTAATGGAAATTCCATATTTTATTCTTGACGAGAACTCAATTAATATAGATATTATTATTGAACAAGCAGTTAATTTAACCATAGAATTAAATAATCCTGTAGCATTAGTAGTAAAAAAGAATACTTTTGAGGAATATAAACCTTGTCTTGTGAACTACCAAGACAATTTTGTTATGACAAGAGAAAAAGCATTAGAAATTATACTTAATGAAGTAAATAATTTTCACATTATTTCAACCACGGGAAAAACATCTCGGGAGCTTAATGAACTTAGAATAAAAAGAGGTGAAGAACCATCTGATTTTCTTACTGTAGGATCTATGGGACATAGTTCTTCTATCGCAGCAGGAGTAGCTTTAAGATATCCCTCCCAAAAAATACTTTGTTTAGATGGGGATGGGGCAATGTTAATGCATTTAGGTGCATTAGCTGTTATAGGTAAACTAAAATTGAAAAATTTCTACCATATTTTGTTGAATAACTATTGCCACGAATCTGTTGGAGGGCAACCGACTGCAGCTGATATTCTTGATTTTGAATCTTTAGCTAAAGCTGTTGGATACCAGAATTATTTTTGTGCTGATAATTCTGAAACTTTGACGAATGTTCTAAAAGATTTTGCAAACAGTATAGGGCCTGTAATGCTTGAAATTAAAGTAAAAAAGGGAGCCAGAGCAGATTTAGGAAGACCCAAAACAAGTCCTTATCAAAATAAGGAAACTTTCATTAAAAGTTTAGGAAAGCAAGAATGAAATGGTGCTATAATTCCTGTGCTAATATAATATCAGGATATGGATTAACTGGATCTTTAGAAAATATCCACATTAATGGAAATGTACTAATTGTGACCGCTCCTATCTTTATTGAAAATAACACTGTATCTGAAATAATCAATACTTTTAAGGATTGTGAATTTAAGGTTTATTCAGAAAATATCATAAATCCGGATATAGGACTTCTGGATAATCTAAAAAAAGAATATTTTAGGAGACGAATAAACTACATTATTGCAATAGGAGGAGGTAGTGTTATAGATACTGCAAAAGTTCTGTCGGTATTATTATTACAAGCAGAAGAGGTATTTCTCTCCAAAATATTTAGAGATGGATTAGAAGTATCTATTGTTACTCATATTCCAGTTATAGCAATTCCCACAACTTCAGGAACAGGAGCTGAATGTACTCATTTTGCAACTATCTGGGATAATGATTACCATAAGAAATATTCTTTGGAGTCGATCCACCTTTTACCTGAATATGTTATCCTGGAACCTTCACTTACTTTAAATTTAAATTGGGAACAAACTTTTTTCACAGGGCTTGATGCTATATCCCATTCTATAGAATCACTTTGGAATAAAAATTATAATCCGGTTTGTAGAGCGTATGCCAAAGAATCAATTGATCATATTAGACAAGCATTCATTACTGTTTTAAATGATCCACTGGATATAGTATCCAGAACAAAAATGCAAATAGCAAGCACCCTTTCCGGGATGGCTATCAATCAGACGAAAACTGCTATCGCTCATTCTATTTCTTATCCGTTGTCATCAAGGTTTAAAGTGCCTCATGGTTTAGCAAGTTCCTTTACTATCCCCTCACTTTATAATTATCTTCAAGGAAAACAAGTATTAGATAAAGATTCAGAGAAATGCATTCAAAAAGGCGTAAATTTAATAAATCAATTACCGGTTAATGAACAATTAAAAAAGTATGTAACAAAGGAAGATGTTATTTCTCTCTGTGAAGAAATGAATAGTCCCTCAAGATTTGGTAATTTTATTGTTCAAGTATCTTCCGATGACTTGAAAACTATTCTTGAAAGTTCAATTTCTGATTAACCAACAATCAATTTTATGATCTTAATTTTTGTTCTTTGGTTACTTCTTTCTCCTGCCACAGTTTATGCTTATTTGGACCCCGGATCAGGAGCAGTTTTAGTAAATATAATTATAGCAGGCATTGCAGCTCTATTATATTCATTTAAAAATGTAATCTTAAGATTATTTGGGAAAAATTCGCCTATAAAAGATCAAGCTAACACTAAGCAAATAGGTATTCTTAGTGAAGGTACACAGTATAGTGCTACTTTTCAACCTATCATTAATGCTTTCTTAGAGCATAAAATTCCTTTTTCCTATTACACTCTGGATATAGATGATCCTGCTTTAACCATAGATAATGAACTTATGGATTCCCATTTTTTAGGTTTTAAGAAATGGGGCTTTTCCAGAGCCAGTATCCTAAAAGTAGACAATTTACTATGCACGACTCCAAATATTGGCGTATCAGGATATCCAATCAAAAAATCACCTGATATAAAAAACCTTATTCATATTTTCCATTCCATTAATGATTTGGCAATGTATAAAAAAGGATCACTGGATAACTATGATACAGTATTAATGGTGGGTCCGTTTCAGGAAAAATCAATTAGAGAGTTAGAAACAAAAAGGAACTTAAAGCTTAAAAAGCTGGTAAGTGTCGGATTGCCATACTTAGATGTATATTCAGAATCTAATAATAAAGATGACAAGAATAAAGAGAGCCAAAAAACAATCTTAATTGGTTCGTCCTGGGGCGATAAAGGTCTTTTAAAGGTTTATGGAATTGATTTCATAAAACAGTTAGTAGCTTATGACTATAATGTAATAATAAGACCTCACCCTCAATCCTATACTTCCGAAAGGGATTTTATAAAAAAATTGAAGAATGAAACAAAATATTTACATAATGTTTTATGGGATGACTCAATATCTCCAGTTGAATCTATGGTAAAAGCTGATATATTAATATCTGATACCTCCTCCTTACGATTTGATTTTGCTTTTATTTTTAATAAGCCGGTAATAACTTTACAAATCAATACAGAATTAATGCCAGGATACGAAAGGGATGATTTGAGTTCTATATGGATGGAAGAAGCTGAAAAGAAAATCGGTCCTATAATAAATAAAGAGTCAATATATAATATAAATGGGATTATTGAAAAAGCCATAGAAGAATTTCATCCAAACCGTATTATCAACTTTAGAAATGAAACAGTAGTGAATTATGGAAAAGCAGGAGAAGCTGTTGCTGAATATTTTAGCGATTATGCTTTAAAAGGAGATAATGATTAAAACGATTCTATATCCACTTATTATTGGCTATCGTTTTATTTTCCTGTGTTTATATTCATTCACCCATAACTATGGAATTGCCTTAATCTTATTATCAATTATAACCAGTGTTGTTATTAACTTTTTTAATAAACTCTTAAAAGTATATCCCGATCGTCAAGCCCAAATTCAAACTATATTGCAACCACAAATAGAACAAATTAAGAGTTCATATAAGGGAGAAAAAAGACAAAAAAGGATAGTTACTCTCTATAAGAAATATAGATATCATCCGATTTTATCTTTACGATCTGCTGTTCCACTACTTATTCAATTACCTTTTTTACTTGCAGCTTATTATATGCTTAGTAATGCTGAATTTCTTCATGAAATAAGTTTTGGCATAATAAAGGACCTTTCTAAACCCGATGCTCTTCTCTTTGGCTTTAATTTACTCCCGATCATTATGACAGCCATAAATATAATAACTGCTATTATTACTCCCAATTTCAGTAAGAAGGACTTGATCCAGGCAGTTTTTATAGCTCTTTTGTTTTTAGTATTGCTTTATAATTCCGTATCTTCCTTGTTATTATACTGGACAATGAATAATGTTATTTTCTTCTTAAAAACAGTGATAACCAAATTGACTTCTAAAAGGAAAATTGAAAAATCAAAAATGCCTTTAAAGTGGAAAGTTTCATTTTCTATACCAAATGAAGTATGGATTATTGCCAAACATTACTTTGCACTTTTGTTTATCTTTTATGTATTGCAGTTAATTGCTTTACCGGGTTCTAAATATTTTCCGAGTTTTCTAAAATATATCCCTTTTGCCATTGCCGCAAGTTGCTTTTTTATTCTCCAAACGAGAGAATTGTTAAAGAGTTTTATTCCCGATATTAAGCATATTACAGCATTGTTTCTTATGTTATTTAGCATAATTGTAATTGCCGGTTTATCGCTAATAAAATTATCTTCCCTGGTTTCTCTAGATTTACCAATCCCCTTGCTGGTAACAATTATATCTTTAATACTAGGTTTGGTTGCAGTATTAATAGGGACTTTAATTGGGAAAAAGTATAAAGGAATTGAAAACACATCTACTATCCAAAGATTAATATTTGTTATTCTTGGAATTGGGATACCTGCCTTACATTTTGCCAGTGTTAATACAGAATATCTGAAAGGTATATTTTATATATTATATTTTCTATTGTTAATTGGATGTGCCTTATTCATTTACTTTATACTTGCAATATCTTGTTCTCATAATACTACAAAATCCAGAGCAGCTATCAGTGCAGGAATATTCCTATTATTATTGGTTTTTTTACCGGTTTTTCGCTCTCTATTTAAATTTACCAGTAAAGTAGATATAGATTTCTGGTTAATTTTTGCAATTTCTATGTTAATTTCTTTGTTAATAAAGAATAGAGTTACTCTAAAAAAGATTTTGCATATTGGGATAATTTTATTTGCTGTTTTCTTTATTTCATTTGTTTATGCTATTATTAATAATACAGCAAAAGGTTTATATCCAAGAAGAAAACTTAATGCTGAAATGTCAGCTATTCGTTTTATTACAAAGCCCAATATCTATTTATTTGTATATGATGGAATACCTAATTTTCGTGTCTTTAGAGACCAAAATTTACCCTTACAACCACTTCAAACCCTATTAGAAAAATATGGTTTTAAAACTTATGAAGATACATATAGCCTTGGAGAAGGAAGTTTAAACAGTATGGGCAGGACACTAAATTTTACTAATAAGGAAATGAAAGGACCGGAAGGGAGAAGTTTATATTCTGGTAATTCATATACAAATCTTATTGTTCGCGCTAATGAATATTCAACTCATCTTCTATTAGATAATTATTATGTTGGAATGGAATTCCTTTATAATAAGGATCTATATGATGAATTATATCCTCCACGAAAATTAAGTTTTGTCCAATCAGATTTCTTCTTTACTCTAATCAGGGGTATCTTTCAAGGTGAAATGAGGTTTGATACGGAAGGATTAATAAAAACAGAGGGCTTTAATGAAGAAGATATTCAAAATCATAAACTTGAACTTATAAAAAGCAAACTTGATAAGACCTTTATTATTAATCATTATCCTTACCCAAGTCACTCTCAAAATTCAGGCAAATGTCTTCCCGATGAAACAGAAAGATGGATTTCTCGTTTTAATATTGCCTTAAAACAAATGGAAAAGGACTTTATGACTATAGATAAGTATGATCCTCAAGCTATTGTTATTGCAATAGCAGATCATGGTCCTTATCTAACAGGAGATTGTTATAATCTTGCTGAGTGGAAAAAAGAAGATATCACTGAAGACCTTATTTGGGATAGAGTTGGTACATTGGTAGCTATTAAATGGCCTGATATTAATAGAGCATCTAAATATGATAATTTTTTAGTAACCAATCAAGACATCTTTCCTGTAATATTTGCATATCTTATGGATGATCCAATGCCATTAAAATATTGCCCGGATGATGTTTTCTGGGGACTTGATACACCTTTTAGGACAAAAATTGGCTTTGATAAAGGGAAGATAATTCGTTAAACAAATATTTTATGCTCGTCTATATAATTTTTATCATTAATATATATCCCATAAAATAACAAAAGTGAAAGTAAATATTTCATCCTGTGATCTCAGTACTTGCTTAAGACCACATTTTTTGGGATAATTATAAAACCACTTTTTATATATATTGATGATAATGTATTTCTAAGAGAAGAAATTTATCTTAGCATTTATATCTAAAAAGCAGATTCTTATATAATAACCTATCGTAGAGATAAGGTGCTGTTAATTGGCTTTTTTCCTAATTGTGCCACTGTAGTTGCACCATATATTACTTGGCTATAAACGGAAGATATTGAAGCTTAATTTGCAGATTTTTGATATCCGTTAATGCTCTATATAAAGATAACAGCTAAACTAAAAACAATTATTTTTTGTAATGATTGTATCTGTATGTTTATGCGTAAGTTAGTAATGTTTTTGTCCAGTTAATATCCGCTCATCTTTAAAATTTTTTTATATTTGTCACCAATTTCCTCATTTTGTCACCCCAGATAGAATTAGAAGGGGTATGAAAGAATAATTCAAGACCCTGAAAAAAATCTTGAGGAGACAAAATGAAAGCAACAGTAAAACTTGCTTTACCCGGTTTTGCCGGAAATATGGATGATGTGGTAATCTACTACAATTCCAAGCTGAATAAGGTAATTACCAGAAGAAAAGGGACATCTAATTATGTCCCCGATTACAGTATTACCAAAGAGATTTATGCTTTTGCCCGTCGGATTAACTTGTCTGCTGATTACAAAAAGGATTGTGACAAGTATATCAGAGCTTACAATTCCAAAAATCGTAGCAAAGGAAAAGCGATGATTTCCTGGCCCTCTGTTTGGATGAAAGTGATGAGAGCTCAAAAGAAACTTTTACCCGATCTTGATTTGAATACTCTAACCCGCGAACAGGCAATTGAAGCAAACTTGGGTTGTATTTCAATAGCCAAAGCTGTAGAAGCTGAATTTCTGGAAAAAGTTCCCGGCCATCAAAAACTAACAAGTTTGATTTAAAGTGCGGGAGTGCGGGAGTTCAAAGTGCAGGAGTTCAAAGTGCTGGAGTGCAGGAGTTCAAAGTGCAGGAGTGCGGGAGTTCAAAAGTGCTGGAGTTAGATTGTGAAGATTGAAAGTTTTACAGATATTGAAGCATGGAAGCAAGCCCGAATTTTTGTAGCTGATGTTTATCATATTTTATCAGAAGGTAATTCACAAAAGGATTTCGGTTTTAAAGATCAAATTCAAAGAGCATCCGTTTCCATTATGTCCAATTTAGCGGAGGGCTTTGATAGTGGTTCGAAGAAATCATTTCTGCAATTTCTAAGTTATTCTTATCGTTCTGCTTCTGAAGTTGAATCCCTTTTGTATGTTGCATTAGATATTAATTATATAGATGTAAATCAGCACAATGAACTAATGTCTAAATTAAATAGTATAAAAAGATTAATTGGCGGTTTTATCCGTT
>Ga0116142_10006039_pt1 | contig 10578 bp, 8 predicted proteins | sample AD_UKC033_MetaG_FD_89785 | JGI IMG/M metagenome (GOLD analysis project Ga0116142, IMG submission 89785) | Active sludge microbial communities of municipal wastewater-treating anaerobic digesters from USA - AD_UKC033_MetaG | ecosystem: Engineered > Bioreactor > Anaerobic > Digestate | place: USA... | reverse complement strand
GAAGGCACGATTTCCTGGAACGCTCTGATAATCTGGCGTGGTTTGCCAAGTTTCGCGGCCATTTCCAGCTTGTCTACCTGGGCCCGCAAGGCTTCTTCATCGACTTCTTCGGCTTTGGCTATGAATATTTTGCTGTTGCGGGTAGCAGTGATGCCTTCAGATGCGGTAAGCAGCTCTTCAAACAGCTTTTCACCGGGCCTGATTCCGGTATATTTGATTTCTATGTCTCGGCCTACTTCGAGCCCTGCAAGTCTGATCAGGTCTTCGGCCAGATCCTGGATTTTTACAGGTTCGCCCATGTCCAGGATAAAAACTTCGCCACCCTTACCGTAGGCTCCGGCCTGAATGACGAGCTTACTGGCCTCTGGTATGGTCATGAAATATCTGATCATTTTCGGGTGGGTTATGGTTACCGGGCCGCCATTTTCGATCTGCTGTTTGAACATCGGAATAACGCTGCCCCGGCTGCCGAGAACGTTGCCAAATCTGACTGCCACGAATCTTGTCTGACTGCGTCTGGCATAACATTTGAGAATTTTCTCGGCAACTCTTTTGCTGGAGCCCATAACCGAGGTAGGATTGACTGCCTTGTCTGTCGAAATCATCACGAACCTTTCGACTTTGGCAGTGTGAGCGGCATCGACCAGATTTCTCGTGCCCAGAACATTGTTTTTTACGGCTTCTTCCGGATTCAGTTCCATCAATGGCACATGTTTGTGAGCCGCTGCATGAAAGACGATTTCGGGGCGCAGTGAGCCGAAGAGATGGCTGATTTTTTCGCGGTCCTGAATATCGGCAATTATCGGGATAAGGAGAGTGTTGCCGAGGCTTGGGCTGCGCAGAAGCTCCTGGTGAGCTTTAAAGATACTGTTTTCGCCATGGCCAAGCATTAGCAGCCTCTCGGGCTGAAAAGGCAGTATCTGACGACAGATTTCACTGCCGATACTGCCCCCTGCTCCGGTTACCAGAACGGTTTTGCCAGTAACATATGCGGCGATTTCAGCGAGGTTTATTTCGGATGGTGGTCTTCTGAGAAGGTCTTCTATCGCGATATCACGCAACTGCAGACTGACGAGTTTGCCGCCAATGAGATCCTGAAGGCCGGGAAGCGTCTTGAATCTGACTCTGGTGTTCTGGCAGAGTTTGACGATCCGGCGCAATTCACTGCCAGAAGCTGACGGAATCGCAATAATGATTTCGTCAGCATGATACTGTTCGGACAACTGCGATATTTTTTCAGAAGTCCCGATAACTTTAACGCCGTGAATGATCTGATTGTGTTTTTTGGGGTCGTCATCGATCATTCCCACTACTTCGATGGGCAGGTTGATATTTCGCTTGATTTCACGGAGTACGCTTTCACCGGCCTGCCCCGCTCCGACGATGATGATTCGCTTGGTTTTTTCTTTGCTTTTTTGATACAGCCAGTTCCTCAGGGGTGTGGCTTCGGCAAAATTCAGAAGCACCCTTGGGGCAATACGACTGGCGCCCACCAGAATCAGGCTGATCATCCAGTCGATTATGAATACCGCGCTCAGGCTCGGGAACGACTCGAGAAAGTATATTGAAAACATTTTGATCATCGAATAACCGGTGACCGCAGTAAAAACCGCCAGCATGTCGGGGAGTGAGGTAAATCTGAGGGTACGGTTATAAAGACCGGCTGACCAGAAAGCGACCAGGCCAGCTGGTATCATGATCGGCACTATAAACAGAAGATACTGTATGTGTTGCGGATCGAGCTTGTTGAATTTAAGCCAGATGGCCGCAATAAGCGAGAAAGAAATAATTATTATATCCGACAGCAGAAATATCAATTTTCTTATTGGCGTCATAACCGTCGAGTCCCTCTCTGAATCCCTAACCAAGGGCAGTTTTCCCGGATTTTATCACGAGATGGGCAGTTTGTCATCAAAATTGTACCGATTTTGCAGGAGCTATATTTTGTTCAGCTGTTTTATGAATTTTGCCGATTATCAGGTGTGAGGTTTTAATCTGATGTCAGCAGAAATATTGTCTGAACAAACAGTAGAAAAACGTCCCTGTGTTACCTGCGGGGCCGCCAATCTGACCATGGCAAAATTCTGCGGCAGCTGTGGCAGTCTGCTCGACGTGTCTAAGCCGAAGACTGCCAAAAGATCACGGCGCAGCATTCTCTTCAGAGGGGCAATGATTCTTGCTGCATTGATTCTGGTCGGTTCGGCTGTCATGAGTTACCAGCTTTTCAACAGTACCGAAAGCGTAAAAGTTTCGGCTATGCCTTTTACAGATATTGCCATAGACCACCCTGTGTATCGGGTTTGTAAAAACCTTCTCGAAGCAAGGGCAATCGGTTACCGCAAAATTCTTGAATTTGCTCCGCATGCAACGATATCTGCAGCTGAATGGAATTATGCTGTAAAAGCCGTTGCCAGAAAAATGCAGATTTCAGTTCCCTCCAACGCTTGCTTTCCAGAGAATGCTGAAGTCGATGCCGAGGGGCTTCGTGACAGACTGCTTGCCTTAAATCATAACGTCGAAAATCTTAATGACGCTTCGCGTATCAAAGCCTACTTTCAACTCGAGCAGGCAACCTTTTTCGGGAGGATGTTCTGATGCGACGAATACTTCTGCTTGCGGTTTTTGTTTTTGTGCTCCCGTTCTTTTTATGGCCCGTTGCAGAAGCAAAACATGATTTTGCCGGGATTACCGACTTCGCCGTATTTGAAAAAACTGATGAGGTCGATGTAATTATTTCAATGACTCGTCTGACGAGGCCTGCCACAAGATTCTCAGGCGAGCATAACTGCCTTACCCTTGATTTTGCCCAGACTCAGATTGACGCTGAGCTTTTGCAGCGTGCGTTTGCGGGACGGGCAATCAAGCTCGCATATCTGACTACAACCGACGGAGTGAAAAGAGGCAGTCGGGTCAGATTTTATATCAGGCCTGATTTTCTGGCATCAGTACGCTATGCTGGCAACGATGTGATTGTCAGACTGACAGAAAAGGCCAGTTTTGCCAATAGAGATAAAAATGAAACGAAAACTCTGCTTAATCCCCAGGAAGGCAGCTATTCTCCTGCGGTAATAAGCCTGCATGACGCTCCTTTTCAGCCTGTTATAGAAGAATTGGCTGCGCAGGCGGGTATTGAAATAAGACTCGTCGCACCCCTGCCGGAAGTTTTCAGTCTCGAGTTGGAGACTGCTAGCCCGGTTGAAGCCTTGCATGGCATTGCACAGCTTTATAATCTCAGATTTTATCGTGAAGGTAAGGTCTGGTTTATGAGTGGAGCCTGAACCCATGAAGTTTAAAATTAAACGAACCTTTATATTGCCTTTTATATTGCTTGGTTGCGTTGTTTTTCTTTCGGCTTTCGCTTTCGAAAGTCATGATAAACTTTTAACCCGTTTTGATCTCGCTCTTCTAATCGAAGATATTCTCGAAAAAAAACAGATTCGGGTGGTTGCCGACAGCATTCCGCAATATTCTGATCTTGACGAGGACCGCCTTCTGACTGTTTTCAGAGCGTTATCGCTCAAGATTATGGCCGGTTACCCTGATGGCAGTTTCAGGCCTGAAGAACCACTGCGCAATCTTGAGACTGTCTGTTACCTGCAAAAGCTGGCCAGATGTCTGCGCAGTCACGCTCCAGATGCGTATGAAACGCGTCAACTTATGCGAATGTTTGCTTATCAGAGCCAGCCCGAAGTCGTTTTGAACGATAATCTTCCGGCCGGTTCTTTCCCGGCGGAGCTTAGCGAAGCTGGCGGTTTTGTCGAAAAAGCAAGCTTGCAAGACCTGTTGACTGGGCTGTTGACCGAAAACGGCAAGCTTAACATCGCCCTGACAGGAAAAGTCGTGAACTCGCTTACCGGTCGACCACTGCCGGGCGCTTTCGTTTCGTCTGGTTATCAGGCTGTGGTCACAGATGCTTCTGGCAACTTTCGTATGGGTTTCTCTGAAGTCGATCAGCCAGAGGTTAGTCTTTTTGCTGTTGCAGAAGGCTTTCAGCCAGTTGAATTAAAAAAAGACCTGAGATTGAGCCCGACGATCAGCTTTCGGCTGCGTCCCGAAAAAAAGGCTCCAGGACGCGACTCAATAAGGTATACAAAAGCTTATTGAACACTTCCGCGATCGAGTAGATGGGAACAATGCCCGGCAGAGAACGGTTTTACCTGTTCAGCGTGTAATCAGTAAGGCACCAGCAGTCGTTTTCTTCTTTGATTATCATGCCGCTGGCCGCCAGGTCGCTTAAAAGCCGTTTTATTTTGTCGGGCGCCGAGCCGAGCACCTTTTCGAGTTGCTGCTCACTGCATGGATGCCGCAGAAGAAGCTTTAGAATGTCTGAAGAGGCGGCAGGCCTATTCCAGCTGCTGATTCTGGGTGGAATAAGACTGTGTTCAAAGGCTGTCGAAACCGGAATTTTCAGGTCGAGCAGATCTCTGAAGCGATTAAGTCTACTCTGGTCGGCAGTTCGAATGTCGACCGCCAGCGGAACCCGCACGGCAGTATTAAGGTAAACTGATTCAAGGTGCTCCAGGCTGTTGAGGTATCTGCTGAGTGCTCTGATTTCGGCCTCAGAATCGTTGATGTCAGGGCAGACGAACACTTCGATTTCGACCGAACCCGTAAATTTGTCGGTGAATTGTTTTAAACCGTCGAGAATGGCTTCGAGTTTTATGTCTGCCGTGGGACGATGAATGCGTTTGAATATTTCCGGGTTGACAGTCGTCAGAGTGGGCAACAGGCGGTCAGCAAGCATCAATTCGTTTCTGACGTCGGGCATGTGCATCAGAGAAGAATTTGTGATGACACACGTTGGGGCGTTCTCGAGTTTTTTGATTTCGGCCAGGATATAACCAAGTCCCGAATGCAGGGTTGGCTCGCCGGTGCCGGAAATGGTTATCCAGTCTGGTTGAGCTATTTCGGCCAGCGTTTCTCTCAATTCGGCCAGCACGTCGTCTGCTTTGCAGAATTCTTTGCGTTCAGACGTGTGGTAGTTTGTTTTCGAAAGCTGACAGTAAAGACAGTCGAAAGAGCAGGTTTTTGTTGGTGTTAAATCGACTCCAAGCGAAATCCCAAGACGTCGCGATGGCACCGGGCCAAAAATATAAGTTCTCATCTGATTAGGCAGATTTTTTATTCATGCATGAAAAATAATAAATCCCCAGCATGGTGAATATAACCACGAATGGAACGGCAACGATATACAGAGAGGAAAATGGTTTGGCCGGGTTCATTTTTTCGCGGGCTTTCAAGAGGTTTTTCAGAGTTTTTTCAAGCTCTTTTCTGACTTCGGTATCAGAAACATTTTTTATTGAGTTGCGCAGTTCGATGATTGCTTCATCGAGATTTGCCAATGAAGTTTCTCTGGTCATTGTGTTCCCTCCTGAATTTGCGTCGACAGATTGGTGCCGAGTCGCAGGTCGAGTTTTTTCAGTTGCTCATTGTTAAGATTCATACCTTTGATGCGTGAAAGCACAGTGCGGGCATCGACTTCACGACCAGCCTGGGCAAGTCGGTCAGAGATCGTGAACATGCTGTCGGGGTCTATGAAATTCACTTTGAGTGCTTTTTTATATTCTTCTATTGCCGCCGTCGTTTGCCCGGAAGCAAGGTAAAGATCGCCGATTCTGATAAAGGGCGCGGGACTTTGCGGTTCTTTGTTGAGGCCGGTCTGATAAGATTCCAGCGCCTGTTGATACTGTCCCATGGTTTTGAAGACATCACCCTGCAGGAGATAGAGTACTGCAATATCGCTTTGCTGAGCAATTCCACTTTGAACGACCGCGAGAGCTTCGCTGTTCAGCCCTTCTTCTATCAGGGCAGCGGCAAGTGGCTCGATGCCGCGTGGGTCATTCTTGATCAGAGACCGTGTGTATTTGGGAAAACCTTCTATCTGGTCCGGGTTGGAAGCCTTGACCTGATCGGTGATCTGGCTGGCCAGGCTGTGCATGCCGATGTCGGCGTAGCTGTTGGCTAGAGCTTTTAGAGCATGAATGTTACGTGGGTCAAGCTTCAGTGCCTTTAGATACCAGGCGGCGGCCAACTGCTGTTTGCCTGTCGCTGTGTAAACTTTTCCGAGGTTCATCAGGGCATTGAAATTGCCAGGGTTGTGAGAAAGAACTCCTCTGAAAGCTTCTATGGCTTCAGCAAAGTAGCCGCCTCTAGCGAATTCCAGCGCTCTTTCATAGTTCGGATCAGCCATGCTGTCGGCTGTTCTTCCGGGTATTATGATGGTTTCTGCTTTGCTGCCGGCAAAACCTGCGACATTCGATGGTATCTGAATTGTGGGCGGTGGCGCCGAAAGTACGACAGGAGTGGATTCTGAGCCGGTTTTGTTGCCAAGAGCTTTGAGTATTCTGGCGGCATAGGGGTCTTGAATGTTCAGCGAGGCTTTTGAGGCTTCCCAGAGAGAGTGTGCTTTATCTTTTTCGCCATTCTGGATAAGGTTCAGGCCGGCAAAATATCTGAATTTATTGTTGAACGGTTCTTTGCGAATGGCTTTTTCAAAGTAATCGGCGGCCTCGGCGTGATTGCCGGATTCCATCTCAAGCTGCCCAAAATTGAAAAGGGTCGCCGTGTGTTCCGGGTCGGCCTGTATTATCTGTTGCCAGAGCACTCTTGCCTGAGCAAAATTGCCCATTCTGGCCATTACCTGACCTCGTTCACCGAGAATTTCGAGTTTATCAGGGAAAGTCGGTTCGATTCTGTCGAGTATTTCAAGCGCTTGCCCGTGTTCGCCTTTTTGGTAAAGACACCGGGCAAAATGCAGCTGACCTTTCAGTGAATCAGGCTGGCTGCGCAGAAAATCTTCGATGGTGAGCATTGCTTCATCGAGCATGCCAAGCTTTTCATATACAGTGCTGAGTTTGAAGGTTGCCCAGGGCTCATCTGTAAAATTGCGACTGATATATTCAAGAATAGTGCGTTGTTCGCCCAGATTGTTGGTTTTTTCATACAGTCGAAGCTTTTCCAGCCAGGTTTCAAGATTGAGGTCTGTTTCTGGCATCGTTGCAACCGTTACAGCGGGTACATCCCTGGTAAACGAGGCTTTGAGTGCCATGGCCTTCTCGTTTTGCGGGTCGGCTTCCAGGGCTTTTTCGATCATTTCAGCAGATTTCGATATTTCTCCCATGCGATGATGCAGTTTTGCAGATGCTATCATACCAGAAACATCTGTGGGATTGATTTCTCGCACTGATTTGAGCAGGCGCTCCGCCTCCATGAGACGATCGCTTTCAATGAGCAGTTCCGCAAGCTCAACCTTAACTTCGGGAATGTCGGGCAGAAGCCCAGCTGCTTCGCGCAGAAGAGTTTCGGCTTCAGACACATTGCCGGTTTCGATCAGTTTCTTACTGGTTCTGGCATATACGTCTCCGAGCTTCTTTTCGGTCTGAGCAACCTGGTATTTGTCTTTGAGCAGCTTTTTCAGCAGATCTATGGCTTCGCTGGGTATATCGAGTTCAATGGCCGAATCAGCCATCGCAGCCAGGCAACGATTCAGCTCAACCTGGTAGTTGCCGCTGTCTGGCGCCAGTTTTACTGCAGCTTCGAGACTTTTTCTGGCTCTGACCAGATCGCCTTTGGCCAGAAGAGCCTGCCCAAGCAGAAAGTGAGCTCTGGCATCGCCCGGGTCTTCTTCTATTCTTGATGTCGTCAGAGAGATGGCAGTGTTGAAGTCTTTGCTGTCAATGGCGGCGCGAACTTTTGTGTTGTCTTTCCACTGGGCATACTGGCTGTCGCTGTCGCTGCCAATAACTGTTTCGGTTTTGGGGGCGACTGGATTTGTTTTCTTTTTGCCGCCGCAGCCACTCATACTGGTGGCAACTATGGCACCGGCAACAGCCAGGGTTAAGACTTTCTGAATCTTGGACATTTTCGAACTCCTGATCAACTTAGAGAAACAGCTCGCTTACCGAGCGTTTCTCAAAAATTCTTCTAATGGCCTCGCCAACGAGCGGAGCAAGTGAAAGAACGTTTATATGACACTTTTCTATCTTTTCTTTGCTGAGCGGCACAGAGTTTGTACAGACAATTTCTTTTACTGGTGAATTGGGCAGTCTGTCGATGGCAGGAGGCGAGAGAAGGGCATGGGTGCAGCAGGCGACCACAGACTTTGCGCCCTTTTCCATAAGGCTTTCGGCAACATTTACCAGAGTTCCTGCTGTGTCGATGATATCGTCTATGACGATTGCATGTTTATCTGCTACATCCCCGATAACATTCATGACGACGGCTTTGTTGCTCTCAGGCCGGCGTTTGTCTATGATTGCCATGGGCAGATTCAGTTTTTTGCCGAATTGTCGAGCGCGAAGCACGCCGCCGGTGTCGGGTGAGACGACAACGTGGTCGGTCAGATCTCGTTTTAAGAAGTGTTCAGCCAGTAAGCGGCTTGCTGAAAGATGATCGACCGGAATATCGAAGAAGCCCTGCAGTGCCGGGTCATGCATATCTACGGTCATCATGCGGTTGGCCCCTGATATTGTGATTATGTTGGCCACAAGTTTTGCTGTAACCGGTTCGCGGCCGGTGGTTTTCTTTTCCTGGCGGGAATAGCCGAAATACGGAACTACGGCAGTGACGCTCGCGGCAGATGCTCGTCGCAAGGCATCCATGGTGATCAGAAGTTTCATCAGGTTTTCATTTACCGGTGGGCAGGTGGGCTGGATGATGAACGTATCACAGCCGCGCACCGATTCTTCTATGCGGCAGTAAAGCTCACCATCGGCGAAAGAAGTGTGCATTATTTTACCCTGTGGGATGTTTAGATATTGGCAGACTTCTTTGAAGAGTGCGGGATTGCCTTCACCTGAAAAAACCTTAACCCTGGAATTGTGCATTTTCCCTCCTTAGGGGTGGCTGCAGATATTCAATTACCGCCTTCTATAGACGAAAACGGGCTTATATCAGCTGACTCAGCGATGTTGCTGTTGCTGATAACGCAAAATTCGATTTTGTTGTTGTCACCAATCACAGTGTCAGAAATATGGCAATTTGGCCCGATCACGCAGTTGCGGCCAATTTTGCAGCGGCCTGTTAACATGGTCCCCGGGTGGATGGTCGTATCCGGAGAAATTTCGACTTCTGGCCCGATGAAAGTATTGTCGGGGCAGGTTATGGTTACGCCGTCATCCATGAGTCTGCCAAGTATCTGACGTTGCAGTATGCCACTGACCTGGGCAAGATGTTGCCGGCTGTTGATGCCGAGAGTTGAAGACTCGTCTTTTTCGACGCAGGCAATCACGGGTAAGCCCTTGTTAACAGCTATTTCGACGAGATCTGTGAGATAATACTCTTTTTGCCTGTTATTTGGCGTAAGAGAAAAAATATTGTCGAACAGAAATCTGGCATCGAAAAGATAAACAGCCAGATTTACTTCTTTTACCTCAAGTTCGTCAGAAGTGCAGTCTTTGGCCTCTCTTATCGCTTTTATAGCCCCGTTTTGCCGTAAAACCCGGCCATAATTGCCTGGTTCGTTCATCATCAGCGTCATCATGGTTACTGCCGGGCGCTGCGCAAAATGAAGATCCGCCATTTTTTTAAGGGTTTCAACCGATATCAGCGGTGTGTCGCCACAGACGACCAGAAGATGTTCTGGGCGATCGTTGCAAGCTTTTGCATAGCATTGAACCGCATGCCCGGTGCCCAGTTGCTCGCTTTGCTCGACAAACCCGTCTGCAGCCGAATCGAGAGCCGCTTTTACCAGTTCGCTTTTGTAGCCGGTTACCAGCAGTGTTTTTTCGCAGCCGATTGCTTTGACTGCGTCGATAACATAAGAGACCATTGGCCGACCAAGAATTGGGTGTACAACTTTCGGGAGTTCCGATTTCATGCGGGTGCCCTTGCCGGCGGCAAGAATCAATGCGTGAAGCTTCTGCGACATTTCAAGACCTCGGTTCTAATTTTCAGCGGTATTATACACAGTTTTGCTGTTTTGTAACACCCACCAGAAAAAAACGCTGAAGTATAAAACATAAAGGGCTGCTGTAACGGTCGGCGAGAGCCGAAGGCGGGAATCGGACCCGCGACCTACGCATTACGAGGGCGTTGCTCTACCACTGAGCTACTCCGGCTTTTAATATGTGCCGTTGGTGTAGATATATCGGCATTGTGGCGGCAGCGAAAAAAACCGCGACACGCAGATATTCTGCAGACAACAGGGGTGGGAGGATTCGAACCTACGAGTGCCTGCTCCAAAGGCAGGTGCCTTACCACTTGGCTACACCCCTATACCTGAGCTTCAGGTAAGAGGAAGATACCACAGGTGCACCCCTCGGCGCAACGTTCAATTTTATTGGTCAGTAATAGTTGCTACGGTAACCTGTTTTCAGGCGAATTAAGCTCGTCTTCGAATGCCCGCAGGATCGAGCCGGTAAGATATTCGGTAAATTCGGTGCTCAGAGAAAAAACCTGTTCGCGCCAGGTGCCATCCGGCATTTTTCGACTCGGCATGCCTACAAAATAGCCCTTCACTGACGAAAAAATCTGGAAGTCTTTTATTACCAGAGTTTCGTCAAGGGTGATGCCGGCAAAAGCGACAAGCTTGTTTTTGGGGGCTTTGATCAGTTGTATGCGAATATCTGTTATCTGCAT
>Ga0116142_10006037_pt1 | contig 10583 bp, 5 predicted proteins | sample AD_UKC033_MetaG_FD_89785 | JGI IMG/M metagenome (GOLD analysis project Ga0116142, IMG submission 89785) | Active sludge microbial communities of municipal wastewater-treating anaerobic digesters from USA - AD_UKC033_MetaG | ecosystem: Engineered > Bioreactor > Anaerobic > Digestate | place: USA... | reverse complement strand
TTGCAGAATACCTGTCAAAAACCACCTTAATGGGTCTTGGTAAGGATGAGCAAGGATGCCCTACGATGCGACAGTTTGCAGATTTCGCTGCACAATTTGCAGATTTCGTTGTCACGTTGCATTTCTGTTTTTTTAGGATTTAATATTCGCTTTTGGCAGCGGGAAGGAAAAACCTTGACATTATTTTAGATATATACATAGTTGCAATTGTCTTTATTTTTGCTGAAGAACAAATAAATTATTTGGAGGAACTAATGCAAGAAGAAGTGAAAGAATCAATGCAGGAGCAGGCTTCTGAAGAAATTCCTACCTCAGAAGAAGAAACCCCTGCAGTTTTAGAGGGTAAGCGAAAAAAGAAATCAGCTTTAATCCCTGTTTTGATAGTTTTATTTATAATTCTTGTGGTTATTGCCGGTTACTATTTTGCAACCTCTTCGCCTCAAATTCGTCATATTAGTAAAAATGCTCTGGTTGTAGCCAAGATTAATTTACCCCAGCTGCTTAACAAAACCGGAGCAATGAAAAAAGGTGATATTAATGAGGACTTGATTTCTGCTTTGGAAGAGTATAATCTGGAGGCATTAGTTAAAGATCCGCGCAGCACAGGATTAATAACTACGAAGCCCTCCTACCTTTTTGGGGAGTTTGATACGAAAAAAAACCTTCCCTATATTTTTATGGTTATGCCTATTGCCAATGCGGAAAAAGTGTATAGCTTTACCAAAAATATAGCTCTACCTAGTGGTAAAGACCTATCGGTTAGTAAAAAATCCAATATCTACGAAATTGATCTGAAAGGTCTTTCCTGTATGTGGACTGAAAAATCTATGCTTATTGGAATAACCGATCCAAGCAATGATAACGACCTTAGCAAAAAAGTGAAAACTTACTTAACCCAGGATAAATCTGCCTGCATTCTTGCTAATAAGGACTTCCGCAGCAGTAAGCTGAGAGGTCACGACATAACCCTTTGGGCTAATTTGGATGGAATGGCTCGTATTGCTCAAAAAGGATTAAAAGACGCCCAGGGAAATGTGGAAAGAATAATTTCCCAGCATAAACAGCGCGAGATGTATAGAAACTATTATTATGATAGTGGTTTACGCTACTATTACAATTACTGGGACATTATGGACCAATTTAGGGTGGACGACCCGGAAAATGTTTTTGAAAGCGTCCTTTTAGGACTTACTTATGATGCCAAAATTCCAATGAACACGGCAATTGATTTACCTACTGAACTGTATAATACTTTCCTCTCTTTCTCCGCTGATTTTGATAAGGGGAAATTGGTATCCTCAGTAAAATTTGAGACGACCCAGGAAAAGCAAAAGAAACTGGAAAGCGTTATTAACGATGCCGTTAATGTGAAAGACCTCTATCCTTATGTTCCTACCGAAGGATTGATTATGCTGAGCTCCGTAAAAACCAATTATCCTAAGCTTTATGCCCTTTCGGAAAAGAGAATTGATAAACTGTTGAAAAGTATTGACAATCCCGAGATTAGCAAGTTAATGAAACATCTAAATAAGCTGGCAGATGGTTCCGGCATAATTGCAGTGAATATTTTGGACGAAAAGGAACCTCCTTTTATAACTCTTGTTGCATCGGTAAAGAACAATAAGGGAGTGCAGGATTTGCTGAAAGAGATGAACCGCGAAGGTCGTTTGCGTAAAGATGGTAAATATTACTATTTTGGCAATTTAGCCGTTTTCTTTGAAGATAATGTGATGATCTGCACTACAAATAATAATAACTATAAAAAAAGCAATCGCGGTTTGGAAGGAACTCTTGCCAGAAAAATGAATAAAAATCCCTTCAATATGACGATGAATTTCACAGCTATAAAAGATTTGACGGATGAATTGTCTGATGAAGAAGAAGATGCTTTGGACTTGCTGGATAAATTGAATGCGATTGTTAAAACCAATGGCAATACCTCCAATGAACTGAAAGTGGAATTAACCTTCAGTGATAAAAAACATAACTGCTTGAAACAGATTAATGAATACTTAAACGATAGTGATGACTTCTGGAAAGGAATAACGGAAGAAATAATGTATAGCGTAAGATATCTGGCTGAAAGAGAGGACGAATATCCAAGAAACGAACGGAAATTAATGCCTCCGCCTGAATCAACTGTTGAAGAAACTGCTCCTGTATATACTGATACTGTTTCTTATTAATAATAGAGAAATACTCTGAATTTTTCTCACTAATTGATGTAATCGGAGCTCAAAAGAGCTCCGATTTTTTTATCAGGAAGAACGACATTTTGTCGTTCCACTTGCAACCACACTATTTCTTTATCACGCTCTTTTCAGTAACGAAATGTAACAAATATGGTGGTTGACCGGGAAAATCAACCATCGGGTAACCAAATTATCATTGGTTTGCATCCGGAAAAACGATGTCCTCATCGTTTAGTGGTAACACTGGTGTTTCGTTACTGTTTGCCTTTCGGTAAAGAAATAAAGCGTGAGAGGTGGGTTGACGAGGACATCAACCCTCCAATGTTGCCCTAAGGGGCTTTGGAGCTGAGAGCGAAGAGCGGAGGGGTTATTATTCCTCATTTTATGAGGGGTTGACGAGGAGGTCAACCCTCCGATGTCGCCCTAAGGGGCTTTTTCAGGAAAGACGATGTCCTCATCGTTTAGTGGTAACACTGGTGTTTCGTTACCGTTTGCCTTTCGGTAAAGAAATAAAGAGTGAGAGGTGGGTTGACCAGGAGGTCAACCCTCCGATGTCGGCCTAAGGGGCTTTGGAGCTGAGAGCGGAGAGCGGAGAGCGGAAGGGTTATTTTCCCTCATTTTATGAGGGGTTGACGAGGAGGTCAACCCTCCGATGTCGCCCTAAGGGGCTTTTTCCGGAAAAACGATGTCCTCGTCGTTTAGTGGTAACACTGGTGTTTCGTTACCGTTTGCCTTTCGGTAAAGAAATAAAGAGTGAGAGGTGGGTTGACGAGGACGTCAACCTTCCTGAAAAACGATGTCCTCATCGTTCAATTGTTAACAGGTAGGTAACCATTGCCCATTAAATTAAAATACCACGGATTTTTATCTTGACAAGTATCATTGAAATTTATAAACTACGCAGCAACCTAAAGAACTGGAGCATTACTGATGAAAAGAATTCTAATACTGTTGGTTTTTAGTTTGGCAATGGGCTTGGCTGCGCAAGAGATTACGGATTTCCAAGTAAGTCAAGACAATCAGCGCTATACGATTCAATTGGGCAGCACTGTTTCAAGATTTAACATTCGTGCCGATCTGTATGTTTTCTATCGCCTTAAAAACACAACTAATTGGTATAAAGCGAGAACTCTGTTAGGGCGATATCAGGATATCAGCAATTCCAATCTGGAAGAGCTGCTCTATTGGGATCCCGTCTTTGATTTTCAACCATTTGGAGATTATGAATTCAAGTTATACCTGGTAAATCTGGCAGCTGTGAACCCAGGTTATGATTATCACCACACGAATTCGGTGGGCTTACTTTCTCCGATAGATATCAATACAAGATACGGAACAGAAGTAAATGGTTATCTTTTTTACTATAATAATGGACCCATAGCCCTGCCTACCGGTTCATATAATGTAAGTGTGTTTGATGGTTCTATTTCTTTAGCCAGGAAAATTGTGAATGTGGAAGCATTTGGCAATTCCTCTATAAATGAGGATGAACTGGTTGGTAAATTGAATATTGTTTGTGATAATCCGGATATAGTGATTCATTCCGGAAATATTGAACTGAGTTCAGATCACGGCATTGAATTCCCGATTGGCATAATGAGTGTTGTGGCATCGCTGCAACAGGTATCATCCGCTTACCCCGTAATCACCAAAAGTTATGAAGTGGTGATTCGTGCAGGAGAAGAAACCAACCTAATGGTTAGCATCCCTGCCGGAAGGATAAAGATCAGGTCTAACCTTAAGGGAGGGTATTTTACTGTTAATGGCAATAAATATGCTCTGGATGATGGAGTGTATTTATCTCCAGGCAGATACGAAATTCAAGCTTATGACCGCCGGGATGTTTTAAAAGATACCTTTATGGCTGATATTGTTGATGGAGAAACAACCACTCTCACAGTTGTCAACGATCGTAACACTTTTCCTCTGGAGAATATTGAGTTCTTTGGAGCTTACGAAGGCATTGCTGATAAAGAAAAGCCCGGAGCGATGGCATTAAGCGCTTCCGGATTATATAACTATACCGGTTTTGCCGGAAACAGCAATGTGAACCTAATCTATACAATTGGTCTATTGGATCGTGTTTATTTACCCTGGGATCTGGACAGGGAAAAGGTTTCCCCCAGCTTTGATCTATTCAGTATCGGAGGAGGTTTTAGGTTGAGTTCTTTTCAGAAGACATTAAACCTGGATACGATAGTAAGCTACCGTTTGGGAATTCGTTATCCGATGACTACCAAAGCCAAAGTGGATACGGTTAATTACCGTTATGTATATAAGTTTGATGAGGAAGATGCTGATGGCTCAAAAAGCAGATCTACAAGAGCATTTAATTTATATAATGGTTTAGAAGTTCGCACTGAACTATGCCTAAGGTTAAGTGCAGATTGGGATGTCTATCTGTATGGCTTGTTACAAGATCAGGGTTCTTATAAAGGAAATTGGTATAGAAGTGAGGAAGTAAATGCCTGGCTAAATTCTGATACTACAAATAAACCCAGTCCTGTTCAAAATCCAAATCTCCCCTCCCGAATGGCATCGCTGGAGGGGACTACTACGCGGTTTGGCATTGGCTTTAGATATTATCTATGGAGAAAATGAGGGGAGGCGAAAAGTGAATAAGAGTAAAACATATCTCCTACTTGTGGCAATTGTGATCTTTAGCATCAGATTGGCAGGTTTAACTACCGATGAGATTAAAAGTATAGTTCAGAACCGAAAGCAGTGGCTGAGCTTGAATCCTTCTTTAGTAGAGGTTCCTAATGCCATCCTAAACAGTTCTGATTTAGAGCTTAGAAAAGAGCAAATCCGCCAGGAGATTCAAACTCTATTGGAAAGTAGTAGAGAAGAATATACAACCAGGAAAATTCAAATTCTGGGCTATGACTCGTCAAGAGGGGCACTATCCTTGCATAACCAGGATCTTAATCAGGTAATCTATATCAAGATGACCGCCTCTCAAGCCGGGGATTTCATCAAAAATGCTGAAGATACCAAGCTTCAAGCTACCCGAGAATTGAATTGGGATCTTGAATGGGAGTATTCAAATTGGGTTTTAAGCTTGGTGAATTTCGTTATTGTTCACCCGTTTGAACCTGTTATGTATCGTGAGGCAGAGGAAGACCTGCAGGATAGCTTTTCGGAAGAGATTACTTTCAATGAAGCTCTTGAAGCTTACGATTTAGGCAATTATCAGCTATCTTTGGAAAAATTGGACTTGCTGCAGGAGAGGGTTTACCCTCCCAATCCTGATTACATTTATTGGACTGCAATGAATTATATGGCTTTGGGAGATAATTCCAGGGCAATACAGCTATTTCAGGAATACCTGCAATACGGTGATGTTCAGTATTCTGACATTGCCAGAGAGTTACTGAGAATTCTGAAAAATCAATCCAAGATCTTCAGTTCGGTAACCAAAGCAGAACTACCCTTGGGTATTTTGACCGAATACGGAGAAGATTACTTCTGCTTTCATCCCTCCGGCAATTTGCTTTATTTATCCTCAGCTCGTCCTGCACCCTATAATGGATATAATATCTGGTGTTCAGAATCGCTGAATAATACCTGGTCCACACCTGTATTAGTAGAAGAACTTGCCTCCGATGACGATGAAGCTATTGGCTCATTTTCGGAAGATGGCAACCTGGCTTGGATTATGGGAAAGTATGACAGCAATCGCCAAGATTTTGATCTTTATACCAGCAAAAAAGAGAACTTATGGCAGAAACCGGTTCTAATGCAAACAGTGAGTAGTGATTGGGACGATATTGACCCCTGGGTGTATAGGGACAGAGTCCTCTTCTTCAGCTCTTCCAGACCCGGAGGTCAGGGAGGTTTTGATATCTGGTATAGTATATTTACCGATGGAGAGTGGCAAAACCCAATTAACATGGGGACATCAATTAATACTGAGGGTAACGAGGATTCCCCATTTTTAGATTGGGATGGCAAAACTCTATTCTTTTGCTCAGATGGCTACCCGGGAATGGGTGATATGGATTTATTCAAGGTGGTGAAGCTTAGCTCCGGATGGGATGATTGGTCTTATCCTGAAAACCTGGGTAATGTTATCAATGGAGCTATGAGAGAGAAACGATATGTGCATCAGCGCGGAACTAATAACGCAACCTTGGTTCGCTCTTCTTCTCGGGGTACATCTCCCGAATATTTACTGGTTGAATATGCTCCCAGGTCTTACTGGATCGTAGATGACACGGACAATCCGGTCTGGTATGAGGACACGGATCTCACTTCTCCTCTTACAGGACAAATCGTTCGGGATCAAATAAATTCCGGGGTATTGTTTACCATCTCAGCTACGGTTGTAGATCCCGAAGGATATTACTTGAGCCCCGAACTAAATATCATTTATATTATCAACGGGACTCGCTACCGCAAAGCTCTTAAACCAAGCAGGGGGATATATCAAACAGAATTGCCTCTGTGTAACAGGTATAGAGTGGAGTGTGGTTTGGAGGGTTATCAGACAGTTAGCATGGAACTTATCCCTAATCCTGGAGAGCGCAACAGGGATTTGCAAATCGTGATGGAACCTCTCACTCTGGACAAGGTTTTTGTGTTCAATAACATCCTCTTTGCTTACGATAGTGCAGTTATTCAACCTGAGTCATATCCAGTTTTGAATGATATTGCTCTAACTCTATTACGCAACCCGGGTATCCGAATGGAAATTTCAGGCCATACCTGTAATCAAGGCAGAACATCATACAACCTTGTTTTATCCCGGCAAAGAGCTCAAAGCGTGGCAGATTATTTAAAATCTAAAGGTATTGATCCCATAAGATTGATTGTTGTTGGATACGGACCCAATCGCCCCATTGCCAGCAACAAAACCGAATCCGGAAGGGAACGGAATAGACGGGTAGAGCTTAAAGTTATTCAATAGCAATGTGTTATGCCCAGGAATTGCAGAATATTATCCAGTTACTGCAAACAAAGAGATTGTCCTGAATAGGATAGCTTTGGGAACATTGAGAAAAATGTAGCCGGAACTGGATGAAGCTCCGCCTTTTTTTCTTGCAGAGGAATGATGCCCTCATCGTTCAATGGAAACCCGGGTGTTTCGTTATTACATACATATCGGTTATAGAATATTTTATCCTGCACTCTTTTACTTCCTTACTGCCCACTCAAATGCCACTAATATGTCTGTTTATACACACTAAAACTAAGTTTGAGAACTCTTCAATACATTGTTCAAATACAGACAACCCTCCAGTAGGGAAGCTGTGTAGCCGGCGCTCTTTGTACCGGCGCTCTTTGTACCGGCGCTCGCTGTAGCGCCGAATAAAAAAAAACGGCGGAACAGCGTCCGCCGGTACAAAAATCGGCGGAACGGTGTCCGCCGGTACCAAAAACGGCGGAACAGTGTCCACCGGTACAAAGAACGGCTACCTATCTTTATTTCAATAGCACTGCTTTCTTGATATAATTCTCCTTTCCTGTTTGCATTCTAATGTAATAAGTACCTGTTCCGCAGAGGATGAAGCTCCGCTTTTTTAGCTGTATTATACCCTCTCAGCTATTTGATACAGCATAAAAGTTCCTTTACCGATTCCTTAGCAAGGTTAAGGCATCGTTAAAGAATCGTTAAAGGGTTATTAAAGTATCTAACGGAAAACACTATGCTATCTTTCAGGCGGGAAAAAAAAGCGAAAGGCAAAAAGCAGAGACAAAAAATCTGCCAAGACAAACCCGCTTTTGCTTATCCAAAAAGTCATTATTCCCAATTAGGATAGCTTTGCGTCCTTCTTTTTTGCCGGGTAGTTAGCGTAAGATTTGGGTTTGCAATGGTTTCCTTCTATTCTCGGGCAAAAGATTTAAAAAAAATTTAGCCAACACTAACTTTATAGAAACAAAAAGGATAGGATTCATTTTCCCTAAGGTAAAAAAATCCTGTTTCGGTTCTATCTTTTCTGAAATTAGAGTGTTGTTAATTTTTTGCTTTTGCTAAGTTATCTTATCCTTAGCTTTTAGTTGCTTGACAAAACAGAGATGAGATTTTTTTTGGTGAAGTTGGTCTTGGCACAGCTTGGGGAAATCTATAAAGGTATGGAAAATAGAATTTTTTACTATAGCTGTGGATAAGTTGTGGATAACTGAAAAAAAGGGAACTGCAAGGAGGTCCTTTTTTTAAAGTTAAGTTTATATAAATGAATAAGATAATAATGCTACTGGCGTATCTGTAATAGCAGAATACGGTTTGTGGATAAATAAATTTACGGGATAGTGCTTTATGGATCAAGATATTTGGCAGAACATACTGGATAAACTGGAAGAGAATATTAATTCTCAAAGTTTTAAAACCTGGTTTTCGGATACAAAGTTAGTGGATATGAATGATCGGGAATTGATGATTAAAGTAGCTACTCAGTTCTCAGCAAATTATTTGAATCAGAATTACAAAGAGGTCTTAGGAGAAATTTCTTACGGACTTTACGGCAGGAAATATGAGGTGCAATTTATCACTCAACCGCGGCGAAATCATCGGGATGAAGAAAAAGAACTGCCTGAATATAGCGGCAACCGGGTTGTTTCCAATGTAAAACTAAATGAGCGTTATACTTTTGATGAATTTGTAGTGGGGAAAAATAACAATTTTGCCTATAGTGCTGCCAAAGCGGTTGCCGAATCTCCCGGTTATACATATAATCCTCTTTTTATTTATGGTGAGAGCGGAATGGGTAAAACCCATCTAATGCAGGCAATTGGAAATTTCGTGCAAAAAGAAGGTCGGAACTGTTCCATTTACTATATCACTTCTGAGGCATTCACCAATGAAATGATTGATGGTATTCGCAGTAATAAAATGTCGGAATTTAGAAACAAATTCAGAAAAGTTGACCTGCTGCTGATGGATGATATCCATTTCCTTTCTCGTAAGGAAGGAACTCAGGAAGAATTTTTTCATACTTTCAATGCTTTGTTTGAAAATAGAAAACAGATTGTGCTCACTTCGGACAGACCTCCCAAAGATATTCCCGATTTGGAAAAACGGTTGGTTACGCGTTTTGAAAGCGGTTTATTGTGTGACCTGAAAAATCCTGATTTTGAAACGCGCGTAGCAATTTTGCACAAAAAAGCCGAACCCGAAAATGTGATATTAAGCGATGCGATTATTAATTTTATTGCCGATAACATTACCAGCAGCGTTCGTGCCCTGGAGGGTTCGTTAATTCGCATTTTAGCGTTTTCGTCCTATAATAAACTGAATCCTGAAGAAATAGATGTTTCTTTGGCAAGCGAAATTCTTTCCGATATGATTTCCGAAAAGATGAACGCTATCAGCTTGGATGCAATTACGCAACAGGTCTGTGAATGCTATGGAATAACCCCTTCTCAGTTACTGGAAAAAACGCGTAAACCACAGGTTGCTTTTCCGCGTCAGGTAGCAATGTATTTGGCTAATTATTTAATTCCCCAGCTCTCCCTGAAAGATATTGCGGAATATTATAACAGGAAAGACCACACAACGGTTTTACATGCCAAAAAAATGGTGGAAAATCAGTTTCGGGAAAAAGAGGACTTCCGAATTTTGCTGGAAGGGATTATTAAAAACCTGAAAAAATAGAATGCCGATTATGGGATTGATTAAGGTGTTGAGTTTTTAGCTTGATAATAAATAGCGTGAGAGATAAGTTTTGCAAATTGGAGAAATCGGGGGTGTTGTTAAACCGGAGAGTTGACCTCCTGGTCAACTATGAAAACCGGAGAGTTGACCTCCCGGTCAACTATGAAATCCGGAGAGTTGACCTCCCGGTCAACTATGAAATCCGGAGAGTTGACCTCCCGGTCAACTATGAAATCCGGAGAGTTGACCTCCTGGTCAACTATGAAAACCGGAGAGTTGACCTCCCGGTCAACTATGAAATCCGGAGAGTTGACCTCCCGGTCAACTATGAAATCAGGAGAGTTGACCTCCCGGTCAACTCTAAAACGACGAGGACGTCGTTTTTCCAATATAATGACGAGGATTTCGTTTTTCCGGGGTATGAAACGAAGGGAATGTCGTTTTTCCGGAAAGTTATCCACAAGTGTGGATGAAATTATGTGGATAGCAGTGAATAAGTTAATACTAAATGGATTGGGAAACTTTTATTGTGGATAACTTAAGGTTAGAGACCAAAGTTATCCACAAGTTATCCACAGAAAAATGTCAGCTGGAAAAGCATAGAAGACAAAGAGAAAAGAAAAAGCTTGACCAAATATCCCCCTATCCACAACGCCTACTTATAATACTGTATAATAGATTTAAATTAAAATAGGATTATTATTATGGAATCGTTCCAAGCCATATTAAAGCTGCTTATCTGTCTGACAATTATTTTAACAGGGCTTAGCGGTTGCACTGATAAGGATAATTTGACA
>Ga0116142_10006036_pt1 | contig 10584 bp, 5 predicted proteins | sample AD_UKC033_MetaG_FD_89785 | JGI IMG/M metagenome (GOLD analysis project Ga0116142, IMG submission 89785) | Active sludge microbial communities of municipal wastewater-treating anaerobic digesters from USA - AD_UKC033_MetaG | ecosystem: Engineered > Bioreactor > Anaerobic > Digestate | place: USA... | reverse complement strand
GGAATGCCTCGAAGCGCTACTGCGCGAGCAGCCGGACTACGCCGAGGGGCGCCTGCTCATGGTGCAAGTGTGCGCCGAAGACTGCGCTTTCGACAACGCCTTCGCCCACTGCGCCAAACTCGCCGAGGAACATCCCATGCTGGCGAGTCGCCTCGAAAGCGCCCTCTGGGGCCTCAAACGCATGCACGAGCGGATGAATACGTAGTTTCTATTTCTTCTTGCCCTTCTTGGCCGCTTTTCGGGGCGATTCGAGGGCGGCCTGGGCCGCTGCGAAGCGGGCGATGGGCACGCGGAAGGGGCTGCAACTGACGTAGTCGAGCCCGACGCGGTGGCAGAACTTCACGGAGGACGGTTCGCCGCCGTGCTCGCCGCAGATGCCGCACTTCAGTTTCGGGCGCGTCGCGCGACCCTTGGCCACGGCCATGGCGACCAGTTGGCCGATGCCTTCCTGGTCCAGCACCTCGAACGGGTCTTCGGGCAGGATGCTGTTTTCGAGGTAGATGGGCAGGAATCCGCCGATGTCGTCGCGGGAGAATCCGAAGCCCATCTGGGTCAGGTCGTTCGTGCCGAAGCTGAAGAATTCGGCCTCTTCGGCAATCAGGTCGGCGGTCAGCGCGGCGCGCGGCACCTCGATCATGGTGCCGATCATGTGGCGCAGCTTGACGCCCGACTTCTTCTCGACGTCGTCGCCGATGGCCTTGATGATCGCCTTCTGATGCGCCAGCTCCTTCTTCGAGCCGACCAGGGGCACCATGATCTCGGGCAGAATTTTGACGCCCTTCTTGGTCAATTCGGCGGCGGCCTCGAGGATGGCGCGGGCCTGCATCTCGGTAATCTCGGGATAGGCGATGCCGAGGCGGCAACCGCGGTGGCCGAGCATCGGGTTGAGTTCGTGCAGTTGCTTGATACGGGCCTTGATCTTGTCCACGGGCACGTTGGTCCGCTGCGACAGTTCGGCGATCTGCGCGTCGTTCAAGTCTCCGACGAACTCGTGGAGCGGCGGATCGAGCAGGCGCACGGTTACCGGTTTGCCCTCCATCGCCTTGAAGATGCCCAGGAAGTCCTTCTTCTGGTAGGGCAGCAGTTTCATGACGGCGGCGCGGCGCGCCTCTGGCGTTTCGGCGAGGATCATCTCGCGGACGTGAATGATGCGCTCCGGCTCGAAGAACATGTGTTCGGTCCGGGCAAGGCCAATGCCTTCCGCGCCGAAGGCCACGGCCTGCGCCGCGTCCTCGGGGCGTTCGGCGTTCGTGCGCACGTTGATCTGGCGCGTCTTGTCGGCCCATGCCATAAGTCTCTTATACCAGGGGTTCCGGTCCGGGTCGGCGGGCAAGACAGGCAGCGCGCCCTCGTAGACCTTGCCGGCGCTTCCGTTCATGCTGATCCAATCGCCCTCGCGCAACACGTGGCCGTTCACCTCGACGACGCGGTTCCGCGCGTCGATGTGGAGCGCCGCGCACCCGACGATGCAGCACTTGCCCCAGCCGCGCGCGACGAGCGCGGCGTGGGAGGTCATGCCGCCTTTCGCGGTCAGAATGGCCTCGGCGGCGTGCATGCCGTGGACGTCCTCCGGCGAGGTCTCGGCGCGGACCAGGATTACCTTCTTCCCGTCCTTCTTCCAGGCCGCCGCGTCGTCCGCCGTGAACACGACCTGCCCCACGCCGCCGCCGGGCCCCGCTGGCAGGCCCTTCGCCAGGACCTTCGCGCCTTTCTCGACTTGCGGGTCAAGCATGGGATGGAGCAGTTCGTCCAATTGCTCGGGCTTCACGCGCATGATCGCCGTCGGCACGTCGATCCGCTTGGATTCCGCCATTTCGACCGCCATGCGGACGGCCGCGGTGCCGGTGCGCTTGCCCGTGCGCGTCTGGAGCATGAAGAGTTCGCCGTCTTCGATGGTGAACTCGATGTCCTGCATGTCGCGGTAGTGCTTTTCAAGCTTGTTGCGGATGTCGTGAAGCCGCTTGTAAACCTTTGGCCACGCCTCCTCGAGGGAGAGCATGTCCTGGTTGTCGTCGGTCTTGGTGGCCTTGTTCAGGGGCGACGGCGTGCGCGTGCCTGCGACGACGTCCTCGCCCTGCGCGTTGACGAGCCATTCGCCGTAGAAGGCGTCCTCGCCCGTGGCGGGATTCCGCGTGAAGGCCACGCCCGTGGCCGAGGTGTCGCCCAGGTTGCCGAAGACCATCGCCTGCACGTTTACGGCGGTACCCCACTCTTCGGGAATGCCTTCGATCTTGCGGTAAGCGATGGCGCGCTTGCCGTTCCAGGACTGGAAGACGGCCTTGACGCCGCCCCAGAGCTGCTCATACGGTTCGTCCGGGAAGTCCTTGCCAATGACGGTCTTGACGATCTTCTTGAACTCGACGCAGAGCTTCTTCAGGTCCTCGGCGTTCAGTTCGGTGTCCAGTTTGACCCCCTTGGCCTTTTTCATGGCATCCATCGCATGTTCGAGTTGGTGGCGTACGCCTTCGCCTTCCTTCGGCTCGATGCCCGCCGCCTTCTCCATAACCACGTCGGCGTACATCATGATCAGCCGACGGTACGAGTCGTAGACGAAGCGCTCGTTGTTGGTCTTGGCGACGAGGCCCGGTATGGTCTTCGAGCACAGCCCGACGTTGAGCACCGTCTCCATCATGCCCGGCATCGACATGCGTGCGCCCGATCGGACGGACATCAGCAACGGGTTCTTCGGGTCCCCGAATTTCTTCTTCATGATCTTCTCGGTCTTCTCGAGCGCCTTCTTCACCTCCGACTCGAGTTCCTTCGGAAGCCGGCCTTTGTTCTCGTAGTACTCGGTGCAGACTTCCGTCGTGATGGTGAACCCGGCGGGCACGGGAATGCCCAAGTTCGCCATTTCCGCCAGATTGGCGCCCTTGCCGCCGAGCAGGTTCTTCATGCCGGCCTTGCCTTCCGCTTTGCCCCCGCCGAAGAAATACACGCGCTTCTTTGCCATGGCTCCTATTCTCCATCGTGCGTCAACGCACTGTTGCTACCGAGATTCCGTGACTTCAGGTCCCCAATGAAACAACTCGTCCCCTCGACACCGCGGGGGAAACGGATCGATCTACGTCGGGGTCGCTCGCATTTCGAGCGCCCCGGACGCGCGCTGCCGCCGCCCGAGCCGGACCGGCCCAACGCGGGCGTATGCCGGGATACGACACACACCCCGACCCGATAAGTTGAACAGAAGGGAGTATAGCGCACGCGCGCCGAAGCGTCAACTTTCCTTGATTTTCCGGGATATCACACGGAATACGGTTGATTTTGTGTGGGGTGCGCCTATACGATGCGGACGGAATGTGTGATGCGGGCTGAAGCCCGGACTAGATGCTAAAGGAGCGTTGTATTCGCATCGCAGTCATAGGAATGGGGTATGTCGGGGTTCCGCTTGCGGTCGAGTTTGCCCGGGGCGGCCTCGAAGTGGTCGGCATTGATACGAACGGCGAGCGCGTGGACGCGATCAATGCGGGCCGGTCCTATGTTGTGGACGTGCCGGATGCCGCAGTAGCGGAACCGGTCGCCGGGGGCAGGCTGCGCGCGACCGGCGATTGCGCCGCGTTGGCGGAGGTGGAGGCCGCGTGCATTTGCGTGCCGACGCCGCTGCGCAAAAGCCAGGACCCGGATATCTCGCACATCGTTGAGGCGGTCGAGCAGATACGGGAACGTCTCCACTCCGGCATGACCATCGTGCTCGAAAGCACAACGTATCCCGGCACGACGGAGGAACTCGTGCTGCCGAAGCTCGAGGAGACCGGCCTCCGCGTCGGCAAGGATTTCTTCCTTGCGTTTTCGCCCGAGCGGGTGGACCCGGGCAACCGGCAGTACGGCGTGCGCAACACCCCGAAGGTGATCGGGGGCGTCACCCGCGCCTGCACGGAGAAGGCTGTGGCGCTGTATCGGCACGCGGTCGATACGCTCGTGCCGGTCGCGGACGCCCGCGCCGCGGAAATGGTGAAGTTGCTCGAGAACACATTCCGGGCGATCAACATCGGGATGGTCAACGAACTGGCGCTTATCTGCGACCGGCTCGGGGTGGACGTCTGGGAGGTCATCGAAGCGGCGAAGACCAAGCCCTTCGGGTTCATGCCCTTCTATCCAGGGCCGGGCCTCGGCGGCCACTGCATCCCCATCGACCCGTTGTACCTGTCCTGGAAGATGAAGACCATCAACTACACGGCGCGGTTCATCGAACTTGCCAGCGCGATAAACGCCGGGATGCCCTCCTACGTGGTGGAGAAGGCCGCGCGGGCTCTCAACGACCGGCGCAAGAGCGTGAACGGGAGCCGCATTCTGGTCTTGGGCGTGGCGTACAAGCGGGATGTAAGCGACACGCGCGAGTCGCCGGCGGTCGACATCATCGGGATGCTCCAGTCGCGCGGGGCGGAGGTGGCGTATGCGGACCCGCACGTACCGACGTTGGACGTGACGGGCGCCACGATGACCGCGCATGACTTGCGCCGGGGCGCGGCGGGATTTGATCTACTCATCATCGTTACGGATCATACGGCCTTCGATTACCCGCGGCTGCTGTCGGAGGCGTCGCTCGTGCTGGATACGCGCAACGCAACTTCCGGATTCAAACCGCCCGACGGCTGCACGATCATCAAGCTATAGCGCCCCATGTGGATAATGCAACAACACAATAAGTGCGGCGGCGGCCATTTCCGGCCGCGGATCGCGATCGTCATGAGCGCGGCCATTGTGCTCCTCATGATGCCGCCGCTTGCGGCGGACTGGCCTACGTACCGGCACGATAACGCGCGATCGGGTATCGCATCGGACCCGCTCCCGGAAACGCTGTCGCCCCAGTGGACACACACGCCGCGGTATCGCCCGCAGCCCGCGTGGCAAGGGCCGGCACGCACCGACGGATGGCATAAGTCCGCCCCGCTCAAGCCGCGCATGATCTTTGATTGGGCGTTCCACGTCGTCATGGACGCGGAGCGCATCTATTTCGGGTCCTCCGCGGACGACAAGGTATATTGCCTCGACGCGGCCTCGGGCGAAGAGCGCTGGTCATTCTTCACGGAAGGGCCGGTGCGGCTCGCGCCCACGCTCGCCGACGGTAAGCTCTATGTCGGATCGGACGACGGATTCGTCTATTGCCTCGACGCGGCAAACGGTGCGCTGGTCTGGAAGTTCCAGGCGGCGCCGGGGAGTTACCGGCTGCCGGGCAACGCGCGGGTCATGTCGCTGGCGCCGGTCCGTACGGGTGTCCTCGTCGATGACGGCAAAGCTTATTTTTGCAGCGGATTGTTTAGCTTCGAGCGCGGCCAGATATGCGCGCTGGACGCCGGCACGGGCGCGGTCGTGTGGCAGAAAGCGACGAACCAGGCGCTACAAGGATATCTATTAGCCTCGCGGGACCAGTTGTACGCGCCGCGCGGGCGGATGAACCCGGCGGTGTTCCGCCGTGAGGACGGGCAGCTCCAGCATCTTCTCGACGGGACCGGCGGCAGTTTCGCGGTGCTGGTGGACGATTACCTCTTCTACGGGCCGGGGCGAACCGGCCAGATCGAGGCGGCGCGTACGGATATCGGCCTGAATCTGGTCACCTTCGAGGGCAATACGCTGGTCGTGCACGAGGGCGTCGCGTACATGCAGGGCGACACGCAGATCAGCGCCCTGGACCGGCGGCGCTACCTCGAACTGGCCACACAACGCAAGGGGCTCGACACCCAGCGGGAAGCGATGGAAAAGCGACTCGAAGACCTCGACAAGGCGGCCCGGGAGCAGACGGACGCGCAATTCGTGACGGATATCGACGCGCTTGTTTTGCGCCTCGAAGAGGTCAAGCGTCAGATTCTGGAGACGGAGGCGGAGATGGGCAAGTGCCTCTTGTGGAAGCAGGAGAGCGCTTATCCTTACGCGCTGATCATGGCGGGCGACCGGCTATTCGCGGGCGGCCTCGATGAGGTGGCGGCGGTCAATCCCTCGAGCGGCGTGGTGACTTGGACCGCGCCCGTGAACGGTCGCGCGCTCGAAATCGCCACGGCAGACGGGCGCCTCATCGTCAGTACGGACGAGGGCGCAATTCACTGCTTCAGCGAGTGAACGTCTCGAAGCGTTTACTTGGAAGACGGGCTGTCCAGGACCTTTACGAGTCCTTCGTAGAGCCTTGCGGCAGTGTCACGGTAGGACTGGTCCGCGGCGGTTTGTGACGGTTCCGGCAAGGGCGCGAGTTTCTTTTCCTGTTGCAGACGGCGGCGCTCGGCGATGGTGAGCACATATTCGAGCGCGAGTCGCGCATGCGCGGCCTCGTAGGACCGCCCCCCTCCCACGTCGTAACAGGCACGAAGGCGCTGGATATCCACGTTGGGCAGTTCCGCAGCCACGCTCCAGCGCGTGTCGTCCTCCGGCGGCAAGGCGGGCGCGGCAAGTTCCCACGGACGAAGCCGTCCGAGATCGCCGTCGCCGAGCGCGATAAAGACGAACGCCGTTTCCGGCAGCGCGTCATAGGGCAGCGTGACCTTCTCGCCGTCGAACCGCGGCCATTCCCGGTCATTTACGCGCACGGCGGCGACGGGGCCGCTCCCGACTGTAGCCAGGCACAGTCGCTTCTCGCCGAAGCGGATGGGAAACCGTTGTTCGAGGCGGGTAATCGACGGCGGAACATGCGGGATGATCGTCAACGCATCCGCGGCGTAGAGATACTCGAAGAGCCCGCGGACAAACGCGGCGGGCGGCCCGAAGGCGTCGTAGGTGATGTTGATCGGCTCCTTCGGCTGATAGACCTTGCTACCGAACTCGACCAGCGGATTGTCCATGCGAAACTGCCGGGCGAAGCCGAGCATGTGCTCCATCGAGCGACGCGCGTCATCGTATGCGCCAAGGCGGTAGTAGGCCATGACCATGCGGGCCTCGCACGTGGACCAGTGCCCGCCGTTGACCCACGTGCCGTGCTGCCACAACCACGACGTGGGCGGCTCGTACATATCGTCGAGACCGGGCTCGTTCGCCTGAATGACGTGATGGCGGCGGAGCAGCGGGATGGAAACGATCTTGTCGTGGATGCGGCGGGACTGGGCGTCATCGACGACGCGAAACGCGATGGCGTCGTGGTTGGGCGAGGCTTCGAAGTAGCCGTGCTTCTCCGCGCCGTAGACGCCGTGGCGCGTGCCGTCCGGGTCGAGCGACTTGATGAAATAGCCCTCGTCGGTCGCGAGTCTGGCAAGGCCGGCTTTCGCGAGGTCGCGGCGCTCGGCATACACGGCGGCCTTCTCGGGGTCGCCCGCGAGTTTGTCGACCTCGATGAGCCGGTCGAGCGCGGCGATATACGTGATCGAGAGCCCGGTCAGATAGGCGTGTTTGTACGTGCCGTCCGGCTGCTTCCACCCGGCGTAACTGGGTGCAAGCAGGTTCGCCGCGGGCCCCGCGAGAAACAGGTCATTGTCCGGATCGCGCCGGGACTCGATGAAGTTCGCGCACCGCTCGAGCTTGGGCAGGTAATGCGCGATCTCCGCCGGGTTTCGCCGGATCAGCATCCATTCCGCTTGCATCAGGAGCCCCGCCGCGGTGAATTCCATGCCCCAGTCGTGCATCGCGTGGCGGCCATCGCCCTGGCGGTAATGAATGACGCCCGGCGCGGCGGCGTCGCAAAGGCTGCCGTCGGGCGCGACGTAGCCGTGATTGCCCGCGCGCTTGCCGTCGCCCATCTGGTCGAACCAGAGGTCGTGGCTGTTCATGAGAAACGTGCTATAGGGTTCCTCGAAGAACGGCATGGCGCAGTAGGTCGGGCCGTAGCTGTTCTGTATCCACCACGCGCCCCACGTCGGCCCTTCGACGAGGCCGTTCCACGCGGGGGTATACAGCATCGGGAGGTTCTGAAACTCGGGGTCCGGCCCGAACATCCGCCGCGCGATATCGAGCAGTTCCAGGTAAGCCGTATCCCCCTCGCCAATGTAGAACTTCCCTTCGAAATCTTCCGCCTCTCCCGAGACGGTGAAGACTAGACTGATTAAGACCAACACAACGCCACCTATCGTTTTCATGAGGACCGCCCTCTGAGTTAAAGTAGTCGAAATACGGCCACCTTCGGTTGTGAAAAGCAACTGGATGCCTATAATAGCACGTAGTTGCCTGAACGGGGAGATACCGTCATGGATCGCCGAGAGTTTATACGACTTGCAGGCGCGAGTCTGGCATGTGCGGCCACCGGGATGCCGGAAGTGTCAGGACAGGAAGAATGCGTATTGGGCGGCAGATCAAGACCGAATTTCCTGATCATCCTCGCGGATGACATGGGTTTCTCGGACCTGGGCTGCTACGGGTCCGAGATACGCACGCCGCATCTGGACGGCCTTGCGTCGGAGGGGCTGCTCTTCACGCAGGGGTACAACTGCGCGCGATGCTGCCCGTCGCGGGCAGCGTTGCTCACGGGGCTGTATCCGCATCAGGCAGGCGTCGGGAAGATGGTAAGTGCGCCGGACGCGCCGGAGCGGCCCGGTCCGTATCAGGGGTATCTGAACGACCATTGCGCGACCCTGGCCGAGGTGTTGCGGGCCGCGGGTTACCGGACGTACATGTCGGGGAAATGGCACGTGGGCGAAGCGCCGGAGCATTGGCCGCGCAAGCGCGGGTTTGACCGCTATTTCGGGTTGATCAGCGGCGCGAGCAGCTACTGGGAACTCATCGATCAGCCAGATCGCAAGCGCATGATGGCCCAGGACGACGAGCCTTTCACGCCCGAGCCGGGCGAATTCTACATGACGGACGCCTTCAGCGATTTCGCCGTGCGCTGCGTGAAGGAGCACGCGGGGCACGAGGATCCGTTCCTCCTGTATCTCGCCTACACCGCGCCGCATTGGCCGCTGCACGCCTGGCCGGAGGATATCGCGCGGCACGAGGACGCATACCGTATCGGCTGGGAAGAGTTGCGGCGGCGGCGCTACGCCCGCCAGCGCGCGTTAGGCGTCATCGACCCGAAGTGGCCCCTGTCGCCTTTGGACGAGGAAGTCCCGCCATGGGAAGCGGTCGAGGACAAACCGTATTGGGAGCGGCTCATGGCTGTGTACGCCGCCATGATCGACCGCATGGACCATGGGATCGGGCGGGTGCTGCGCGCCCTCGAGGAGACCGGCGCGGCGGAGAACACCATCGTGGTCTTCTTGTCGGATAACGGCGGTTGCGCCGAGGACATCGCGGGGCGCAAACTGCACACGCCCGGCACGCGCGCCGGCGAGCGCGGCTCCTACGACGCCTATAAGCGCCCCTGGGCCAACGCCAGCAACACGCCGTTCCGTCTCTACAAGAAATGGATTCACGAGGGCGGCATCGCCACGCCGTTCCTCATGCGCTGGCCGCGCGGCATCGCGCAACCCGGCGGCATGACGCATCAGGTCGCGCATATCATCGACATCATGCCGACGTGTCTCGACGCGGCGGGCGTCGCCTATCCCGAGACCTTTGACGAACGTCCCGTGCTCCCGGTCGAGGGACGGAGCCTCCTCCCCATTCTGCGCGGAGAGACGCGCGAGCCGCATCCCGCGCTGTTCTGGGAGCACTTCGGCAACCGGGGCGTCCGGGCGGGCGACTGGAAATACGTGGCCGCCGCGAATGGCGATTGGGAGCTCTACAACCTCGCCGAGGACCGGACCGAACTGCGCGACCTCGGCGGCACGGCCCCGGAAAAGGCGCGGGAACTTCACGCGCTGTACGAAGCCTGGGCACAGCGCGTCGGTGTGTAGTGTTCGTTTCGGCGCGCGTCCGAGTCACGAACGGCCGCGGCTCAGGGTCCGCGGCGGCCGCAGCACTTCTTGTATTTCCGGCCGCTGCCGCAGATGCAGGGTTCATTGGGGCCGGGCGCGGTTTTGCCTTCGGCTTCCAGGTCCCGCACGCGCACCCAGCGCATGACGTTGGCCGCGGGCCGGTTCATCCGCAGTTCGTTCGCCATGAAGCGCATGTACGGATCGATGTGCCTGAAGAAGTGCTTGTAGCCTTCGCAAAGGTAATTGAGACCCGGCTCGCCGTCCGGCGTCGCGAGGAACCGATGCTTCGGGCATTCGCCGTGGCACACGAAATGGACGGGGCACTCGCGGCAATAGCGCGGCAACGTGTCCTGCTTGTCCTGTCCGAAGCGGCGCTGCGCCTCCGAGTTCGCCAGTTTCTCGATCCCTTCTTCGACGATGTTCCCGAGGCGGTACTCGGGATAGACGAAGTGATCGCAGGCGTAGAGGTCGCCGTTGGATTCGAGGGCCATCGCATCGCCGCACGTGGTGCGGAACACGCATAGGGCCGGGTCCATGCCGAGCCACGCGGGGAGCGTCACGTCGACGATCTGGACGAAGTACTTGCCCACGTCGTTACGGACCCATTCGTCGAAGATGGCCGCGAGGAACTTGCCGTATTGCAGCGGTTCGACGGACCACTCGGTCACCTGCGCGGCGGCGTGGTCCGGCGTGACGAGGCTGAGTCCGTCGGAGCCGGGTTCGGGCGCGCGACGCTCGACAATCGGGATGAATTGCATGAACCCGCTGCCCGCCTCCTTGAGGAATCGATATACTTCAAGCGGGTGATGCGAATTGTGGCGCTGCACGCACGTGAGCGTGTTGAACTCGACGCCGTGCTTCTTCATGCATTCGATGCCGC
>Ga0116142_10006035_pt1 | contig 10584 bp, 9 predicted proteins | sample AD_UKC033_MetaG_FD_89785 | JGI IMG/M metagenome (GOLD analysis project Ga0116142, IMG submission 89785) | Active sludge microbial communities of municipal wastewater-treating anaerobic digesters from USA - AD_UKC033_MetaG | ecosystem: Engineered > Bioreactor > Anaerobic > Digestate | place: USA... | reverse complement strand
TTCGTCATCGCCCAGCGTCTTCAGTGTCTCGATGATCGCGTCATAGCAGGCCCAGTCACGCGCCGCCCGGCCGATACCGCCATAGACGACGAGTTCAGTGGGGTTTTCGGCAACCTCGGCGTCGAGATTGTTCTGCAACATGCGAAACGGCGCTTCGGTCAGCCAACTGCGGCAGGTCAGCGTGGCACCGCGCGGGGCACGGATGGTGCGTGAGGAATCCTTGCGCGAGACGGGGGAAGGCATGTGGCTCTCCGGGACAGGCAGGGTGGCGATTATCACCGTCTCGCGTGGCGCTGGCGACGCCGCTGGCGCGGCATCACGCTCATGCCAGGCGCCGTCCTCGCCACGACCGGCACCCTGCCCCGGCTGCCAGCCTTCCAGATACTTGCGTACGAGCCAATAGCCGACGACCAATCCGCCGCCGATGGCGAAAAGCTCCTGCCAATCCATCTCAGGCCTCCGCTTCCATGGTCGCGAGCAGAAGATCGCGATATGCCGCAGTACGCGCGTGGGCCGGCGTGTCCGGATCGAGGAACACCAGGCGTGCGTCGAGATCGTGCGCCAGCTGCGCGTGCACCTGCCGCCGTGACGGCGCATCGACGAAAGCCATGAGATCGATCGTCGGCGACAGGTGCAACGACAGCTTGCGCGGCAGGTTCGCCGCCACCGGCGGACAGGCGACGCATTCGAAAGCAACCAGGGCATAGGTGCTCCAGGACAGATCGAGCGCGCGACGCAACAGCGCGAGACGCAGCACCAGCGCCCACACGGACAGCCAGGCAAGCGCCGCGACCAGCACGAACAGCGGAATCGTCGCGAACACCAGCGTGAGCGGCGTGGCGACCAGCACCAACAGCCATACCGCACAGACCCATGGCGCCAGTCGCGCGATCGCGCGCACACGTGCATCGAGCAGCGCGCGTGCCACGTCGGTGCCATCGGGCGGATCGAGCGTGTCACGCACGCCCCATCCGAGCTTCCACGCCGTTGCCAGTGGTCGCCACGGCGCGAGCAGCAGCACGCGCCGGCGCGCAATCCAGGGTTGCTGCGATCCGAACAGGATGCGCCGACGCCGACCGCACTCGACGACGGCCTCGTCGACGTGCAGCAGGACCAGGCCATCGAGCAGGTAGATCAGGATGACGACCGCGGCGAACTGCCATTCCGCGGAAATGGCCATGCTCAGACCTTCTTCTTGCGTCCGAACAGCTTGCCAAGCGCAGCGAACAGTGCGACCGCGCCACCGACGATCAGCTTCCAGAACTTGGCCAGGAAGCCGGTCTTCGCCGCGATCGCGGCGGCACCACCGACGACCAGCGCGGCGAGTCCGTACTCGGCGACGCGATCGCCCTCGCGGTACTCGGCGTAAGTCTCACCCGGATTGAAGGCGAAACCGGCGAGCGAGGCCTTGAACGACGGGATGTCCCGCTCGAGGGTTTCTGGGTCGGTCACGAGGGTTGCATTCATCACGCCGGTGCGACCGAGCAGGCGCACCGTGTAGTTGACCGACTCACCCTCGTCACTGCGCAATCTGAGGCCCCATTCGAGGCGGCGCGTCTGCGTATCGTAGTGCGGCGCCACCGCCCAACCGATCGTGTGGAGTTCGCCAAGGCCAAGCTGCCGGCGGTACTCGTTGGCCGGTACGTCATTGTCCTTCAGGGTCGACAGCAGTTCATCGGCATCGATCTTCTCGTCATCCTTGACGTAGCCGACCGGGTCGAAGGTGAACGTCGCCCACCAGTCGGCGTCCTCGGTCGATGAGACGATGATGTAGTTGCCATCCTCGGGGATATTGCCGGTGAGTTCGAGGAAACGCCGGCTGTTGGCTTCATCGAGAAACGAGATCGATTCGCCAGTGCGAAGCGTTGCCTTGCGTGCGATGTCCTCACTGCCGGGTCCCCTGTGCCAATCGAGCCGGGAGAAGGGACTGTCATCCTCCGCGTCCTGGGCAATCACGGGTGCGGCGGCGAACAGCGTCAATGCGGTGAACAACAGGGCCTTCATGTATGGACTCCTTGGGATTCTCTGATCAATCCTGCAAGGGCGACGCCATCATTGCAGGATTGATCAGAACACCCCTTGACGAGAGTCGACCGATGATCGTGCAGCGTCTGCCCGTCACCGGCCAACACGGCGAGGAGATGGAGTGGGCACATCCCCGCCGGGAAGCATAGCCGGTCGGCTCAACGCACGCGCACCGACCAGGAGATCTCCCGCACTTGCTTCGAATCCTTCTCCCACGGCCGCCAATAGCGCAGGCGAAGCGTGGTCTCGCCGGGCGTCTGCGCACGGAAGCGCCACAGTGCGGTGGTCGGTCCACCCACGGCGGGGCGGTCATCTTTCGCTGCACCGGTTGCCGCGACTGGGCCAAGCATCCGCACCAGCACGCCACTGCCGTCGTCGTCGACACGTTCCCAGACGTAGCCGGTCGAGACGTTGCCGCGCAGGCTCACGCTCAGCACATCGTCGACAGCCGCCTCGACAATACCGCCGGCGTGTGCGAACAGGTCGATCTCGGCAGCGCGCGCGGCCCCGGCCAGCACGCATGCCATGAACAAGAAGAATCCCGAGCAGATCGTGGACGCCTGTCGCATCGGCCGAGCATAACAGGCCACATGATTCACCTGTCGGCCCGCATGCGGGACAATGGCGCGCTTTGACGAACCGATGCCGACGATGCACCTGCCGTGGTCCACCCGCCTGCTGATCCTGCCGCTGCTGCTGCTCGCCGCCTGTGCGCCGAGCGGAGTACGCAAGAGCGTCGCACCGCCCGATCCGGTGATTCTCGTGTCGATCGACGGCATGCGCGCCGACTATCTCGAACGTGGCCTGACCCCGACCCTGAGTGCGATCGCGGCGAACGGCGCACGCGCCGAGTACATGCGCCCCTCCTTTCCGTCGCTGACCTTTCCGAACCACTACACCCTGGTCACCGGCCTGCGCCCCGATCGCAACGGCATCGTCGCCAATCACTTCGAGGACAAGCGCATACCAAAGTCGCGTTTCAGCCCGACGAACCGGGAGGCCGTCCAGGATGCGCGCTGGTGGAACCAGGCGGTGCCGTTGTGGACCACCGCGCAACGCACCGGCCTGCGCGCCGGCACGATGTTCTGGCCAGGTTCGGAAGCACCCGTGCACGGCACCTGGCCCGACTACTGGGCGCCGTTCGATGCCAGCGTGACCGACGAGGCACGCGTCGACACCGTGCTCGGCTGGCTCGACTTGCCTGCGGAACGGCGACCTTCGCTGCTCACCCTGTACTTCGATCGCGTGGATACGAGCGGCCACGACTTCGGCCCGGATTCAGCGGAGGTCGATGAGGCCCTGCGCCATGTCGACGACGCATTGCGACGTCTCCTGCGCGGCCTCGACGCGCGTGGTCTGGGCGGGCGCATCAACCTGATCATCGTCTCCGACCACGGCATGACTGCAAACTCTCCCGAGCAGGTCATCTATCTCGATGACATCGTCGAGGAACAGGCCGTGCACGTGGTGACCTGGGGCGCCCTGGCCGGCGTCCGCCCGCTGCGCGAACATCGTCGTGATGTCGAAAAGGCCTTGCTGGCACCACACGACCACATGAGCTGCCATCGGCGACGAGCGATCCCCGCGCGCCTGCACTACGGACGCAACGAACGCATTCCACCGATCGTCTGCATCGCCGAAATCGGCTGGATGATCACGTCGCATGCCGCCATGGCGCGCATGAAGCACTTCCCGCTCGGTCGACACGGCTACGACAACGAGGAACCTGACATGCGCGCCATCTTCGTTGCACGCGGACCGGCATTCCGCGAGGGCGTCGTCATTCCGCCATTCGACAATGTCGACGTCTACCCGCTGCTCGCCCACCTGCTCGGACTGAAGCCCGAACCGAACGACGGCGACCCGGTCAGCACGCGTGCCGCGCTGCATTGAAGGCTGCCAGCCTTCTGCGCGGAACTCACCGCCCGCACACCGGGAAAGCCACGCGTCGCCTTCTCCCCCGACTGCAAAGGGAGAAGGGACACGCGCTCACGCGGAATTCATCAGCCTCGTCACCACGGCACGATAGCGCGCCGCGATCCGTGCCTCGTCGCGGTGGCGGAAACCGCGCACGACCCATTCGCCATTGACCATGACGTCGCGCACGAGTGGCGCATTGCCGGCGAAGATCCAGGTATCGAGCAGATTCGCCGATGTACGACCGGCGAGCAGAGGAGAAGTGTCGTCGAGGACCACAAGGTCGGCACGCGCGCCGACCGACGGCAGTGCGGCGTCGCCACCTTGGAGGCGACCGATAGCCAGGCCTGATGCGCGCGCACCGCCGAGCAGGGCCTGCGCGAACAAGGTTTCGCCGGTGCTCGGCCGTGTCGCATCGGCGGCGACGTTGCGTTGGCGCGTGACGAGGCGCTCGCCGTATTCGAGCCAGCGCAGATCCTCGACCGGTGACACCGAGATGTGGCTGTCCGAACCGATGCCGATGATGCCGCCGGCATCGAGGTATTCGCGCAACGGGAACAGGCCGTCGCCGAGGTTCGCCTCGGTGGTCGGGCACAAGCCGGCTACCGCGCCCGTGGCGGCCAGGCGTCGCGTTTCGTCGGCATCGATGTGGGTGGCATGGACCAGGCACCAGCGCGCATCCACCGGCGCATGGTCGAGCAGCCAGGCAACGGGGCGCGCACCACGCACGGCCAGGCAGTCCTCCACTTCGCCGACCTGCTCGGCGATGTGGATGTGGATCGGCATCATCGATACCGGCAGGCCGGAGCGCGCCGGCGGCAGCGCGGCGAGGCCATCGAATACAGCGCGCAAGGCATCTGCGGGCACCGCGCGCAGCGAATGCAGGGCAACGCCGACACGCACGCGTGCATCCTCGAGCATGCGCAAGCGCTCGACGAGGCGCAGGAAACCGTCGACACCGTGGCCGAAACGACGCTGGCGTTCAGCGAGCGGACGCCCGTCGAAGCCGCCGGTCATGTACAGCGTCGGCAACAGGGTCAGGCCGATGCCGGTCTCCTGCGCGGCATCGACCAGGGCCAGCGCCATCGCCGCCGGGTCGGCATACGGGCGGCCATCAGGCTGGAGGTGCAGGTAGTGGAACTCGCAGACATGCGTATAACCGGACTTGAGCATCTCCACGTAGAGCTGGCTGGCGATCGCGCGCAGATCGTCGGGACCGACACGCGAGGCGAACGCGTACATGACCTCGCGCCAGGTCCAGAAGCTGTCATCGGCAGGGCCACGGCGTTCGGCAAGACCGCTCATCGCACGCTGGAAGGCATGCGAATGCAGGTTCGGCATGCCCGGCAGCACCCAACCGTCGATCGGCTCGGCCTCGACGGCCCCCGCATCCGCGCGCACATCGAGCAGCGCGCCGGCGAGCCAACGCCCGCCCTCGACCTCGATGCGCACGTCACTGGCCCAGCCATCCGGCAGCCACGCATTCGCCGCGTGCAGCACCTGGGTCTTCATCGCTCGCACTCCGCGGCAAAGCGCCGATTATCGGCCGGGATGCGGCGCCACCGGAAGGGAATCGCTGTTCAAGGCGTTTGCCGGCTGCAGCCCCCACGAATTCAAAGCCACGCCGGGAAGCGGCTTCGACCACACCGAGCAGGACCGACATCGCCGAAGCGCGCCGCCGCGCAGCGCGACGATGCAATAATCGGCGCATGAATACCGCCTCGCACGATGACGCCTGGGATGGGTTGCTGCTCGACGTCCGCCTTGCCACGCTGGCCGACACCGGCATGCCGTACGGTGCGATCGAGCGCGCCGCGCTCGGCTGGAAGGACGGGCGCATCGTGTTCGCCGGCGCGCTGGTCGACCTGCCTGCCAAGGCCCGCGCCACGGCGCGCCAGGTCGAATCGCTCGACGGCGCATGGATCACGCCGGGCTTGATCGACTGCCACACCCATCTCGTCTTCGGCGGCGACCGCGCGCACGAGTTCGAGTTGCGCCTTGAAGGCGCGAGCTACGAGGACATCGCACGAGCCGGTGGCGGTATCGCCTCGACCGTGCGCGCGACGCGCGAACGCGACGACGAAGCCTTGCTCGCCGCCTCGCTGCCGCGCGCCCGCGCCCTGCTTGCAGACGGTGTGACCACGGTCGAGATCAAATCCGGTTACGGCCTTGACCTCGACAGCGAACTGAAAATGCTGCGTGTCGCCCGCGCCATCGGCACACGGCTCGGCCTCGGCGTGCGCACGACGTTTCTCGGAGCGCATGCGCTGCCACCGGAATTCGCCGGACGTCAGTCCGAATACGTCGAGCACATCTGCGCGACCATGCTGCCAGCCGTGGCCGCCAGCGGCCTCGCCGATGCGGTCGATGCGTTCTGCGAGAAGATCGCCTTCACCCCCAGCGAAACCCGGCGCGTGTTCGACGCTGCTCGCGCACTCGGCCTGCCGGTCAAGCTGCACGCCGACCAGTTGTCCGACCTGGATGGCGCCGCGCTGTGTGCCTCGTTCGGCGGACTCTCGGCCGACCACATCGAGCACACCAGCGCGGCCGGCGTCGCCGCCATGGCTGCGGCCGGCACGGTCGCCGTGCTGCTGCCCGGCGCGTTCTACGCACTGCGCGACACCTGCCTGCCGCCGATCGCCGAACTGCGCGCGCAGGGCGTGCCGATGGCCGTGGCCAGCGACCTCAATCCCGGCACTTCGCCGCTGCTGTCGCTGCGCCTGGCCATGAACATGGCCTGCGTCCTGTTCCGCCTGACGCCGGAGGAAGCGTTGCGCGGCGCCACCGTGCACGCCGCGCGTGCGCTTGGTCTCGGTGACCGCGGTCGCCTCGCTCCGGGGCAACGTGCCGATTTCGTTGCCTGGGACATCGGACGTCCGGCTGATCTGTGCTACTGGATCGGCGGCACCCTGGCGCGGCGTGTTTGGATCGGTGGCCAGTGAGGTTGTGATCGGCATCAGGTCTGGATCGGGAGCGCCGCGTCGGAGGCATTCCCTGATCCAGCCCCCGAGGATGTTCCGACTTGGCCGATCGCGACTGAAGCCGCACACGATCGACGTCCTGTATGGACTCAGCCACGAAAGAGTCCGAACACGGCATTCCCCGAAACGACGAACCCCCGCCGAAGCGGGGGTTCGCGGGCAAAACCAGACGCCGACAATCAGCCGGCGGTCTTCTTCGCCGCAGCCTTCTTGGCCGGCGCGGCCTTCTTGGCTGCCGCCTTCGCCGGAGCAGCAGCCGCCGGCTTGGCGCCGGCCGCCTTCTTCACCGCGCGCGGGCGCACGTTGCCATGGCTGCGAATGGAAATCTTGCCCTTGCGGGTCTTGCGGTCACCACGGCCCATCGGACGTCCTCTCAGGTATTCGGGTCAACAAAGGCCGCGCAGGATAGCAGCAAGCCGGCAGATCGCAAGGGATGTCGGCCTCAACGCCCCGCCGCATGGCCACAATCCGCCTGCGCGCAGGTCAGATCCTCGACCTGCACGGTGGCGTGGGCGATGCCAAAGTGCAGGCGCAGGACCTGCTGGATCGACCGGATCGCGTGATCGGGGGCGACGCCTTCGCGCAGGCATGCGTGCAGGGTGGCGATGCGTTGCCCACCCGAGAGTTGCCAGATGTGCACATGATGGATGTCGCGCACGCCTTCCGCTTCGCCTTCGACGATCGCCGACACACGCTCGACTTCGACTCCGTCGGGCACCCCTTCAAGCAGGATATGCGCGCAGCGGCGCAGCAGGCGCATCGCGGCGTTGAGGATCAGCAGAGCGACGAAAACCGAAATCAGCGGGTCCGCCCACAGCCAGTCGAGCCAGCGCACCAGCAGCGCCGCGACCACTGCGCCGAGCGAACCGAGCAGGTCGCCGAGCACATGCAGGCGTGCGCCGGCGGTGTTGACGTCGTCGTGGTCATGGCCGCCGAGCACGCGCAGGACGACCAGATTGACGACGAGTCCGGCGATGGCGACCACGAGCATGGTGCCGGACAGGATCGGCGCCGGCGCGAGAAAGCGCGTGACTGCCTCGAACAGGATCCAGGCGACGAGGAAGACCTGGGTCAGCGCATTGGTGTAGCCGACCAGCACCTCCAGGCGGGCATAGCCGAAGCTGCGCCGCGCATCGGCTGGCCGGCGCGCGAAGCGTGCGCCAAGCCAGGCGAACAGCAGGGCCGCGGCGTCGACGAACATGTGCGCGGCGTCCGCGAGCAGGGCCAGCGAACCCGAGATCCAGCCACCGACCGCCTCGACCACGAGGGTGATCGTGGTCAGCACGAATGCCCACAGCAGATGGCGCTCGCTGCGCGGCGCATGCGCATGACCATGGTGATGGTCATGTGCATGCGCCGCATGGTCATGGTGCTTGGGCGTGGCGTGGTCGTGCATGGCCGGCGATGCTAGTGAGCAGGTGCGCAGTTACACAATTTCAACGCGCCCAATGCCTGCAATCCGGACCGTGCACGTGGTCCAGGCGCAAGTTGACCAGGTGCGCAAGCGCAACCAGCACGCCACCGCTGCTGACCAGTACGGCATGCAGCGGGTTGGCGTGGCTGTCGCCGACCAGCAGTCCGGCCACGAGCAGGGCAATGCCGGGAATGAGCACCCAGAATGCGCGCCAGCTGCCATGCCGGCGCAGGCCGAACAACAGGCTCGTCGTGGCCAGCGCCACCGCGAAGGCCACGAAGGCGCGCTCGATGCGATGGTCGGACAGGAACGCCAGCTCGAGTGCCGGCAGCACGCCGAACACGACCGGCAGCAGGGCGCAGTGAACCGCGCACAGGAATGACGCCAAAGCGCCGAAGCGATCGACGAAACGGTTCCAGCGCGTCGGTGGTTCGGGCATCGGCATGGACGTCGTACCAATCCGCCAGGTGACTCGTGATTCGTGCAGCGCATTGCCGGAAGCCATGCCTCTGCCCATCGCCAGTCACCGGAGTCGGGCTTGTTGGAAGGAATGTTATACTATAACAATAATGGCGTTCCCGCTACCGCATCGCGCTCATGCCCAAGCCCTGCCCTGCCCTAGCACTTGCCGCGAATCTCGGCCTGGCCACTTTGCTCACCGCAGCCACCGCACTCGCCGACGATTCCGAAAGCGCTCCGGCGCCGGCCGCCGAAACCGCCGCGGCAACGGACGGCGATGCGCTGCCCGTGGTGCAGGTGTCCGCCCTCGCCCTCGGCGAGGATCCGAACGCCATCGCGATGCCATACAGCATCATCGACCACGACAGCCTGTTGAAGAACGGCCAGGGCACGCTCGGCGATGCGCTGGCCGGCCTGCCCGGCGTGCATTCGGACAACTTCGGCGGCGGCGCCAGTCGTCCGGTCATCCGCGGCCAGAGCGCGCCGCGCACGAAAGTGCTTGCGGACGGCGCATCGATCCTCGACGCCTCGGACATCTCGCCCGACCACGCCACCACCGTCGACCCCCTGCTCGCCCGGCGCATCGAGGTCCTGCGCGGACCGGCCACGCTGCTCTATGGCAGCGGCGCGGTCGGTGGCGTGGTGAACATCCTCGACGGCAAGGTTCCGGCGCGCATGCCCGAAGGCGGCATCGACGCTTCGCTGGTGGTGCGCGGCAACTCGGTCGCCCGTGAACGTGCCGCAGCGGTCGACCTGACCGCACAGCTCGGATCGAGTATCGCCTTCCATGTCGAGCACTCGACGCGCGATGCCGACGACTACCGCGTGCCCGGCTGGGCGCACTCACGTGTCGACGGCAGCGCCGCGGCCTCGGCCAATTCGGCGGTCGGCTTCTCATGGATCACGCCACAGGGCCATATCGGCATCGCGTATTCCCATCGCGACGACGACTACGGCCTGCCCGGCCACAACCACGAGTACGAGGGCTGCCACCCACACGGCGACCAACTGCATTGCGAGGAACACGACCACGGCGGCGGCGATGGCGACCACGATCACGATCACGAACACGAGGCGCCGCCGACGATCGACCTGGTCAGCAGGCGCATCGACCTGCGCGGCGAATACACCGAACCGTTCGCCGGCGCTGGGCGCATCCGCTTCCGCCTGAGCGACACCGACTATCGCCACCGCGAAATCGACGACGGCGAAACCACGACGACCTTCATCAACCGCGGTCAGGAAGGCCGCATCGAGATCGAGCACGTCCCGCTCGGCGACTGGACCGGCGTGATCGGCCTGCAGCACGCGGACACGACATTCAGCGCCGACGGCATGGAAGCGTTCATGCCGAAAGTCGATACGCGCTCGACCGGCCTGTTCCTCGTCGAGCACTACCAGTTGAACGAGGCCTGGCACTTCGAGCTCGGCAGCCGCTACGAACGGCTCGAACACAAGCCAATCGATGACCCGCGTGGCCGTCCGGCGTTCAAGGACAGCGCGGTTTCGTTCGCCGGCGCGGCGATCTGGGAGTTCGCACCGGGCTACTCGATCACGCTCTCGGCCGCGCGCTCGCAGCGCCTGCCACACGCGCAGGAGCTATTCGCACGCGGCATCCACCTCGCCACCAACACCTATGAATGTGGCCTGCTGCCGAGCGCGCTGACCTGCGGCGGCGCAGCCAACGACGCCGCCATCGACACCGAGACCTCGCGCAACGTCGAACTCACCCTGCGCAGAACCATTGGCGATTTCAGCTTCAGCCTCGGTGGCTTCCGCAACGACGTC
>Ga0116142_10006028_pt1 | contig 10597 bp, 7 predicted proteins | sample AD_UKC033_MetaG_FD_89785 | JGI IMG/M metagenome (GOLD analysis project Ga0116142, IMG submission 89785) | Active sludge microbial communities of municipal wastewater-treating anaerobic digesters from USA - AD_UKC033_MetaG | ecosystem: Engineered > Bioreactor > Anaerobic > Digestate | place: USA... | reverse complement strand
GTTCGCGCTCGCCCACGCCCCGCCACTCGCGCCATTTCAGCATGCAGCCCGTGCCCATGAGCCGCCGGAACGGCTTCGACATATGCCCCGAGTGCAGCACGACGAGGCCCATGCCGTTCAATACGCGGTCCTGCACCTTCGCCGCGTTCTCGTCCGTGACCCGGTCGTGGGCGCAGTGGCCCCACCACGTCATCACGTCCGTGGTGTCCAGGATATCGTCCGAAAGGCCCTGGTCCGGGTCATCGAGTTCGACGCAGCGCACCGACGCGATCCCCGGCTGCTTTTCGAGGTAACGCCCGATCGCGCGGCCCATCCCGTCGGGATACAACTCCTTGCAGCGGGGCAGTTCCTTTTCGTGCACGCCCTCGTTCCATACCGTCACGCGAATACCGGTGCTCATGGTCGAAATTCCTTCCGCATGGCTCTTCCGCGGGTGCTTTCATCCATAGCAGACCACGCCGCGCTGATCGGCCTCACGCCCCACCTGCCCTAACGTTGGCATCCGTGACCGACAACGCGCCGAGCGCACCCACGCGGAAACGATGATAGCGCATGCCGGTGTGTCCAGCAACATCGTCACTCGGAATTCTCAGGCGGTTTCGGGATGACCGTGAGATTACTGATCGGGACGGGTACGTCCAGCGTCAGGCGCGGGCGAGGACGGCGCGGCGCATGCGCTTCAACATGGCGGTGAAACCCCGGCGGTGTGCGTCGGGCGTGGCGCTTTCGGTGCAGTTGCGGCAGATTTCCGGGAGTTTCGCGACGTCGTCCTCGGCGAAGCCCTCGCGGATGCGGCGGTAGACCGGGCTGTTCCAGACGGCGCGGACGGACTCGGCGCTGAGGTCGCCCGCGATGACCGTGCGGAACCAGTCGACGCAGCAGAGGACCACCTGCCCGTTGAAGAGCACGCACATCTCGCGCGAGGGGCGGATGCAGTGGCTCATGGGCTTCATGGGCCGGCCCGCGTTCAGCGTCGCGGCATCCGTGACAAAGCCGCCGCGATTTTCGAGGACCGATGTGACCAGCCGCACCCCATGGCGCTTCCAGAACCGCCGCGCCTCGTCGATTTCCCCTTCGTTTTTCGCCGTGACGACCATGGACACGCGCAGGTCGAGTTGGGAGCGCTTCGCGCGGATCAGCCGGTTGAACGCGATGACGTTGTCGATGACTTTCCGCGCGTCATATCCCATGATCTCGCGGTTCGTGGCGTCGTCCAGCGATTGCAGGCTTACTTTGACGCGCTTGAGGCCGGCGTCGATGAGTTGATCGCCCATTTCCTCGCTGAGGCCGGTCCCGTTCGTGGTAATCAGCGTGGTGGTGTCCGGGAGCCGTTCGGCGATGTAGTGGACAAGATCGGGCATGCGCTTGTCGTTCAGCGGCTCATTCTGGAGGTACGGCAAGATGCGGCGGGGGCGCGTTTCCGCGAGTTCGTCAATGATTTTGTGAAAGAGTTCGAGGGACATGCGGCCATGATCGAGACCGGACTCCAATACGGCCTCGTTCGGGCAGAATACGCAGCGCCCGTTACAGCCTGCCTGCGTCTGTATCTGGATGCGCGGCGGTCCCGGCAGCGTGTCCTGTTCCATGTTCGCCCTCGTGTTCTGTATGCTGTGCCCACTATGCCACATTCTGGAGAACAGGACAATGGCGATGCCGTATTTCCTGGGCGCGTGGCTGCTGGCGGCCTGGATGTCGGCTGCGGGGGCTGACTTGGCGCCGCCGCGATCGCTGCCCGTGGCGATCGCGATGGAGCGACCGCGCATTCTCTTGACGCCGGCGGAGCGCGAGGCGCTTCGGGCGCGGGTGGCGCGCGATCCGTGGGCGGCGCAGGTGCGGGACGCGCTCGTGGCGGAGGCCGACGCCATCGCCGCCGCGCCGCTGGACATCCCGCGGGCGGGGGGACAGTGGTCGCACTGGTACGTGGGCGAGGCCGGGAACCGGCTCGTGCCCCGCGGCCCGACGGAACACGTCGACCCGAGGACGGGCCGGGTGTACCGGGGCAGTCCCTATGACGAGGCGTACACGGGCATGCGCCATGGCTATTGGCTGCGCGGGGTGCAGACGCTGGGCATGGCGTACGCCATCGAGGCGCGGGCGGCCTACGCGGAACGGGTGCGCGAAATCCTGCTCGAATACGCCTCTTTTTACCCGAGGCTGTGGAAGCACACGAAAAGCGGGACGTGGAGCCGGCGCGGCGCGCGGCTCTTCGCGCAGACGCTCGACGAGGCGGTGATCCTGTGTCATATCGTCGCGGGATACGACCTTGTTTACGATGCGCCGTGTTTCTCGGAGGTGGACCGGGAGCGGATCGCGGCGCGGCTGCTGCGGCCCATGGTCCGGGTGGTTCGCGCGCGGGACTCAGGCCGGTCCAACTGGCAGGCGTGGCATAACGCGGCCATCGGCCTGACGGGGTTCCTGCTCGGCGACCGCGCGCTCGTGGACCGGGCGCTGAACGGGCAGTCCGGACTGCTGTTCCAACTCGAGCACTCGCTGTTGCCGAGCGGCCTCTGGCACGAACTCGCGCCCATCTATCACTGGTACGCGCTCAACGCGTATGTCTACCTGTTCGAGGCGGCGGCCCGCGCCGGAATCGATTGCTACGCGCTTCCGAAGGTGCGCGGCATGTTTGACGCGCCTGTGCGGGGCCTGTTGCCCGACGCGACGTTCGCGCCGCTACAGGACAGCGACCGGCTGGCGTTGTCCGACGACCGCTGGTACTACGAAGTGGCGCATCGGCGCTATGGCGACCCGCGCTATGCCGCGTTCGCCGGCGCGCGCCCCGAGGGCGAGGCGATCCTGCACAAGTCCGAGGACCTGCCGGAATCGCGCGCGCTGGGGCTCGAAGCGGCGGCGTTGGCCCTGTTCTGGGGCGTCGAGGCGCTGCCGGAGCCGCCTCCGGCGCTCGAGTGGGCCTCGTCGAACGACCCGGACGAGGGGCTCGCCGTGCTGCGGGACGCCGCAAACGAGACCGTGATCCTGCTCGATTACGGCCCCGCATCGGCGGGCCACGTGCAACCGGCGAAGCTGAACGTCGTGATCTACGCGGCGGGGGACATCCGGCTCATCGATCCGGGGCGCGCGCCCTATGGACATCCCCTGCACGCCGGTTGGTGCAGGCAGACCGTCGCGCACAATACGGTCGTCGTGGACGAGACCAGCCAGCAGCCCGCACGGGGCGCAGTGCGCGCGTTCGCGGCCGAGGAGGGGTGGTCGCTCGTGCGCGCAAGCTGCGAGGACGCTTATCCGGGCGTGGCGCTGGACCGGACCGTAATGCTCCGGGACAATGTCGTGGTGGACATATTCCATTGCGTATCGGATACGGCGCGGATATTCGACCTGCCGCTGCACTTCGGCGACAAGATGACATGGGAGGGGAAACCTTCGGTCGGGGCGGTGGCGCGGTCCCGGCCTTCGCGGGACGCTTCGGCGTGGCACGCGGGAGACCGGCCACAACCGCAACGATTGAACTCGGATGCGCCGGGCTACCGCGAAATGCGAGACTTGCGGCGAGCGTCGGCGGCGTCCGTGTTCGAGGTTCGGCTCCGCGAGGGCGCACGGCTCCACGTTGTGTTGCTCGACGCCGGGGAGGTTTGGACCGGAACCGGGCCGGGGCCAATCGGGTCGGATTCGCGGACGCCGTTCGTATTGCGGCGTCAACAGGGACGGAGCGCGCGGTTCGTCACGGTACTGCAAGTACTTGGCGAGAAGGAAGCGCCGTATGCGGCGGCGGTGCGCGAGGACGGCGCTGTGATATTTGCTGACGCTTGTGGACAGGAATGGCGGATCCGGTCAACGGAAGAGGATACGATAGTATCGATGGATGGCCGGGAATGGCGGGAGCGCAATCCCGGCTGACAACAGAGTGGGCACAAGCGAATGTGCTCGCCTGGCTTGGGAGGCTACAACTATGTGGTATTGTTCGGGGAGAGTTTGCGGTCTGGTTATGGCGCTGTTGGCGCTTGCGGGAGGCGTTGCGATGGCTGCGGAGAATTGGCACGAGACCGCGTTCTTCGGTTTGCACTACGACCTGCACCCGAACGCGGGCGACACGGAGCTCGGGCGGGAAACGACCTACGAACATATTCGCGAGATGCTCGAGATCGTGAAGCCGGACTTCGTGCAGTACGACTGCAAGGGGCATCCCGGTTATACGGGATATCCCACGAAGGTGGGTTCGTCATCGCCGGGCATCGTGGGCGACGCGCTGCGGGTATGGCGCGACGTCACGCGCGACATGGGCATTCCCCTGTCGATTCACTACTCGGGCGTGTGGGACACGCGCGCCATCGAGGTGCGCCCGGAGTGGGCGCGGATCAACGCGGAGGGGAAGCCCGACCCGAACAACACGTGCCGCACGAGCGGGTATGACGACGAACTCATGATTCCGCAGTTGCTCGAAGTAGTCCGTGAGTACGACATCGACGGGATGTGGATTGACGGCGAAAACTGGGCGAGTCATCCTTGCTGGTGCGAACGCTGCAAGGCGGCGTTTACCCAGGCGTCGGGCGTCGCCGAGATTCCAAAGAAAGCGGGCGAGCCGCACTGGTATGACTGGCTGGCCTTTCACCGGGGTCTGTTCACGCGGCACGTGACCAACGTGGTGAACGCGGTGCACGACCTCAAGCCCGCCTGCATGGTGACGAGCAACTGGATGTACAGCGTGCGGCAGCCGGAGTCGGTCGAGGCGCCCATCGACTACCTCAGCGGGGATTTCGACCCCTCGTTCGGCGCGGAGCGCGCGTGCGCGGAGGCGCGATTTATATCAAGCCGCGGCATGCCGTGGGACCTCATGGCGTGGAGTTTCCTGAACACGGGCGGCCAGGGCTGGACGTTCAAGGCGACGCCGCACCTGTGTCAGGAGGTGTCGGTGGTGTTGACGCAGGGCGGTTCGGTATTCATCTATAACACCCCGCAGCGTTCGGGACGGCTTACGCGCTGGCATCAGGAACTGCTCGGGCAGGTTGCCGCGTTCTGCCGGAAGCGGCAGGAGTATTGCCTCAATACGCAGACCGTGCCGCAGGTGGCGTTGCTGCACAGCGAGTCGTCCTACTACATGCACAACGACCCGCTGTTCAATTTCGCGGCGGCGAACCAGGCGATGGAAGGCGCGCTGCACGCGCTGCTCGAAAGCGGGTACAGCGTGGATATCCTGAACGAACGGGCGCTGCTCGAACGGCTGGGCGCGTATAAGGCGGTCGTGGTCGCCGAACAGGAACACGTGCCGAACACGGTGAAGGAAGCGCTTGGCGAGTACGTGCGCCGGGGCGGGCGCTTGCTGATCAGCGGGGCGCACGTCGCCGAGCAGTACGGCGAGGTCGCGGGCGTGGCGCCGCGCGCCGGGGAACAACACGGCGGCTGGGTTCCCGCGGACAACGGGGCGGCGACGGTCGGCGGCGTGTTCCAGGCGGTGACGCTAACGACGGCGCGCGCCCTGGCCCCGCTCTTGTACCAGCAGGAACCGGAATTGAATCAACGGGACACGGCAGCAGCTACGCTGAACCGCGTCGGCGACGGCGCGGTTGCGGCGGTGCACGGCCCCGTCTTTCGCAGCTACCACCAGTCGCATTATCCGCGGCTGCGCCGGTTTATCGGGGACGTGTTCCAGGCGCTCGACGCGCCGGGCCTGATCCGGATCGAAGGCCCTTGGTGGATCGAGATGGCGGCGCGGCAACGAGACGGGAGATTGCTGGTCCAGTTCGTGAACCGGGGCGCGGCGGGGTATCTGGCGCCGAACCGCCATACCGTCGAGCACGTTCCCGACACCGGTCCGTTTACTGTGACCGTACCGATCGATGAGCGACCGCGCCGCTGTTATCTCGCGCCGGATGAAGCCGGACTGGAATGGACCTGGCGCGATGGCGTGCTGACCGCGCGGATTTCCGGTCTGGCCATCCACAATGTCCTGGTGATCGAGCCGTAGCGTCGGTCAAGTTGTGAGGGCGCGGGCGTAATTTTCGGAGACGAAGCGCCAATTGACCAGATTCGCGAGCACGGCTTCGACATACTTGGGTCGGGCGTTGCGGTAATCGATGTAGTAGGCGTGTTCCCACACGTCGATGGTCCATAGCGCTGTCTGGCCGTGTTTCGTCGGCAGATCGGCGTTCGAGGTCTTCGTGACCTTGAGCGTGCCGGCGTCCAGGACGAGCCACGCCCATCCGGAGCCGAATTGCGTCGTCGCGGTGTTCGCCAGTTGATCCTGGAGCGCGGCCAGCGAACCGAAGTCGCGCGCGATGGCTTCCGCGAGGGCGCTCTCGGGCGCGGTCACTTCGGGAGAGAGGCCGTCCCAGTAGAACGTGTGGTTCCAGACTTGGGCGGCGTTGTTGAAGACGGCGCCTTCCGAAGCCAGGACAATGGCCTCGAGCGGCTTGTCGGCGTCCGACGTGCCGTCAATCAACTTGTTGAGGTTCGTCACATACGCCTGGTGGTGCTTGCCGTGATGGAACTCGATGGTTTCGGCGCTGATGACCGGTTCGAGCGCATTCATGGCATACGGCAGCGACGGCAATACAATGGCCATAATCGGTCCCCCATGCTGTGCCGGGCGGCTTATCCGCCTGCGGCGTTCCTATGGTCCGTTCCGCATCCGCTTACGGGCGGGGAATCCGCCCGGCGAGACCGAATTCAGTGGCCGCCGACCGCCGCATGGGCGGCAATTTCCGGCATGTATGGCGCCAGGAACATAAGCAGCACCCAGGCGACGAGACAGGCGACCAGCGCGGAAGCCGCGCCGATCTTGAACCACTGGAAGAATTGTACGCTGGTGCGGCTGTGCTTTTCGAGTAATCCCAAGGCGACAATGTTCGCGGTGCTGCCGATCATGGTGATGTTGCCACCGAAACACGCGCCGAACAAGAGGGCCCACCACAGGGGCATGGCGGTGACTTCCTTGCCGAGCTCCTTGATGACGGGGCTGAACGCGGCGACGAAGATGACGTTGTCAACAAAGGCCGAGCCGATCGCGGTGGTGGCCATGATGACGGGCACGAGTACGGTCACGGAGCGGCCGAACCCCTGGGCAAGTTTGTGGGCGGCGAACTCGGTGACGCCTGTGTGTTCGAGCGTTCCGGCGATGGCGAAGAGGAGCATGAAGAAGAGCAGGGTCCACCAGTCCACCTCGGCCTCGACATAATGTCGGGCGCGCTCGCGCTTGAGGATCATGATGATGCCGGAGCAGACCAGCGGCGCGATGAGAAGGATGCTGTTGGGCGAGAGGCCGAGCGCCTTTTCAAGGGGGTGGTGCGACGCGATAAAGGCGATGGTGAGGGTAAGCAGGATGAGGCCGCTGCGATAGGGGACTTCGACGCGGGGCGCGAGGCTGAGGTTGCGGCTGAGGCGTTCGCGCAGGCGCTCGTCAAAGAGCCGGAGTTCGCTGCGATACCAGAGCACCGTGACGATTACCGTGACGGCCAGCGCTACCAGCATGACCGGAAACGCCCAGACAATGAAGTCCTGGAAGGCGAGGCCGGCCTGGGTACCGATGTAGATGCCGACGGGGTTCCCCAGCATGGTGCCCGCACTGCCGACGTTGGTGCAGAGGACGCAGATGATGATATAGGGCATGGGATTCAGTTTCAGCCGGTCGCAGACCTGAAACACGAGCGCGGAGATAAAGATTATCGAGGTTACCTCGTCCACGGCGCAGGCGAGGAGCGCGGAGGTCACGGAGACCGCGACAATGAATTTTATGCCGGTAATGCGCGGCATGGAGACGATTACCTGAACGACCCAAGTGAAGAAGCCGAGGTCGCGCAGGGCGCCCACGATGATCATCATACCGGCCAAGAAGAGGATTACGGGGAGGGCCGAGGATTCGACGAACTGGGGGATGTTGAGGGACTTCGTAAAGATGAGCACGGCGACGCCTATGAACGCGATGGCGAGGCGGAAGGTCCAGAAAAAGAGCGTGCCGAGAATGATGGCCAGAAAGACGCCCACGGCGACGCATTGGTGCATTTCGAGGCCGATGTACGCGGCGCCCACCGCTACGGAGATACTCAGCGTGAGTAACACGGCCATGCGCCGCAGCAACATTCCTACACTGATTTCCTGCCCGTTCTCTCCGTGCATGGTCGCGGTGGCTCCTTATAAGTATGGCGTGCGTGTGTTCGAGGCGTCGCGCGGTCGCACTTCGACCCCGCTTATAGGATAGGCAGGTCGGGGGAGACGCGCATCCGGGAAAAGGACGGTTTCGGCGGCCTATTCTCCGGGCAAACTACGAGGACATGGGCCGAATCACGCCCAGATAATCTTCGACATGGAAGCGTTAAGGTTTACCGCGCCGAGGAATTTCCGCCCTTCCACCACCAGGATTTGCCGCGCCTGATGTGTGAGAAACATCTTCGCCAGCAGCATTGCGGGCACGCGCGGGCCGACGGTTACGCACTTGTCGCGCATGATGTCCGACACGTTGCTTTCCTTGCCTTTCCGCAACATGTCTCCGAACGGCTCGAAATGGATGATTGGCGTGAGGTCCTCCATCCAGAGGAGGTGCTCGGGCAGCGCCACCTTGAGAATGTCTTCGAGGGCGACGGTGCCGCGGAGGTCGCCTTCCTCGTCCACCACGGGCAGATCAAGTACGCCTTTCGAGCAGAATTTGCCGATAATGGATTCCAGATCGTCGCTTTCGCGTACCGTAGGCACGTCCCGGTCCATGATATTCCGGGCCTCGAGATACGGCGGCAGTACTTCATCTACCCCGGAGAAATACGCGCACACGTCGGCGGGGTCGGTCATGGCGGCCACCTCGCGCACGGCGTCGGGATGATTCAAGGGCTGCATGAGCGCGGCCAAGGCCTGCAAGTGCTGCGCCGGCGCGGACACCGGGGTAAGAATCAAGACAACGATATGCGCGACGCTTTCGGCGGAACCATTGAAGTAGACGCCCGCTTCCGACGTGCCAACGGCCACCGCGAGGCGATCGAGGTCCGCGATGCGCGCATGAGGAAGGGCCAGCCCCGGCATGATGATGGTGGAGCCGGCGCGTTCGCGGTCCATGCAGGCGCCAATGACGGCCTCGCAGTCGAAGCCGTCGTCATTGGCGTGGAGCAGGTACGCCAGTTCGGCGATCGCCTCCGATCCCGTCCGGGCTTCAAGCTGACACCGAATGTTTTCTTCCTGAAGGAAGGTCGAGAATCTTTCCGCAACGGCTTGCATGCGCACATCTCCTATCGTTATGTCTCGGTATGCATGCGGGACTTCGCCGATGAGGAACGTATCCTACACTGGAAGGCGTCCGCACGCAACTTCGACTAAAGCATAGAAGGAGAAACGGCAGGGCGCATCCGTGAGAACTACGGAGCGTGCCGCGAAGTTGCTTTCGGTAATACAATGTACTAATATCGAACTTGAACCATGAGGAAGCGCCGGATGTCGGAAAAGAAGCAGGAGATCATTACGTTCAAGGTGGACGGGGCGCTGTGGGAGGCGCTGAGGTCCATTCCGAACCGATCGGAGTTTATTCGCGGCGCCATTCTCACCGCACTCGAGGGGGCGTGTCCCTTGTGCCAGGGGGCAGGCACCATTTCCGTGGCGCAACGCAAACACTGGGAAAGCTTCACCAAGACGCACGCCATCGAGGAGTGCGACGATTGCCACGCGATTCATCTGGTGTGCTCGGAACAGCGGAAAGGCGCGCGGGGCAAGAAGACCGCGCGGCGCCGCCAATGACCTGCGGGTTCGGATGCCGTATCCGTACGGGCAGCACGCTCTTTGCTTGCCTCGGCTTTTTAGTGTTGGGATGTCAGGAGGATAGATTGTGCCGGGAGGATCAGCTCGCGGTCTTTGCAGGCGTTGCGCCGTTGGCTGGTCTCGTCGAGCATGTCGGCGGCGATCGTGTCGATGTCCGCGTGTTGGTTTCGAGCGGACAGGACCCACACACGTTTGATCCGGAGCCGAGACAGGTGCTGGCGCTGAATCGCGCGCATCTCTACTTCAATACCCACCTTGCCTTCGAGACGCGACTTATCGAGAAGGCGACGGCGCAGGCTGCTTCGCTGCGGGTCGTGGACGTACTGGACGGCGTCGCGCTGCTGCCCAACGAGGAGCATCATGGGAATCATGCGCACGGAGAGGCGTGTGAACACGCGCATTTCGATCTCCATGTGTGGCTCGGGCCGCCGCAGTTGCGCGTACTGGCGCACAATGTTTGTGATGCGCTCGTTGCGGCGGACCCGGCGCACGCCGCCGTGTACCGAGCGCGTCTCGACGACTTTCTTGAGGCGCTTGACGCCGCGCAGGGGCGTATTGCGGCGAAACTTGCGCCGTATGCGGGACGGCGCTTCTTTGTCTATCATCCGGCGTTTACGTATTTCGCCTCCGCGTTCGATCTGGAGCAGGCAGCCGTGGAAACGGGCGGCAAGAGCCCGACGCCGCGACACGTGCGGGCGCTTGTGCATCAGGCCATCGAGGAGCGGGTCAATGTGATTTTCGTGCAGCCGCAGTTTGCCCGCCACGCCGCGGCGGCAGTCGCCGCGTGTATTGGGGGACGCGTGGTAGCGGTGGACCCGTTGGCCCGAGACGTGTTGGCAAATCTGGAGCGGATCGCCGAGGAACTCGCCGCGGCCTTCGGGGCCGCTGACACATCAAGGAGCGATTATGT
>Ga0116142_10006026_pt1 | contig 10598 bp, 6 predicted proteins | sample AD_UKC033_MetaG_FD_89785 | JGI IMG/M metagenome (GOLD analysis project Ga0116142, IMG submission 89785) | Active sludge microbial communities of municipal wastewater-treating anaerobic digesters from USA - AD_UKC033_MetaG | ecosystem: Engineered > Bioreactor > Anaerobic > Digestate | place: USA... | reverse complement strand
ATTTACCAACAAACATTATAAAACACTGGATGAAATCAGTGAGTTCTTCTCTCAAACTATTCATTATCTAAGCTCAGATAATATTAAATCTATATGCAATTACAAATATATTTCTTTAGATTCTTTTTGGTCTATTTAAATATTCATTTTCGTATTAATTGCATATGTATAATATTTGTAATCAAATATATGTATTGAATACACATTCATTAATCATAGTTTTGCAGGTAATGAGGCGATTTCTGAAATAACTTTCCGGCTGCATTACATTGATGATGCGCAGAATGCACTAATCATGGAGCGTACCGATTGCAGGCAAAAAGATCATTTCTTGATTATCAATATTATAAATGAAATAAATGCGATTGAGATCATCTCAATAAAGTCACTCCACCCTTGACGGTCAACTTTTCTCCTGTTATTAAACGATATTCAATCAGGTAAATGAATACTCCGGGATTTACCTTGCTGCCATTGAATGTTCCATCCCAATAACCTGCCGGATCGCCGGCTAATAGGTTGTTGCGGCTGAATACTACATTGCCCCATCTATCGTATATCGATATTCGGTCAATTGTGGTTACACCCGGTGCGAGGCTAAATTCAAGGAAATCGTTATGGCCATCGCCATTTGGAGAGAAAATATTGGGTACAAAGATCAGATCTTCACTTTGTACGATCACTAATTTTTCATCCTCTGATATGCACCCGCCTAAGGTCGTAACCTTGACTGTATATAACGTCGAGACAAGGGGCGAGTCCTCGAATTCCATGCATCCGGAGCAGGAGGCAGTAACAGGGGACCACTGAATGGACCATATCCGATCCGGATCGATATGGAATATCGGATCGATAAGAATCTTTTCTCCCAGTTGAATGATGGTGTCGTTGCCCAGATCGACATGGATAGGATCCTTGACACCCACCTTGACTGTATCACCAAAGAAGCAGCCATATTCGTCTTTAATTTCGATGAAATAGGATCCGGGACTCAGCTTATTGAAGTAATTATAATGTGTAAAGTAGTCACCATAAAGATTGGAGGTAATAATGCCCTGAGTTCCAATTCCTCCTTCAACAAAGATTTCTCCGTTATTGATGCCCTCACATTCGGCATCTTCAACCCGTACATCCAGACTTTTAATAGGATTGGGCTTTTCTTCGATGAAGGATGTTTGTGTGGACTTGCAACCATTTATTGCATTAATGATTGTCAAGCTGTAATTACCAGGGTTGTGGATGCGGATAAAACTATCAACCGGGTTTGTAAGAATTTTGCCATCAGCGGTTGTCCATTGGTATAAGTATTTATCTCCGGTTTCAGGCTGATTGCCGTATAGTTCAATTTCTCTGTGTTCGCAAAGAATGGAGTCTCGGAATGTGATCAACACTGGCGGTGATAGGGTGTCGATCGGTATTTCAATCGAATCAGTAATAGTGCATCCGTAGTCGTTGCTGACCTGAACATAATACACTCCTGCCGCTGAAACAGTAGGATTCCTTTCTGATGATGAAAACGAATCAGGTCCTGTCCATATTTGTTTCTCAATGATATCAGGGCTGCTGAGCTGTATAGGCACACTGGGAGAATAACAGGTGATGGTGTCGGATGATAGGGATACACCTGGGTATGGGGGACTGTCATCGACATAGACAGAAGCAACGTTGAGGCAACCATTGGCGCCGGTTACAAATATGAAATAAGTTCCGGTATCGACAGCATATACGTTTGGCTGATCTGAAAAGAAGGAGTTTGGCCCAAACCAGCCATATGTATTTCCGGGAGTTGTTGAAATCGCTCTCAGTAAGTAATTACTTGAATCACAGGAAAGGGAGCCATCGGATGCAATCAGGTCAGGGATACTATAATTAGTATCAACAGGGATCAAAGTATCAAAATAACATCCGTTGGCTCCTTTGATCCGCAAAGGGTATAAACCTACCTTGGCCACTGTAACTACCGTGTCTCTGACAATATTACCCTCGATATTCCATTCGAATGAAGTGCCGGCAGTAAGTGATGAAACCTTTAATGTAATCTTGGTGAAATTACAATTGATTTCACCACCTGTTGCAATAAAATCCGGTACCATCTTGTCAGTATGTACAATAAAGGTGTCTTCTACAACACAGCCGTTTGTGCTCTCTAAAGCAACCCGGTAATTGCCGGGTTCCGTAAGATAATAAACACTGTCATTGCCTACCATTTGTTGGTCTTTATACCATGAGGTGAAGATATTTTGATTGGCTGACGAGGCTATTATTTTCAATGAATCGTTCTTACAGTTGATAAAATATTCGGAGGCAACCAAAGATATAGGTTTGATGGTGTCGATAGCGATAAAAGCCGTATCGATGACAATACATTCATTCGTGTCCTGTACTTGAAGGATATAGTTGCCGGGAGCTTTGGCTATCATTATCTCGGATGTAAATTGATTACCAGACGGATCTAACCATAGGTATTGCGCATTAATGGCATTAGTAACCGGTATTATTGAGACAGGATTGTTTTTGCAGGTTATGGTATCATTATTAAGTTGTATGCTCGGTAGAATGTCAGTCAGTAAAACCAATGCTGAATCAACTGAAATGCAACCATTGGGAGAAGTGAGCTGTAGTTTGTAGAATCCCGAGATGGAAACAATAGGATTGTCCTGTGAAGATGAGAAGTTGGCTGGTCCGCTCCATTGGATTTTTCCATTCTGGATAGAAGTGGTGTAGGATAGGGTGAATGATTTGTCCTTACAAGTGAAACTACCACCATTGACCTTTAAGTCAGGCTTTACGGTATCGGAAACAACCTTAAAGGTAAGAAAGGCGGGGCATCCATTGGGCCCGGTCACCTTCAGACTATATTGGCCGAAAGTATTCGTTTGAGGTTTTGATTCGGTGTGGATTGTCCCATCGGGAAATGTCCATTCGATACTTGTTATTGGAGTGGAGGACGTCGCCGAAAGAGTAGTTGATGGCTTAGAGCAGGAAATATAATTCCCCGTGACTGAAATCACCGGCTTCACCGTATCCGGAGTGACATGCACAAAGGTATCTAACTTACATCCATAAAGATTTTCAATAAAGAGGTGGAAGGTATCCTCAGCAATGGTATTGAATTGATAAGTGTTTATTAAAGTATCGCCGGCAGGAGTTACCCAGTAAAATGAAGCATACGTTGGATCATTTGTCAGCTTTATTATAGCTTCATTGCGATTGCAGTTGATGCTATCCTGAGTAATGACGGCATCAGGCTTTTTGGTAATATCATGTATGATGAGCGATTTTTTGGTAAAACAACCGGTAGCCTTGTCAATGACCTTTACCCAATATTTACCCGAATTGGAAACCCATGGCGATGTATCATTAGATTGAAAGCCATTGGGGCCTGTCCACAGAATAGTTGTATTGGCCGGTTGGTTGACGTTGACCAACAATTGAACACTGTCCATTTGGCATGTAATGGTATCATCCTGAATTGTTATTTCCGGATTGTTCTTGTTGATATCGATGAATACGCTATCCTCCTTTGTGCACCCATTGAGAGCAGTAATGGTTACAAAATACCAGCCTGTTTCATAGACAAATGGCCTTGCATCCCCTGAAACATATTGTTTGGGTCCTGTCCATTGGAAGATAGAATTTGCCGGACTAAAGGTAGTATTGATTCTTAAACTGTCATTTTTACAACCAAAAGATGGTGAGTTCATACTAAGAGTAGGTTGGTCAAAGTCTGCTGAAACATTGACTGTTACGGTTGTAGTGCAATTGTTTAATGCTGTTGCAATACCTGTATATACCCCTCCGGTGTTGATTAGGGGGCTTAGATCATTCGAAGTGAATCCATTTGGACCTGTCCATGTAATGGAAAAATTGTTTAATGGAGTACTCACCGGTAGCCGGACTATTGGCGTAATGCAGTTGATAAAGGTATCTCTGGTAATTAATTGAGGGGTTTGTGTAAGGAAGTTGATTATAGTGCTGTCTTTTTTCTGGCATCCGTTTTGAGCTATGATGGTACAGTATATTTTGCCATTTTGATTAGTCGTTATTGACGGGCTTGACTGAGTGCTTCCATCCGGTAATTCCCAATGAAAACTAGTGATACTGTTTTGTGTCTGGATTCCTATTGTAATAGTATCTATCGAACAAGTTTTGGGTGGAATAACGAAGTTAAAAGCAGGAGCATTAAAATCACCCGACACGATTACGCTCTGTGTATTTTCACATCCATCAACCTTAGTTACAGTCACTGTATATATTCCGGGGGTTGATACAGTTGGTGTGGAGGAGGTTGAGGTAAAGCCACCCGGTCCAGACCAATGGTAACCTACATTAGGCGGAATAGTTGTGTTATTGAGTGGAGCGGTGGGCATGTTACAATCAAGGTGTACCGAAGGTATAGTAATCTTCGGGATGGAGATATCTGAAGAAACCGTAATCGAAATTGTATCCCGACATCCATCTTTCTCCAAGGCCAGGTAATAGGTCCCCGGCACAGTAACGATAAGGGAATCCAGATCGACTCCTCCTTGAATGTTCCCAAACGCATCATACCATTGATAGAATGTCAAAGGAGGTACTGATGAAGTCGGTCTGATGGTAGCTTTTTTATTGGTGCATGTTATTTCATTTGAAACAGCAAGGGATGTATTGAAAACGATGGGTAAGACAGTATAGGTTAGGGCTGAATCACAGCCTTGACTGTTGGAATAATGGTAGGTATAAATCCCGGGAGCTGTAATGGCTTGGTTGCCGATATATATCGGTCCATTGCCGCAAATATATTTTGTAAATAGTTTTTCCGGACTTTTGGGTTTAATTTTTACCGAAATACACGAGAGAGTCATGTCTCCACATAATGGAGGCAAGCCATTGTAGAACATATTTTTCCATGCAGATAGCAACTCTCCTGTTCCGGGAATGGGTAAGTATTGGTCATGGCCGCTGTCATAGACGATACCGCATATGGTAAAGTTGCCGGGAGGAAACATCCTTAAGTCCGGAATTGTCTGGACTGCAATGATCTGATCATCAGCTGAGGCGACCAGATAGCTATATGAAGTATTGCCACTATTGGGACCATTAGGATAATTTATCGTCAAAGAAGGCTTCAACTCATTGCTGCCTTCACAGGCAGTTATTTCAGAAATCTGAAATACTCCTGCGGATTTGTAACATGATGAGCATTGGATTCCTGTAGCGTCACAAAATTCGATGGAAAAGGAAATAAGCTCTCCTTCATCGAGCATCGATCCATCGGTAAACTCAACAATCCACAAGCCATTGACAGGTCCGGAGTTTATTTGACCCAGCTGATTTCCCGCAACCGGATAATAGGTACCTGTATAGCTGGTGCCGGCTTGCCAGTTTGAAGTATTGGACCAAATCGGAAAGATACCGATATCAGGGGCAGAAGGACTAGACTGAGGAACAAAATGAACATTCCAAAAGCTTCCGGTTGTATTGTAGCTGTTCCCAATATTGCCAACTAAGACAATGGCTTGTCCGCCTGGACTCAACAACCGGATACGAAGATCGCCTACGTGAGGATGCTTGAAGCTGATGTTGACACGACAAATGCCTTGTTGGGCACTACTTAAGTCATTGTTCAATGCGCCAGATACTTCAATAAAGTGTTGAGTTGTCGTAGCATCAGGAATTCTAAAGGTGTCGTTTATTCCACATTGCGCCATAAGTATATTGTAAAAAAATATATTTACAACACAGAGAATCAATCTTATATTAAGCCTTTTGAACGTCATAATCAAGGTAAAGGTCGCAAAATCAAATAAAGGTAAAAATTCTTTATTTAATATTATTATTGCCCTACATTTTTTTAATTAGTGTGAATTTGTGGGTGAGGCTAATTGTGTAAAGATAAGGTAAAATCTGATAGTAATTTATTTTCCGCAATAATCATTTAAAATTTGTTTCCTTTAACTTGATCAATGAGTTGAATCCCAAAATGGATAAAAATTATACCACTGCAAGGCATGATTACGTGCCATTTGCTCAAGTAAATGCACATAAGCATGTAGTAGTTCTTCCGACGTTTTCAGTCGATATGCCTTACTACAACTGAATTGATAATGGAATTTTCGGTCCTTGATGGCATATACAAAGACAGCAGGGGCTTTCAATCGTGTACCCAGGTAGAAAGGTCCTAACGGAAATTTCGCACCTTTGCCTAAAAATTCGGCTTCCAGTACTCGCATACCATCCATATATCTATCAGCATGCATACACACAAAGCCACCATTATCCAGGGCTTCCTTAATTTTGATCACGAATGAAATATCTTCTGAAATCGGAATGGTTGAAAATGATTTGCCAGTCGAATTTCTTTCAATCAAGCTTTTTATTTTTTTTTCTTCATTGTCCAGCAAGACAACATATATAGGCACCTTAATTCTGTGTAACAATTGGCTTGCAATCTCCCAGTTGCCCAGGTGGGCACCTAATAAAATAGCTCCCTTCCCTTCCTGAGCCAGTTGGTGGAGTTGTTGTTCGTTTTCGAAATCAAAAGACAATTCCTTGCCAACTTGTAAATATATCGCTAACTTATCGATCAAAGCCTGACCGAAAAGATTGAATGTGGCATACCTCCTGAGTATTGAATAAGGACGATTAAGCTTCAGTGTAGTATAGAATTCAATAAGTGCGTTATTGGCCTTTGCTGAGAAAAATAAGTAAAATATTGCTACTAAGCGCAGTAGTAAATAGGAGAAACCAAGCGGAAAATGCTTGATTGTCCATATAAAAATTGAGAAACCCAGAGAGTTTGCCTGGGATCTCCCGGTCCATTTTTCCGGCATAAATTATGGATTATCAGGCCTCTATTTTATGCTCCAGGCGTGAAAAAACGTAATTGTAAAAATCTTCGAAATTCTTTAATGATACAAAGTCCTCACCTGCCATCTTAAAACCAAAATGCTTTTCTATCAACACAACCAAATCAACGAAGTCAAGACTATCCAAACCAAGAGTGTCCTTGATGTTGGCTTCAGGGGTGATGACCGATTCCTCAACCTCGAATTCTTCTGCGAGAAATGAATTGATCCTCTCTATTAATTGTAATTTGTCCATGGGGCAAATATAAATAATAATTTATTTATTTCGCTTATGATTGGGTATCTGATGTAGGTCACAAATTTGCCAACCGGATACAAATAAATATTTGCAAGGGACAAACGCTGTATCGGACGGGTCTCGGCTGTCACCTGCAATTTAATCGGGTCATGAGCCGGAGGAAATTTAATTTTAGTCAGGTATTTTGGGTTATTCATTGTGGGAGTATTGTATAGAAATATAACCCGTCTTGATTAATTCAGCTTATTTCGCGAATAGGTTACAAATGATTAATATGTATAAAAAACATAATATCAAGTTGTTAATATCTAGCATCCTATAGCTTCCTTACTAGAAATGACTCAACTTGTCTTCCGGATAGATGAAAAGTACAATTTGTGAGATACAAAGGTTTATGCAAGCAACATCAGAATTTTCCTTAAAATTTGCAGGAAATCCTGGTGAGGTAGAATCGTTTTTTTTCATAATCTATACCGTATTTTTCGCAAAACAGCCCTGTTATTTGAATGAATCGGACACTTTTCTATAACATTTAGAAATGGAGAAATATGTATTAATATTTTCATTATTTAGATTAACATCGAAGACAAAGGCAATTTTTGGGGGACATTACTTATTTTTACGAGAAATTTTAAAAAAAAGAATGGATGAGTGAGGAATTGGATATCAAAGTCATGCCTGTATTTTTTGAAAATGAAAAGATGACTGCATTGGAAGCTATTTCCGAAGCACAGCGGATTGCATTTGGTCCGGTTGTCTTCCAGGTGGTTAGACTTCTCAGAGATAAGGGAATTTTAAAGGTTCTCTATGATAACAGAGAGAATGGTGCAGACGAAGCAGAGATTTCCGCAACAACAGGTGTTTCAGAATATGGCGTCAGGGTACTGCTCGAATCAGGATTGGGGGCAGGCGTATGTCTGTTGAAAAATGGCAGATATTTTATTTCGAAGACCGGAACATTCATTTTGACGGATAAAATGACGCGGGTCAATTTGGATTTTGTACAAGATGTATGTTATAAGGCAATGTGGCATCTTGAAGAATCGATCGAGCAAGGTAAGCCGGCCGGACTCAAGGAGTTGGGGCCATGGGAGACCATCTATCAGGGCTTGAGTATCCTACCTGAACCGGCTCTTACTTCATGGTTTAACTTCGACCATTACTATTCCGATCAGGTTTTTGGGAAGATTATGCCGGTAATATTCATGGAATCGCCAAAACAAATATTCGATATTGGTGGCAATACCGGCAAATTTTCTGTAGCTTGCTGGGAATATGATCAAGATGTACAAATCACTATTTGCGACCTTCCGGTGCAACTGGCAAACGCTGAAAGATTTTTAGCGCAAAAGGGGTGCAATGACAGGATCAAGGGGCATGCTGTCAATGTGCTTGAGGATAATCTTCAATTTCCGGGCAAGGCGGATGTCATCATGATGAGTCAATTTTTGGATTGTTTTTCCAAGGAAGAGATAGTACATATACTTAAAGAGACAAAACAATGGTTGAATCCGGGTGGAAGCATTTTTATTCTGGAAACATATTGGGATCGTCAAAAATTTGAGATATCAGCTTTTTGCCTTCAACAGACCAGTGTTTATTTTACAGCCATTGCCAATGGCAACAGTAAGATGTACCATTCCCTGCAAATGAAAGAATGTATCGAAGCTGCAGGATTGACGGTTGATCTTGAAATGGACAACCTGGGCATTAGTCATACTCTTTTCAGATGTAAATTACAATAAAACAAGTAAAATGAAAATTGAAGAAACGGATGTTCTGATAATAGGCGCAGGCCCGGCAGGGAGTGTTGCTGCCGGAATACTTCACAACCACAATATAAGAGTTATCATGGTGGAAAAAGAAAAGTTTCCGCGTTTTGTTATTGGTGAAAGCCTTTTACCAAGATGTATGGAAGCTTTTGAAGAGGCAGGATTTATGGATGATCTTAAGAGACAAGGTTACCAGACCAAAAATGGCGCTCTATTTTTGAGGGGTGACGATAAATGCGATTTTGATTTCAATACTCAGTATACCCAAGGTTGGAACTGGACCTGGCAGGTACAAAGGGCTAAATTCGATTCATGCATGACAGAAAATCTTGTCAACAGAGGTGTGGATCTTCGATTTGAACAAACCGTCAAGGCTATTGAATTTGATGGAAGTGATTCTACCACAACTGTAGAGGGAAAGGAAGGAAATCAATATAAGATTAGGGCCAGATTTATCATTGATGCGAGTGGCTATGGGAGAGTCATACCTAAATTATTCAATTTAGATCGGCCTTCAGATCTCCCACCCAGAATGACTTTATTTGCACATGTCGATGATCCAAGGAGAGGTCAGTTTCAGGCAGCTGACAGGATACATGCGATAGTCCAGGAACCGCATACCTGGATCTGGTCAATTCCATTCTCAGATGGTACTACATCTGTAGGTTTTGTAAGTAATCCGGAATATTTTGAAGGTCTAAATGGCAGCCCTGAAGAGAATCTTCGTGCTCTTATAGCCCGGGAGCCATCTGTAAGCGCGCGTTTTCAAGGAAATAAATTTTTGTTCGAGCCCAGAATTCTTAAGGGTTGGAGTATCTCAACGGATAAGTTTTTTGGCGATGGCTTCGTACTTACTGGGAATGTGACAGAGTTTTTGGATCCGATATTTTCAAGTGGTGTGACACTTGCAGCTGCTTCTTCACAGCTTGCCGCCAATATTGTAGTCAGGAAATTCAGGGGAGAGCAGGTCGATTGGGCCGCCGACTACCTTGCGCCTATGCTTGAAGGCGTAGATGTATTCCGAACCTATGTTATGTCTTGGTATAATGGACGATTGCAGAAAATATTCTTTTCAAAGACTATTGACGAAACCATCAAGGCCCAATTGTGTAGTGTGTTGGCGGGTTATGTATGGGATTATTCCAATCCTTATGTCCGTAAACATAAAGAAAGGGTGGAAAGTCTTGCTGCCATGGTTGGTGGTGACTAAGATTCCGGTTATTTTTTGTGGATTTATCTGAGTATGCAAGGTTTGGGCATAGATTATGGCTATGTGAAGATATGCCTGTCTTTCAAAGGGGGGAGGTTGGAAAAACGAAGTAGGTAGGAAAGTAATAACTTGAAAACCAGCTGCCATCAGCCTTTCATGAGGTTACCAAAAACAAAACGACTTGATTTGGTTAAGTTTTTAGAATGAAGTAATGATTATGCCCGATATTGGTGCGACATCGGCTATTAAACATCTACTTAGTTCTGGGGAGAGCATCGGCTCTCACATCTTTTGTTTTCGTGTCCTTCGTGTTCTGTTTGAGTTGTTGCCGAAAAAAACGAAGTAGGTAGGAAAGTAATAACTTGAAAACCAGCCATCATCAGCCTTTCATGAGGGTGTCAAAAATAAACCCAGATTACGCATTAGAAAAAGGGAAGTCAAAGTTTTGGGATTGATTCCAGAGCGAAGTGAACCACTTTCGTCGTTTTTTGACGAGTGCTATTTTGAGTACGATTTGGTCTTTAATTTTT
>Ga0116142_10006023_pt1 | contig 10602 bp, 15 predicted proteins | sample AD_UKC033_MetaG_FD_89785 | JGI IMG/M metagenome (GOLD analysis project Ga0116142, IMG submission 89785) | Active sludge microbial communities of municipal wastewater-treating anaerobic digesters from USA - AD_UKC033_MetaG | ecosystem: Engineered > Bioreactor > Anaerobic > Digestate | place: USA... | reverse complement strand
TGTCGACTTGATTTTGTCGGCGCCATGGCGGCCGCAATCTATATCGGCACATACCACAAAGTTCGTTTGTCGGCCCCACTGATTGAGTTGGACAAATCCCAGGTGGTTAAGTGGGGCGACGAGCTGGGTGCGCCTTTTGCGTTATCCTGGAGCTGCTATGCAGGTGAGGATGTACATTGCGGTACTTGCCCAACATGTCGCGCACGCAAAGAAGCTTTCTTCAATGCCGGAGTCGTTGATTACACCATCTATCGGACGTGAAAAATGACTAAGCAAATTCCGGTAATGGAGATATTTGGTCCCGTATACCAAGGTGAAGGTCCTTTGGTAGGGGTTCAGACTTGGTTTCTTAGGACAGGAGGCTGCGATTATCGATGCACGTTCTGCGATAGCATGCATGCTGTCGATCCGCATCTTATCGCCCAGACGCGCAGGGCAATGACCTGTGAAGAGATTGCATACGAGCTCCGAGAAAAGATGCCACAGGGTTCCTGGTTAACCATTTCCGGAGGTAATCCGGCGATGTGGGACTTGACAACCCTTATTGAACTTTTGGCCGTCAAAGACATTAAAGTGGCCGTCGAGACTCAAGGTACTCTTTGGCATGACTGGATCGCTAAATGCGACTCCATTGCTATCTCGCCTAAAGGTCCTGGAATGGGCTACGGTATATCTTATTTAAACAGGGTAGATGCATTCTATACAGCCCTGTATTCACGCATTGGCGAGATGATAAAGACTACGGCATTCCTGAAGATCCCGATTCTGAGTACCGTGGATTTGCAGTTCGCCGAAGAGGTTACTCGACGATATCCGGATCTTAGGTTGTATTTATCCGTGGGTAATCAATTGCCGCCTGCAATTGACGGGGCTGTCCTGGACAATGAACTGCAGAAGCTACGAACCACCATTTTGGACTGGTTTGCAGATCTCCAAGACATGGTTGCCAACCATCATCCGAAATTAGCCCATGCTCGAATTTTTCCGCAACAACACGTGCTTGCGTATGGCAATGCTCGAGGTCGCTAAAATGTACAAACCCAACAAGCAGGATAAATCAATGGACAAAGAATTACACTATTGCTGCACCGAAGATGGCGATAGTTCTGAAGGTAAATTGTACCCCGGACCTAAAGATGATCTCCAAGCCACCACAAAAGCCCATTCTAAAGCTACCGAAGCTGCCATTGCGTATGCACAGAAGATGATGGAGGCTTTGGGTATTGATCTGGAGGACGAAAACTTCCGAGACACCCCCAAGCGTTTTGTCAAATACCTCAAAGAGTTCTCCCAGGGTTACGAAGCCGAGGAAATCTTGAAGGCCTCCTTCGCTCATGGAGGGACAGAATACCATGGAATGATCGCCCAAACCAAGATTCCTTTTCGTGGTGTCTGTGCCCACCATCTGTTGCCCTTTCTTGGTGAGGCTCATGTTGGGTATATCCCCAACAACCGCGTTGTGGGATTGTCGAAATTGTCCAGGCTAGTCAAAGCTGTTGGACTGTCAACCCCCTCGATCCAAGAAACCATTACCGACAAAATCGCTGACCACTTGATGGATCATCTCGAGGCAAAGGGCGTCATTGTAGTAGTTTCAGCTGTTCATACCTGTATGGCCGCCCGTGGTGTTGCGGTATCCGGCGTGCCGACTACTACGTCCTCTGTTCGAGGTTTGTTCAGGGATGTACCGCCTGCTCGAGATGAATTTTTCCGACTGATGCAATCGACCACCTCCCTTCGCGTGTAAGTCTGCTGTAAGACGGAACTAGTGAAAATTTAGGTTGGCATTTAGATTTTCACTAGTGACCTCTCTAGGACTTGCTTTATAATATATAGATGGTGGATAATATGGCTCGATTCGCTCCCGTAGTTCCATTACCTTTAGCGCGTCTTCTAAAAGAGCGGGGTATTTTGGACAATTACCATCTGTTATTGGCGCATGATGTTCTTGAGCATCCCTCGGAATATCAACGCGTATATGGACATTTGGCGACTGATCCTGATGCCACGATCATCATGGACAATAGCCTGATTGAATTAGGCTACCCACTGCCTATCCAAGAAGTCATCAATGCATGTCGCATCCTTAATGCATCTTATGCTGTACTCCCTGACTTCTTAGGGGATAGCAAAAAGACCATTGAGAGATCGGTCGCTGCATACAAAGAGCTGCGTGATCTCGATCCCGACAAAACGATCAAACCTCTGGCAGTTGTTCAGGGGTCTACGATCGATCAGTGCCTGGAATGTTTATCAGGTTTTATGCGAGCAATGCCGGATCTAGATTGTGTTTCGATCCCTCGCATCATAACCAAAACCATACGCACACGAGTTCCGCTAACCTATATTGCAACAGAGATGGGTCTTAAAGTTCATTTGCTGGGCTTTTCTGACAACCTCGCCGATGATGTGGCTGCTTCTCTTCTTTCTGGCGTGATAGGCATTGATTCAGCTGTTCCGGTGCGTATGGCACTGCAGCAAGGGGATTTTCTGTCTTTGGATTATCCGGTATTCGCTGGGCCGCGAGAAGATTACTGGAGCAAGGATTGGGATGAACTTCTAAAACAAAGCCGCTATAACAGCCACATTAGATTGGTGGAACATAATCTTAAAGCCATCCGGAGATTGATATCAAATGCCTAGTTCTGGAGCCATCTGCGTAGGATGCCCCCATAACGGGGCTTCGTGCGGTACGCGAGGTAAAATTGATTCGCCCATCGTATTTGTCGGAGAATCGCCCGCGCTACAAGAAATCAAATATGGCAAGCCTTTCGTAGGTCCGGGAGGCGATTTGTTACGTAAAGCCCTTCCTGAGGGCTTTAATTTTGACGATGCTCTGAGTCTGACAGCGATGCGCTGTTATGTTCCGTCAGGTGGTGCAACTAATGAGCCCAGAATGAATAAGGCTCTATTAGCATGTAAACCCCACATGATGGAAATTATTTGGCAACATCCCAGGAAAGTCATCATACCCCTAGGGAAGTGGGCCTGTATCTCGGTGCTCGGAGATCCCAACTTTAAGATTACCCAACGCCGCGGAGAGCTCATCACCACACAAGATCCTAACGGGGCGTCTGTTGTTATTGCTCCGACTTACTCTCCGCCATTCCTGATGCGCGGCAACGGTAATCTAAAACAGTGGCGAAATGATTTGGCGAACGCATTAGCCGTTGCTGGTATTGGTACAGATATCAGGGAGGGTTATAGTGAGCCACTCTTTAAAACTCTGGAAACGGTTGAAGAAGTCCTTGAATTTACCGAAAGGCTCAGCCAACCCCAGTACGCCGATCTCCCTACAGGCACAGATATTGAAACAAGCGGTTTCAATCACCGAACAGACCGAATTCTTTGTCTTGGGTTGTTTCCAAATCACCGAGACTTCTGGACTACAGATCCAGATACCGGAAAACCACGATCTACAGGTTATGTTTTACCAGGAAACTTGATGGTAAATGACGCCGCCTATAAAGAGGCGACTAATCGTTTACTTAGTGTCGGGGTTAAATTCATTTGGCATAACGGCAAGTTTGACATCAAATTCCTGCACTTTAACGGTCTAAACAAAGCCCGGATCGATGAAGACACTCTTTTGCTGTCATATGCATTAGACGAATATCAGGGTGGGCATGACCTAGAAAGTTTGGCTAAAGATAGATTAGGTGCGCCTAGTTATAAGGACGTGCTTAAAAAGTGGGCGCCGAAGAGAAGCGACTCCTACGAAAAAGTTCCTCCGAACATTCTGCATGATTACCTGGCAAAAGACGTTAAGAATACTGCAGGTATCTGGACGGGTCTCAGAGAGGAGGTTCGGGCAGAGCCTGACTTAGAGAAGTTATACACCAAAACCCTGTTAAAGGCTACAGAGCTGCTTATTCGCGTGGAGATGCGAGGTATTGGTACAGATGCTGAGTACATCCACCTGAACGAACAGGAGCTAGGTGTTGAGCTGCTGCAAGCTGAACATGAGCTTAAGGATTTGGTTGGCTTCTATGTTAATCCCAATTCGCCAGCTCAGGTTGCCGACCTTCTCTGGAATAAGATGGGACTTCGTTATAAAGGCAAGAAGCCCACAGGGACAGATAAAAGCCTTCTGGTAAAGTTCAAGGGTAATCCGGTTATCGATAAGATTCGCGAGTACCGTACCATCACTAAGATGTTAGGTACTTATGTCAAGCCCTTATTGACAATGCGGGATGAAAACGGTAGGATTCATACTACCTATAGCCTTACCAGAACAACTACGGGTAGGCTCGCCTCTAAAGAGCCAAACATCCAAAATATCCCTAGGAATGCACGTTATAGAAGAATGTTTAGGGCAAAACCCGGATATATCTTCATCGAGGCCGACTACAACACAGCCGAACTACGCATGTTAGCCGCTTTAAGTGGCGATGATTTTCTGACAGGAGTATTCCAAGATGACAAAAGAAACCTCCACGACGAAGTTGCTATTAGTATGTACGGGCCAGAATTTACGGAGGATGAACGCATCCGCGCTAAAGCGATTAACTTTGGCATCCCGTACGGTCGAGAAGCCTTTAGCATCGCCGAAGAATATAACTTCCCCACATCCGAAGCGCAAAGACTAATCAATGCCTGGTTTGCGCGCGCACCTAAGGCTGCCGCATTCATCAAGCAGTGCAGAGAAGCTCCGTTAAAAGGTCAAACGCTAATAACGTCGTTTGGACGTAAGCGGCGTCCTGGAGTCGTTACTCCCGACAGGATTCACGAACTACAGAATGAGTTCGCCAATTTCTTCATGCAAAGTACTGTCGGGGATATTTGCACACATGCGGGATGTGAATTGGAATTGGATGGGCATTTAGAGAGGTTAGATGGAGGTATCGTCAACCTAGTACACGACTCACTCTTAGCAGAAGTTCCGGATAACCCTACATGCATCAAAGAGACGCAAAGGGTCATGAAAAAGATTATGGAGGGGGTAGCTCCTAAATGGATGGACTCCGTGGTGAATTTTACGGTAGATATGAAGATCGGCCATCACTGGGGGTTGCTGAAGAAGGTGCAGTAACAACAATTGAGGCGTTGGGGGAATATATGCACTTGTTAGATTCACAGATTAACCTAGCGTTAGTCGCCGATGTACCTATTGAAGATATCCCTGAAATTGACGACTCTGTTCCAGTAATTGAGCAGTTCTGGCGTATTAGCAAAATCTGGAACGGCGGACAGGAAAACGTAGACAACCCCGTTACCGTAGAAGAAGCTCTTATGACGCTTAACCGAGCATTGACTCGATGCAGGAATTATAGATTAGCCCTGCGAATCATTCAATTACGCCAAGACATTGTATTAAACCAGGCTCAATCGATTGTTGATCCGCTTGATCCGCATATTGCTCTTGAGCAATCCACCTACAACATCCACCTAGTCTAACTGAGCGGAGTATACCGTGGAAAGAGACAAGCCATTCAGACCTATGTTGGCTGCCACATTGCCGGATGATTTTCGGACTGAACATGTACGCTGGCCAATTTTAGCTTCGCCTAAGCTAGATGGAATCCGAGCGATTGTCTATAAAGGGCAGGTTGTTTCTCGTAGCCTGAAACCTATTCCTAGTGGCTGGGTTCAAGATATGTTCGGGAGGTCAGAGCTTGAAGGCCTTGATGGGGAACTTATCCTAGGAGATCCGACGGATCCGCTTTGTTACAACAAAACGTTCTCTGCTGTAATGACTCAGGGAGCTAATGTACCTGTCGATTTTCATGTCTTCGATAAAGCGGATACAGATCCTAAGATGCCCTTTATCGACAGACTAAACTGGGCACGCGAAATTCTGCGAAAGTCGGACCAGATAACCAATTTAGCTGTTCTAAGGCATATTTATATTGCCAATCTGGGTGACCTAATAAAGGAAGAGGAAATAAATATCACCCAGGGTTTTGAAGGTACGATGGTTCGTTGGCTTAATGGGCCATATAAGAATGGACGATCTACCAATAAAGAGGGATTTCTGCTTAAGGTTAAGCGCTTCCAGGACAGCGAGGCTGAGGTTATTGGTGCCCAGGAATTGATGCATAACGAAAATGCTCCCAGCCTTTCAGAGCTCGGACTTACTACGCGATCTTCACACAAAGACAACCTTAGAGCTGGTGGCGTTCTAGGAGCCCTGGAGGTACGCGACATTAAAACGGGAGTTGAATTTAAGATTGGCTCCGGTTTTGATGCACAGTTACGTAAAGAGTTGTGGCAGATGCATTTAGAAGGTCGGCTCCTGGGTGCTATGGTAACGTATAAACATCTGACATATGGAGCTAAGGATAGGCCAAGACATCCGATCTTGAAGGGTCTGAGGAGTAGGATCGATGTCTAATCTTAGCTCAAGCAATTCGAGCGGAAAAGTCCGTAATTACACCGAAGTCTTTGTTGTTGCGGCTCATACCTCCTCCACCGTGTGGTGCAATAACCACAAAGAATCTCGCCCCAAGAAAGATGGTAGGTATGTTCCATATAAAAGTAACCCCATGAGGGCTCGTTGGTTATGTCACGAATGCGTAGCTAAATTAGCTCCAGATCTGGTAAATGAACTGCAATAGTAATCCGTCGAGGAAACATATGTACAAAAGTACCAAAACTTTCGGCCATAATCTTGGCTTGTCGGCGGCTTTTCGTCAGTGGAAAGCACAGTCTCATTGCCGCTTCTTACACGGATATGCTTTAGAGATCCGAATTGAGTTCGAGGCGGACGAGTTAGATGCTCGGAATTGGGTTGTGGATTTTGGCAGTCTTAAGTCTTTGAAGGGCTGGTTAGAAAATACCTTCGACCATAAAACCATTGTCGCCCATAACGATCCGCACATTGAGTTTTTCCAGCGTGGTCAAGAATTGGGCGTTATGGATGTGGTATTTGTGGAAGCAACCGGATGCGAAAAATTTGCCGAACTGATCTTCGTATGCACGGAGATTTGGCTTAAAGATAACGGGTACTATCCTAGATGTCGCGTGTCGTCCGTGGAGGTCAAAGAACACGGAGCAAATTCGGCAATCTATACTGGACCCTAAGAGGAGTATGACATGGCAAAGCGTGTAGGTAAAACCAAGTTGTATCGCAATAAAACCAAGGCGTGGCGCAAAGAAGAATGTCCGCGCTATGATGATGGACGTAAGAGGAAGGGACTGAATCGCGAGGATAAAAACCAAACACTGAGTGCAAGGAGGCTACCTGTCGGACTCCATCCGTTCACATGGGCCTTGTTTAAGAGAGCCGGAATTTTCATGGGAGCATAGACATGGAAGATATGCCTTTTACTTCTTGGCTAACCCTATTGTTCATCTACCTCCAGCTGACAGATCAGATTGATTGGCCTTGGCTGGCGGTACTTGCTCCTCTTATTCTCAGCGTAGCCGTCCGTGCCTTGTTTTACAGGACGGAGAAATCGATAACCACAACCACGAAAAGACCATAAGAAAAGACCTTGTGACCAGCAATAAGGGTTCTGTATAATTATAAATAGCAGTTGCTCTGGAGCTGCTACATTGACACTTTATCCTACCTAGACTACGTAAGGAGTAGTTGCATGGCAAAGAGCAAAGTGGATCGTTCGACACGCACGTCGGACTCCAATGAATCCGAAGAGTTCGCCGATCAGGGAGAGCAGGAGGAGCAAAAACAAGATGTCGGATACACAATCGTTCCGACGAGAGCAAAACTCCCGATACCATTAGCCGCACAGCCGCTCATCGAAGAGCATGGCAACAAGAGCAATGCGATCCGCGCTCTCTATGCTCAAGGCGATGGTATGTCGATCTCGGAGATCGCCAAGCTGATGGGCATTAAATATCAGCATGTCAGGAATGTGTTGCTGCAGCCGCAGAAGCGCAAGATCAAGGAAGAGCGCGAAGCTCGCAACAAGGCGCAAGACTTGCCCAATCACGACAACACGACGGAATAAGGAATTAACATGAGTACTGCTGCAACATCGTCTGTGATCATGTCCACGTTCAGCGTTGATCTGCTGAGCAAGCCTGCGACACTTACGGACGCACAGCTCGTCGACGAAATCAGTACCTTGCGTCGACACATGAAGGTTCTGGAGCGTCGTGAAAAGCTCCTGGTTGAGGCCCTCAAATCCCGGCACAAGAATTTCGAGTTCATTCAGCCGGGTACCGAGGATTACCACATCAACGGTCGTGAGTTTGGTTGCACCCCTATTATGGTAGTGCAGAAGAGGTTGGACAGCGAGGCTGTCAAAGAGGAGATGGGCGAGGCTTGGTGGGAAGATCATTGCAAGGAGCTGCGCTTTGTTCAGCTGCGCTTCGGCGCGATCGAGGAGCCTGGAAGTGAGTAATGCTGCCGCAGTCTTTTGGGGTATTGCAATTCCGGTATCCATCTTCTGCCTGCTGTTGCTTTATCTGAAGCACTTGTTTGGCTGATCGACTTATCTGAGCGGCTATTTAGTCGCTCTGCGGGTATGGTGAAATTGGTAGACACATCAGACTTAAAATCTGCCGCCGAAAGGCGTCCGGGTTCAAATCCCGGTACCCGCACCACTTAATATTGCACGCGCTGTTCATACCACACACTGAGGTGACACGATGTCTCTGGAATCCTGGAAGAAAGAGTTCTACCCCGTTGAAGCAAATAAATGCTCACGGGAGGAAGCACTGAATCATAGCCTCTTGAAATGGTCGGGGCTTAAGAAGGAAAACCTGGATAAGCACGGCCTCACTTTCCTTATGGGAGATATCCTCTACGGGGATCTCCGCACAGGACAGTTGTTTCAAATAGACGCCAGTACCTGCGCTCTGTGCTACCATCATCGTTGCGAGAACGAGGACGAGGAGTTGTGTACTACCTGTCCTCTGTCGATCGCACGCGGTGGTACTCCCTGCGATCGCTTCCTGCCGGATGATCGTAGGACTCCGTTTGGTTACTGGTGTGGGGTGGCAGATCCTATCCCGATGCTGGAGCTTATAGCTGCTGCCAAGGAGGGTATGGGATGAACGAACAGGAGCAAGATAACCTCGACGATGCTCGAGGAGTATTTATCGGCGTGTACAACGGGATATTGTTGTCCTTTGTCTGCGTGTACATAGTACTCTTGCTAGCGACTTGGTGGAGTTGATGGGTACTCGAATTAGGCGGTTGAGACCTCTTAATCGTGTTAAGCCACTTTCGCTGGCTGAGTTGGTTTATTTTCTCAGGGAGGGCGATTACACAGTACAACAATTGGCAGAGCTTACAGGACTACACGAAAATACCGTTGGCGAATATCTTAGGGCTTTTCATGCCCGCAAATTAATTTATGTTGCGGGGTGGGGTCCAGATGCTCGTGGCGGCATGAATGTTAGGGAGTGGCGTTTAGGCGAGCACAAAGATATGCCGAAGCCCCGACCTAAAACTGGTACAGAAAGGACGAGGATATACCGCAGACGTGTAAAACAAAGGGAACTAAATCATTTAATGGCTGGTGCCATTACTTCTGGTCAACAAGACTGACTAATATAAGATAAGGCAGAACAATCATGTCTAAGCTGAAGCACCGTCAACTTCTTGCGGCACTACAAACAGGTTACACCACCTGCGAAGTCAAATTCGAGAACACGAATAGGCATTACACATACAAGATTCCGCTGTCTTGGGATCTACAGCCGCGAGACCAGATCATCGTCGAATCGCCGACTAGCGGATATACGATCGTGGAAGTTCAAGGAGTCCATGATGAACCGCATATTGACTTTGATGGTCAATATTCGTATAAGTGGGCTGTTTGTAAGGTCGATGATAAGCAATACAAGCAGATCGCGGAGTGGGAACTGACGTTCCTTAAAAAGTTGGAACAATTGGAACGAAAACAAAAACGAACAGAGCTTCAAGAGAATGTACGTCGGGATTTTGCTCTGGATGGTTGGAAGGCTGAATCAGATTATGACAATCTGGTACGAGAGTTAGAAGCATTCAATCCGCTTATTCCCAGAACACGCAGCTAACTGACCTTTAAATTCGCCCTTAGGTGGCATCTTGCTTGCCATCTAAGGACTCAGTTATAATATAGATAGTTGAGTTAAGTGAACAAAGGTCGGAGGCACAGCATGAATAGTAACGCCGCACTGCTTAGAAGCAGCATAACCAAAACCATCAACCAGGAGGAGGCGAAGAAGGAGTACATCAACTTCTCCTCGTCTGAGGGCCATCTTGCACATAGATGGTGTCTTTATGATCCTCGTTGGCAGGCTGTACGTGTCTCTTTGCTGGGTGGGTGGAATTGGAGAGACGAACAGTCCATCAATGCTCAGCTAGCCATACTCGATAGTTGGCTGGAGAGGGCACCAAAGACCTACTTCTGGGACAAGTGGCCTTACGGTATTCATACCGCTCGTATTACGGCGGAAACGCAGATCTTTAACCTCATTGACGCGGTATTTTACTCGTGGGGATCTGAGACTGGCAAATATTCTAAGGCCATTCACAACTCTGTCGCTTATCGGCGAATCGTGGACTGGAGACAGGAAACAAGAAACAAGATTGCGGACTCTCATGCATACTTTAACAGGATTCGACCGGAAAATTCCAACGTCGATTACATGCAGGTTGTACTACTGACTGCGGATGAACAACGTATACTTTTTGCGGATTTGTCG
>Ga0116142_10006021_pt1 | contig 10604 bp, 9 predicted proteins | sample AD_UKC033_MetaG_FD_89785 | JGI IMG/M metagenome (GOLD analysis project Ga0116142, IMG submission 89785) | Active sludge microbial communities of municipal wastewater-treating anaerobic digesters from USA - AD_UKC033_MetaG | ecosystem: Engineered > Bioreactor > Anaerobic > Digestate | place: USA... | reverse complement strand
TTATTGAATGTATCAGACATTCAAAGTCAACCCGCGGTGTTCTCCACTTTTATGCTGGCCCTGTTGGCCGAACTTTATCAGAATCTTCCTGAAGCGGGCGATCTGGATAAGCCTAAGTTGGTTTTCTTTCTGGATGAAGCTCACTTGTTGTTTAAGGATGCACCCAAAGCATTTATGGATCAGATCGACCAGATAATCCGGTTAATCCGCTCAAAGGGTGTAGGCGTTTTCTTTTGCACTCAACTTACACAAGATGTTCCGGCCAATGTATTATCGCAATTGGGCAATCGCGTGCATCATGTGATCCGGGCCTTTACTCCAAACGATGTGAAAGCGTTGAAGGAAACAATTAAGACTTTCCCGAAGTCGGAGTACTACGACATGGAACAACAGTTTACACAATTGGGAACCGGCCAGGCATTTATTACCGTGCTAAACGAGAAAGGAATTCCTACCGAAACCGTTGTTACTCACCTTGCGCCTCCGGCTTCCTTTATGGGGCCATTGGGCGATTCAGAGTACAAGGCACACCTTGAAAATTCTGACCTGTACCGGAAGTATAAAGATGCGGTGGACCCGCGAAGCGCGTTTGAAATGCTGGATGAAAAAATGCAATCGGCTCGTAAAGCGGAGGAAGTTAAACGGGAGGCTCAACAGCAAACCTCATCAACCACCAGCCGCTCGCGCAAGGAAAAAAGTACGTTAGAGGAGGTGATGTCTTCTCCCGTTTCCCGGCAAATTGGGCGCGAGTTGGTACGTGGCGTATTTGGAATGTTGTTTGGTACCCGAACCCGCAGGCGTTATTAATGCCGGTTCATTAAATATTTTTTGGGTGTAATCCCAAACTTCTTCTTGAAAGCAGCAATGAAGTGACTTGGGTTTGTGTAACCGATTTGGTAGGCCACTTCGTTTACCTGGTAACGTGCCGAATCCAGCAACATGCGCGAATGATCTAACCGATGATCAAGCAGGTAGCCGAACACGGTGTTGCCGTAAATTTCTTTAAAGCCAACCTTTAGCTGATACTCATTTAGTCCGGCAATTTTTGCCAATTCTTTCAGGCCGGGAGGGGCCTCCATGTGTTGGAGTAAATATTCTTTTGCGTTCTTTATTTTTCGAACCGTCTGCTGGTCGTTTAAAAAGGGACAACTTTCGGTGTTCGTTTTCTTTTCTGAAAAATACAATCCTAACAGCTCCAGTGTTTTGCCGTGGTAATAAAGTTTTTCGGCATTGGCACTCAGGGTAATGGTAAAGAGTTGATTCAGTACAACGTATAGCTGAGGCGGAATCTCCCGTTCATCATAAAACCTGGTTTTTACATTTTCGGGTTTTAGAAAGGGTATGGCATCGTGTGTAAAAAGCTGATGTAGTCTTTCCAACATGATGGACAGAATAACCAGGCGCCCACCCGGGGCGAGTTTCAAAACAAAAGGCAGGTCGGCATCCGGATTATAAAAAAAGTAGTTTCGCTGCCTTTCAATCTGTCGGCTGTAGTGTGGACCAAAAGCAAATTCTGCCGGGCCATCTACGCAAAAGTAGAAGTGTATAATGTTTCGGGTTACCAGCATGGGTTGGTCAGTCCACTGATCGGTTGGGTTTTCAACCGTTTGCAATACCATATCGTCCTTTTCAAAGAGTACCTTCAGGTGTTCTTTTTGGGTATTTTCATTTATGTGTGTATCGGTCAATGAATCTATCATATCTGTAAAATGACATAAGTTAATCTGCTAAATGACCATTTTGGTCATTTTTTGTTCAAAAATACCAAAAGTTTGTGGTTCTGTAATCCGAGGCATTCAATGTCATTATTTATACCCAATTGGGTATTTTTTATTTAGAATCGTTCTAACCTTTGTCATCGTGAAAAAAATACCCCTCATTCTTCTATTCTTCTACACCGTTCTTTCAAGCGGACAAGAAGATAGCTTAAAGACCTCGGTGCTGGAAGCTGTTGTTATTACTGGTCAGTTTGAGCCGCAATCGGCACACAAATCAGTTTATCAGGTTAAGACAATTCCATTGGAACGACTTGCTGCGCGTGGTGCCGTGCGCCTGCAAGATGTATTGAATACAGAACTCAATATTCGTTTTTCGCAGGACCTTGCGTTGGGTGGTTCCAATCTTTCTATGCAAGGATTGGCCGGCCAGAATGTGAAAGTGCTGGTGGATGGTGCGCCCATGATCGGGCGACAGGGAACATCCAATGAAATAAACATCAATCAACTGAATGTAAATGCGATTGAGCGGATTGAAATCATTGAAGGCCCTATGTCGGTAGTTTATGGTGCCGATGCATTGGCAGGTGTAATCAACATCATTACCAAAAAAACGGTTGATGGTAAACTGGAACTTCAGGCCAAAGTACACGAAGAAACGGTAGGAAATGAATATGGCTGGGAAAAAGGAATACACAACGAAAGCATAGGCGTGGGGTATGCAAAAACTAACTGGCGTACACGCGCTGATTTTAGCCGCAATTATTTTGGTGGTTGGCAGGGTAGTGCAGAAGGCCGGGATAAACAATGGCACCCCAAAACACAATACTTAGCAAGTGGGCTGGTTGGCTATACCAAAAACAAATCGGATGTGTATTACCGGGCCGATTATTTGTTTGAAGACATTTATAATCCGGGCGTGTTTACAAATGGCGAAGCCTTGGATCAAACCTACTACACCAACCGGTTGATGCAACAGCTGCAAGGCACGCACGCGTTTTCAGACCGGCTCAATTTGAATGGGGTTTTATCTTACACCAACTACAAGCGCGAAACACAATCTACCACTGTGGATGAAGCTACCAACGAAAGCAGGCTTGCTTTAGGAACGGGCTTACAGGATGTAACAAAGTTTAATGGGATTACACTGCGCAGCACAGTTCAATATAAATGGAACGAAAAAATTTCGCTTCAACCCGGTATCGATTTTAATTATGAGACCGGTAGCGGTGGCCGGATAAAAAGTGGAACCCAAACCATGGGCGATTATGCTGCATTCCTTTCCGCAGAGTGGAAGGTAACCGACTGGTTACAAATCCGTCCGGGAATTCGATCTGTTTATAACTCAGTATATACCGCGCCACCGGTTATTCCTTCTGTAAATACCAGGATCAGATTGAGTGAAAAGCAAGACTTACGTGTGTCGTACGGCCGTGGTTTCCGTGCACCTTCTTTACGCGAATTATATTTTGATTTTTATGATGCAAGCCATTCTATTGAAGGAAATCCAGACCTCGAATCAGAATTATCGCATAGTGTAAATGCATCGTTTAGCTGGCGACTGGTTGAAAGTGATGGTTTTAAATACACTTCCATACTCGGTGGGTTTTACAATTCTGTTGAAAACATGATTGGGTATGGCCAAAAGCCGGGCAATAACCTGGTTACTACCTATCTGAATATCGATCATTATAAGACCAAAGGTTTTACCTGGAACAATACACTAAAGGGTAATGTGTGGGAACTGAATGCCGGTTATGCACTTACTGCGCGATTCAATCAATACAGCGAAAGTTATTCTGATCTGGATGAATTTCAGTGGTCGCCCGAAATAACTACTTCTGCTTCTTATCGCATTCCACGTGCCGGTTTAAAGTTTTCGTTGTACCACAAGTTTACCGGGGTTACGCCATTTTTTGAATTGGTAACGGTAGGTAGCGAACAAGTAGCCCGACTGGCAGAAACCGATTCGTATAATTGGGCCGACATCACCATTCAGAAAGATTTTGGAAAAACAATTTCGTTAACAGCCGGAGCCCGAAATCTTTTTGATATCAACAGCATTAACACTACTGCAGTAGCTACAGGCGCACATACGAGTAATGGTGCGCGACCAATCGGTTATGGCCGATCTTATTTTCTAAGTGTTTCCTATTCTTTAACTAAATAAATTATAACTAAAATGAGTTCAATTTTTAAAAGTGTATTGAGTGCGCTAGCGATTGGCGGGCTTTTGATTTTTACTTCGTGTAAAGAAGATCCTGAACTTCCGGATAATGTTGTTGAATTTCAATCAGACGAATTGGGTATTACAGAGTCCGAGGCTTCGCTGGACGTAACCATTACGCTTTCACGCGCTGTTTCTGAGGCTGCTACAATTACAATCAGTGTAGAGGAAAATGACCTTGTTTATGGAACAGATTATACAACTACGCCTGAGGCAGTTTCAAATCAAATTACCATTCCGGTACCCTCCGGCAACACAGAGGTAACATTTACAGTAGCTAAAACAGAAGCAGCGCTTTTTGATGGCGATGAGTCGCTGGTATTTACAATCATTGATGCCTCCACATCACTTGTTGTTGGCGATGATAATCAGCTTACACTTACTTTTTCGGAAATTGTAGCTGCTTCCGGTGCGATGGAAATAAATGGAGGCGGAGCTACCTATCCTAACAAAGTATTCATCGATCTAAGCGCCAATCGGCAAACGGCCATTGCCAGAACCTCCTGGGATCTTGGTTTTTATACAGGAGATGATTTTCGCGTAATTCTGAATTCATCAAATGGAATGATGGCTTATGCGCTGGATAAAACGGATCTGAATGCGGTAACCAATGCAGATACAGCTGTGTTGCGTAACAGGTTATCGCTTGAGGCAGTATTTGCCGGCATAACCTCCAGCTCTGTACCGGATTGGGTGCCCAATGCTATTAACTGGATTGATGATCCAACCGGAGATCTGGATAACACAGCCATTTCTGAAATTTCTGCGACTGCCTCGGAAAATAAAGTATATATCGTAAATCGTGGTTCTGGCCCTGGTACACCCGCTACCGCTTTAGGTTGGAAGAAAATACGCATCGTGCGCAACGGAAATGGTTACACGTTGCAGCATGCCGATATAGCCGCTACAACATTTTCTGAAATTCAAATCACCAAGAATGAAACGTATGAATTCCAGTACGTAAGTTTTGCAACCGGTGCTGTTTCCGTTGAGCCACCTTCAGATCAATGGGATATTGCCTGGACGGGCTTTACCAATTCTACAAACTTTGGTTCAGGTCCTGTACCTTACTATTTTCAAGATGTTATCTTACAGAATCGTGACGATGTACAAACTGTGCAAATCTTAACCAGTACAAAAACATACGAAGCATTTTCTGAAGCAGATCTTGCAGGCCTTGACTTTGGAACACAATCGCAGGTTAAAATTGGATCGGGCTGGCGCTCAGGCGGAGGTCCGGGTGTTTCACCAGCTGTACGCACCGATCGGTTTTATGTGATTAAGGATGAAGACGATAATTATTACAAACTGAAATTTACTGCGCTTACAACCGGTGGTGAGCGGGGAAAACCACAAGTTGAGTTTGCGTTGATAAAACAAGGCGAAGATTAAAAACTACACTATTAACAACGGCTGACCTGCAATTTATTCAGGTCGGCCGTTTTACTTTTTTTATGAAAGACCTTAAACTATTCAGAAGAATCGCGTTGGCCGAAGGCATCTCCTTTCTGTTGTTGTTATTGATAGCCATGCCGCTTAAATATTATTTCGGAATGCCCCTGGCTGTTAAAGTAGTGGGCTGGGCACATGGTATGTTGTTTATTGCCTACATACTGCTTGTGTTTTCGGTTGTAGATACTATGAAGTGGAATTGGTTCAACACACTGGTGGCGTTGGCCGTTTCAGTGCTTCCAGCAGGAACATTTTGGCTTGATCGATCTTTAAAAAAACGGGAACTCGAACTTCAGGCAGAAAGTAGTTTTAAATAGCCTTTACTAACTTAAAAGGAAACAACAGAATTCCTTTTATGAGATTGAAGACCACATCAAATGTAAAGCCTATAATTCTGAAGGGAAGTAGAATTAGCCACACAATCGGAAAAAGAAAAAGCATTATTAAGGCAAGCGGCCAGCATAACACCAGTAAAATAAACCACAAGGCCATCGATAGGAATATTCTCATTTCTTAAAATCGTTTATGCTACTTCTTATCAAAACCGGGCCAAACATAAAAACACGATTCTTCGGCCATTAACCGGGTAAGCACAAACCAACCTGTGCATATTTGTACACCTTGCCGAACGAATGTGCACATCATTTTTATCAGGCACAATTATTCCCGCCAAGGGTGCAATTTCAACCTGGCTATTGAAAATTCAGACGCGGTTACAATTAACTTTGTTTAGAATAATTCTAAATAATGAGCTGTAATTTTAACATCATAGCCGAGTGTCATCGTGGATACATTGGCCAATGCACTTGCTGCAACGAGTATAATTTTGCTTTTAATAACCTCCTTATCACCTTTTCGGAAGATCACCTGGCCTGGTTTTTTGAGTGGTTGCTTCAAAACCGAGACAATCCCGATTTGAGCTTTCCTTTGGCCAACGGCCAGGATCGTATTTTTCCGAGCCCACTCGATAATCTATTTATTACGTTCAACGCCAACGAGTTAGATGATATCGAGCTGCTTTACGGACAGTTGCAATTAGTGTGGCAGGCACGCAACATTGTTAATTCAAAAGTTTAAGGCACCATACTGGGGTATTTTTACAACTTTAATTTGGATTAATTCTAAATAGTAGATTCTTTTGTGACCTTTAATTTAGAAGCAATCTAAACGTTTAAAACTGCATCAGCATGAGCACTACTGCCGAACCAAAAATCTCATCCTTGCGTGCTGCTTGGGATGAACTAAAGAAATCAAAGCCATCACTACGCATTCGCGATTGCGCGCAGGAGCTAGGTGTAAGCGAAGCGGAATTGTTGGCCACTACCGTGGGTGATTATACCATTAAGCTGGAGGGTGACTGGACAAAACTGGTTGAACGATTGCCCGACCTGGGTAGGGTAATGTCGCTTACGCGAAACGAGGGATGCGTACTGGAACACAAGGGCCCGTTTCAGAAAGTTGAAATTATGGGGCCGCCTGCACACCGCATGGCAACCGTTATTGGCCCAATTGAAACTCGCGTATTTTTTGCGGCCTGGAAATTTGGTTTTGCTGTTCGCCAGCAAACTCCACATGGGTTACAGCAAAGCATTCAGATTTTTGATGAAGCCGGTAATGCTGTAACTAAAATATTTTTGCAGGCAGCGGGCCCGGGTAACAAAGCTGGTAGCAACCAGGAAGCATTTGATAAACTGGTGAGCGATTATACCGCTGCAGATCAGTCTTCAGAAATAGCGGTAACGGCTGTTAGAGAAATTCCTACCAAGGCAATTGACCAGGTAGATAAAGCTGCTTTGCTTTCCGAATGGGAAAACATGAAGGATACACACGATTTTTTTGGAATGTTGCGTAAGCACCAGGTAAACAGGTTGGATGCAGTAGTATTGTCGGAGGGCCGGTTTTCAGAGCGTATTCAAAAAACCGCATTGAAGGATTTATTAGAGACAGCAGCGAAAGAGCATTTACCCATTATGGTGTTTGCCGGAAGCCGCGGTAACATTCAAATTCACCAGGGTAAAATTCAAACTATACGGGTAATGGATAACTGGTTAAATATTCTCGATCCGGATTTTAATATGCACTTGCGCGAAGACCTGATTGATACAGCCTGGATTGTGAAGAAACCAACAACCGATGGGGTAGTAACCGCTATAGAAGTTTTCGATAAGAATAAGGAAATGATTGTGCAGTTCTTTGGCTTACGCAAACCGGGTATTCCGGAATTAGAGAAGTGGCGTACACTGGTAGATAGCTTGCCGCGCCAATAACCCGGTGCAAACAAGAAGGTTCTCAAAAAGTTGAAATATGAGGGTGCGTCATTCCGGCCTTGTGCCGGAATCCCTTTCAGTACCACAGAATTGAGATCGCGGAATGACAGCGCAACTTTTGAGAACCTCATTCTTTTTCATGTGATTTGATTTATCGGGTTAACCTGTTACTTTCAACGTCATGACGCTAACCCCAAACCGTTACCTTTCCCTCGATGTTTTTCGGGGAATGGACGTTGCCCTCATGATTGTAGTTAACTCATTGGGCAGTACCAACACGTACTCACCCTTGCTGCATGCCGATTGGCACGGCTTCACGCTTACCGATCTGGTGTTTCCTACCTTTTTATTTGTGGTGGGTAATGCCATGAGCTTTAGCCAGGAAAAATATGAGGCAGCCGGAGAAGGTTCTTTCTTAACCAAGGTACTTAAACGTACCCTGATCATTTTTTTATTGGGCTACCTGATGTACTGGTTCCCTTTTGTAACGCAAAATGAAACGGGCGAGTGGGTATTTAAACCTTTTGAAACCACCCGTGTATTTGGTGTATTGCAGCGCATTGCCTTGTGCTATGGTATTGCATCTTTGGTTATTCATTATTTCAAAATAAAAGGGGCCTTGCTATTTAGTGTGCTGGCACTTATTCTTTACCGGGTTATTCTGTTTGAGTTTGGCGATCTTACCATGGAAGGGAATGCAGGTACCAAACTGGATTTATGGTTATTGGGTCCTAACCATCTATACCATGGCGAAGGGGTGCCCTTCGATCCGGAAGGATTGCTGAGTACATTACCAGCTACCGTAAATGTAATTGCAGGTTATGTAGCTGGATTGTTTCTACAAAGAAATGGAAAGAACTACGAGACCCTTGCCAAGCTGCTCATGGTAGGTGCAGTGCTATTGGTAATGGCTGCATGGTGGGGGCTTATGTTTCCAATCAATAAAAAATTATGGACCAGTACGTATGTGTTGCATACCGTGGGCATCGACCTGATGGTACTGGCCATCCTTGTATTTATAATCGAAATTGCTAAACTGAACAAGTGGACTTATTTCTTCGAGGTTTTTGGTAAGAACACATTGTTTATCTACCTGCTATCTGAAGTGTTTGTGATTATGATGTGGACCCTTCGCGTGGGGGATACCAGTTTATACAATTGGATTTATGAGAATGTCTTTCAATCGTGGGCGGGTGATTATAACGGCTCGGTGTTATTTGCCCTTTGGGTAATGCTTACCTGCTGGGGGGTAGGCTATTGGATGGATAAGAAAAAAATTTATGTGAAAGTTTGATAAGTAAATCCTGGCAATTAAAATTCAGGATCTAACCCGAATTTTTCCTGAAGTTTTTTAAGGGATGGATTTTTCTGAACCAGGGCTTCAAATTTTTCCTTGTTTGTATATGCCACCCGTTTTGTTTCAAATTGGGTAAAATGATAATCCAGTTGAATCAGGTCGTTGTTCAGGTTATCGCGCAAATAGGTAAGCAGATCTGACTTAATCGTATGCAACAGGGGTTCTTCAACCGGGTTGGTAAGCGTAAGGCTTATTACATTGTTACTAAACGTGAATGCTTGCTTTAACAAATGGTATTCTGCCACCTGGGTTTTCCTCAGCTCTGCAAATTCGTTCCACACCCGAATCAGTTCTGATTCTTTTACTGGCTTGTTTTCTTTTTCAGGTGCCACAACCGGTTTTACTGTTTCTTCTTTTACTTTTCCCTTAAGAAGATTACTGAGATTAATGGTTGTGCGCGGCTTATTGCGCTCGTCAGCGGTTTTGGCTATTGGTTCTTTTACAACCTTGGCAACCAGGTTAACCGTTTCAATCGCTTCCGCGGAAGCAGGTGCCGCATTGGATTCAACAGCAGGGGTATTCGTTACGGGTTCATTTTTTTTTTTAATCCCTCCTGAACGGGAGCGGTACCGTTTGCTTTCAGTACGGAATTAACATGGGCCATTTTCATTAGCGCCAGTTCAACCAGTAAGCGTTGATTTTTGCTGCCCTTGTAGTTTAAGTCGCACTGGTTGGCAATATTTAACCACGAAAGCAGCAGCGAGGGTGTAGCGGTTGCAGCTTGTTCCAGATATTTTTTACGGGTGCTTTCGGGCACATCCATCAAATCAACGGTGCGTGCATCCTGGGCTACCAGTAAATTGCGAAGGTGTTCGCTTAGGCCAACAATAAAATTATGACCATCAAATCCTTTTTTCAGAATTTCATCGAGCAACAGCAATGGTTGTGCGTGGTTTTCTGAAAGCATTCCATCCACCACTTTAAAGTAATAATCGTGGTCGAGAATGTGCAGGTTATTGAGCACATTCTTAAAGGTTACCTCGTTACCCGAAGAAAATGTAACCATCAGGTCGAAAATGGAAAGGGCATCGCGCAAAGCACCATCGGCCTTTTGGGCAATCAGGTGAAGCGCTTCTTCTTCCACTTTTATTTTTTCACGATCGGCTACTTTCTTTAGCTGCCGCGAAATGTCTGAAACCTGAATGCGGTTAAAGTCAAAAATCTGGCACCGCGAAAGAATGGTGGGAATTACCTTGTGCTTTTCGGTTGTAGCCAGAATAAAAATGGCATAAGGTGGTGGCTCCTCCAGGGTCTTTAAAAAAGCATTGAATGCCTGCGTGGTGAGCATGTGCACCTCGTCAATAATATACACTTTAAATTTGCCGAACTGTGGTGGGTAGCGCACCTGTTCTGTAAGGTTGCGGATATCATCAACTCCGTTATTGGAGGCCGCATCCAGTTCAAAAATATTAAGCGAATTAACTTCGGCCCGTTCTTCAAAGCCGTTGATCATGCGGGCTACAATGCGGGCACAGGTGGTTTTACCAACTCCGCGCGGGCCGCAGAACAACAAGGCTTGCGCCAGTTTGTTATTATCAATGGCATTTTTGAGGGTAGTGGTAATATGCTCCTGACCCACCACTTCT
>Ga0116142_10006017_pt1 | contig 10609 bp, 9 predicted proteins | sample AD_UKC033_MetaG_FD_89785 | JGI IMG/M metagenome (GOLD analysis project Ga0116142, IMG submission 89785) | Active sludge microbial communities of municipal wastewater-treating anaerobic digesters from USA - AD_UKC033_MetaG | ecosystem: Engineered > Bioreactor > Anaerobic > Digestate | place: USA... | reverse complement strand
TGGAAAAGCTCGAGCGCAGCCTGGGCGGCATCAAGGACATGGAGTCGCTGCCTGATGCACTGTTCGTGATCGACGTCGGCCACGAGAACATCGCGATCCACGAGGCGAAGAAGCTCGGCATCCCGGTCGTCGCGATCGTCGACACCAATTGCTCGCCGGACGGCATCGATTTCGTCGTCCCGGGCAATGATGACGCGATGCGCGCCATCCTGCTGTACGCGAGCGGGGTCGCCGAAGCCGTGCTCGAGGGCAAGGCATCGGTGCCGCAGGTGGCGGTGGGCGAGGACGAGTTCGTTGAACTCGATGCGGAAGGCAATCCCAAGAAGAGACCGGGCCGTGGGCGCCGCCCGTCGGCCGCTCCGGTGCGCAGCCGCAAGGCGGCCCCGGTGCGCCGTCGTCCGGCCGCCGCGCCGACCGCCGCCAAGGCTGACGAGACACCGGTGGAGGGTGCGCCCGACGCTGCCGCGACCGAGGCTGCCGCGGTGCCGGCCGCCGATCCCGCGATCGATGCGGCGATCGCCGAGGCCGATGCGCTCGAGGACGTGGTCGTGACCGACGACGACGGCGAACGCAGTGTCAGCGGGTCGGCGACGCGCCGTCGTGCGCCGACTGGCGGAGCGCGCCGTCCCGGCGCGAAGGGCTGAGCCATGGCCACGATCATCACTGCAGATTCCGTCAAGCAACTGCGCGAGCGCACGGGCGCCGGCATGATGGAGTGCAAGCGCGCGCTCGTGGAAACCGGCGGCGACCTCGACGCTGCCGCCGAACTGATGCGCAAGCAGGGTCTTGCGAAGGCCGACAAGAAGGCGACCCGCATCGCCGCCGAAGGCGTGATCGCCATGGCGAGCGCGGCCGACGGCCTCGCTGCCGCCATGGTCGAAGTGAACTGCGAGACCGACTTCGTCGCGCGTGAGCAGGACTTCCGCGGTTTCGCGGATGAGGTGGCGGCCGTCGCGATCGCATCGCAGGCCGGCTCGCTCGAGGCATTGCTCGCGGCGAAACTGCCGTCCGGTGCGACGGTCGAGGAGCGGCGCCGCGCGCTGATCGCGAAGATCGGCGAGAACATCACGGTGCGCCGGTTCACGATCGTCAGGGCACCGGCCCAGCTCGGTAGCTATCTGCACGGCACGCGTATCGGAGCGCTGGTCGCGCTCGAGGGCGGGGATGAGACCCTCGCCCGGGATCTCGCGATGCACGTTGCAGCCAGCAATCCGCAGTACCTCGCGGCCGCGGACGTGCCCGCCGACATCATCGCCAGGGAGCGCGACATCCTCGCGGAGCAGGCGAAAGGCGATCCGAAGAACCAGGGCAAGCCTGACAACATCCTCGCGCAGATCGTCGAGGGCAAGGTCCGCAAGGCCCTGGCGGAGATCACGCTGCTCGGGCAGCCGTTCGTGCGCGACGACAAGCAGAGCGTAGAGAAGCTGCTGGCGGGCGCGAAGGCGAAAGTCGTCGCGTTCGAGCGCTTCGAGGTCGGCGCCGGCATCGAGAAGAAACAGGAAGACTTCGCTGCCGAGGTCATGGCCCAGGTAAAGGGCGCGGCAGGCGGGGCGCACTGAACAGGAACGGCAAAGTCAGGGAAACCCCGCCGCAAGCGGGGTTTCTTTCATGAGGGCATAGGCACGTGACGAAACCCGGCGACTCACCGCGCTACAGGCGCATCCTGGTCAAGCTCTCGGGCGAAGCTTTGCTGGGGGCCGCGGACTACGGCATCGATCCCGTGATGCTGAAGCGCATCGCGGCCGAGATCCGCGACATCGCCGCGCTCGGTGTCGAGGTGGCCGTGGTGATCGGCGGAGGCAACATCTTCCGCGGCGCGGGTCTTGCGCGTGCCGGCATGGATCGCGTGACGGCCGACCAGATGGGCATGCTGGCCACCGTGATGAACGCGCTCGCGATGCAGGACGCCCTCGAGGGGCTCGGGATCTATGCGCGCGTGATGAGCGCGATCCGCATCAACGAGGTGTGCGAGGACTACATCCGCCGCCGCGCCGTGCGCCACCTCGAGAAAGGGCGCATCGTGATCTTCGCGGCCGGCACCGGCAATCCGTTCTTCACGACCGACACCGCCGCATCGCTGCGCGCGATCGAGATCGAGGCTGACCTGCTGCTGAAGGCCACCAAGGTCGGCGGCATCTATTCCGACGATCCGGTGAAGAATCCGGCGGCAAAGCATCATGCGCGCCTGACCTACGACCAGGTACTCGACGGGCGTCTGAACGTCATGGACCAGACCGCGATCGTGATGTGCCGCGACAACGACTTGCCTTTGCGGGTGTTCAATCTCAACAATGCGGGGGACCTGCTGCGCATCGTGCAGGGCGAGGACGTCGGCACGATCGTGGTGAAGGACTGATACGGGGATCGCAGACATGCTCGAGGACATCAAGAAAGACGCCGCGGCCCGCATGGCCAAGTGCGTGCAGACCTTCCAGGGCGACCTGCGCAAGCTGCGCACCGGGCGCGCGCACCCGAGCCTGGTCGAGCACCTGAAGGTCGACTACTACGGCTCCGACGTGCCGCTCTCGCAGGTCGCGAACATCACGATCGAGGACGCACGCACGATCACGATTACCCCGTGGGAGAAGACCATGGTTCAGGTGATCGAGAAGGCGATCCACAAGTCCGACCTCGGGCTCACGCCGATGAGCGCGGGCGCGGTGATCCGCGTGCCGCTGCCGCCTCTGACCGAGGAGCGCCGCCGTGACATCACCAAGGTCGTGCGGCAGGATGCCGAGAATGCACGCGTCGCGGTGCGCAACGTGCGTCGCGACGTGATGAACGACACCCGGGAGCTGCAGAAGGAAAAGATGATCACGCAGGACGACGAGAAGCGCGCCGAGGCCGAGATCCAGAAGCTCACCGACAAGTACATCGCCGAGATCGACCAGCAGCTCGCCGCCAAGGAAAAGGAGATCATGCAGGTCTAGACCTCATGGTCATCGGCATATGGGCGCGACCGACACACAAATTCCCGCCGGTGCGGTCCTGCCGCGGCACGTGGCGATCATCATGGACGGCAACGGACGCTGGGCCGAGCAGCGCGGCCTCGCGCGCCATGCCGGCCACAAGCACGGCATACCGGTCGTGCGCATGTGCGTCGAGGAGTGCGTGAGGCGCGGCATCGGCGCGCTGACACTGTTCGCGTTCAGCAGCGAGAACTGGCGCCGCCCCGAATCCGAGGTGACGCAGCTGATGAGCCTGTTCGTCGAGTCGATCGAGCGCGAGCTGCCCGATCTGCATGCCAATGGCGTGCGTCTGCGCGTGATCGGCGATCGCCACACGCTCGGCGTTCGCCTGCAGTCGCGCGTCGCCGAGGCGGAGCACCACACACGCGCCAATACGCGCCTCGCGCTGCAGGTGGCGCTGAGCTATGGCGGGCGCTGGGATATCGTGCAGGCCGCGCGCTCGGTGGCGCAGGCGGTGGCCGCCGGTGCGCTGCGGACCGCCGACATCGACGAGGCGCGGTTTGCCGCCGGCCTCGCGCTCGCCGACCTGCCCGATCCGGACCTGTTCATCCGCACGGGCGGCGAGCACCGCATCAGCAATTTCCTGCTCTGGAACCTCGCTTACACGGAGCTGTGGTTCACCGAGACTCTATGGCCCGACTTCGACGTCGGCGCGTTCGACCGGGCTCTCGCCTGTTTTGCCGCGCGCGACCGGCGCTTCGGGCTCACGCGCGCGCAGCGGGAGGCCGCCGTCCGTGCTTAAGGAACGGATACGCACGGCGCTGATCCTCGGCGCGCTGCTGATCGTCGTACTGTTCGCGCTGCCTGTATGGGCAGCGGTCGCCGTGATCACGCTGGCACTGCTCGCCGGGGCATGGGAATGGTCGGCGTTGATCGGCAGGTCCGGCCAGGTGGGCATTGCCTCGCGCCTGCTGTTCGTGGTCGCGATCGCCGCGGGCATGGCCGCGTTGGCCTTGCCCGAGCCCGCGCTCCTGCCCGAGTCGACCGTGCTCGCCATTGCAGTCCTGTGGTGGCTCGCCGGATTCACCTGGGTGGTCCTCGCACCCGGCAAGGCCCCGCCTCCCACGGGCGCGATCGCAGGTGTGCTGACCCTGGTGCCGGCCTGGTATGCGTTGCTGCACCTGCGGCTCGATTTCACCCTGGGTGCCGAGTGGCTGCTGTACATCCTGGTGCTCGTGACCGCCGCCGATTCGGGTGCCTACTTCGTCGGGCGCCGCTTCGGGCGCGTGAAACTCGCGCCGCGCGTCTCCCCCGGCAAGACCTGGGAGGGCGTGTTCGGCGGCCTCGCTGCCGGTTGCGCGGCGGCATGGGCCGGCGCGCTGTGGTTCGGCCTGCCGGCATTGCCCTTCCTCGCGCTCGCCCTGGCCGTGATCGTCTTCGGCATCGTCGGCGATCTCGTCGAGAGCCAGCTGAAGCGCGCCGCCGGCGTGAAGGACAGCGGCACGCTGTTCCCGGGGCATGGCGGAATGCTCGACCGGATCGACAGCCTGACCGCGGCGGCGCCCGTGCTGCTCGCCGGCCTGCACCTGCTGGGCGTGTCATGAAGGGCGTGGCGATCCTCGGATCCACGGGTTCGGTGGGGGAGAGCACCCTCGACGTCGTGGCGCGCCACCCCGACCGCTATCGTGTGGTGGCGCTCGGCGCGCGGCGCAACGGCGCGCGCCTGCTCGAGCAGATATTGGAATTCAGGCCTGCGCTCGCCGCACTCGCCGATCACGATGCGGCGCGCGAACTCGAGTCCGAACTCCCGCGTCGCGGCGCCGCGACCCGCGTGATAGCGGGCGCGGATGCGATGGCGACCCTCGCGACACTCGCCGAGGTCGATACGGTGATGGCGGCGATTGTCGGCGCGGCGGGCCTGCCCTCGACGCTGGCTGCGGCGCGTTCCGGCAAGCGCGTGCTGCTCGCCAACAAGGAATCTCTCGTCATGGCCGGGCCGCTGCTGATGCGCACGGTGGCCGAGTCGGGAGCGGAACTGATCCCGATCGACAGCGAGCACAACGCGATCTTCCAGTGCATGCCGCATAATCCCGCGGGGCGCGCCGGCGTGCGTCGCGTCGTGCTCACCGCCTCGGGCGGCCCGTTTCGCAATCTGCCGCGCGAGGCGCTCGCCCGCGTGACGCCGAACGAGGCCTGCGCGCACCCGGTGTGGGTGATGGGACGCAAGATCTCGGTCGATTCGGCCACGCTGATGAACAAGGGGCTGGAGTTCATCGAGGCGTGCCTGCTGTTCGACCTGTCGCCGCGGCAGGTCGAGGTCGTGCTGCATCCGCAGAGCGTGGTGCATTCGCTGGTCGAGTACGCCGACGGCTCGATGCTCGCGCAGCTCGGCACCCCCGACATGCGCACGCCGATCGCCTGTGCGCTGGCGTGGCCGGAACGCATCGCCTCGGGTGTAGAATCACTGGATCTCGCGCGGGTGGCGCGGCTCGATTTCGCGCCGCCGGACCTCGAGCGATTTCCCTGCCTCGCGCTCGGGCAGGCGGCGGCGCACGCCGGCGGGCTGATGCCGACCGTCGTGAACGCCGCGAACGAGGTGGCCGTGGCAGGTTTCCTCGCCGGCCAACTGAACTTTACGGGCATTCCCGAGGTCATTGAATCGGTAATGACAAAGGCGACAGCGGGAGCGATCGGCTCCATTGATGACGTGCTCCGCGCCGATGGCGAAGCGCGCGCCCGTGCCCGCGAGGCGATGGCGTGAGCGCCCTGTGGTACGAGAAGCTGCTCTGGTTCATCGTCGCGGTGAGCCTGCTCGTGACCGTGCACGAATACGGACACTACTGGGTGGCCCGCCGCCTCGGGTTCAAGGTGCTCAGATTCTCGGTGGGTTTCGGCCGTCCGTTGCTGAAGCGCGTCGCCGGCGCCGATCGCACCGAGTACGTGGTCGCGGCGATACCACTCGGCGGCTACGTCAAGCTGCTCGATGAGCGCGAGGGCAATGTCGCGCCGGCCGAGCTGCATCGGGCATTCACCCGCCGGCCCGTCTGGCAGCGCATCTGCGTGCTGCTTGCCGGGCCGGGATTCAACTTCGCGTTCGCGATCCTGCTGCTGTGGGGCATGTTGTGGGCCTCGGGCATCACCGAGGTGCGTGCGGTCGTGGGCGACGTCAGGGCCGACTCGCCTGCCGCAGTGGCCGGACTCGCGAGCGGTGAGGAGATCATCGCGATCGGCGCTGACCCCGTGGGCGGGCAGCGCGACGTCGTCTTCGGTCTGCTCGATGCGCTGAGCGGCAGCGGAACGGCCGCACTGACCTTGCGCGGCGCCGATGGCGCCACGCGCCAGGCGACCCTGACGGTGTCCGACCCGGAAGCCCGCCGCCGCCTGACCGAGCCCGAATTGCTGTTCGACGGCATCGGGTTTCATTTCTGGCAGCCGCCGCTCCCGGCCGTCGTCGGCAGCGTCACCCCCGGTGGGCCCGCCGAGCAGGCCGGTCTGCGCGCGGGCGACCGGATCGTCGCCGTGGACGGCGAGCGGATCGGCGATTTCCGCGATCTCGTTGCCCGCATCTCGGCCGCACCCGGCCAGAGCGTCGCGATCGGTTATGTGCGCGATGGCAGCGAGGCGAGCGTGCGACTGACGATCGGCAGCGACACGGTGGACGGACGCACCGTGGGGCGCATCCAGGTGACCCCGGCGACCGGCGCGCGCTATCCCGACGAGATGCTGCGCCACACCGACCTGTCGCCGCTCGCCGCCCTCGGCGCGGCGGGGCGCGAAGCCTGGGACATGACGGTGCTGCAGGCGCGCCTCTTTTCGCGCATGCTGTTCGGACAGGTCTCGCTGAAGAACCTGTCGGGCCCGTTGTCGATCGCCGAGTTCGCCGGTGAATCGGCGGCCGCGGGCGTCGGCGCGTTCCTCGGCTTCCTGGTGTTGATCAGCCTCTCGCTCGGTTTCCTGAACCTGCTGCCGATCCCGATACTCGACGGCGGCCAGATCGTGTTCCAGCTGATCGAGGGCGTGAAGGGCAGTCCGCTGTCGGACCGCGCCCAGGCGCTCGGCCAGCAGCTCGGTATCCTGCTGCTGTTGCTGCTCATGGGCGTCGCGTTGTTCAACGACTTTGCGCGCCAGCTCGGTTGAATCGAAGCAATGAACGGTGGTCCTGAATGAAGCGTAGCGCCGCGCCCGCACTGGTTGCGCTGATCCTGCAGGTCCCGCTGGCACTCGCCCAGTCGGACGCGTCATTCACCGTCGGCGACATCCGCGTCGAGGGCCTGCAGCGCGTCTCGGAAGGTACCGTCTACAACTACCTGCCGGTCAACATCGGCGACCGGCTCGACGCGCAGCGCGTGCGCGAGGCGATCCGCGCGCTCTACGCCACCGGGTTCTTCCGCGACGTCGAGGTGCGCCGCGACGGCTCGACGCTGGTGATCGTGGTGCTGGAGCGCCCCTCGATCGAGAGCTTTGCAATCACCGGCAACAAGGACGTCAAGACCGAGGACCTGCAGAAATCGCTGCGTAACGTGGGCCTCGCGACCGGCAAGACCTTCGATCGCTCGGTGCTCGAGGACGTGACCCAGTTCCTGACCGACCAGTATTTCAGCCGCGGCAAGTACGGCGTGCGCATCGATACCACCGTCGAGGACCAGCCGGGCAACCGGGTCAGGGTCAAGATCGACATCAAGGAAGGCACGCGCGCGAAGATCCGCCAGGTCAACGTCGTCGGCAACACGGTGTTCGACGACGACGAGCTGACCGATGCCTTCGAGCTGCGGACCCCGAACTGGCTGTCGTGGTACCGGCAGGACGACCGCTATTCGAAGGAGGCGCTGCAAGGCGATCTCGAGAAGCTGCGCTCCTACTACCAGGATCGCGGCTACGCCAACATGGTGATCGAATCGACGCAGGTCGCGATCGCGCCAGAGAAGGACGACATCTACATCACGATCAACATCTCCGAGGGCGACGTCTACAAGGTCTCGGAAGTGAAGCTCGGCGGCACGTTCGTGGTACCCGAGTCGGTCCTCCAGAGCTACCTGCTCGTGGTGCCGGGACAGACATTTTCGCGCCGGTGGATCACCACGACGCAGGAACTGCTGCAGAACCGGCTCGGCGAAGAGGGCTATGCCTTCGCCAAGGTCGACCCGGTGCCGAATGTCAACGAGGCGACCAAGGAGATCTCGCTCAGCTTCTTCATCGACCCGGGTAATCGGGTGTACGTGCGCCACATCAGGTTCGAGGGCGTCGAGAAGACCAACGACGAGGTGCTGCGTCGCGAGATGCGCCAGCTCGAAGGCGGCTGGTTGTCGAACTCGCTGATCGAGCGGTCCAAGCAACGCATCCAGCGCCTGCCGTACATCGAGTCGGTCGAATCGGAGACCACGCCGGTGGCCGGGGTGCCCGACATGGTCGACGTGATCTTCAAGATCAAGGAAGGCCCGTCGGCGCAGCTCGGCGGCGGCATTGGCTATTCCGAGTCGCAGTCGTTCATGCTGCAGGCCAACTATGCCGACAGCAATTTCTTCGGTTCCGGCCAGCGCGTCGGCGTCGACCTCAGCACTGGTCGCTACAGCAAGATCTACGGCATCTCCTGGACCGACCCGTATCGCACGATCGATGGTATCGCCCGCACGGTGTCGCTCACCTACCGCGACGTCACGCAGTTCGTGACCAATTCGTCCGACTTCTCCTCGGAGATGCTCACCGCCGGCCTTGATTACAGCTATCCGATCACCGAGTTCCAGGCAGTGCGCTGGGGCGTCGCGTTCCAGCGCTCCTCGCTCCTGACCTCATCCTGCGGCAGCGCGCAGCAGGCCATCGACTGGGTCGCCAATAACGGCGATACGTTCAGCGATCAGATCGTCTATTCGCCGACGCTGACCTGCAACATCTTCGGCACCAAGTTCAGCACGGTGGAGCTCGCGCTCGGCTGGAGCTACGACTCGCGCAACCGCGCGCTGTTCGCCGACCGGGGCGCACGCCACATGCTTTCGGTGTCGTACACGGCACCGGGCAGCGACGTCGAGTACTACGTGGCGAGCTACGATTACCGCCAGTACCTGCCGCTACCCGGTCCGTTCACGCTGGGGCTCTCGGCCGAGATCGCCTACGGCATGGACATCGGCGACACGACGGCGCTGCCGCCTTATCGGCAGTTCTTCGCGGGCGGTCCGGAGACGATCCGCGGCTACGAGGCGAGCCGCCTCGGGCCCAAGGACAATTTCGGCAATCCTTACGGCGGCAACCTCAAGACCATCGCGCGCGCGGAGATCATCCTGCCCATGCCGGCGAAGTTCCGTACCAGCGCACGGGCGAGCGTGTTCTACGACGTCGGCAACGTGTTCCAGACCGGCAACCGTTACACCTTCCTCGGCCGCGACGGGGTGACCCCGGTCGATTACGATTTCGAGTATGATAAATTGAAGCATTCGGCGGGCATTTCGGTGCAGTGGCTGGCGCCCCTTGGCTTGTTCCGGTTCAGTTATGCGGTTCCGCTCAATGCCTACAAGGGTGACAGCGTGCTCTTTCCCGACGAGGAAGAGGCATTCCAGTTTTCCGTCGGCCAGGCGTTTTGATGCCCGGCCAGTCCCTGCAGAGGAATCAATAGCGTGAATCCCGTGTTGAAATCGACGGCCCTGGCAATTGCGGCCAGCCTTGTGTTTGTCGCGGCGCCGGCGTTCGCCCAGACGAAGATCGGTGTGGTCGACTACGGCAGGCTGATGGACGAGTCGCCACAGGCCACCACCGCGCTCGATGCCATCCGCAACGAGTTCGCGCCGAAGCAGAAGGACCTCGTGAATCAGCAGCAGGCGCTGAAGACTAAGGAAGACAAGCTGCAGAAGGATGCGGCCACCATGAGCGCCGATCAGCGCACGCGTACCGAGAAGGAGTTGCGCGACGGCTATCGCGATCTCGAGCGCAAGCGCCAGGAGGTCCAGGAGGACTTCAATGCGCGGCGCAACGAGGAGATGTCGCGCCTGCAGCGCACGCTGATCGAGGAAGTGCGCAACTACGCCAAGGCGCAGGGCTTCGACCTGGTGATCGCCGACGGCGTGCTGTATGCGAATCCTGCGCTCGACATCACTCCCGCGGTGCTTGCGAACCTGAAGTCGCGCGCGCCGGCTCCCGCCGGCAGGTAAGCCGGGTCCCGGCACGATGTCGGCGTCGCTGGGCGAGCTCGCGGTCCGGTTCGGCTGCGAGCTGCGCGGCGATCCGGACCTGCGTGTCGGGCAGGTCGCGCCGCTCGCGAGCGCCGGCCCGGATTCGCTCACTTTCTTCGCCAACCCGAAGTACCGCCAGCAGCTCGCTGCAACCCAGGCGGGTGCGGTGGTACTGGCGCGCGAGCATGCTGGCGAGACGACGCGGCCGGTGATGATCGCGGCCAACCCTTACGCCACCTATGCGCGCATGGCTGCGCTGCTGCATCCGGCACCGGTTGCGCCCGCGGGCGTGCATCCGAGCGCATGGGTCGCGCCGCTCGCACAGCTCGGCGACGGTGTCCACGTCGGTCCACACGTGTCGATCGGCAACGGCGCCCGCATCGGGGCGCGCGCCGTGATCGGCCCGGGTTGCGTAATCGAGGAGGGCGTGCAGATCGACGACGACGTACGCCTCGTTGCGCGGGTCGTCGTCTGTCGCGGCACCCACATCGGTGCGCGCTCGATCGTGCAGCCGGGGGCGGTGATCGGCGCCGACGGTTTCGG
>Ga0116142_10006016_pt1 | contig 10610 bp, 21 predicted proteins | sample AD_UKC033_MetaG_FD_89785 | JGI IMG/M metagenome (GOLD analysis project Ga0116142, IMG submission 89785) | Active sludge microbial communities of municipal wastewater-treating anaerobic digesters from USA - AD_UKC033_MetaG | ecosystem: Engineered > Bioreactor > Anaerobic > Digestate | place: USA... | reverse complement strand
TACCGCGTCGAGCCGACCCTGGCGGAGTATCGCGGGCGCGAGGCGATCTGTGTGCGCATTGAGTTGGGTACGGCGCAACGGCGCCGGGTCAGTTCGCATCAAGCATTCACAGTTTCAGGAGGGAAAGATGGACGGCGTGATGTTGGAACGGGCAGCGGTTTCAGATTCGATGGCAGTGACGGCAACGATGTGCCCCCGGTGTGGTTACAGCCCACACTCGGAATTTGACCTGGCTTTTGGCGGCTTCGAGCGCGACGACATGATGTTCACGGTATGCCCGAAGTGCGGGGCAGATTGGCCGGATTGACATGGGCATTCGGATCTATCTCACTGAGACGGAGGCAGTTACCTTGCTGGATGTGCTATCGAGCGAGGTGTTGATTGAATCGTGGATCAAGGATAAGTCACCTATCTGTCGCGTCTGCGATAAGTTGCATGGCGCACTCTACGCCAAGGCGACGTTCGTTGAGTATCCCGAAGAGCTCGAGGTGGAAGTGCGCTGCGGGAAATGCGGCAAGCCGATGGAAGCCGTGAGACCGGGCAAGTGGCAGTGCCGCAATCCGCAGTGCGAGCAGGGCAAGATGGAGGTGCTATGGTGATTCAGGAAACCGAGCAGAGCAGAGGGCAAGCCCTGTGGTGGTGGGCGGGCGATGAGGAAAGCGCCCGGAGACGGTTCCGGGAACGCTTCGGCATCGAGCCGACGCTCATGGCAAAGCCGCAACCGGGCATCGTGGCGCTGGGTCCATTGCCAGAGCGGTATGGCAACGTGCCGCAACAGATGACGTTTTTAGGAGGTGCATGATGGATCAACAATTTGGCGTATTCCAACCGGCTGGCGGGCGCAGCAGCCGTCAGGAAAATCTACAGACTGAGGCCATTCTACCCGGCGTGCAGGCAGCCTTGCGCGCGGGCGTGGACATCCTCGCGGGGTTGCTCGTCCTCTCGTGCCTGCTGATAGCAGGGCGGTGGGCGATCTGGCTAGTCATCGCTACAGTCTTCTGGAGCGATGACTATCAGGTGTGGGCGGATGCGCTGATATCGAAACTCACGGGACCGGCAGCAACGACGCTGGAAGTGGCGCTGTGGCTCCTGCAGTGGGGTTGGACGTTTACGGGGTGGCTGTGGCTGCGAGCGATCATCCCGGTGACGTGGACGCTGGAGGGGGAGCTGTGGCTGCAGACGGCGCAGATCGCCCCCGCGTGGCCGATCTTCTTCTGGCGGGCGCCGTGGCTACAGGTGCCGTTCGGGCCGTTCCTGCGGCTGATCGCGTTGCTGGTATGCGCGGCGCCGCTGGCCTCCGTGCGCCCGCTGCGGGACCGGCTCCAGTGGAGCTTGTGGGAGTTCACGCCGTATGGACCGATCAACGCAGCGGAGATGGGCATTGACCCGCACCAGTGGCAGAAGGCGCAACCGGTGCAAGAGACTCCAGCGCAACCAGGACATGGCATCATCATCGAGCGGGTGGATTATCGTCCACACACCCAGCTCATTGCCAATGGGGTCGCCACATCTAACGCTTCCGGGCGCAGCTCCATCCGGGTTGATATGGGATGGGTAACTAAGCAACAGTGGTTGAAGGCTGCAGAGATATTGCTGATCAAGAAAGGCTCGTTTAGTGAGAACGTCTTGGGACGAGGCTTAGTGTTTCCGACCCTGGGACCGGAAGACCCACAGACGGGACGGCTGCTCGGTTTCCGGTATTTCCGTGAGCAGTGCGAGGAAGCCGGATTGATCGAGATGAAGGGCAGCCATCAGAATGCGGGTTTCCAGTTGACCCAGGCGGGCTTCAACTTCTTCAAGAAACTCCTGAGTGACGCAGTTGATAACGACCTGGCGTCGGTAGCCGAGGCGCTGGAATGGGACGGCGAGGAAGAAGCCGAGGACCAGGAGCAGGAGGAGGCAAGCGATGGTGACACAGATGCGGAGTGAGACGCAAACGGGGTTCGTTGGTTCGTTCGTTCGTTCGTTCGTTCGTCAGAACCCTGGTTTCAACGAACCAACGAACCCAGCGAGAGTGGGGGACCTCTTGCAAAACCGTTTATTGAGCGAGAACGGCGCGAGTCTGGCCGAGCTGGCCGCGCTCCTGGGTGGGGGTGTACTGCTGCTCATTGCGCTGGCCGACGTCGGTCGGGCAGCCCTGCTGCGGGCGCAGGCGGCAGCGGATGAGGCGGCAGCGGGACGGGCAGCAGCCGAGGCGCTGGTCCAGATCGCGCAACGCGACAACGCAACAGTCAACCTGATCGCGCGCAGCCAGGTGCTCACGCCCGTGTTGATGTGGCTGGCCGTGCTGGTCATCGGACTGGTTGCCTTGACCGTCTGCATTCTCATCATCCGCAGGCAACGCCAGCACCCGGCGCTCCGGTACGAGCAGCAGCCAGCGGTAGACGTATATCGCGCGCGACCGGCGCTCCCGGCAGCAGGAACCGAAGTCACGTTGCGCGAGCGCCAATACTATCATGTATTTGTCAATTCCGGGGAAGTGCAGCTTTCAACTGGAGATGTCACACGGCGCTAGATTAGCTGCTGTTTTTCCTGGCGATAACGAGCACAGAAAAGCGCATTATCGCCAGGGCAGAGAGCAGATAACCGCAGTTAAGACGGATTAACGGCATATAGGGGGAACCATGAGCATTGAGGTGATGACACGAGTTTGGAAGGAAAGTAAGAATAAAGGGACACCGTTGTTGTTGTTGTTGGCGGTGGCAGATCACGCGGACGAGCTGGGATTTGCATGGCCGGGGATTGTGACACTGAGCGAGAAGATCAGAATGTCGCATCGGCACACCCGAAGGATGTTGCTAGATGTTGAGGCATCCGGGGAACTGTTCATTGATCGCCGTGAGCACCATAACCGCTATGTGGTGACGGTGGACATGAGTGATAAGCAACTGATGACGGTGCTCACGGACAAGCATCGCTTGAGCTACAGTCTTGACGAAGCTGCAGCGATTGTGGCGGAAGTTCGCAAACGCCAGCAACAAGAGGACAAGTTGTCCCCTTGTTTTGAGGATGACACGGCAGAACATGAGGACAACTTGTCCCCATCTTTTGAGAACGATGGGGACATCCAGGGTCAACATGGGGACACCCACGTCCGAGAAGCGGACACAGATGTCCCCCTAATCATCAATGAATCATCAATAAACCAAGAAGATGAAGAAGAGGAAGAAGAAGAAGCGCGCGACGAAATTTTAGCGGCTGTCGTTGCGCTGTACGAGCAAGAGATCGGGGGGACCATGACCGCGATGATTGCGGACGAACTCCGAGAACTCACGGAGACTGAGCGCAACCTGGACCGGTGGCGCAAGGTGTTCAAGGACTCGATTGGCAAGGGGCACCGGTGGGCATGGATTCGGAAGGTGATCGCCAATCCGCTCAAGCCGAGTACGGCGACGCTGAGTACAGCGGCAGCGAAGGCGCAGGCGCGCCCGGTGATGGGAGCGGGCAAGCGTCCACCGGCGGCAGCTCCTGCAGGACAGGCGGCGCGGATTCAAGAGCTCATTCAATCGCGTAACGGAGGCTAAGAGACATGGACGGGGAACTGATGGCAGTTGCGCGTGGATGTGGGTTGCAGGGTTGGCTGGCAAGCAAAGGCAGGCTCAGCACGTTTGAGCCGCGGCGGAACTGGCCGCGGAGCCAGGACATCTGGGAGGAGTGCGTGCGGTATGCGGGCGACATCACCCCCGGTGGGAGCATCCCGGCGGAGCGGAACTGGTTGGTGCTCTGCGGGAATTACGGGACGGGCAAATCGCACCTGGCTGCGGGGATCGTGATGGACGTGGCGCTGATGGGGATGCCAGCAATGTTCGTGCCGTGGGTCGAGCACCTGGACGCCATCCGGGATTCGTTCAACGGGCGCAACAAGCGGGAGGTGGCGACGCCGGAACTGATGCGGACGCTGCTATCGCCGTGGCTGCTGGCGCTGGATGACCTCGACAAGGAACCTGCGTCCGAGTGGACGCAAAAGACGCTGTACAAGGTGCTGAACCACCGGTACAACGAGTGCCAGCCGACGGTGATCACGCTCAATCACGGGCTGGATAGCCCGGAGGTGGCGGCGATCATGCCACCGGCGGTGCTGGACCGGGTGCTGGAGCGGATGTGGAAAGTGCTTACGTTCGACGGACCCTCGTTCAGGTCCGGGATGGTGTTGACGGCATGAGCGAGCAAATCAATCCGACGCATTTGTACAAGGGCAAACCTGTGGAATTAGTATCATTAACCCATAGGGTTAATGGCAAGCAGTTCTGCACGATTAAGATGGTCAACAAGAACGGCACTGTGCAGAGACAGTCGGTGCAGGTAGATCGTCTGACTGCATTGCCAGTAATGGCGCAGACGCCTGATGTGGATTCCATGACGTTCAGCAGTACGTGGAGTGAGTGAGGCAAAATATCCCATTTTGGGATAATCAGCGGTTCAGTGAAGGGGTGAATCATGCATGAGTGTCCTATGTGCGGAGCGGTTTGTGACTGTGATGGTGAGGATACATGGTTCTCGTTCTATCCTGAGTGCGAGCATGATTGCGAGGCGGATTCATTGGACATTGATGATGACTCGCTTGATGAGGATGAACTAGAGGATATCCGACAATGGGAGATGGCGCAAGCTGCAATGGGTGAACGAAAATGAATATCGTTAAACAACGGATTGGGTTATTAAACGAATGGTGTACACAGTGTCACCGCACGGTCGTTATCTCCGGGATGATGGCAAGCAGCGGAGAACCGCTGATCTGCGAACGGTGTGCGAATGCCGGGTTGCCGGGTAAGCGTGGGCATGACCTACCGACGTTCGCGGTAGAGTGGGCTGAAGCGACCGGCACGCAGCTAGACGCAAGCGTGTGCGCCCGTGAGTGGCGCGCCTGGGAGATCGAAGCGGAGATGGCAGAGCGCAGCAAACAGCCGGATGTAGCGGCGCTGGCGCGGCAGAGATCGGAGTGGATGCTGGAGGCATACCAGGCGTTCATGGCGGCGGAGAAAGAATTATGACCTATTACGTGTACTACCAGCGGCGTAATTGCAGCCCATCTTCAATCCGCGTGAACCGGAGCACGCCAGAGCGGGCTATCGAGTGCGCAAAACACGAGCTCCGCAATGAGATCGACGTGGAGATTCTGTATGCTCTGCCGGAAGCGGAGGTTTGCCAGAGTTGCAGGCATCCGCTCAGCTACCACGGCGAGGATGGATGCACGTTCGTGTTGATGGGTGTGTTGGATGGAGAAGCGGTTATATTCCCATGTGGTTGCAAGCGTAAGGGGAATCATGGCTAAACTCGCAGATGGACGCATCAAGTGCAATATCTGCGGGTGGGAAGGACCAGAGTCGGAGTTGACCGAACAGGCATGTCCGTTATGCTGGCTCGACCCGCACGATCCAAGACATCCGATACCTAATGACGATGACCGTGTAATCTGGAAATGCAACCGGTGCGGTTACGAGAAGGTCGCGTCCTGGGCGTGGGAACCGCGTTGCGAGAAGTGCGGGAATGGCGGCAGTTTCACATGGTTGGATTTACCGGAGCAGATGGAGTTAGGGCTATGATTAAATACGATCCGAAAACCAATGTGCTGACAATGGATTTGACGGACTTGGAGCATTGTGGTTTTGACCACGATGAATTCAAGGCGGCGTTGTTCCTGGCTGGCATAGATGGTACGATTGTCCCAGAGAAACTGGTGGTAAATTTCTCGGCTCCGATTGTCTGGGTCGACATGAGCTGGGTAGAGGAGCAATACTGCTCATGTCGTGTTTCTGTACCCCATATAGCATCGACTGGTTTAGTGCGCTGTGGGGTGTGCGGAAAGCCACTTAGATATGTCAACTCTAACACTGATGCAACAGGGGGCTAACAATGGCTATCTTGAATCGCAGTAGGATTGAGTATTTGCAGTGGGGTATCAACTGGGTGAACGGTTGCACGAGCGATTGCGCGTACTGTTACGCCCGGCAGATCGCGCGGCGGTTTGCGCGGGGCGAGGATCGCGGATGGGTGGGATGCGAGCAGCGTTTCGAGGATCCAGCAGCGGCATTAGAGGCGCAGTTGAGCAAGATGCGCAAATTACCCGAGGGGATGATCATGCTTTCGACAAGCCACGATCCGGCGATGACACGGGAAGTTGCAGAACAGATGGCAAGCCTGTTATTAGTGCTGCGTGAGTTTGGTCTACTAAAGCAAACTCTGATTCTGACAAAGCACCCGAACAAGGCGCTTTCAGCATTGTGGGAGGCGCTTTTCAGAGATGATTTACAGATGAGGGGTTTTCGGTTTGGAGTTAGCTTAACAGCAGATGGCATCCTGCCGTATGATTATGAGCGCGGCGCTGAGTCTATGTGGAGTCGTTTTGAAGCGTTAGATACTGCGCAACAGAATTACGGGCTTGATACCTGGGTGAGCCTAGAGCCGCCATTGCCGGAAGTGCTTCTGACGGGTCTTGTTGAGTTGGTGCTCGACCTGCGCCAGAAGCCGTGGGTGGTGTTGGGGAAGATGAACTATCGCGGCGGGGCGTTCAAGGAGCTGAGCCAGTGGTCACGGTCGCAGCATTGGGGCGAGGACCGGGATGCAGCAGTCGCGATGTTGCGTGATGCCGGCTTTGTTGAGAGTATCACGCCCATCAACGGTGGATATTGGGTGAAGCGTGAGTTACGGGAATGGGAACCCAAGTGAATACCAATATCCCATTTTGGGATATTCCTATGATGATTACACATTCACTCATGGCACCAACGATGAACGATGAGTGGGGGGAGTGATGAATAGAAAACAAGCGGAGATGCATATCGTCTTTTTGGAACGATTACCGAAGTGTGTGCACGGTCATTGGTTGATGGATTGGGGGTTCAATCCGCTTGAGCCGCCGTGCGGATGTCGCCTCGATGAAGAAACAGAAGCCCCCGGTATAGTGCCGGGGGACTTCTGGGCCGAGGTCACGTCAGAGGCTGAGAGCCAACTGGGGCCGGAAGCCACCGAACTGCTCTAAGTATGATTTGTCTACGGTAGTGAGCCTCCCTCGGACAATGAGATTATAGCATGGACAACGAAACGACACAACTTACAACTAAAGACATCGACGATCTAACACAGCGAATCAACTACGTCTTTTGGAATTGGCGGGTCTTCGCCGGTACTGACACAAACGAGCTGTACGACGCCACGTCATGGCGCGATAGGATGATCGAGGCGCTGCACAGTGTCACCAAGCCGTCACGACGCCCTCATGCGATGCCGGTCATCCTGGATGTACTGACCCAGACGCTAAGCGAGATAGAGGCGGCATTCTACATGCTGGAAGAGGCACAGCACGCGAGCGGCGCCAGGACGTTCGCCATTGAGAACGCACGGCTCGCCCGTGAAGCGCAGGCGCTACGGTCACAGGTGGCGACGTTGGAGCAGCAGCTCGCCGCGGCGCAGGCAGAGGGCGTAGCCTGGCGTGAGCGCGCTCTGGCAGCAGCCCCTGCCAGCGTGACCATCCCGGCGCAGACGGTGACGGTGCGCTCGAAGATTGACAAGGAGATTCTGCGTCTGATCGCCGTGACGGGGTTGGCGCGCAGCTGGCACGTGATCACGCGCATCGTCGCGGATGGCCTGACAGAGCACGAGAACGGGGTGCGCAATGCGTTGAAGCGACTCAAGGAAGCGGAACTACTCACGGATTTCGTGTGGAATGGTAAGCCGCAGCAGTGGAAGCCGCGCGCTGGTGGGGGCAGGCAACTGCTACGCCTCACGGAGCGTGGGCGCGCGTGGACGGAGATGGCGTTCAAGGTCGTGGCATTGCCGTGCGAACTCGATGACATGGCGCACAAGCACAAGGGCGTCGAGCACGCAGTGGGGATCCTGGAGGCGCGGGACTGGCTGGCCGCCAATGGCTTCGACGTGGACCTGGAGCCGCAGGCGCGGCTGTACGATGAGGGTGAACCGTTTGGGGCGCGTACGGAGCCGGATTTGCTGGCGACGGTTGGGGGCGTGAGTTGGTCGGTCGAGGTGCAGCGCGAGGTCCACGAGCGCAACGGCGACAAGTGGCGTAAAGCTGTGGAGCTCTACGGGCGCCTGATGTTGATCACGTTCAGCGAGGCAGCCCGCGAGAAGCAGGTGCAGTTGCTGCGGGCAGAGATGGGCCGGTGGGGCTGGCCCACCGGCACAATCAGGGTGGGGAGCCTGGAGGCATTGGAGCGTGGCGACGGCGCTTTCACTGTGCTGCAAAATTGAATCCCACGGGATGCAATTATTCAGCGATGAATCGTGAATGGAAGGGGAATAGTCATGCAATTAACGGCGGTTTTGTTGGTGGATTATGAGCGCTGGATGGCGCGGAAATGGGGTTCAGTGCTCCGCTTAACGGCGGTTAATGTCCGTTAGCAGCCATGCAAAACACGCGGCGCTTGCGTAAGTCGGTGTGCATCAATGTAGCGGTGCTAGAGCGGAAAACCCAGCGGTATTTGACGGTCCAACCGTGGTATGAGTACAATCGCGGTCCGGGAGGGTGGGGGGCGCTTTCCCGGCTGGCGCTGGATGCCGACCTGGTGCAGCAAGCGCCGGTGGTGTGGGATTTCGTTTTCAGCCGGTTGATGGACCTGCAGGAGACGGCGCCCGCTGCGAGCGTTAGGGTGAGCGTGGATGGGTTGGATGTGGTCAGGGCGCTGGCGACGGTCGCGGCGCTGGAGTTGGGGTTGATCAGTGCTGTACCACAAGCAACAGAGATAAAAAACTGCACTTGAACTGTTGTTCTGTTTGTTGTATACTATTAGTGTGCTTACCGATGGCGCATCAACCGATGATTTTTGGAGCCTCATGGTTGTGGTCCGGCGCGCGTTGCTGATGGTCGTGCGGTGGATCGAAGATGGTTTGAAGCGTCGCGGTATGGCGTTCTAGTAGAGCCGCGCTACATCGTGATGTAGCCCCGCTCACCCTGAACAGGGTTGCCGGCAATGCCGCCCATCCTGGCGTGGATTAGTCCATGTCGGGGTGGGCGGTTTTTTGTTGGCTAGAGGAGGTAAGCATGACGGCGGAATCGTTGGCTAGTTTAGCAGGTGTTGTACTCTCATTGATGTTCTCCTATGTCCCTGGGCTGCGTGATCGCTTCGAGACTCTTTCCCCCACTTACAAACGGCTAGTGATGCTGGCTTGTTTGCTGTTTGTGGCTATCGCTGTCCTGGCACTCTCGTGTGCTAATCTGTGGAGTTTCGTGCAGTGCGATAAATCCGGAATTCTGAAGCTGGTTGAAATCTTTGTGGCAGCGGCGGTGGCTAACCAGGGCGCCTATCTGTTGACGAAACCGGAAAGCCATGGATAGCACCGACAACCAGATTGTTCGATTAGCAGTAGCATTGCTGGCGGTAGCTGGCTGTGTCATCTGGTCGTACATCTGGTTGCATGCGCTGGAAACCCGACGTGGTCGCCTTGGCATTATGCTGCGGGCGCGGGCGATTGTTTTTCTGTCATACATCCTCAACGTTGGCGCCATGTCCGTCCTTATCCTCATTCCCGGAGTAATGGAGGGCAGTCGCATCATGTTGATATGGCGCAATATCACCCGGATTCACTCAGTCCTGGCGCACGTTATCGTGGGCTTATCCATTGTCTGGAGCGAAATGGGGAAAGCAGATGAATGATGGACTAGTAGTGGTCATTGCGGCGCTCGTCGGTTCAATCCCCAGTATCTACGCCATCATCGCCGGGAAACGGAAGTCTGATGCCGAGGCTCGCAAAGCACGGGCAGAGGCCGTGAACAGCATTTCGGATGCAGCGGTGCAGCTAGTCGATCCGCTGCGGTGTGAAAATCGCGTTTTGCGGGAAGACTTAGCGAAACTCAAAGTCGATATGGAAGCGCAAGAACAGCGTCTATCTGACCAGGAAAAGCGACTGTCCGAACAAGATCAGAAGATTGCGGAGCAGGGCGCAAAAATTACCAGTCTTGAACAAGAGAACGGTGAACTACACGCGCGTGTCTCGCAGCAGGATGAGAAGATTGCGGGTCTTGAACATGAGAATGGCGAGCTTCGCGAGAAGCTGTCCAACCAGGGTGAGGAGATCTCGGAACTACTGCAGGGCGTGGTCTTGTTGACGAGTCAGGTAGAAGCGCTGGGACAGAGACCAGTGTATCAGGCTCAGCCTATGAGGAAGCGTTAAGATGGTCAATTTACTAATCAATGGTGGTTTTGAGGGCGGCTATCGCCCTCTCTGGGATGAAGTCACACAGACCAAGCCGCATCATACCGCCTACGTCTGCGAGGTGGACCGCACTGGCGGTCCAATCACCAAACACTACACCGTCGAACGCGGTGAAATTCATAATCCGGTGGGTGGTGGGCCTGGTATGCGCACCAGCGCAACGATGAGACGCCGGTTCCGTGGGACCCTGCCAACCGCATCGGCTGGAGTGAGCCGGAAATCCGCCTCACCGAAACCGTCCATCAACGGCATCGTTCCGGCGCGACCGCTGCCTACACCTTCACCTGGCGGCGCATTCACGAAGGCGGACTACTGCAGCAGGTGGCGGTTACGCCCGGAGCGCGCTTGCGTTTCACCGCGTACACCCACGCCTGGATTGGCGACGATGATCATCCGCCAACCTGGTCGCTCCCCGGTTACGGCGCGCTGGCCTGGCCTGCCAG
>Ga0116142_10006004_pt1 | contig 10622 bp, 6 predicted proteins | sample AD_UKC033_MetaG_FD_89785 | JGI IMG/M metagenome (GOLD analysis project Ga0116142, IMG submission 89785) | Active sludge microbial communities of municipal wastewater-treating anaerobic digesters from USA - AD_UKC033_MetaG | ecosystem: Engineered > Bioreactor > Anaerobic > Digestate | place: USA... | reverse complement strand
TGATCGACGCCGCGGAGCGCGACGACCGTCGCGCTCCGCCCGCCGCATCGATCCGGCGGCTTCCGCCGAAGCCGTCTCGGCGGAGCCGTGACGCCGACAGGATGCGTCGGCACGTGTACCTGGCCGGGCAGGCTGGCCCCGGCTCCGACTGACCGGTGCACCATACGGGACACTGACGTCATGCTTTCCGGCATGCCTGGGCCGGTCGCAGGCCTTGCTCCCGAAATCGGCCACCGGATGCCGCACCGAGGCCCGAGCACGCCCGCTCTTGATCGGTGGTGGCCCCTGGCACTGCCGGTCGCCGTGGATAGACGCAATGGCCGTTGCTCGGCTGTCCCGGATCCCGAACCATGAAACATCGACTTGCTCTCGCACTGGCCTTGCTGGCAGGCACCTCGTCGCTGCATGCGGCCACCATCACGGTCAACACGACCGCCGACCAGGACGGCACAGGCGTCCAATGCTCGCTGCGCGAAGCGATCACCGCTGCACGGACCAACACCGCCTACGGCGGTTGCATTGCCGGCACGGTCGACGACACGATCGTCCTGTCCGACGGGACTTACAATCTTGATCTGACGCCATCCAACAACTCCTCACACCTGGCTATCTCTGGTGCTGGTACGACGACCATCCGCGGCACAGGTGCCGAGCGCACGATCATCGATGGCAACGATCAGTCACAGAAAGGGGTTTTTCACGTCGGCGGCAACGGCGTGTCGGCGACCCTGGAGGACCTGACCATCACCGGCGGCAACGCATCGAGCGGCGGCGCGTTGATGGTGAGCGCACAGGCGGCAGTCACCGCGCGTCGCGTGCACCTAACCCGAAACACTGCCGCTGCAGGCGGGGCGATCTATATTGCCAGCACCACGGGGACAGCCACCCTGCTGCTCGATGCGAGCACCGTTTCGGACAACGACGCCGTCAGCAGCCTCTCCGGCGGCAGCGCAATGCTGCTCGGGGGAGGTTCGGACGTGACGATCCAGAACAGCACGATCAGCGGCAACCGCACCTCCGACGGTACGATCAGGCTCGGCGGCAACGTCGCGACCCTGAAAGTATTGAGCAGCACGATCGCCTTCAATACCCAGATCTCCCGCGAGGGGTCGTTGATCGCCGGCATCAGCAGCCTGCCAGGATCCTACGTGACCCTGCGCAATTCGATCCTCGCGCACAACTACACGCGTGGCGAGTCCGCATCGCGCGATTGCGGCAACGGCACGTTCACCTCGCAGGGCTACAACCTGATCAGTGACACCAGCAACTGCACGCTCGTGGGACAGACGGCACTGGACCTGGTCAATACCGATCCGCGCCTGCTGCCGCTGTTCGACTACGGCGGCCCGACCCCAACGCTCGCCTTGCGTCTCGACAGCCCTGCACGCGACGCGGGTAATCCGGCCACGCCTGGCAGCGGTGGCTCGAGTTGCACAAGCACCGATCAGCGCGGCGTTTCACGCAGCGGGGGCTGTGACATCGGTGCCTACGAACAACGCAGCACCTTCACTGTCGATACACCCGAAGATGGCGGCCCTTCCTCGTCGAATCCGGCGATTTGCGACAGCGTCGCGCCGAACGGTGGGGGTTGCACGATCCGTTCGGCATTGACCAAGGCAGGTCAACGCGCCAGCGCTACCGAGATCCGTCTGCCGGCCGGACGATACTTCCTGCGCAGCACGCAGAGCGGCATTGCCGGCGGCGATCTCAACGTCTCCGTCGACGACGCGGTGGTGATCCGGGGCGATGGTGCCGACCGAACCTTCATCGAGATGCAGATCGAGCCAAACGGGCAGGCCAACAACGTGTTGAGCCTTGCAAGAGGTAGCCTTGCCCTGATCGGAGTGACCCTGAGCGGTGGCAAGCCGGGTTCCGGCCTCGGCACCGGCGGCCTGCAGGTGGGTGCGACCAGCGCGGCCACCAACGCGCTCCTGTTTGAATCGGCCATCGAGAACTCGACCGGCTTCAACGCCGGCGGCGCCTACGTCGGCACCAACAGCAGTCTGCGCGTCTACCACTCGACGATTTCACGCAACCGCGCCGACTACGGCCTCAACGGCAATGGCGGAGGTATCTACGTCAATACCGGCGGAGAACTCTTCCTGCTCAACAGCACGATCAGCGGCAACATCGCCGAGGGCAGTGGTGGCGGCCTGTACAGCCTCGGCAGCGTGCACAGCTCATTCTCAACCATCAGCGGCAACCGCGCCGACAGCAATGGCGATGGCGCCGGGAGTGGCGGCGGCATTCATCGCTCCAGCGGCAGCATCTTCGTCAGGGCGACCCTGATCTCCGGCAACCGGGACGACTCCAGCATTGCCCCCGACTGTGCCGGCAGCGTGCAGCGCCTGGGATACAACCTGATCGGCACGACCAGCGGCTGCTCCCCATCCGGCCCGGTACCGGCAACTGAACTCAGCAACGTCGCCGCGCCGCTGTCGCCCCTGGCGAACTTCGGAGGGCCGACACGCACACATGGCCTGCTGGCAGGCAATCCTGCGATCAACCATGTGCCGGCGCCGATCAGCAGCGACATGCTGGCCTGTGCCGACGAATCCGGCGTGCGCCTGATCGTCGACCAACGCGGTCAGCCGCGCCCGTTCGATGGCGTCTTCTTCCGCTGCGACATCGGCGCTTCGGAAGGCCTGAGCGACGCGATCTTCATCGATGGATTCGATGATTGACGCTCCGCCAGGCATCCGCCTGCATGCATAGGTCCGTGCAGCGTCTGTGGTCGCCGGCGAGGAGCCCTCAATCCCCGGACGCTGCATCCAGTGCCATCACGCGCCGATATTCGCGATCGAACGCGGCGAGTTGGCTTTCGAGTTCGGAGTACGGACCCGGCTGCCAGGTCAGCGAGGCAACGCCGCGCTGGGTGTTCTCGCACAGCGTCCAGTCCTGACGGTTGGTGAGATCCCAGAACGCGATCGCGGGTTGCGGGTCGAAGCCCGGCGTGGCGATCGCGTCGGGATGGAAGTACCACTCGCAAGTCACGCGCGTGCAGTCGATGGCCAGCGCCTCGGCACGATGCAGCAGCACGTAGTCGGGATGGAATGAAATGAACGCGCTCGGGAACACCGTGTAGTAGTACACGCGTCCACGCTCCTCGGAACTGATGCCGGGGAGCGGTGCCGCGCAGCGTTCACCGCCCATCGTCATGCTGCCTTCGGGATTGTTCATCCACATCGGGCCACCGAGCACGGCGCCTTCATCGAGGTCATTTTCGGTGTTGCGGAACGGCGTCAGACGATTGAGCTGCGGATGCACGCCCGGGCAGTGGTAACACTCGCTGAAGTTGTGGAATACGAGCTTCCAGTTCGCCGCGACCAGATAGACCTCGCGGTGCACGGCACGCAGCACGCTGGTGTCGCGGTGGGCGAAACGCCCGGTCAGGTTGGCAAGGACGTGCGCGAACGGTTGCGGTTCGCGGGCGAGGCTGATGAAGACGAAACCGAGCCAGGTTTCGACCACCACCGTATGCAGGGGCCAGTCGGCCGCGTCGAATCCGGCCACGTCCGCCATCGACGGCGCACTGCGCAGGCGGCCGTCGAGGCCGTAGTTCCAGGCGTGATAGGGACAGCGGATCGAACGGCCGAGATTACCTTCACCCGCCGCACAGAGCCGGCTTCCGCGATGCCGACAATGGTTGTGGAAGGCACGGATGGCACCGTCTTCGTCGCGCAGCACGATCACGCTTTCGTGATCGAGATCGAACACGAAGAAGCGGCCCGGCACGTCGAGCTGCGAAACATGGCCGACCAGCAGCCAGCCGGTACGGAAGATGCGCTCGCGCTCCATGTCGAAGATGTCCTTCGAGGTGAAGTAGCCGCGGCCGAGCGTCTTCTGGCCGAACGAGGTGCGCGGCTTCATGGCAGGTCGCGATGGCCGGGCGATGCGGGCGGAGACAGCGATGGCAATGCAGCCGGGCAGCACGGGTCACCCGCCTCGGGCACGGGCGCGGGCGCGGTGTAGTCGAGCTGATACGGTGGCGCGAACCAGAACGGGATGCGCCAGCGCTGCTCGCGTGCACGCTGGTGCCCGCTTGGGCGTACGGCATTCCAGGTGACGACCAGTTCGTGTCGACCCGGCACCAGCCCACCCGTCGTCACATAGCCCTGCAGGCCTCGCAGGCCCAGATCGCGCCGTTCGGCGAAATCGAAACCGCCGACGTCGACCGGCTGGCCATCCAGACTCACCGTCCACAGCGCCGCCACGCAGGCGCGACGCGTAGCGGCATCGGCATCGACGGGGCATCGCTCGGCGAGCACACCGTTGTCGCGCTTCGGCAGGTACGGCAGAAACAGCCGCAGGTACGGATCGGCGACGAGATCCGATGGGATCATGGGCTCTCGCAGCAGCGCGTCGCTGGCCGCGCGCAGGTTCTCGTAGTGAGCCGTGCGCACACCCGAGGCAACGTCGTCATTCGTTGCGTAGTCGTATTTTCCGAGCAGGGTGAACGTGCGGGCCGACGTCAGCTGGATCGTGCCGATGACCGTGGTGAACATGATGATCGTGGCAAATGCGAACGAGAACGCGCGCCTGGGCAGGTTGCTTTCCAGGATGAGCTGGATCGGCAACAGCAGGCGCCGTGGATAGAACAAGCCCTGTACGCGGGTGAGCATGCGCACGGCATCGATCAGGGCAGGCGAAGGCTCACGACCGCGCGAACGCAACCAGCCGGCACGCCGGTCGAGCAGGAACAGCGGCAGCGAAATCAATGCGAACGCAGCGAAGAATCCGACGAAGATCGCGGCCAGCAGCCAATCGGCAACCGTGACGAAGCGGCCGGCGAAATCGGCGAGCACGGTGATGGCCGCCAACGGCAACACCACCCAGACGATGCTCAGGGTGACGAGACTGACCACCGCGAACACCGTCGAGGCGAATCGATCGCTGGCGTCGATCGATTGGCCAAGGTCGGAGAACCGTTCGCGTAGCCATTCACGCAGGAGCGGCCCCTGACTGGTCACGTGTTCCCAGCGCACGCCCTGCGGAAACACCGACTTGAGCCCGATCAGGCCGACCCAGTAGGCGCGTGCAACCAAGTGGATCAGGAAAGCCGCGGCGAGGGTGTAGCAGAGGCCGATGGCCAGCGGAAAGCCGAAACCGATCAGTACAGCACGACCGCCGTCCGTGTGCGCATCCACTTTCACCCATTGGTCGAACAACCAGCCAGGCAGGGCGGTCAGGGCAACCAGGCTGATGCCCGAGATGATGAGCTCGAGTTCGTCGGTGCGCTCGCGCAGACGCTCGAAGGCGATGCGCCCCCCGGTGACCGGCATGTCGTCTGACGCAGCTTGCGCCTCGTCGTTCGGGTTCACCATGCCGGCGTCTTCCTGATTCGGGGATGACAGTTTAGGGACGTCTTCGCCGAACCCACAACGGTGCCGCCCTGGCCCGTGTGGGTGCAAGCCGGGGCGGGGCGACGAAGGCAGGCGAGCCGCCTGGCGCAGCGGCCCGTGTCAACGTCGACACGGGCCGCACGGCATCACAGCGGCGAGCCGCCGAACTTCCAGGTGAACCGCAGGTAGTAGCTGCGGCCGAGGCTGTCGAACCAAGAGGTGTCGTAGTACGGGTAGTTCGACCAGGTCGGATCCTTCGGTGGCATCTTGTCGAACACATTGTTGACGGTCAGTGCCACGCGCATGTGGTCGTTGATGTCGTAGCGACCGCCGGCATTGAAGCGCCAGGTGGCCTTCGTCCACGCATCGTTGTCGTAATTGGCGACGCGACCGAGGTAGTTGCCGAACAGACTGGCTCCCCAGGCACCGCGCTCCCAGTTCACACCGAAGTTGCCCTTGGCCCGCGGCAAGGTGGTGGCGCTGTAGCCGACGCCAAGCATGTTCTCGGTCGGATCGCCGGGATACTGCTGGGTGGTATGGCGGTGCGCCCAGTTGTAGTTGGCGGTGAAGCGGAAACTGCCGATGCTGTCCGTGTCCAGGCGGTAGCTGGCTGTCACGTCGACACCGGAGGTCTGCTCCTTGGCGATGTTGATCGGGCCGAACAGCACGCTGGTGATGTCACCGTTCTGATCGCGGATGACGCGGGCCAGCGCATCGACGCAGGTTGGCGAATTGATGTCGACGGGAGTGCCGGTATCGGTCACGCCGAGCCGACAGTCAGCCTCGGTGATGCGCAGCTGTTCGCGACTCTGCGTCTGCACCTGGTTCATGACGCGAATACGGTAGTAGTCCAGCGACAGATCGAGGTTGTCGATCGGTGACCAGACAAAGCCGACGGTGTGCGACCGGCTGGTCTCCACATCCAGGCCGATGTTGCCGCTGTAGACGTCGAAAGTGCTGACGTCATAGCTACCGTCGTCGTAGCAGTAACCGTCGCTCACGCCCGGCTCGGCGCTGCGGCACTGGAAATAGTCGGTGGCGAAACGTGTGCGGTAATAGTCGTTGCCGGCGAACAGGTAATGCATGTCGGGAGCACGGAACCCCGTGCCGTAGGAGCCCCGGACCAGCAGCGAATCGAGCGGACGCCACTCAAGGCCGCCACTCCAGGTGAATTTGCCTGGATCCTTGTTGCCGTAGCTGTAGCGGTCGTAGCGGCCGGCGAGACTGGCCTGCAGGCTCGACAGCAGCGGCATGCGCAGCTCGCCAGCAACGCTCCAGCGGTCGCGGTCGCCACGACCGTCTCCGTAGCGCGGGCCGTAGTAGGCGTCCTCGGTGAGGGCCAGCGGATCGGGATTGATGCGGTAGGACTGCTCGCCGTACTCGATCGCACCGGCGAAGCCGACGTCGCCCGCCGGCAGTGCGAACAACGACGGGGTATCGACCGTAAAGCTCAGGTTGTCATTGTCGGCTTTCGGGCGGAACGTCGACATGACCCCGATCGTGGCGAACTGGGCTGGCGTGAGCGGAGTGAACAGGCTGGCCGGATCCGGCGCGTAGATCGCGTAACCGTCGTCGTCATAGCCAAGCCGTTCGCCCAGGAACAGGCGATTGGCAGCCTCGGCGCTGATGCGCGGCATCTTCACGACCGCCTTGTACTGGGAATGGTTGTAGGCCGCCTCCCAGCTCCAGGTGTCGCCGAAGATGCCCTTGAGGCCGGTCGTCACACCCAGCGTCTTCTGCTCGGTGCTGTTCATGCGTTTGCGCAACCCTCCGACCTCCTCGGGTGAGAACTGGCGCGACCATATCTCGTAGTGGCCGGTGTTCGCGTTGTAGAACATCTTGCGGCGGTAGTTGTCGGTCGAGGCCGGGTCATGGAATTCCCAGCCCATGTGGTCACTGGCGACGTCGTTGCCATTGGTGCCGGTCAGCAGGCGGACCTTCTGGTCGCCGACCTGCACGTCCGCGAACCAGGACAGGGTGTCGGAGATCCGGTACTCGAACGAGCCGTAGCCAGTCGCCCCCTTGCGCTCGTTGACGATCGTGCGATACGCGATCGCGCGTTCGCTTCCGCAGTACGGTTCACCGTAGCGGTCTTCTGCAAGCACGGTGGTGCCTTCGTTCAGGCTGGCCATTGCTGCGCAGTCGTCGTCCGGCGCGATGTTGACGTCGTCGTCCCAGTCATAGATCTGGGCGATCAGGCGCGGCAGGCGGCGACGAGAAGTCGGCGCGTCAAGCGTCGAATCCTGGATGCCACGGTCGGTTCCCCACAACGGGCGCTTGTCCAGCAGTTCCAGGCCAACGATGCCGGTGAAGTCACCACGGTCGAACCCGGTGGTGAGGGTCAGGTTCTGAGATTCGCCGCCGCCGCGTTCGGTATCGCCGTAGCGGTAGTCGAGGGTGAGCCCGTCGCTGGATTTTTTCAGGATGAAGTTGATCACGCCGGCCATCGCATCCGAACCGTAGACGGCCGATGCGCTGCCGGTCAGCACTTCGATCCGGTCGATCATGCCGAGCGGAATGTTGCCGATGTCGGTGAAGTTGCTGCGACCGTTGAGCGGCAACGGGAAATCGGCAATGCGCCGACCGTTGATCAGCACGAGGGTATGGTTGGGACCGAGGCCGCGCAGGTCGACCGCCTGCGCGCCGGGCGTGGACTGCGCACTGGTCGTGTTCTGCTGGCCCTGCACGCTGCCGCTGTTCTGGCTGAGCGAGCGCAGCACGTCTGGAACGGAAGTGAGGCCGGCTGCCTGGATCTGCGTGGAAGTGATCACGGTGATCGGCGCCGGACCCTCGACCTGCGCACGCGGGATGCGTGATCCGGTGACGATGATGGTCTCGAGCGACTGACTGCCTTCGGTCGTGGAATCATCTGCCGACTGGGCGAATACGGGGGATACGGCAACCGCCAGCACACCCGACAATGCGCGTCGGATCGACAGTGACATCAGGTTCCTGCACATGGCTACTCTCTGGATGGGGTTCGGTTCGAAGGGTTCTTGCAGCTGGAGCGGTATGAGCGCGCCGTTGCCAGCATATCCTGATCCGACACCCGATGCGCTTCACGCTGCAAGGCGGGATCGGTGGCGTTTGAGCGCAGGGCGGTGACCTGCCAAACTCACCCCCCTCCCGCGCATCGATCCCGTTCCAGAGAATGGTCTTCGCCACTCCGCTCACCCGCGCCTGGCTGCGGATCGTCACCCTCGTCGTCGCCTTTGTACTGGCCGGCCCCGCGGCCGCCCGGGATGCCGCACCGACCGGCAGCCATCTCCATTTCGCAATCGGCGACACCCGCACGGAACGCCCTGCGCGCACTTCGCCAGGACTCATGCTCATGGGTGGCAGCGACTGGGTGAAGCCGGCATTCCAGTGGTTCTCGCGCCAGGCAGGAAACGGCAATATCGTGATACTGCGCGCGTCCGGAAAAGACGATCTGCAGAAGCGCTGGTACGAGGATATCGGTGGCGTCGCCTCGGTGCAGACCATCGTCTTCAACGACCGCACAGCGGCAGCCGACCCGCGGGTGCTCGACGTGGTCGCGAAGGCCGACGGAATCTTTATCGCCGGCGGAGACCAGTCGCGCTACATCCGCTACTGGAAAGGCACGCCACTGAACCGTCTGCTCGACGAGCACGTCAGGAACGGCAAACCGCTCGGCGGCACCAGCGCCGGTCTCGCCATCCTCGGCCATGCCAGCTATGGCGCGCTCGATGGCCGCAGCCTGATATCGCCACACGCACTAGCCGATCCGCTCGGTGCCAGCGTGACCCTCGACAGCGGCTTCCTCGACCTGCCCTTCCTCGACGACGTCGTCACCGACACGCATTTTTTCGAACGAAACCGCTTCGGCCGGCTGATCACCTTTCTCGTCCGTGCCCGCCACGAAGGCCGTATCGCCGATCCGCTCGGCATCGGCGTCGACGAGAACACGATGCTGTGCATCGAAGCCGACGGTCGCGCCCGCGTGTTCAGCGCCGACAACGGCCACGCCTGGTTCATCCGCCTGCCCCGCACGATGCCGCCGCTGCGCACCGGCGTCGCACTCGACCTCGATGGCATACGCATCATCGCTGCCGGCAGCGCAAGCCATATCCACATGCGACCGTTGTCGATCTCCCCGCCCGCACTGGAAACCACCGCCTCGGTCCACGACGGCGTGCTCGAGTTCGATCCAGCCCTGCCGTTTCCCCTGCCAACCCCCACATCGGATCCGCCATGAAGACCCTGCGCCGCCTCGTCCTTCCCGTCACCCTGCTCGCCTGCGCAGGTACCCTTGCTGCCGAAGTGAAACCCGTGCTCGTCATCCACGGAGGCGCCGGCGTGGTGCGCGCGGAAATGACCTCGGAAGTCGAACGCGACGTGAAAGCGGCGCTCACGCGCGCCATCGAAGCTGGTCGCAGTGAACTCGAAGCCGGCAAGCCCGCGCTCGATGCGGTGACGAAAGCAATCGTCGTGCTGGAGGACGACCCAAACTTCAACGCCGCGCGCGGCGCGGTGTTCACCCATGACGGCCGCAACGAACTCGATGCCTCGATCATGGACGGCGCTGCACAACGTGCCGGCGCTGTCGCCGGCGTGACCACGGTACGCAATCCGATCACGCTGGCGCGCGCGATCATGGAACGATCGAAGCACGTGATGATGGTCGGCAGCGGCGCCGAGGCGTTCGCCAAGACCGTTGGCATCACCCTGGTTGATCCCGCGTATTTCCACACCGAGCGCCGCTGGCAGCAGCTGCAGAAGACGCTGGCCGAAGAAAAGGCCGGCGCCGCACTGAGCGACTACGAAACCTCGCGACATTTCGGCACGGTCGGTGCAGTCGCCCTCGACCGCACCGGCAAGCTTGCGGCCGGCACCTCGACCGGCGGCATGAACAACAAGCGCCACGGCCGCGTCGGCGACTCGCCAATCATCGGCGCCGGCACCTGGGCCGACGAGCGCTGCGCGGTGTCGGCGACAGGCTGGGGCGAGTTCTACATCCGTACCGCCGCCGCACATTCGATCTGCACGCGCCATGCGCTGCTGAAGGAACCGATCGCCAAGGCGGCCGTGGAAGTCATCAACAACCAGATCCCGAGGCTCGGCGGCGACGGCGGAGCGATCGCACTGGACCGTGACGGCAACATCGCCATGCCGTTCAACACCGATGGCATGTTCCGCGCATGGCTCGATCGCAATGGCGCAGTCCACGTGGCGATCTACGCCGACGAGAGCGCAGGCACTCCGTAGGAAGCGGCTTCAGCCATGGTGCCTGTCTGTACGAGGCTAACAGGTGTGAAGGTT
>Ga0116142_10005995_pt1 | contig 10633 bp, 9 predicted proteins | sample AD_UKC033_MetaG_FD_89785 | JGI IMG/M metagenome (GOLD analysis project Ga0116142, IMG submission 89785) | Active sludge microbial communities of municipal wastewater-treating anaerobic digesters from USA - AD_UKC033_MetaG | ecosystem: Engineered > Bioreactor > Anaerobic > Digestate | place: USA... | reverse complement strand
CTCCGCTTTCTTCGGCAGCTATTCCGTCGGCATAATCGGTGGCCTGCAATGAAGCGAGGCCCCCTATAAGCTCCTCCACTACCTTCGGTTCTGCAAGGCTTGAAACCGGCTCCTGAATATGCCAATTACCTTTCGTGTCTTTACTCAGGAGGATTGTTTCGCCTTCTCTTGCTATCTGCAGTTCAATAACCCCCTTGGGGTCAAAGGAGAAGAGCGTGGTATCCCTCCATGTGCTCGCCGGCTGATCGTAGATTCCGCTGGTAAAGGCATCGGAACGATATACCGAGTCCGAACCTGCTTTCCGGATGTACGTACTGTAGAGATCCGGTCCCTGGCTTCCGATAAAGAGATGCGCGGCCTCCTTGCCGTCAGAATCAAGCACGATGACCTCGATGCCCTTTTCCCGGGTAACCTGAAAGAGATCGTGCTTTTCTTTTTTCTCTGATGCTACGTTTTCTGGTCTGAGCTGAAACAGAATCTCAAGTGCCTGGTTTACCATGTGTGAATTTGCAGGATACCCCTTCTCGTCGTGGAGGACAACCCACCTGTTTTCCTGCTTTCTGATTTCGACCGTTTCTGTGGTGCTCTGCTTGATGTGCAGTTCCTCGACTGCACCAGGTCGGAGTTCAGGAAAAAGACGATCGGAAGAGACAGTATCCCGTGAAGCTTTCCGTTCGAAAGGTTGCTCGACTATGAGGATCATACCGGCAGATATGAGAAGGACAATAAGAAGAATGAGGTTTTGTCTGGCTTTCATACTACTCCCGCTGCCATGGCTTGGCATGCATAGGTGACAGGAATTGATTACGTACTGTTTCCCTCTACAACAGTATTCGAATTCTCTCAGGTTTGCAAAGTTTTTTAGCGACTCGAACGATTGTTGCCCAGCCGAAATGTTACTTGACTTTCAGGAGAACAATTGTTTAAATATGGAGTCCTCCTTGAGGACTTTGTTTTATGTATCACCACCCAGCGGCACAAGGGAACGACTATGATTGAAGTGGAAAACCTCACGAAGTTTTACGGGCCCATCAGGGGCATCGAAGATGTATCCTTTACCGTAAAAAAAGGTGAAGTGGTTGGACTCCTGGGCCCGAATGGTTCAGGCAAGACCACTGCCATGAGGATGCTTACCTGCTTTTTTCCTCCTACCCGTGGCAAGGCGACTATTCATGGATTCGATGTAACGAAGCATCCTTTGGAGGTGCAGCGCCTCATCGGCTATTTTCCGGAGCGAGCACCTCTGTATCCGGAAATGGATGTCGTCGAATATCTGAGCTTTGCTGCGAAGATAAAACGCGTCCCCCGATCAGGAAGAAAAAGCGAAATCGAACGCGTGATCGAAGCGTGCGCTCTCGGCGAGGTTGCCGATCGCTTAGTCGGAAAGCTTTCCAAAGGGTACCGACAGCGGGTTTGTCTGGCGCAGGCTCTGCTCAACGATCCCGCCATTCTCATATTAGATGAGCCGACTATTGGACTTGATCCCCGGCAGGTGGTTGAAGTGCGGAAGCTGGTTCAAAGCCTTTCACGGGAGAAGACTGTCATTCTGTGCACTCATATTCTGCCTGAAGTAAGCGAGACCTGCCATCGGGTGATTATCATCCATAAGGGAAGGCTGGTGGCGATGGACACGCCGGCTAATCTGCAGGAGAAGATTCAAAAGCATGCGCAGATTCAGGTCCAGTATTACAGCAGCAATGGTGGTGTTGCCGGGACAATACAGGCAATACCCGGAGTGATCGGCGTCGAGACTACACCAGCCACCTTTAGCGGAGCGCAAGCGCTCAGGATTCAGTTCAGCGGCGGCGAAGCCATGCTACGGGAGCTTTCCCAGTTCATCAGTCAGCATGGAGGGCCGATCCTGGAGATGAAGAAGATCAGTCTTTCTCTGGAACAGGTATTTCTCGAACTGGTAACCGAAGAGGAGTTGCACTAGTGGGGGTACTGTATATCTTTCAGCGTGAGGTCAGGTCGTATTTCCAATCGTTTATCGCGTACATGGTTATTGCGATTTTTCTTGTCCTGGCCGGATACTTTTTTTATACCGATTTGATCATGCACGTCATGTGGAGTTTCCACAAAGCGGATTTCGATCGGATCTGGGAATACTACTTCAACAGCGATTTGCGCTACGTAATCATGATCGTTATTCCTCTGCTTACGATGCGGCTTTTTGCAGAAGAAAAGAAGCTCGGCACTATCGAACTGCTCTGGACCTATCCGATCCGGGACTGGGAGCTGCTTGCCGGCAAATATGCTGCGTCGCTGCTGCTGCTGCTCGTTATGCTCGGCCTTTCGCTCACCTATCCGCTTATTGCCTATCTGCTCTATGACATTGATATGACAGCGGTGATAGCAGGGTACCTTGGGCTTCTGCTGCTCGGCTCATCATGCATTGCGTGCGGTATTCTGATTTCATCCCTCACCGAAAATCAGATTCTTGCCGCGCTCGGGAGTTATGGATTGCTGCTGATGTTTTGGTTTCTCACCTGGAATGAAGCGGCGGCAAGCGAATCAGTCATTAAGGTGCTGCTCAATCTCTCCTTGTTTGACCGCCTGGTTACGTTTACCCGCGGTGCAATCGATGTCAAGGACCTCATCTTTTTTGTCAATTTTCATGGGTTTTTTCTTCTTCTCACCATGATTTCTCTATCCGCCCGCATGTGGAAGGGGGTGCGATGAAAAAAGAAGTGCTTTCTATACAGCTGCTCTGGATAGGAATAGTTGTCCTCGCCGGGGGGATTACGCTGAGATTTCTCGGCGCTACGTATGTTGTCTGGTCGCTCCTTGGAATTCTGCTGGGGACAGTGTTGATTCTTATCTATGTGTTCTTTAATTTCTCCGCGGTGCAGGAATTCCTTGTTTCCTACTCGACCAGACAATGGGCGATCATGTCCGTTTTTATCCTGCTGCTGATAGCAGTAATGATCGTCGTGCAGATGATTGCCAACAACCACAACTATCGTTTCGATCTGACCTCGGATAAGAAGATGACCCTGGCGCCGATGACTGAGAAGCTTCTCCGGGAAAGCGCGGCGCCGGTCAAGGTGATCGGCTTCTACCAGGAAAACGAACGCGATGACATGCAGACCATGATGGATATGTATAGTCTGGCATCGAAACGTTTTTCCTACGAGCTGTATAATCTGGACCGGAACCCGGGGCTGGCGCAGCGGTATGGCATCACGTCTTACGGAAATGCGGTGGTGGAGACTGCAGATAGATGGTTAAAGGTGAACTATCCTACGGAAGATGCTCTCATTAATGCCATCCTCAGATTGACCAGCACCGAGCGGAAGGTAATTTACTTTCTCAGCGGACACGGAGAGCGCTCCCTCGAAGGGCTTGAGGAAGATACCATCAGCTATGGGCTGGCGAAGCAGGCGCTGGTAAATGAGAATTTCGACGTGCGGGTGCTTGTTTTCGCCGGCGGCAAGGCGATTCCCTCAGACGCCGATGTGGTGGTGTGCGGAGGACCGGCCAAAGATTTCACCGAGAGTGACATTGCCATGCTTGATCAGTATGTGGCTGGCGGCGGCTGTCTGATCGTGCTGCAGGATCCGGGAAATCTGGAGCGCATGCAAGCGTTTTTGAATACGTATGGAATCGCGCCGGGGAATGACATTGTCGTGGACCCGGAGGATTATCTCATTGAGAAAAATCCGCTTGTTCCCTTGGCTCCGTTCTATTTCTCTCACTCGATCACCGAGGATTTTACCGTCCCTACAGTATTTCCCCTTGTCCGTTCGGTTGACCGGTCTCACTCGGCGCCTTCCGACCTGGTGGTAAGAACACTGGTTCGAAGCGGAGAACGGAGCTGGGGAGAGACCGATGTGGATCAGGCGGAAAAGGGAACATACGAGTATGATCCTCGATCTGATCGCAAGGGTCCGGTATCTCTGGCTGCCGTGAGTGAACCCGCTCCGGAAAAAACCCGGAATCAAGCCGGCATGAGAAAAACCCCGAAGACCGGGTCTGCTGCGGAATCTGGTACGGCTAGTAGCCGAAAAGGGAAACTCGTCGTGTTCGGAGATTCGGATTTTCTTTTGAACGAGTATTTTTCGCTTCTGGGGAACAGAGATCTATTCCTTAATACCGTTCACTGGATGACAGAAGAAGACTTACCAATAGCCGTGCGAAGCAAAACATCCTCGCCTGAGGATAATCTTCCCGTCTATCTATCGCCCGTACAGGCCCGTTTAATCTTCATCGGAATCGTTATCCTGCAGCCGGTAGCGGTGCTCGCGATTGGAGGCGTTGTTGCCTGGCGGAGGAGGTTCAAGGGGTGAGAGGGAGATACGTACTGGCACTGGCTGCGGTTTTCCTGGCTCTCGTGAGCTACTATCTAATCTTTGAGTCAGCAGAAGATCCTGGCCTGAAGCAGACTCAGAAGAGAATCCTGCTCTTTTCGCTTGCTCCCTGGGATGTAAAGGCCCTGCGCGTGGTTACGTTCGACGGGAGAGAGCTCTTCTGCGAGCGGAAGGGTGAATCGTGGCGGCTCTGGAAAGGAACGCAGACGGAGAATGTTCAGAGCACGGTGGAAGATTTTCTGACAGCACTATTCACCACGCAACAAATTGACCGATTTGCCGCCCAGGGGCAAAGCATGGGTGACTTTGGGCTGGACACTCCTTCGCATATTATTACGGTTACCGACAGAACGGACAAAGACTACCAGCTCAGGTTGGGGGAAACCTCACCGACGGGAGCATGCACCTATGCTCAATTTGCGGAAAGCCCAGATATTCTGGTGGTGGGTGCACTGCTGGAGTGGGAAGTTCAGAAGGTGGAGCCGCTTTTGGCAGCATCACCGATGCCGTAAGGAGTGAGGAGTAAAGAGTAAGCGAAAGTCTCTGGGCGCCTTCGGGCCCAGGTTGATCGAAGCGGAAACTCTTTACTGTCATTCCCGCGCAGGCGGGAATCCAGTATTGTGGACAGTAAGCACTAGTACTGGAGCCTCGCTTGCTGCCAAAGAGCTCCTTTTCGATTCTCTTGATAATGGAAGCGCTTCACTTCCTGGATTCCCGCCTGCGCGGGTTGCGCATCGGCTCTTTATCCACCGAACGAAGTGAGGAATGACGAACTATCGTGAAGTTTCATACGAGGAGTTGAAGAAAAGATTGGACGTTTGTGATCCTTGCTGTGAGATTACTGCCGTCCAAACCAAAGCAATACTGCAGAGGTACTGAGTCTAGGGTTTGAGAGGGTTGAGCCTTCACTTCAGGTTACCAGCCCGGAGGTATCATCATACATCAATAATCAGAAATCTTCCCCCCGTCCTTATTCCTCCATCAGGCAGATGTTTCGCTTCCGGACAAAGAGGGCAGCTTCCTTTCCCAGAGCAACATTGAGCTTACGGTAAACGTAGTTGGGCACTTCCGCAGTGATGGGCATTCTGCTGGATTTTTCCTCGAACACCATAGTATGACTGGACCCTTTTTCCACAACGCTACGAAGAACCGCTGACAGCAGATTTTCTTCCCGGATTGCTTCAGGCAGCGGCCGGTTTTCCTTAATAAGCATTACCTCCTCAGCTCGAAAGCCGAAAAAAACAGGAGAGCGGGGAACTGGCCGGTCATAGTAAGCCTTGAAAAGTATTCCCTGATGCATGAGCTGGACCTCTTTCGCTTGCTCGTCCACATGAACTACTTCTCCTGAGAAAACATTTTCCATTCCGGTAAACAGGGCGATTCGTCTGTTCTCGGGAAAAAAATAGACGCGGTTTCTTTTTCCGGTCTGGAGAATTTTTCCATCCATCATCACGGAAATGATATCGCTCAGAATGAATGCCTCTTCCTGGTTGTGCGTCACATGAAGAATGGTGATTCCGAAGAGAGTGTGAATGTCACTCAGTACCTTATGCAGCTGCCGCCGGATCGGGGGATCGAGAGCGGACATGGGTTCATCGAGGAGCATAATCCGGGGTTGAGTGATCAAGGCCCGGGCCAGTGCAGCCCTCTGTTTTTCTCCTCCGCTCAAGGTTCGCGGAAAGGCAGTAAGGCGATGCTGCAGCTGAAGCGTTTCGATCAGCTCTTCCAGCAAGGGCTGGTAACGTGGTGTCGGCTGCTTGTGCATGCGCACCCCAAAGAGGATGTTGTCCAGCACGTTCAGATGCGGGAAGAGAGCAAGATCCTGGGGAACAAAAGCAATTCGCCGATACTCCGGAGGTGCGGAGGTGACATCGTTTCCGTCGATGAGAATTCGTCCGCGATGCGGCCGGTGTATCCCCGCAATGGTTTCCAGCACAATGGTCTTTCCCACTCCGCTCGGACCGAGAAGGATGTAGTACTCTCCATCCCGTATCTTCAGGTTCATGCCGGTGAGAGCGAATCCTTTCAATTTGATGTCTACGTCTTCCAGACTAATCACAGCCGCACCTCAGTACCGGAGATGAACCTGATAATGAGCAGACCGCTTAAAGCAGTAAGAATAAGAATGGCTACCATAGTGAGCGCGCGATCCACATCAGCAGCGGAGAAGCTCAACGCGATGGCAGTAGGGATCGTTTCGGTCTTCATCTCCGCCGCTCCAACCAGGGTGATGGTAGCTCCGAATTCACCGATTGCTCGTGCCCAGGTAATGATTGCGGCAGCAACAATGCCGTTTTTCGCCAGCGGCAAGGTTACCGTGCGAAAAGCCTGGAATGGTGAACAGCCGAGTGTGCGGGCAACCTCTTCGTACCGCCGGGGAATCTGATCGAACGCTGCTTTCAGCATTCGCGCGGTAAGACCGGTGACGACGGTAAACTGCGCAATGATAATACCAGGAACTGCAAAGACTACCGGGAACGTATGCTCCTGGAAAAATTTGCTCAGCGGGCTGGTGAAGAAGACCAGCAGCAGCGCACCAAGTGCCACCGGAGAAACAAAGACAGGAATGTCCAGGATTGCGTCCACGAATATTTTTCCGGCAAATTCTTTCCGGGAAAGCAGATAACTTGCCGGCAGGCTGCAGAGGAGAGCGAAAAAGGTTGCAATCGTCGCGCTCACCAGGCTTACTGCAATAGCATGGCGTACCGCCGCAGACTTCATGAGTTCAAAGAGCGCCTTGGGATGATAGTGAAGGTAGGTGTAACCGATAAGGATAAGGTAAAAACCTACCAGGAGTGCTAAGGCAACCACTGTTATCAGAGTGAAAGAAATACCTTTATTCCAGGAGATGCTCACCGCTACCATCCTTCGGGAAGGGTGTACTCACCGCCAATCCGGGCATGAGGAGCATAGGTCCGTGCCTCCTGCTCGTCAGTAAGATAGCCCCACTTCTTGAAGATTGCCTTGCCTTCTGCCGATACTACCAGATCAATGTACTCTTCAGCTCGCTTCCGGTTCTGCGTGAACGTTGAAACTGCCAGAGGGATATAGGCGATCCGGGGAATCTCATCCGGCTTCAGGAAAATGGTCTGGATCTTGTCGGGGTTCCAGTGCTCGAACACATCCCATCCCATCACGGCATCCGCAGCGCCAAGCGCAATAACATTGGCGGTCTGTTCGCAGCTTTCCACATAGCTCCTGATTCTCGGCTTAATCAGCGCTGAAAGCTTGCTTGCTTCGAACACTTCTACTGCGTACAGCCCCACGCAGACGCTTTGCGGATTGGCGATAACCAGAGAGATAGAATCATTGCTGAGGTCTTGAAGAGATTTAATATTTTTGGGATTTCCTGTTTGCACGGTAATGGCGGGAACGAGGTAGGCAATAATTTTTTCCGTGGAAGAGTCGACGAACCCTTCTCGCTTTGCTTTTTCCATAAAATCAGGAGATCCGGAAAGGTACACATCTCCGGTGTGGGAAAGCTGCATCTGCGCGAGGAGCTTGCCCGATCCGCCATACTGAGCGGTAACGTCAACTCCAGTCCGGCTGGTGAACAGTCTATTGATTTCATCCATGGCCGGTTTCGTTGCTGAGCCTAAGAAAGCGACAAGCGTTTCTGCATGGCTCGGCCCTGCCAAAACAGTGGCGACAAGCAGAAACGTTGTCAAAACGAGTGACATTCTACTGCGACCCATTGTTACACCTCCCGTTGAATATAGAAAAGCTCTTGGTCCTGTTTATTACCGCTGGGATACTCGTAAGAATTGTCCAATGGTGTTCAATGCACCTTGCCGTGTCGTTATGGCAGAACAAACATAGCGAAAAGCAATGTATGATACATCGATTTCTCTGTCAAGTGCTAATGCTTGAACGTTACTTTCGAGTGTGCGGGAATAAGGGGAAAACGGATGGCGACCGTACTGTAGGAGCGGCTTCCTTGCCATGAAAGTATCGTGATGTGGTATCTGGTGGCGAATACTGAGTCTCAGTGCCAGGAAAAGCATGCAGCAGGTTGTCACTGGTGAGAGGCATGGGCTCGATTACGCCAGCCTTCACGAGATCGCAGCAGCTTTACTGGTTGGCTGAAAACCTCCGGAGTTTGATATGGCCGGGTGGTGTGAATAGTTCTTGTATCAGGCTGCCCAGGGCTCTTAACGAGACGTTCCACCGCTGGGCAAATCGGAGCATTCAGAACGTCACCAGGGTTGCCCACTTGCAGAACCTTCCCTCCAGCGTAAATAATGAGCGTATCAGCTAGAGTCAAGGCTTCCGTACGATCATGGGTTACCAGGATGACCGGGATCTGGAAATCCTGCCGAATCTCTTGCAGAAGATTCCGCATTTCGTTGCGCAGCGGGTTGTCGAGAGCTGAAAACGGCTCATCGAGGAGGAGAGCAGCCGGCCGCCGAATGAGAGCGCGGGCAAAGGCGACCCGCTGTTTCTGGCCACCTGATATTTCATGAGGAAACTTTTTCTCCAATCCTGACAGCTTAAACTGTTCAATAATCTTCCCGGCGCGGTGCTTCCGGTCATTCTCATTCAGTCCATGCGCACCATACCGTATATTGTCTTGAACCGTCATGTGGGGGAAAAGTGCCAGGTCCTGGAACACGTAACCAAATGCCCGCTTCTGAGGAGCCAGATCAATTCCAGCCTTATCATCGAATAAGACACGGCCATTCAACTGAATGTGGCCTTCGTCCGGCACCAAGAGTCCGGCAATAACCTGCAGCGATAGGGATTTGCCTGCGCCCGAATACCCGAACATAACGGCAAGTTCATTGCCGATGGACCACTCCACATCTAGTGCGAAAGCGGGCAACACTTTTTTTGCTTTAAAGGACAAGCTCATGAGATAACTCTCTTATTCAGTTTATTCGCCGTGTAGAGGAACAATGCAGCTATCACGGTAAACAAGAGCACCATGGCGGCTGCTTGGCTGCGGTCGCCGCTGCCTGCCGCAGTATAGATGGCAAGCGGCATAGTGCTTGTCTTGCCGGGGATATTTCCAGCCACCATAAGCGTTGCACCGAATTCACCCATCGCCCGGGCAAAAGAAAGAATAGCTCCGGCGAGAATACCTTTCCTGGCCAGCGGCAAAATGACCTTAAGGGCTGTCCACCATTCCGAATGGCCGAGCGTATACGAAGCGCGGATGAAGTTCTCATCAACGGATTCAATGGCTGCACGAGAGGTCTTGATCATGAGGGGCAGAGCCACCACGAATGAAGCAAGCACTGCTGCATACCAGGTGAACATAATGCTCCATCCCATTTGTTCGTACAACCATCGCCCGACCAGACCGTTTCGCCCGAAGAGTACAATAAGATAATATCCCGTCACCGTTGGCGGGAGCACGAGCGGCAACGTCAGTATCGTGTCGAGGAATTCCTTTCCCCGAAAGCGCCTCCTTGCCAGGAAGAAGGCAATAGCCACACCGACAACAACAACGAATACCGTGGCAACTGATGCCACCTGAATAGACAGTCTCAGAGAGAAAAGCACGGGAAGTCACATCCTCGCTGCTGCCAAGCAGCAGAGCATACGTTTCAGCCTATTTCTGCACCGGTTTGAAGCCGTTCTTTTCGAGAATCTTTCCCCCGGCTTCAGACAGGACGAAAGAGACGAACATCCTGGCAGTCTGCTCGTTCTTGGAACATTTAACAACCGCGACAGGATATATGATCGGCTGGTGGCTTGTTTCCGGTGCGCTTGCGACAACTTTTACGTTTTTGCTCTGGGCCATCGCATCGGTCGAATAAACGACGCCGGCGTCGACCTCGTTTCGGACGACGTAGTCAAGCACCTGGCGGACATTTTCCGCAAAGATGAACTTATCCTTCAGCTTTTCGAAAACAGAATAGTGTTGAAGCACTTCCACAGCATATCGGCCGGCGGGTACGGTCTCCGGATTTCCGATCGATACCTTTTGTATCTCAGGTCGAGTAAGATCCTCGAACGAGGCAATTGAAAGCTTTGAGGAGGAAGGGACAATCAGCACCACTGAATTTCCTGCGAAATTTGCTCTGGTGTCTGGAAGGATAAATGCCCCCTTGCCAAGTTCGTCAATCTCCTTGACTCCCGCAGATGCGAAAACATCAACGGGTGCACCGCCTTTAATTTGAGTCATCAGATCGCCGGATGCTCCGAAATTGAACAGGACCTTAACACCCTGGTTGGATGCTTCAAAAAGCTTTCCGATTTCTTCAAACGTGTTCTTGAGGCTGATAGCCGCCGAAACCGTGATCTCGCTCGTCTCGGCAGCGCCTGCCCTGCCGAAGAAGATACCTGCCATCAGGAGCACAGATACTAGAGCAATGATT
>Ga0116142_10005992_pt1 | contig 10642 bp, 6 predicted proteins | sample AD_UKC033_MetaG_FD_89785 | JGI IMG/M metagenome (GOLD analysis project Ga0116142, IMG submission 89785) | Active sludge microbial communities of municipal wastewater-treating anaerobic digesters from USA - AD_UKC033_MetaG | ecosystem: Engineered > Bioreactor > Anaerobic > Digestate | place: USA... | reverse complement strand
TCCTTCGTATAGAGACCGATCGGCACGTCTTGGCCCCTCCCGAACTCGGCCACAAGCAATCGCTGCCTCATGAGCCACTTCGGTCTTTCGCTCGCTGGCTGCGCCTCTTCCGGGGTCTCCGCGATACCGATTCGCATAACCCGCGGGTCCGCGCCGGTTGTCGTTTCAGTCTCGAGGCGGCGCAGGGGACTCGCGGCGTATCGGGAAAAAAGGTCGGCGTAAGCGTGATGCTGGTAGGCGCGCGCGGCGACCAGCGGAACCGTGAGAGCGACGCCCAGCACAACGGCGGACAGTGCCATCCTGAGCGCCTCGGGCCTTCGGAGGGTTCCGAGGATGCGCATGCCGCGGCCCGCCGTGCTCGATGAGCGGCGAACGCCGGCAAGGGCCGGGGCGACTCGCACCATCGCGTGGCAAGTGAAGAGCAGCGGCAGCCACCACAGGAATTCGAGGTGAAAGTGATGTCGCAAATCGTACTGTAGCGAGGTGTAGCCACAGTAGTAGATCACAACCAGCGCGAACGCCAGGCCGTAACGGACCGCTATGCCGGAGAGCGTCAGAAAACAGAACAGCAGCAGGGGGACTTGCAGGCGGGACATTCCGTGGAGCCAGTCAAAACGAAGCGCGAACAGATGCTCGATCATGGGCACGCGCACGGGACCGTAACGGGACTCATGAGACGCCACAAATACTCCGTAACGCATCTTGCTCAGTACGGCGGCGTACCACCGCATGATGATATCCGCCGGGAATGTGGATACGTATTGACGGAGAAAGGCGTTGCAGGCTTCGTCGTATCGCGGGGTATAGATGCGGAGCGGGTCGTTGTCCAAGTCCGCGGCGTTGCGTTCGGCGTAGCCGCCCGCAATATCGGACGTGATCGCGTCATTGGACGCCGGAGCAAGTTCGTAATCGACACCGCCGACGCCCAGGAAGTCATCAAAGGGCGGAAGCAGGCCGTAGATTAGCACGTGTCCGGACGAACTGCCCTGCTCTTCCATGCCTGCCCACAGCGGCCATGAGGTTGCGAAAAAGGTCGCGAGAAGGAGCAATGCAGCCAGGGCCTTTTCCCAGAGCCGTCGCCGCAGCCCCCCAGGAAGAAACAGGAACAGGACGGCAATTGTCGGCCAGACACAGATTAAGACGTCCTTGCGAAACCCCATCATCAGACCGAGGAAGCTTCCCAGGGCGAGGCAGGTACCGATGGTCTTGGTGCGAGACGTGCCGTGTTTCACCAGATAGCCGGCGGCGCACACCGCGGCGATGATTGGCGGCGCCTTCGAGTAGTCTCGCAAGTGCGGCAGGAAATACAAATTGGTTGGCGAAAAGATGATCAGCAACGTTCCAACCAATGCCAAAGGCCAGCCAACCAACAATCGGAAGGCCAGATACGAGAACACGGCGACCAAGCCGTAAAGGGCCGCGTACAAAGGCGTGATCGCGTCCCAAGAGATGACGCCGGCGTACCGCCAAATCCAGCCCACGACGTGGAGACAGTAACGCCATCGCAAATGGGTTTGTTCGAGAGGCCGCGTCTGGAGAGTATCGGGCAAGTCGGCCGCGGTGATAGCCAACGTTCGTGTTTCCAGATTGAGGAATTCCGTCAGGCCCGGCACACTCCGCCATTCCGGGTTCACAAACCCGCGCCCCAACGCGATCATGACCGCCGGCGCATAGTTGCCCTGCTCGAAACGAGCATAACCGCCGAACAGGCTCGAATAGCGGCCGCCCACCATGATCGCGAGCACGAATAGCGCAGCAACGGCCAAGCCCTCCAGGAAGGTTCCTCTGGAGCGGGAAGCCGACGCACAGACTCGCTTGAGAGGAGTGAGACGTTTCCTTTGGCTTCGGAGTTCTATCGCTGACACGTATCAACACCCTTTGATCTGTGGCCCCTCTGTTCCACGCCTCTCGGGCAGTCTTGCACGTCCCTCACGGCCCCCTCCCGAAAGGCGCAGCGGAGTCTAGTCGAAGAATGCGGCAGCCTTCAACACGAATCTCGCTGTTTGTGGCAATACAGCGGTGATCCTATGAGTCGATATGCGCGTGACCTTTTTCGGTGTGACGAAACCGTATCCCGCCGGTACGATGCTATACTGAAGGTGGATCCCGACTTGCCGGAGCGTAAACCGTGGACCATGGAACTTCGGGAATGCGATGCTTAGCGAGACCCGCCGCGCTCGGTGTGCTGTTGCTGTCGCTGGGACTGGGCGCATGCCCGCCGCCCCCACCCGCGCCGCCCACGCGGGCCGCGTTGCCGCTCATCGTGGGCATGGAATACGCGCAGCCGGGACTGGGCAACGGATTGACCGGCACGCGCATGCAGGGGGTGAAGTTCTTCCCCTCCCTTTTCAACTGGGGCGAGATGCAGGCGGGTCCGGACAGCGCCATTGATTTTCAGGTGCTGGACCGGCTTGTGAAGGAGTACCAGGACGCGGGGTTCACGGAGTGCATGATCGCGCTGCACTCGAAATGCCCGTGGGGCTCGATCGACGCGGGACTGCTCGCGCAGAACCCGAACTATGCGCCCAAACCCGAGTACCTGGACGAGTACGCCGCCTGGGTTCGGGCCGTGGTGGAACGCTACGATTATGACGGGCAGGCGGACATGCCCGGTCTGCGCCGCGCCGTTCGTTACTATGAAATCGGCGTCGAGTTCTCCTCTTACGAGCCGGAACCCGTCGCCGACTATCTCGGCATGCTGGCCGTCGCGTATTCGGCGGCCCACGCGGCGTTCCCGGAAGCCATCGTGATGCACGCCGCCTTCCTGGCGACCACGGCGTTTGTGGACGATCCGGGTCCGGACGACTACGAGGCGGCGTTCGCAAGCGTCAGCCCGCGTATCATGCACCACGGCCTCGATGATATCCGGGCGGTGCTGGACCGGCCCGATCTGTTCGACGCGGTGAATTTCCACGCGCTGGCGTCGCCCCTCGAAATCGAGGCGACCGTGGAATGGCTTCGGTTCGAAATGGGCCGACGCGGTTACGACAAGCCCCTGGTCGTCTCCGACACGTCGCCGAACCCCTTCATCGGTTGGGGTCCGGCGACCATCTGCGACGCATTGCCGCAGTTCATGGGTCTGGTCTTGCCGCCCGCGACGGAAGCGGACCGCTGTCGTCTGGCGGACTTCTTCTCGCTGCTCGTCGAGAAAGACCAGGCGACGCTTGAATGGGCCTATGGGCAGGTCGCGCGGGATATGGCGAAAATGGTGGTCATCGCGGCCAATCAGGGGATTGCCTTCATCAATACGTCGTTCATGGAGGACCTGATCCAGTTGCAGGCGCCGGTCTTTCAGGCGGGGGCGGGTCTGAGCGCATGGGCCGGTATGGCGACCACGACCTACAATGTCGTCACCCGCGCGCACGAAATCCAGGAACTGCGCCCCCTCTATTTTGCGATCCGGCAGACGATCGGGAAACTGGACCACGCGGACCAGGTGGAACGAATCGCCACGGACGATCCCGCCGTGTACCTCTATCAAATACGGCTGGCTGACAGCATCGCCGGAACGACGTACTGGATTGCCTGGCATGAACCGGGCACGCTGCTGCTTCCCGGCGACCCCGAGCCGGGGGTCAACCTCCTCCTCGACACGACCGCCGCCTCCGTGACTATCGAGTACCTGATCACGGAGGCCAACCCCGCAGCGGAGCCCTATACGCTTCCGGTATCGGGCGGCGTGGCAAGTATCCCCGTCACCTCGACCCCTCTGTTCATTGTCGCGGGCGCCGGCTGAGGAACCCGGGCATCTTTGCAGGTAATTTGTAATCCCCTTGCCTTTTTGTGCGCTCTTGGTATTTGATCGCGGAGTGTGGTATAAGGTAGTCAGTGTTGCTCCTGGTGGGATGCCAGCGCAGTCGTTGTGGATATGCACCAAGAAAGCAACGGGCGATAGCGAAAATAGCCGGGGTATGCCAAATGAAGCACTCATGTATTATAAATCGCGCACAACGAGGTGACAACCCGCTCGCGACCACCTGTCTTGTGGCTACGATCCTGACGTGTTGCGCGCTCACCGCCAGCGCCGCGACGCCGCGCATATTGTATGTGGGCGACAGTTGGACCGCCTATCCGTGGCAGCAGAGCCCGCCCGCATTGCGCAAGGCGCTGGCGGACTTCGGGTTGGGCGACTACGAGGAGAACGGCGATCTCGCGATGTATCGCGGGACCGCCGCCGAGTGGAACGCGCCGGACCCGTTGGGGCAAATCACGGCCAAGCTGGCGGCGTATCCGACGATTGACACGATCCATATCAGCCTCGGCGGCAATGATTTGAACGTGGGCTGGCGGGAGGCGCCGGATCGGGAGGCGCTTTTCGACACGACGGTGCAGCACCTCCGAGAAATCGCGCTGCACTGCCTGAGCGTGCGTCCGAATGTGCGCGTGGTCATCTGCGGGTACGATTACATCAATATCTCGGAGGGCTTCACGTTCAACGAATTCGGCCTCGTAACCGGGGCCGACGAGGGCGTCACGCTGGCTTATCTGCTGTACGGCTTCAGCTGGCCGGCCACCGTCATTGACGTGCTTAACAACCAGAAGACCATAAACACCGCGTTTATCGGGCTCGAACAGCGCAAGCTCGATCTCGCGCGCGACCTGGACCGCGTCGCGTATGTTCACAGCTATGGCCTGATGCAGGCGGTCTACGGCATCCCGTCTCTGGGCATACCGCCGAATGTCCCCGACGGTCTGCCCGACGGTCCGGCAACGGACTACGCGGACTTCCCCGGCGGCAACCGGGACTTGTTCAGTCCGAAGCAGGCAATGAACGCCTCCGGCGATTCCATCGACCCCATCCATCTGAATCCCGGCGGTTACGTGGCGCTCATGCAAAACGCCGTGGTCCAAGTCTATTACGCCTGGCTCATGGACTCGACACCGCCCAGCGTCGCGAGTATCGCGCGGGCAGCCGGCGCGCCAAATCCCACCTACGCGGACTACGTGGATTTCACCGTGACGTTTACCGAAGCCGTCACCGGTGTGGACGACGGTGATTTCGCGCTCGATGTCACCGGCGACATCACCGGCGCGGCCATCACGGACGTGCAGGGGAGCGGCGCGGTATACGCCGTGACCGTCTTCACCGGCACAGGCGCCGGAACGATCAGCATCGACCTTATAGACAACTTCTCCATCTACGATGTGAACTGGTACCCCTTGGGCGGCTATCCCGCCGGCGGCCTTGGGCCCGCTAACGGATCGTTCACAGCGGGCGATGGCTATGACGTCCGGCCTGCGGGCGAGGGCGAGGGCGAGGGCGAGGGCGAAGGCGAAGGAGAAGGAGAAGGAGAAGGAGAAGGAGAAGGAGAAGGAGAAGGAGAAGGAGAAGGAGAAGGAGAAGGCGAAGGAGAAGGAGAAGGAGAAGGCGAAGGAGAAGGCGAAGGCGAAGGCGAAGGAGAAGGAGAAGGAGAAGGAGAAGGAGAAGGCGAAGGCGAAGGAGAAGGAGAAGGAGAGGGAGAGCCGATTCTTCCGGTGGATTGTACGGGTGCAACCTTCACGGACAACGTGGGCGGTGATGCCGGCGTGTCCATTGCGATGGCGTATCTGGACCCGGCGGTGGGCGGCGCCGGCGGTTCGCTGACATTCTCGTTCAGCGCGCCGGAGACGGTGGGGCGGATCGTCGTGCTCGGAAGCGACGGCTACTTTGGCGTGGTAATGGACCCCGGACCCACGGCGACGCTGGCTACTTCGACGTCCGCCGACGGTTCTCCGGCTGCCACCGTGGACAGCATCACGTACTCCGTAACTTATGAGGTCGAGATGCCGCCGGGGTCGGGGCAGTACGTGGCGGGCAACGAATGCGTGCTTGTCGCGACGTGGGCCCCGCCGTCGTGCCAGATTACCCTTGATTCCGCCACGCCGACGCCGGGCGAGGAGCTGGACTTGAATGTTGCGCTGACGAACGCGCGGTACGCCGTCGATAACAACCAGTTCGCGCTGCTGGCGTCCGATGCTGCGGGCTGGGGGGGCGACGTGCCCCTGCGCGCGGATTTGCCCGGTCTTTCCGTTGACGGCGCGACGGTCCGCTTTGCCCCCGCATATACCATCGCGACATGGAGCGCCGCCCAATTCAACGGGCTATATACGGTTTCCGTCGTGGGGCCGGGCGTGGACCGTTCGAGCGAGTGCGGCAAGCGCATCGGCGAGCCGATTAGCGGCGTGCATACGGCGGACCAGAACGAGAACGGACGCGTCGACCTGACGGAACTGCTGCGGGTGATCCAGTTCTACAATTCGGGCGGCTTCCAATGCGCGGACGCGCCCGGGAGCACGGAGGACGGCTACGAGCCGGGTCCGGGGCCGAATCATGCGTGCCCGCCCCACGATTGCGACTACCATCCCTCCGGGCCGGATTGGCAGATAAACCTAACCGAGTTGCTACGGCTGATCCAGTTCTACAACAGCAATGGCTATCATTATTGTCCCGACGCGGGCACGGAGGACGGGTACTGCCCGGGACCCGCGAAGTGACGCTGGAATAACGGAGAAGTCGCGCGGGGGGAGACAGGAGTGTGTCACCGGCATTGCCGTTACGGGAGGAAGGTGCGTGGAAGTTGTGCTACTACCGCACGAAAACTACGCGGACGTGGCGGCGTTGATTGCACGTGCGTTTCGCGATGACCCCCTGACGTGTTTCATGCTCCCGGACCCGGCGACGCGCAGGTGGTCCATGGAATGGATTCACACGCGCTGGTTCCGCGTCGTCGGCGCGCTGGGCGGCACGTTTACGACGCAAGGCGGTGGAGGCGTGGCAGTCTGGTGGCCGCCGGGCGGCCGCGACCGGATTACGCTGTGGCGCATCGCGCGTGCGGGGTTACTCTGGACCCCGTTGCGCGTCGGATGGGCCTATACCCAGCGGATGCGCGAGGCGTATGCCGACGTCGAACGTCACGCGGAGGCCTTCCGCGCGCCCCACTGGTATCTGGATATCCTCGCTGTGGACCCGGCATCCCAAGGCCGCGGCCTGGGCGGCGCGCTCATCCGCCACGTGACCGAACGCGCCGATCGCGACCGCCTGCCCTGCTACGTGGTCACGCACAACCTCCGCAACGTGCCGTATTACGAGCGTTTCGGGTTTCGCTTGCTTCGCCAGACGGACCTCGCGCCGGGGCTGCGCACGTCTTCCCTCGAACGCGAGCCGGCGCGCTGAGTCCCAAGGCGGACGGACGCCTCAGAACAGGTGCGACAGCAGCATGCCCAGCGTGTCCGCCGGAAATTCGCTCGGCCAGCGCAGATACCGGACGTGACCGTCGAGATACAAGCAGTTGCCGCCGCCCGGCACGTGGTTGAAGGTGCTGGCCTTGCCGTAGACGGCAATCTCGTCCCACATGACGGGGATTTCGCTGGCGGCCTGCGCGCTTGCGGCGGGATTGTTGATATCGGTTACGAAAAACCGTTCGATGCCCACGCGCAGCCGGGGTATCGGCCCGAGATCATTCATCTTGTCCTCGATCGTGTACGTGCCGTTGATGAGTTTGTCCGCCGCCGCCGCGACGAGTTCCGGGTTCAACCACGCCAGGATGGCGCCAATATTGCTTATATCGACCGACGCGGGGTCCGCCGGCACGACGGCGCCGGGCTTCACCACCGCGTGGCGGCAGAACGCCCAGCCCAAGTAGTAGTAGCTGCCCCGTGCGAGCCGGCAGGGCTCGACCGGCTTGCTCAGGTCGTTGTCCCGGTGGAAGGCCTTGCGCACCTCCGCGTTATCGCTGTCCGACGGGCAGACGCAGACGTTGACGTCCGTCAGGTATTCCGGATAGACCATCGGGCCGTCGAACGTGCAATCGCCCGCAAGATTCCCGCTGTAGTCGTAGAGCTTCATCGGCGGAAAACGCTCGCCGGGATCCTCGTTCGCGTACATGTGGAAGACGAGCCCCATTTCCTTGAGATTGTTCTGGCAACTGGCCCGCCGGGCCGATTCCCGCGCCCGCGACAGCGCCGGCAGCAGGATCGCCGCCAGGATGCCGATGATCGCGATTACCACAAGCAATTCGATGAGTGTGAATCCGGATGCCTTGCGCTTAATCATGACTGGTTCCTCCGTGCACGACTTACTAATGCGTGCCGCCGGTACTATACTACAGTTCCGGAAAATCACAATCATCGCAAAATCGGCGCGGTCGCGTCGGGGCAGGTACGCGGCGGCGTGCTTTCGGCCAATGTGCAGTCACGCTGCATCTTGGCCGAGTCCTTGTTCGGAGTCCGAAAGGAACAAAGGGCTGCTACTGTCTTATCCGCGCGCGAGCACCGCCACCGCGCGATCGAGTTCCTCTTCCTTGTTGTAGCAGTGGGGCGAGAAGCGCAGGTACGCCTCGCCGCGGCGGTTGCGGCGCAGGGACACGACGATCCGCTCCGCCAGTAGCCGCTCGTAGACGGCGTCCATGTCGTGCTTCGGATGCCGCAGCGAGATGATGGCCGTGCGGTGCGCATCCGACGCGGCGGGGGACAGGTCCCATTCTTCGAGGTAAAGCCGGAACCCAAGGGGCCGGACCCGTTCGAGCAGATAGCGGCGCAAATCGAGCAGCCGTGCGGCGATGGCGTCGATGCCGAAACCTTTGAGTAGTTCGAGCGACGCGGCCATGCCGAAGATGCCCGGCAGGTTGAGCGCGCCCGTCTCATAGCGGCGACCGCCGGTGTGGTAGCGCAGTACGTCCTGCGCGACGTAATCCGGCGACTGCACGTTCCACGAACCGAGCAGCGGCGGCGGCAGCGCATCTTGCCGTTCCCGCTTCACGAAGAAGACGCCCGCGCCGATGGGGCCGAGCATCCACTTGTGCGAATCCGCGCTCATGAAATCCACGTGCTTCACCGACAGCGGAAACGCGCCCAGCGTCTGGATGCCGTCCAGGCAGAACAACACGCCCCGCTCGCCCAGCCGCCGGCCGATATCGTCCACATCGATGCGGTAGCCGCTCATGAAATGACACGACGCGAGCGCCACCAGCCGCGTCCGCGCGGTCAGCGCCGCCTCGACCACATCCCACGTAATCACCCCCGGTTGATCCGGCGCGAGCGCCACGGGTCGCACGCCCCGCGGCGACAGCGCCGCCCATGGATACACGTTCGCCGGGTAATCCTCCCCGTAGTAGACCACCTCGTCCCCTGGCCGCCAATCGAGCCCCTGCGCCACGATGTTCAGCCCCAGTGAAGTCGGTCCGATGAGCGAAATTTCCTCCGGCGCCGCGCCGATCAACCGCGCCGTCAACTCCCGAGCCCGCCGGTCCACCGCCCAGGCCCGGTCATTCTCCTGGCAATCCCGCGAACCGAGCCGCCCGAACTCCGCCAGCGCATCCGCCGCCGCGCGCGGCAACGGCGACACCCCGGCGTTCGCGAAATACGCCCGTGTCTCCGCCACGGGGAACTCCCGCCGGCGCACCGCTTCATTTCGAACTATCTCATCCAGTGTCATGGCGCGGCAGTGTACCGAATCAACGCCGGGAAGTAAACCCGACGCCGGACTTACCCTGCCCCTTCGGGAGTGCGGATTCGGGTGCGAGACGCTGAGGAACCCGAAATCCGACGCCCGAGACCTGATTCTCGTTTGCGCGCTTTGACGCCACGGTGCTATCATACCGGCGGTTTAGCTCGCCCAGTTCCAGGTTGTCCGCCCCCCAATTCGAGTTCCGGAGGTCGCCGTGCCGCAAGAGCGAACGGAAGCGGTGGTGTTGCGTGGGGTTGACTTCAGCGAGTCGAGCCGGATCGTGACGTTCCTGACGCCGGACCGGGGGCGGGTGGCGTGTCTCGCGAAGGGCGCGCGCCGCAAGAACTGCCCGTATGCGGCGGCGCTGGACACGTTTAACCGCGTCGAACTGGTGTACTACTGGAAAGACGGGCGGAACGTGCAGACGTTGGGCGAGGCGGCGCTGCTGGATGCCTATCCCGGAATCAAGGGCGATCTCGAAAAGAGCGTGTACGCCGCGTTCGCGCTGGAGTTGGCCGGGAAGGTCGCCCACGAGAACGAGCCGTCGCAGGGGCTGTACGCGGCGCTGGTGAGCGGCCTCGAGAACATGGCGGCGTGGACGGGCGACGCGCGGACGCATGTGTGCTGGCAGGTGTTGCGGCTCTTGCGCGAAGCCGGGTTTGAACCGGTCCTGGACCGATGTGTGCGAACCGGCGCGGCGGTGTCCGAGACGCCGGGGTTCTCGTATGACGGCGGCGTCCTTGCGCCGGGCCAGCAGGCGGACCGTCGCCTCTCGGCGGGTGCCTATCTGGCGCTGCGCGGTCTGAATGGCGCGCGCGACGCGTGCCCGCGGGTCCCGACGCCGCCGGAAACGTTTGCATTACTCCGCCTTTACGCGGCGCGACAGTTGGATACGGAGTTCCGCAGCGCGCGGGTCATAGAGGAAATGTTCGGAAAACAGTAGCCCTGAACTTCGATGAATATGTCCACACCCCAGGAACGCATACGCAATTTCTGCATAATTGCGCACATCGACCACGGGAAGTCGACGCTGGCGGACCGCCTGCTCGAATTCACGGGAACGGTCGAGAGGCGCAATATGAAGGAGCAGACGCTCGATACGATGGATATCGAGCGGGAGCGCGGCATTACGATCAAGGCCGTGACGGTGCGCATGACCTATCGCGCGCGCGACGGCCAGGAGTATGAACTGCACCTCATCGACACGCCGGGGCACGT
>Ga0116142_10005989_pt1 | contig 10646 bp, 9 predicted proteins | sample AD_UKC033_MetaG_FD_89785 | JGI IMG/M metagenome (GOLD analysis project Ga0116142, IMG submission 89785) | Active sludge microbial communities of municipal wastewater-treating anaerobic digesters from USA - AD_UKC033_MetaG | ecosystem: Engineered > Bioreactor > Anaerobic > Digestate | place: USA... | reverse complement strand
TTTATCCAACGATGAAAAACTGGTGCTTGTTGGAAATCTTGGCACCATGCTGTCGTCTGGCATATCTATCATCGAGTCGGTTGAGTCTCTCGCCGAAGATGCGAAAGGAAACCTGCTTGCCATACTTCATGCGTTAAAAGCCGACTTAGAACAAGGGTTACAAGTGTATGAGAGCCTCGGACAGTTTCCTCGTGTGTTTGATCCAGTTACCATAAGCATAATTAAAGCCGCAGAAGAGTCGGGAACCCTTGATAAAGTGCTCAAAGACCTTCGCGATACCCTCATCAAAGACATGGAGTTTCGTGACAAAATCAAAGGGGCAATGATGTACCCAATGTTCATCCTGTTCATCTTCTTCTTTGTTCTTGTGGGTATGCTTTACGGAATTATTCCAAAGATAGGCGGGGTATTTAAGTCGTTGCGAATACCCCTTCCTTTTGTCACGAAAGTTTTAATCGCAATGTCAGATTTTTTGGTCAACAACACACTGATTACGATTCTAGGTGCTGTTTTGATAATTGGATCATTATTGCTTATCTACAAGATTAAAAAAAAGCTAATATTAAAAGTGCTATTTGGGTTTCCCATAATATCAACACTTGTCAGGGACATAGACCTCACTCGTTTTACTCGCAGTATGTCGCTACTTCTTTTGTCAGGCATACCAATAACAAGTGCAATTGAGCTTTCTAAAGACGTTGTGGTCAAACCACAAGTTAAGATGCCATTGAGGATGGTTATCAGGCGGTCTTACAGGGGGGCAAATTTTCATCAGGAATAGGAAGAAAGGGAAAGTTGTTTCCTGGCATCTTGCGAAAAATGATTGAAGTGGGCGAAAAGAGTGGCTCGCTTGACAAATCTCTTCAAGACGCATCTGATTTTTTAGATTATCAAACAAGTAAAAAAATCAAAGAAATGACCACACTGCTTGAGCCGCTCATGCTCGTTATGGTTGCGGTACTTGTGGGCGGAATGATGTTGGCAATTGTTGCTCCAATTTATGGTCTTATTAGCTCCATTGGAAGTAGATGAAAAAGCGACCGAGGGGTTTACCCTGATTGAGTTGTTGGTGGTGGTAGGCATTGTGAGCATGATGACAAGCCTGTTGTATTTTTCGACAAATACCGTCCAAACATCAACAGATGCACAAACTGCGGCAGACAGGCTCACGGCACACATCAAAACACAAAGAATATATGCGATGTTGGGGAGCGACCCAAATCAATCAAAAACCATACCCCATGGAGTTCATTTTGAAGAAGGATCTGGTGTGTACACATTATTTTCATGCCCCCATGTGCAAAACTGCTCTTACACCCCGGGAAGACCGGACAATGTCATAGAAAACCTTGGAAAAACACTGGTTTTTCGTGAAGTTTCACTTACTGGAAACCAATTAATATTTATCCCACAAAGCGGAGAGATACTCGATTATGACCCAGCGTCAAACAACGTTACCATTGAAAATTTAGTTGATAGAACTGAGCACACGGTTCGTTTGAATAGGATGGGCACTGTTTCTATAGAATAATATAAACTCAACAGCACAACATATATATGCTAATTCACAAAAAAGGAGAGTCTATTTTAGAAATACTGCTTGCTATTGCAATCTTTGCCATTGTGTTGCCTGGTGTTCTTTACACCATGGGGGCTATGGCAAGTAGTCAACCCGAAAGAAATATATTCTTTGACGCGATTGTGAAAACAGAAGAACTAAAAAATCGAATCCAACAAATTAAATCACGAGAGTGGAGCGCCATAGCAACAAACGGAGACTACGTGTTTGAATTGGACGCAGAAGAGAAAGATGTTCTGGTGCCCATAGACATCTCGCCCACACCCGACCCCCAAGGGCTCATGAGCTTTATACGCATACAAAATGTCTTGAGAGACGATGTTGGAAAAATATCCCCACAAGGAGAAAACATTGACCTTGCAACAAAAAAAGCATCAATATATATATGGTGGAACGAAAGTCAAACACCGCTTATCACTGACATATATCTGTCTCGAACCGACAGAATAGAGACAGACAGTTACTCGAATACACAAGAATTTGATGCTCCCGGATCTTCGTTTGCGGGGATTCGTGTCGATGAATCATCTCCCCAAACACACCTTACACTTGGGCCCGGTCAGATAGAAATACCCATAGGGCTTGCGGCGTGGTGGCAGATGTCTGGAGAGTTGGTGGGCTCGTTGTCAGAGTTAGACATATCTCCAAGCGGTACACACAATATGCAGCTACACGGCCCTCCCAATTTTGAGGTGGGAAGATTTGGGAACACGGCGCAACTTGCCACAATTTCTCAGTACATGACCGCATCATCTTCTGCGATGCTTACATCATCAGGTCAGATAAGCGTATTTACATGGCTAAAAACCAACTTAGTCAACCCAAACTCCGCGACGGTTGTGCACCAACAAACAGCGGAGGGAGAGGGTTATTCCCTAACCATAGACCCCGAAGGTTATCCTGTCGCAATGGTTCAAAACAGCTCCCAAACAATCACCACCGAACATCAGTCATATGTTGCAGATGGCCTTTGGCATCACGTGGGGTTTGTGTATGATGGCGAAAAACTCAATCTGTTTGTGGATGGTCAGTCCGGGCAAGATGTGGGGCAAGGCCTTGCGGTGCTCCCATCAATCACAGATCCGATATTTATCGGTCGCAACCCCAACTCACCAAACAAAAACTTTCAAGGATTTGTTGATGATGTTCAGCTGTATACCATTGCGCTTGATGAACAAGAGCGTCTTGGGCTTTTATACTCAACGTATACATCCTCCACAAAAGACATGGAAAGATCCGCCCTTTTTTACTCAATGCGTGCCGACATTCTTCAACCGGAAAATACGGAAATCAAAACACAAATAGCCCTTTTTGATGCCCTCAACAATAGTTGTGCCGGATCTCCTCATGAGTTTGTTGGGCCAGACGGCACCGCAAAAACATATTTCACAACCGCTTCTTTGGGAGGGCAGACAATTGCAGCGCTTGTTCCAAGCCAGTCGACGGAGAGCCTGTTTCAAAACCCTGCGCGATGTTTTCGTTGGAAAGCCTTTTTCTTCTCTCCCATGAGCCATGATGATCAGAACAACCCGAAACTATATAATATTAATTTTGTGTACTCGTTATGAAGTTGAGAAGTATACAAGGCACAACCCTGGTTGAGGTGGTGGTTGGCTCGTTACTGCTTGTTTCTATTATTGGGATAATCACACTTACCCTTGCCGCGGTTTTTGAGGGTTACGCTGCGACACAGGCGCGAAGTGCGGTCGATCAAGATGGTCAATACATTCTGGCACGATTTCGTTATGCAGCCACCCAGCAAAACCTACAAAGATTATATGGTCAATCTAAACCAAGAGAATTTGCCCACGAGGATGCCCTGCTGATCAATCTTCAAGAGGGGGAAACAGATGATGGTGGTATTTTTTTAGTGGAGGGTTCAACAAACGGAGAATACACATCGCCAATTATTTCGTTACCCCGCCCCACGAGCGTTGATTATTTTATTGCAACAACAAGAAAACCCACAGCCACCAGTATTACATACCAAATTGCAGTCGCTGAAGCAAGTGGCGGGTCGTGTGATCAGGTTGAATATGCATATGTGGGGCCAGGTGGTGATGACAGCACCTTCTTTTCGCAAGACTATTTTGAGGTCCCCAAACAGTCAGATGCTTCCACATACAGAAACCCTGGCTCATGTATTCGCTATAAATCATATTTCAATACGCAAACAACAGAAACTCCCACTCTGCAAGAAGTGGTGATTGGACGGTGGTGAAGTGTTGCAAATCAGAACAATCTATGTCAATATTGTAATCATCTTATATGACAGCGCCTTCTTATGCTAATCAAAATGGAAACAAAAGATTACTTATCCTGATTGTCTTTGTGGTAGGAGGGCTCATTACCCTATATGTGCTGCTAACTCAACCAACCAACAATCAAGACGTTTCGCTCGTAAACCAAGACACCAAACCATCAAGCAACACTATCGACCACCCTCAAACAAACAATAATCTTACTCAGCAAGAATCAGATGGGGTCACATCAAAAAGTGCTCAAATGACCGGCGTGATGCAAGATGATGAAACATCCCAAAATAATACCTCTTCGAGTGATACAAACAACAGCGGTTTGTCAGGTCGTAATGAGACCACTCAGATGTATCCGCTGGGGCTTGGATGTTTGTCGACTACAGAAATCACCTGTGTCATCACTACCGGCGATCCGCTCTATAAAGCGCTCGGTAAAGATCAAGCCGCCGGACTTTTGGTAAACGGGGTGAAAGTTAACCCAACAAAGATTATTCTTCAAACTGACTTAAACACACACACAGACGAGCCAACCCAAGATTATCAAGGCATTGTTTTGACATCGTCACGCAAAGAGTACGACTCTGAAACGGGCACGCTCACCCTAACTGTCGGAGCCAACGCACAATATCACAACGGATTAAAGGCGGAGGAACAAAGAGTCCTCTATATTGCACAGGTGGTTAGATCATTTATGGCGATGTTTGAAGAACCGACAGAAAACTATATTGAAGTAAACAGGGCTGTGTCTGAATTAGCTTCATGGCAACCAACGCTTACACAACAATTATGATGTTTCATCACACCGTTAATCGAATTCGCATTGCACGCCTAATAGGAACACTCCTTTTATTGATGAATGTTTATTTTGTAATAACGGGGCCTTCCATATTAGCTCAAACTATGTGCGCCCCCAACTCGCTGCCAAGAACCTGCTCAGGCTCTCAGGTGTGTACTATCGGAGGAAACTGCGGACTCCTGCAAACTATGTTTTGCTGTATTACCTCATCTGGGTTTCCCACCAACACACCGACACCACTGGTAACCCAGTTTCCAACCCCCACCAATCTTCCCACTTTTCCCCCCCCCACATCGACTCCAGTGCCCACCCCAACCATATATACAGGTTCGCTCACTCCATGGTACGTTCACAATCTCTCAGAATCGAAAGAAATAATTACTAAGGTCACATCAGACACAACAAACACCCATTTATATGTTGTGGGAAGATCTCATATTGGTGAAAATGGGGGCGGGTGGGAAGAGGGTAGTCTGGGTTATGTTAAGAAAATTCGAAAATCTGACAAATCCACCGTGTGGACAAAAACCATCGGACAATATCTGGGATATTATGTCGGAGCGATTCATGATGTGAAAGAAGATGGGAGCGGGTTGTATGTGAGTGGATATGTTGAATGGGGAAGCAAGCTATATGTTGCTAAACTAAATCCCTCAGACGGCACCCCAATTTGGGAGTCGACTGATGTAATCGGCCCAACCACAAGTTGGAACAAAAATAGGGGTTTGGGGTTGGAGATAGACTCAGACAGTGTATATGTGGTGGGAAGCGACACTCAAGTGAGCGGGCAAACAACACTTGAACGCTGGTATGTGGTAAAAAAAAGCAAAACGAATGGATCAACACAGGCTACGAGGGTTGCTGATTTGACCGGAGGCTTTGACATCGCGCGCGATCTGGTATTAAGTGGGGCGTACGCGGTGGTTGTGGGCGACAGAGACGGCACCTGGTATTATGAGAAATTAAACAAAAGCAATCTCACTGTAGCCTCATCCAGGACAAGTGTCTCCGGATTTGTTTCCACAGATTCTGTTGTTGCAGACAGCACATTTTTCTATGTTTCTGGACACCAATCAACACCTGCTGGCACCGGGAGAGTTCGTGTCGAAAAGCGAAGAATATCCAATCTTAACAGTGCGTGGTCATATACAGAGCCCGATCAGGGGACTTTTCAATCAAACGCGCACCCACTTATCAACGGATCAACCCTAGTGGTTGCTGCTAATAACGACTGGGAAAATACGGGGGGCACATGGCAAGATGCTAAAGTGTTGTTTTTAAATATTTCAAATGGAAACGTCACAAAAAACGTCACCTATACGGGTGTTGGAATGGTAGGTGGAGTTGGTGCAGACCCCAGTGCGCAGATGTTTTTGGCTGGCTCACTTATGGGCTACACAGATGGAGCATTGTTTTTGCTTAATGAAGTAAATTACACCCCGACCCCCACTCCCACCACCTTGCTTTTCCCAGGATGCACCGCCGTTTCTTGGTCGGCCCCTTACAATGTTTCTGTCTCTGCCAATTCATTTACTGGCACCACATACCCCGCCTGGAATTTTGAAAATGGAGCAAATGCGAATTTCTCTGCCGCGCAGGGTGCGACCATCGGTGGATATACAGAGATTCCCCAGCTAAACCCCAACTATGGAGCAATGTGGGGCATATCTGCCACCACAAGCTACGGTGGGTGGATCGACTACAGTTGGTATGCGCCATATTATTCGGGCAACGACATCTACATTATGCTCCCTGGGCGCTCTGCCATATCAATGGGGGTCGCAAACCCCGGGGACAGATTTGGCGTGCAATATAGCACAAACGGCGTTGCGTTCACCCGACTTCTTGCGGGTGAAACGATGTGGCAAACTATGTATACCACCGCTGATTTAACTCAAGAAATTCTGACGGGCTCTACACATTTTCGAGCTCGGGTTGCCGGCTTCTCCCAGATATATAGTGCATTTGCCGGAGGCAGTTGTCAGATGGTAACCATTCCCTCGCCCACCCCTATCCCAACCGGCCCTGTGGGCGGAACGTTGACACCATGGTATTCGGTTAACATTTCTTCATTTCCCGAATACGCAACTCAAGTTGTCTCTGATGAGTCTGATGAACATGTGTACCTCGTAGGCAAAAGCAACATTGGGGGCCCGTGGGGTTGGTTTCAGTCGGGAAATGGTGTTATTCAAAAAATAAGAAAATCAGACAAACAGTTGGTGTGGCAACAGAGCGTGGAGAGTAATTTCTGGATCTTTGGTAGCAGCGGCTTGTATGACATATTGGTCGATGGGCCCGATGTATATGTGAGTGGGTATACCTGGTGGGGAACACGATTGTATGTAGGTAAATATAACGCCTTGACCGGAAGTAAAGTGTGGTCCACCGAGGACAATCTGGGATGGACATGGTTTCCTTATGCAGGACAAAGCCTTGACGCTGATGCAGAGCACTTATATGTCGCCGAAAACCGAACATCAAGCGACTCAAAAACATATTTTAGTTTGGTAAAAAAATCTAAACAAAATGGCCAAGTTGTTGCTTCTCGGCTCATAGATCTTTCAGACGATTGGAATGCGGTCACTAATGTATTGGTTGAAGGAGATTATGTGTATGCATCGGGGTATCGCAACTATAACAATCCCCAGTGGTACATTGAGAAGCTCAATAAGAACAACCTTTCTTTAGTAACCTCCTATACAGGTATAAATGGAGTGGTCGATATGCATGGAATGGTAACCGATGGAACATATTTGTACCTGGGTGGATTTGAAAAAACCGCAGGAACAAGCATGTATTCAAGTAGTTTGCGCACCAGAATTCATGTTGAGAAAAGACGACTCACAGACTTAAGTCTTGTATGGACATATGATTTTCCACTAACCTATTATTGGCAGGGAAGCAGCGCCCTTTCATTGGTTAATAATGAAGTGATAGTAACTGCCAACGATCAAATGGATCGGGCAGGGTGGTTTGGAAGTGCATGGGTTGGTCAAAACTTGAGATTTATACGTCTCGGTCAGGTGACAGGCAACATGATAACGACCATGGCATATGGTGGCGTTGCCAATCTGGGTGGTGCCCACGTAAGTCAAGACGGTGATGTGTTTGTCGCTGGGTCAACCACCAACAGAGCGCAAACAGCAATTTTCAGACTGAATGATCTTCTCATTAGCCAAGGAGGCTTTGGTGTAAAAGTAACTCAAACAGTGCTCAACAACCCCATTGTACGAGGTGGTCCTATACAAATGCGCATTGATATTGAAAACGATCAAGATGCAACAGAGGCTGCCTGGGCGTTTGGATACGTCAATAATGTGCCCAATTCCATTATGGGTGTGGTGTGGGATTGTGTTGTGGCAAATACGGGCATCCCCACAGGAGACATGAGGGCTTTTCCGGCTCGTTGTGGGTTGGAAGATACGGGCACTGGCAACATCATTGCCTTTTCGCATTCTTCAAATGCAGACCCGCTTATTCATCCTGGTGGCCGCCTGAGTATTCTGGTAAGTGGTGTAATAGCCCCCAACGCACCCCCTCTTATTGAAAATACCGCATCGGTCGTGTCGTATCCTGGTTGGGAAGAGAATCATTTTTACACAGTTAATTTTATGAGCTCCCCCACCAATTACACCACACTTGTTGATGATGACATAACCAATAACACGTCAACGGCGACAATATATGTCGAAGATGAGGCGCCCGGTCCCGAGTTAAGCCCCACGAGTGCAAATACTCCAACACCCACGCTCACACCCACCCCACCTATTCCTTTTATCCCCTCATGTGTAGACCAATCACAGATTTTGCGTACCACCATACAAAACAAAGAACAGTACTACTGCGAAGACAATGATCCAACTGGCCACAATCTTATTATGATTATGGATGGTGTTATTGAAAAACTAAACTCACCCACCACAGTTGTTGAAGACGTTCGATTTGTCCACCAACCATCAGTCAATGGTCAGGAGCTCGTGACCATACAATTTGTGGTAAAAATGAGAAGCGCAGCGGGCATAGGTGTTCAGTCTCAACGAGCCAGAAACTATTCAATGACTGTGCGACTCCGTTAAGTTTGAAACTATAATCATGTATGAAAAAAACAAGTGGAAGCAGCCTCATGGCGGTCATAATCATTACGGTGGTATCGCTCACAATCATTGGCGCAACCACGATTTTGGTGAGTCTGATTTTATACTCCATGAGCGGATGGCAGCATAGTATATATGCGCAAATCGCAGCAGAATCCATCGCCGAAGACACCATGTTGCGGCTCATACGAAACCCCGAATTAACATTTTCATCAGATGACACATTGGAAATAAACGGAGCAACAGCGCGGGTGTTTTACACACCACCCACAGAATCAAACCAACCACACACCATCCATGCCCGGGGGACTTCGGGGGGATACGTAAGAAACATAAAAATTCAATATCTCATTCTTCATGGGGGTCCAAGCATTCTGAGTTGGCAAGCCATTGATTAATGCTTGGTACTTACGAGCTTATCTCGTATACTATTTACACTGAGCTTTTTCAGCAAGACTGTGTCACACGGAACCAATGCAAATACGAGATATGCCACCACCCTTTTTCAAGTCAAACAAAACACTTCCGGATCGCCCACATAGGCGATGTGTTGTTTTTATTGGTAAAACAAAAGTAACAGCAGTTACCATTCCTGATAAAGTAGTGAGGGACTATGTGTACCCACCCGACATGGTTATGGATGGAGACGTCTTAAAAAGAGAGGATTTTAGGGCTGCGGTGACCAAATGGATTATTGATTCTCAAATCCGATCGGCCGACACACTCTGTATTGTTCAAGAATCAGCAACATTTGAAAAAACCTTTCAACCATCATCAACGCACACACGCATCCTCGATCAATCAACCATTAACACATTTATTGAGGCGGTTCCGTTGCAGAGAGTTGTTGTTGTGCGACTGCCCCAAAAAGACTACTCCACCAAGGTTCTTGTCGCCAATAGAGATCTGCTCTCGACAATTTATCATGCATTTGAAAAATCCGCATTTTCTATGCTTGGTATTTTTCCCAATCTTAATCTTGTCTTAAACGAATCAGAAAATCCAAAAGGACAGTCTACAGATCTCATCGAAGAAACCAAAAAACACTTTGAATTCTATGCGTTAAAATCTATTCATCAACCCGCATTCGAACTCGATGGAAAACGCCCCACACATTCGCTTCCTCAGATTAATGTTGCAGAGGCTGCGCGACAGCCTGTGCAACCTTGGGTGGCGGTCGTCATCGTACTATTTCTTGTTTTAGGTGCGGCGGGCATATGGTATTTTCAATATCAAAGTGCACGACAGGATCAAATTGCGATTGCGCGCAAACGTGCCCAGCTTATTGCAGCCCATCAAGCAGCAGAACAAGCATCAGAGCAAGAGCAGCAAAATGTGGTGCCGGTTTCGGCCATAAATACACCATTAGTCGAACAAACTCCGCCGGTTGGTGAGTCGGCAACACCAGCACAATCCAAACTAATCCGCGTACAAATTATATATACGCAACAAACACAAAAACTGTTCGATGATGTGTACAACAAACTTCGTCAGGTTGGGGCCTATCAAATAAGCAATCAAATGAGCACGTTGCCCATTGCCGAAAACAAAATGCTCATCAGTCCAAACTTTGATGTTGAAACAACAACGCGCATTATTGATTTGGTGCAAAGCGTGGGTGTTTCTGCTGCGACACAAGAGGCGCAAGTTGATGAGTATGATGTGGTGTTACAGCTGGGTGCATATGCACCGTCGGCACCGTCCCAGACCATCAGCCCAACACGTACACCTTGACAGGAGAAATAATTTTCACTATCCTGTTAGTTGAAGTGTAAGTTTATCGATTTATTATTTTATTTTTATCTATGCAAAATCGTTCTCGAGGTTTCACACTCGTTGAGCTTTTGGTGGTTATTGGTATTGTGGGTATATTACTTGCCATTACGCTCGTAGCCATAAACCCAGCGCGTCAATTCAGA
>Ga0116142_10005986_pt1 | contig 10649 bp, 9 predicted proteins | sample AD_UKC033_MetaG_FD_89785 | JGI IMG/M metagenome (GOLD analysis project Ga0116142, IMG submission 89785) | Active sludge microbial communities of municipal wastewater-treating anaerobic digesters from USA - AD_UKC033_MetaG | ecosystem: Engineered > Bioreactor > Anaerobic > Digestate | place: USA... | reverse complement strand
AGATGACTTGATGGTTAGCTCAATGTCAGGATTTATCTTGTCCGGCAATGCAGGAATGTTCTTCTCTTTCCCATAACCAAAAAGCCCGAGCTGGCACTTAATAATCCGAACTTCAAGAAGATCGATTGCCGTTCCAACGTCTTCGGGCGGCACATTCAGCTCTGCTGCTATGCTGTGTGCTTCAGCACAGGATATCCTGCTTTCAGATATTTTTTCTTTTATTCGTGCTGCTATTGTTTCGTTCAATGCGGCACCCCGTCTCTTCGCTGCATAATTCCCTGTATCTTCGTGTGTCATCGATTGTTCTCCTCAATATTATTATAGGTTTGGTTATGTAATCCCTACCTTTTCACTTCTTTTTTTTTGACTCTTCACTGACCAGCCTGCCAATCAAACCAAGTATGGCTCCCACATCTTCGCAGTCTTCCTGATGTAATCAGAAGGGAGACTTTTAACGATCTGGTTGTGACCAGGCAATAGCATATCTATTTCAAGATCAGCCAGCTGGTAGAGTGACTTCTTCAGCGCATCTGCATTGGCTCCATAAAGATCAAATCGCCCTATTGCATAATCAGCATAAACAACATCCCCAGGAATGAGAATCTTTAGGGATGAATGGTACAGAGCAATGCCACCCATAGAGTGCCCTGGTATATGGATTACTTCCCATTTCATTCCTCCAATATGGAGGCTTTCTCCACCTTCCAGTTTTTTGTCAACCTTGAGCTTAAAGGCATCAGACTTCAGTCCATACTGCATCTGACACATGCTCTTAAACTCATTCATGCCGTATACACCCCGGTCGTCTCCCTTTTCAAGCAACTCTGCTTCCAGTTTGTGGACCCAGAGTTCAACCGATGGGATTGCTTTTCGTATTTCGGACAAGCACCCTATATGATCAAGGTGGGTATGGGTCATGATAACGCGCTTCACCGCTTCCAGTTCTATTCCCAACCCCTTTATGGACTGTACCTTATAATTGCCTTTTCCGGTAAGTCCCACGTCAATCAATGAGAGATCATTGGATGCCGGGTCGCCAATAACATATACGTGGGAATCCGGAATAAACTCATCTTGTCCTTGAATAAAATAGACTCCTTCATTCACTTTTGTCATGCGTTACCCCTTTCAATGTAAATCGTATATCATGTTTCGAATATTCTATCATCTTCTGTTTTCATTTTTGTTCCAGGTTGTATTGTACGTTGAGGCATTATGGCAGGTCAAGGCAATTATTATGCATACCGGGATAAAGCCCGACACTGCGGAACAGCTTGGAAAAAATCCTTAAGGAAATGATGTCGGGATTCGATAATGGACTAAAGGGCAATCTATTAGATGACAGTATCAACAAACCAGGTAAGTGCAGTTATAAGGACTTATCTGAAAAATACAAAAGATAAGATTGAGAAAGTCTCCAACCCCGCCTTAAACCCTGAAGGCGTTCATGACGAGGTAACTGTATCTGATGATGCCAAGAAGATTCTATTTGAACGAATTGGCAAACGTGTTCTTGAGAAGCTGAAAAACGAACTGGCTCGAAACTATTAGGCTTCTTCAGATACCTTTCTTAATCATCTTACACAAACCAATCATGTTCAACCAACAGCTCGTGGTCTGCCATATTGTGGCATTTCTTGCCAATATTTTGACTTTATCCTGTATTAAGATCCTTTTGTTCTTTCCATATCTCTTTTCTCAATTATGTGACGCGCACTGAATTTGGAAGGATAGAAATCTTTCACCAATGATTCCACGAGCAGTTTTCGCTGTTTCTTTACCAGCTCATCGTCATCATTATAAGTGCTCTCTCCACCTATTACCTTCTTAATCGGCTTCACCATAATTCCCCACCTCCTTTTTTGAGTATTATACATTAGTAAGCAAAAAGTATGCCTCAATATGGTGGATTGTGTATCATCGAAAGATTGTATAATGTATTCCTCATGCTGTATTTCATGGTAAAACCATTATTGTTAACAGAGAATTCGGATAAACATTACCTTTTATTGTGTCACCGCGCTCAGCCACCAGTCACTTCATCATCTTCATTATCTTCTTCCACTTGTGCAGCCCGAAGGCGTCTTCTCATCACTATCCGGAGAAACCCACAGACAGTTAGCAATGCCGCGGCAAAAAGAATAATGAGGTAAATGTTGGCTGCCAAATAGCCAGCCCACGTGACTCTTTCCCGGAGATATAGTATCCACTGCCTTTCAAGCTCACCGATGGAGACAAATAAAACCTTTTTGATTGCTTCATCAACAGTGTCGCCGTGTTTCATGTTATTCATGATGTTTACAACTCCACTCTGACCGTGTTCCGCAATCATATACTCCACCACGCTCCTGCTTTCTTCGTAGGCAAGGGCCATTTGGTCCCTTTGGGAGGGAAATCTTCCGCTCAGCAACCACAAAGGGATTAGTTGCCCGGATAGAGAAGCCTTTCTCAGGTTTGGTTGCCTGTCATCAACCATGAACTCCCCAATCCCCCCGGTAACCCACTGACAGAATCCTTCATTCAACCACCGGGGTAATCTGTCATCTGGTATATGTTTTCCAAGAAGAAGGTGGCACAACTCATGTTTTACTGTCACCTCGAGGGTAAAGGGGCTGACATTCATCCGAGAGTAGTCGATTGCAATAAGGTTCCTGTGGGGATCTGCAAAGGCAATTATATGGGGATTTTCCACCACCTCCTGAAACTTTGAATTCTCTTTTATCAAAAGAATGGATGGTTTAAAATCGATCTCCCATCCAAGTATGCCTTCTAGCTCTTTTTTAACACGGGGGTAAAGTTCGATAACCTCTCTTGCAGCATTTTTCAGTGGCCCATCAAATTGAATAATAACAGTATTGTCCGAGATAACAGCCCCTGTATCAGAATAAACATGCGTGAAGCTCAACAGAACAACCAGGGTTGCAATCAAAAACCTAAAGCATACTTTACGTATCATTCCTAGATTTATACCATATCTCTGGATGCCATGCCTCCCCATACCCTGCCCTGATACTGACCTCACCTTGCCGTTCCGGTCCCGCCAGGGCAGGAGATGGTAGTTCACTTTGAAGAAGGACCAAAAAACAGTTGAAGTGAACGAAAGTCACTGGTAGACTAATTGACTTTCAAAGAAGACATAATTTAATATTCCAGAGTAAAAGAGAAGCAAAAAAATGCTCCCTGTGTAAGAAAAAAATTTTTAGGAGGAAATTATGAAGATTGAGTTCACCCAAGAACAGTACGAAGCTTTACTCAAAATTGTGTATCTCGGGAACTGGATGGCAAGCTCAACAAAGGAAACTCCGGAAAAGGAATATGAAAACATTGAGCAGTACATACTCTCCTTTGCAAAAGATTTCAACTTGGAAAAATTTGTAGGCTTTGACCAGAAACAGAAGTCATATTACCCATCAGAAGAGTTCGAAAATTCAACGGATGTGGTTCAGCTTATAGATGCTTACGATGAGTATCAGGTGTGGGAGGCCCTTGTACTGTCACTCTCTCATCGTGACATTGTAAAGAAGTACGGGGAAAAGAAAGTGGAAGAAATGTCCGATGAAGAGCTCCTCGAAAAAGAGTATCCTTTGATCCAAAAATATGAAGATGAATTCCGGGAACATGGTTTTGATAACCTTTACGTGAGATCGAAAAAATCGTCAGGATAATGATTTTTGTTCTCACTAAAAAGAAGTTGATCATTTTATGAAACAAATCCGTAATTTCAGTATCATTGCTCATATTGACCACGGCAAATCGACCCTCGCGGACCGTCTGATTCAGTTTGCCCATCTTGTTGATGATCGTCAATTCAGGGATCAGATTCTTGACAACATGGATATTGAACGTGAACGGGGTATCACTATAAAAAGCCAATCGGTGAACCTTCCCTATACAAGCAGATCCGGCGAGGAGTTCGAGCTAAACCTCATCGACACACCAGGGCATGTTGATTTTTCCTACGAGGTCTCCCGCGCTCTTGCTTCCTGCGAAGGGGTGTTGCTTCTTGTTGATGCCACACAGGGTGTGGAAGCCCAAACCCTTGCCAATCTTTACGCAGCCATGGAGCATAATCTTGTTATAATCCCTGTAATCAACAAGATAGACCTGCCCTCAGCCAACATCGATGGGGTCAAAGAAGAAATAGAACATGAGCTCGGTCTTGATCCTGAGTCTACACTGTTATGCTCGGCAAAGGAAGGAAGGGGTATTCAAGAAATTCTGGAGGCCATTGTTGCCCGTGTGCCACCCCCGAAAGGTGATATTGATAAGCCTCTGGCTGCCCTCATATTTGACGCCCAGTATGATTCCTTCCGCGGAACCATAGTAAGCTGCAGGATCTTCGATGGCACTTTAAAACCAGGGAGTGTGATCCGCCCCATGTCAACAGGGGCAACCTACAAAGTCGAGGAGGTCGGGATTTTCAGGCTTAAACCCGAACCGGTCAAGGAGCTCTCTGCTGGCATGGTAGGGTACATCATTGCCGGGATTAAAACAGTAGGTGACACAAGAATCGGTGACACCATAACCCTTGATGCAAACCCTGTATCCGAGCCACTTCCCGGGTTCAGAGAGGTAAAACCCGTAGTTTTTTCCTCCATCTATCCTATCGCATCCGACGACTACCAATCCCTTGCTGAGTCACTGGAGAAATATAAGCTCAACGATGCTGCGCTCATTTACCAGAAAGACTCATCTGCCGCATTGGGTCAAGGTTTCCGTTGCGGCTTTCTGGGCCTTCTACACCTGGAAATAGTTCAGGAACGCCTGGAAAGGGAGTTTGATCAATCCATTATTCTCACGGTACCCAGCGTGCAATACCGGTTTGGGCTTGCTGACGGCACAACAGTCACTGTTGACAACCCTGCCCATTACCCGGATCCAACTTACATCAGAACAACCGAGGAGCCTTACATTCGGGCAAACATTCTGGTGCCTGAACGTTATGTAGGTGCGGTGATGAAGCTCTGCCTGGACCGGCGAGGGGTAAACCAGCGCATGAACTACCCAACCCCTGGGAGGGTAGAGATTACCTTTGACATGCCCCTTGCAGAGGTTGTGTTTGACTTCTACGACAAACTGAAAAGTATTACTCAAGGATATGGCTCCTTTGACTACGAGCTCATCGATTACCGGGAAAGTGACCTGGTAAAGCTCGATATACTCGTGAATGGAGAAAAAGTGGACGCTCTTTCCATCATTGTACACAAGGAGCGTGCCCGCGACAGGGCGGTGATAGTCTGCGACAGACTCAGAGAAGAAATACCTCGTCAACAGTTTAAAATAGCAATACAGGGAGCTATTGGCGGAAAGATAATAGCCAGGTCCACCATAACACCTTTCAGGAAAGACGTCACAGCAAAGTGCTATGGCGGTGACATTTCCAGAAAACGGAAACTCCTCGAAAAACAGAAAAAAGGAAAGAAGAGGATGAGTGTTGTCGGTAATGTCGAAATACCCCAGAGTGCCTTTCTTGCAGCACTGAAGACGGACAACGAATAAAACCCACGATGAGTAATCGGTAATGCGTAATGGGTTTTAAGCCGATTACTGTTTACGCGTCACACGTCATGAAAATATGAATATAAAAGATAGAGCTAAACGAGGCAACAGGATGAACCCGCAATCGGATAACATGCCCGGCCTTTACATCCACATTCCATTCTGTAAGACAAAATGCCCGTACTGTGACTTTTATTCAGTGACGAATGTCGACCTGGCAGAAGAATGGCTTACGGCAATCCTGAAGGAGATGAGCCATTATAGCAACATATTTGGTACCTTTGATACTTTATATTTAGGTGGCGGAACACCGACGGTGCTGAGTAACACTGTGTTGGTATCACTTTTCCGGGAACTCCGCAGGCATTTCAATTTCCATGATGATACTGAAATAACCGTAGAAGCTAATCCGAACGACATTACACTGGAAAAACTCGCATTGTTCAAACTGTTGGGCGTAAATCGTTTAAGTATTGGAGCCCAATCGTTCAATGATGAAGAATTACTATTATTAAAAAGGAGGCATTCGGTCAAGGGTATAGAAGAAGCCCTTTATTGCGTCAACCAGGCAGGGTTTTTAAACTTTGGCATTGATCTCATATATGGCATACCAGGTCAGCCAATGGCAAGTTGGATTACAAGTCTTCAGAAAGCACTTGGATTTAAGCCCACCCATCTGTCCTGTTATCAGCTGACTATTGAACAGACAACCCCGTTCGGCAAAATGTTACAGGAGGGAAATCTGCAAGGTATTGGTGAAAAACAGGGGAAGGATTTCTTTCTTACAACATCAAGATTTCTTGAAAACAATGGTTTTATGCACTACGAAATCTCAAATTTCTCCAGAAAGAAACGATTCCGGTCACGCCATAACCTCAAATACTGGAAGCATGTACCTTACCTCGGCCTTGGTCCGGGCGCTCACTCCTTCCTGAACGGAAAGCGGTGGTGGAACGTTAAATCGGTAAAAGACTACTGTTATCAACTCAGCCAGGGTTTGAAGCCCATTCAAGCTTCAGAGTCCCTTTCCCCTGAGCAGCTACGCGTTGAAAAACTCTTTCTTGGCTTGCGGACCAATGAGGGCATAAAAATAGATGTTGCATTTCCTGATTATCAAACCAGTGCCTCTTTGGAAAACATGGTGAAAAACCGCTTAATAACTGTCCGTGGTGACAGGCTCATACCCACAAAAAAAGGTTTCCTCATGGCCGACCGTCTTCCCCTTCTCTTCCCATAACTTTTCATTTTTTTGCCACCTCTGACTCCCTATTGCCATAGTCTGCCACCTGAATTTTCACTGCCTTTCTATCTTTCTGCCAAACCCTCGTTGAACTTGCATTTACCATGAAATTGTCGTACAATACCCGATCGTTTCAAATCCTCGTGATTACGGAGCAAAGATGTACATTTCAATAATCGGCAAGGCCGGTTCGGGTAAAACTACACTGTTTCAGGCATTAAGCGGTGTTACAAAATCGTTAAATGGCGGATCTCGCGATATAGTTGCAATTGACGTTCCTGATGAGAGACTCGAGTATTTGTCAAGCGTTTTCAGCCCAAGAAAAACTGTATATGCTCGCATCGATGTATCTGACACTATTGCCATTGATAAAGGTGATCTGAAAAACGAGACTCTCAATCAAAAATCCGTACAGCAGTTAAGATCAAGTGATGCTTTTTTGCTCATTCTTAAAAATTTTGATAATGGGGAAGAAATCAATCCGGTGGATGACTTTCTGGCTATTTATAATGAATTCATTCTTGCTGATATGGTACAGATTGAAAATCGTATAGAGCGGATAGAAAGGCAATACGGGAAAAAAGATGCTCCACCATACCAGCAAGAACGGGGATTGCTGGAAAAATGCCTTGATCATCTGAACAATGGAGCCCCTCTGTCTCTTCTGGCCCTCCCTGAAGAAGAGGAAAAAAGGATAAGGGGTTTTCAGCTTCTTTCCCGAAGACCAATGATGGTTGTTGTGAATTGCACTGAGCAAACATTATCGTCAGCGGAATTTGTTGCAGAAGAATTTCGAAATACATTGCCGCCCCATATTCCTGTCCTGGCCGTATGTGCTAAACTGGAGGCAGAATTGGCTCTTATGTCTCCTGAGGAACGCACTATCTTCATGAGTGAATACGGGATCAGGGAGGCCATTCGCAGCCGCATCATTCATATTGCCCTTGACACTCTGGGCCTAATATCGTTTCTCACCGTTGGAGATGACGAATGCCGTGCGTGGCCCATAAAAAAAGGCATGAACGCCCAGGATGCTGCAGGTACGATTCACACTGATCTCGCCAATAAATTCATTCGCGCTGAAGCAGTGTCGTATAAAGCCTTTGTAGAACATGGCGGGTTTGCCGGCTGCAAGAAATCAGGCCTCTGGCGACTCGAGGGAAAAACATATGTGGTTCAGGATGGGGACATCCTCTCCATAAGGGCTGGAAACTGATTCATTTCATCCTGTATTCAGGATAATTCCAATGTTGAACATGCAAAGGCAAGATGAAAAGTTAGGCCTTTTACAGTTCGACTCAACTGTTATGTAGCAACAACAGGTGTCCTCCCGCCTTTCCTCAGCCTCTGCATAACAATTACCAAGATAAGACAGGCAAAACCCAGAAGATCACCAACCCTCGAAGGATAAACAAAGGCAAGGGCCCCGATGATTATCACAATCCGTTCAAGGACACTTGATTTCTTCAACAACCAGCCTGAACACCCTGATGCAAGCATACCAATCCCGATGAAGGCTGCTGCAATCGTCCACAACCCAGAGGCAAGGCCAATTCCCTCCCAGTGCAGCAGAATAGCTCTTCCTGCAGGTAAGACGGTAAATATGAACGGCATGAGAAAGGCTGTGATTGCATACTTCCATGACATCATGGTCGTTTTGAAGGGATCGCCACCTGTTATTGCTGCAGCAGCAAAAGGAGAGAGGGCTGTGGGCGGAGAAACCTCCGACAGTAAAGCATAGTAGAAGATGAACATGTGAGCAGCATATTCGGGCACCCCGAGTTGAGTTAAAGCAGGTGCTGCTATGACAGCCGCAATGATATAGGTAGCTGTAATAGGCACAGCCAATCCGATAATCCATAATAGTATTCCAGTAAAAAGGGTGGTTATAATGAGGCTCCCCCCTGCATAGCCAATGATAATTGACGACAGTTTCAGCCCCAGACCTGTGAGACTAACAGTGCCGACAATTATACCTGCAGAGGCGCAGATGGCTGCCACGTTGAGCACCGTTAATGATCCTTGTTTCAGCGCCTCAATAAGCTTTGGTACAGTGAACCTAGATTCTTTCCGGATAAAGGATGATAAGAAGCAGGTCAGGATTGCTGCAAAAACTGAAACCTGGGGAGTAAATCCTTTCACCAGAAAGGCTACGATGGCGATAAGGGGTAGAAAATGATATCCATACAGTTTTGTCAATTGCCACAGGGTATATTTTTTCTCAATTTGAACAGCCTTCAGGCCAAACTTTTTCGCATCAAATTCCACCATGAGAAGCAGTCCCCAGTAATAAAGAGCTGCCGGTATAATAGCTAACAGTATGACATCGACGTAGCTGATTCGTAAAAATTCTGCTATGAGGAATGCTGCTGCACCCATGACCGGTGGCGTGGTAATAGCTCCCATTCCACCTGCAGCCAAAAAACCTCCTGCATTCTCTTTGTCATATCCTGATTTCTGGAGCATCGGGTATGCTACCGTTCCGATGGCAACAGTGTTTGCTACCCCAGACCCGGAAGCCATGGCCAGAAGATAGGAGGTAGCTATTACTGCACGACCCGAAGCTGTTGGTTTCTTCCCCATGGCAGTAAAAGCAAAATCTACATAAAACTTGCCAGCCCCGGACACAGTGAGGAAGGCTCCGAATATACAGAACATGATAATGATAGAGGATGATACATCTATAGGTACGCCAAAGATTCCTTCCAACGTCATATACATGTGACCCACTATACGCTCAAGGTCATAACCCCTGTGTGTCCAGGGTGCAGGGAGCCACGGACCAACATAGGCATATATAAGAAAGATGATACATGTTACGGGCATAATGAGGCCAGAGGTTCTGCGAGTAGTTTCAAGGACGAGAAGGATGAAGAGAACACCGAAAATCATGTCCCACAATTCAGGTGTAACTGCCCGATAGATAAAATCTTCGAAATCTACGAGCATATAAATAATACAGGCCATCCCAAGCAGGCAGAGAAAAATATCGAAAACGTTTATCTTTCCCTTGTATTTTTTAGCTATAGGGTAATAGAGAAAAGAGATTGCCAGCAGAAAAGCAACATGGACACCTCTCAAGATCTGAGTAGTCACGGGCTGTATTGCCGAATAAATTGCAAACAAGGACATTGCAACAGCAAGGATGCTGATAATGGCATTCCAAAAGCCACCGACCTTTCTGGTCACACCCTCTTCTTCTTCGATCAATTCTTGTAATTTCTTCTTCTGTTCTTCTGTCAAGCTTTCCTGGGACTGATTAAGGACGGATTTTTCTTGCTCTTCCATTGAATACCCCCAAGAGATAAGAAATATGCATTTGATAACCTGCTGGGCTGGCTTCTGTCGCGCTAGGGCCTAAATATCTAAGCAGCCAGCCTAACGAAGGCAGAGGGGGGAACCCCCACTGCCTTAGAATTTTCATTTACGTTAAAACTGTTATACCTTTTTCTTTGTAGTATTTTGCTGCACCTTTGTGATACGGCACAAACTTATTCAAGGCATTATCCTTGATGTTGATATTTTTCCCTTCAGCATGAATTGCAGCCAGATCGCTGATGTGCTCAAAAATAGTCTTTACAACATCATATGCGAGTTGTTCCTCCATATCCTGGTGGCACATAAGGAGGTTTGTGACACCGGATACTGGAACATCGTTTTCAAGACCTGTATATGATTTCTTTGGAATCACTGTCTTATAGTAAATGGGTCCGTATTTGGCATTCATTTTCTCTACCAGATCATCGTGGGCCAGAATAGAAATTTTAACTCCTGGAGAGGCTGCCAAATCTAGGACTGATGCTGTTGGAACACCCCCTGACCAGAAATAGGCATCTATTTTACCATCTTTTAGAGCCCCTGCTGATTCAGCAGCGCTAAGCCTGTCCTTCTTGATGTCCTTTTCATGGTT
>Ga0116142_10005985_pt1 | contig 10649 bp, 9 predicted proteins | sample AD_UKC033_MetaG_FD_89785 | JGI IMG/M metagenome (GOLD analysis project Ga0116142, IMG submission 89785) | Active sludge microbial communities of municipal wastewater-treating anaerobic digesters from USA - AD_UKC033_MetaG | ecosystem: Engineered > Bioreactor > Anaerobic > Digestate | place: USA... | reverse complement strand
GGGCGGTAATGGTTAATAGCAGTTTCCACTCGATTGTGTGCGTAAGTACATCGCCCAAAAAACCGAGCAAAGAATTGATGGCAATAATAAACAAAGACGTTCCAACGGCAGTTTTAAAATTTAGACCCGTTAAAAGCACTAGAGCCGGAATAATCAAAAACCCACCACCGGCACCAACCAACCCGGTTAAAAACCCAATTAGTAAGCCCTCCACAATCACCAAAAAAGTACGAAAGTGTTTATGATTTGCTTCAGGTTCTTTCCGGTTTCTAATCATTGAAAACGAGGCCAGCACCATAAGTATTCCAAACAAACCTAACAACAGCGCACGTTGTGTAAGAATAAAGGATTCTGTTTGAAAAATAATTTCGGGCAAGGCAGGCACAATCCATTTGCGGGTGCTGAAAATGGCTACAATGGAGGGTATTCCAAATAAGATACCGGTTCGCAGATTAACGAGGTGATCGCGGTATTTGGGAATGGCCCCTACTAAACTGGTAGTACCCACAATAAACAACGAATAGGCCGAGGCCAGCACAGGCTCAATGCCAAACAGGTAAACCAATATTGGAATGGAAAGAATAGAACCTCCTCCACCCAACGCTCCTAAAACAACACCCACCAGGATGGCGGCTACATAACCCAGTATTTCCATTTTAGGAGATTGCCATTTTATAAGCGGCTGTAGTCAACAATAAACGAATCGGGAAATTTCTTTTTTACTTCCGTAAGTAAGTCAGCCGCTTTTGGTCGGGAAGGTAATGGTCCCAGGATAAGGCTGTAATACTTTACACCATTAATAACCTTTACCTGTACCAATACATTTTTTTTATAAGAGTTTTTCAGGTTATCGGAAAGGCGCATCAGGTTTACCAGTTCCTGGTAGGTACCAACCTGTACACCAAAACCTTTGGGCAACGAACGCGTAATGTCAAATTCATAAAACTCTTTTTCTTCTACCGTTACGTGTTCAATGCTTGCCGGGCCTTCACCTTTGGTGGCGCGGTTCTTTCCATCACCGGCATCAATCACTTCAATCTTAACTTCTGCAAGGCCCTGATTAATAAAGCCAAGTTTTTCTGCTGCCGATTTCGACAAATCGATAATTCGTCCTTCAACGTAAGGCCCGCGGTCGTTTACCACTACTTCTACAGTTTCATTGTTTGCCAGGTTAGTCACCTTTACTTTGGTGCCAAACGGCAGGGTTTTATGCGCAGCCGTAAGTTTAGAGTGTTTATACTTTTCTCCACTTGCTGTGGGGCTGCCTTCAAATTTGTCGGCATAAAAGGATGCTTTTCCGGTTTGAGTCTGCGCCAGTGCGGCTCCGGCCATGCACCAGGCAAAAAATAGCAAGACAATTTTTTTCATATTCAAAGTTAATAAGGTTGATGAATATTGAGATTAAAAAAATGGAACGGAGGGGCCACAAAAGTCATTCTGACAGTACGCATTTATTCTACGGTCTCCATTCTGTGGTACTGAAAGAGATTCCGGCACAAAGCCTTACATACTCGCTTATTTTCGGCTTTTGAAAACCTCTTTTACAATGCATTTATGTGCCCGGAAAGCTTTCTTATAACTTTCAAAAACCGTGTTGTGAATCGGGGTTTTTAAGCTAACTTTGCCCGGCAAATAACGAATCCTAATCTTATTTGCCATGGCCCTCGATACTTCCAAATTCCTTTTTGAAGCCCTTACATACGATGATGTGCTGTTGGTTCCGGCCTATAGCGAAGTGCTTCCGCGCGAAACCTCAACCCTTGGCTCGCTTACCAAAAAAATAAAACTTAACATACCAATTGTATCGGCAGCCATGGATACGGTTACAGAAGCCGAACTGGCTATTGGCATTGCCCTGGAGGGGGGGCTGGGATTTATTCATAAAAACATGAGCATTGCACAACAGGCCGAGCAGGTGCGCAAGGTAAAACGCTCGCAAAGCGGAATGATTCAGGATCCGGTTACATTGCAAATCAACTCGGTTGTGCGCGATGCCGAAAAGATTATGCGCGAATACAAGATTGGAGGCATTCCGGTTGTGGATGGTAACGGTAAACTGGTAGGCATTATTACCAATCGCGATTTGCGTTTTCAAAAAGATATGTCGTTGCCCATCGAGCGGATAATGACCAAAGAAAATCTGATTACCGCTCCGGAAGGAATTACCCTCGAAAAGGCCGAAGTAATTTTACAGAAGTATAAAATTGAAAAACTACCTATCGTAAACAAGAAGGGGAAACTTACCGGCCTTGTTACGTATAAAGACATCTTAAAGAAAAAGAATAAGCCCAATGCCTGCCAGGATCAATTTGGTCGGCTACGGGTAGGAGCAGCAGTAGGTGTAACACCGGATATTGCAGAGCGGATCAGCGCCCTCAAAAATTCAGGAGTGGATATTATCAGCATTGATACTGCGCATGGCCATTCCAAAGGTGTTATTGATGCAGCAAAGAGTATTCGCAAAAAATTTCCGAATCTCGAATTGGTGGTAGGAAACATTGCAACAGGCGAAGCCGCCAAAGCCTTGGCCAAAGCGGGGGCTGATGCGGTGAAGGTGGGTGTAGGCCCCGGCAGTATTTGTACCACACGCATTGTAGCAGGTATTGGCTTGCCCCAGTTATCAGCTGTTTATGAAGCGGCCAAGGCATTGCGCGGAAGCGATGTAAAAGTTATAGCCGATGGAGGTATTCGCTTTTCGGGCGATGTAGTGAAAGCACTGGCAGCTGGGGCCGATAGTGTAATGATTGGATCATTGCTGGCAGGTACCGAAGAAGCACCAGGCGAAATGATAATCTATGAAGGCCGTAAATTCAAAACCTATCGGGGTATGGGATCATTAGAAGCTATGGATGATGGCTCGAAAGACCGCTACTTTCAGGATGCAGAAGATGATATAAAGAAGTTAGTGCCCGAAGGTATTTCCGGTCGGGTGCCCTATAAAGGTTCTGTGGCAGAGGTGTTGTATCAATTGGTTGGCGGACTAAAGGCGGGCATGGGTTATTGTGGTGCTAAGAATCTTGAAAAACTGAAGGCGGCAAAGTTTGTAAAAATCACTTCGGCCGGTGTGCATGAAAGCCACCCACACGATGTAACCATTACCCGCGAGGCTCCTAATTACAGCCGCAAGTAAAACGCTTGCCTCCGATTAAAGCCTATTAAGTAATATTGTAAAACCAACGAGGCCGGTGTGCGTAAACACACCGGTATCATGTAAACACCAATTTTGAAAACAAAAGCCATTACCCGCCTTCTGTTTCTGGGCTCTATTCTGGCCTGGCTGGTATTGGTGTTTTCAGACATTACGGTGCTTTACAGCGAAATCAGGCAGCTGCCCCCCGGGGTTCCCAAGTGGCTGCCCAGCGTAATGCTGAATATTTTTATTCTTTGTCTTTTCTACTACTACCGATATCAGATTGAGAAAGATGAGAGCCTGAGTTTTACCGATTTGTTGTGGAAGGTATTTGCTACAGGTTTGATAGCCACTGTGGTTTCGCTGGTTTTCCGATTGGGCGAGTTTTTAATAGGTACCACCCGGCTGGCAAGCCATCCGCTGTTCAAAGATTTGATATACCAGATTAACCTGGCGCTTTTCCTCAGTTTCCTGCTATCGGCCTACACCTCGTGGAAACGCCTGATTCTTTATCAAAAATCCAAATGGCTTATTCGTATCTGGCTGGTTTTTGAACTGTGCTTGTTTCTGGCATTGTGGTACGACAGCATTCAGATCACCGTATCATCAACCGCAAGTACAATCATTATTGTAATAATTGCTTTGCTGGTAATTGTGCTGTCGGCCAACATGCGGTGGGTGGCCTATCTTAACTTCAAACAAAAGTGGACCAGCCTGCTGCTTTTGATGCTCTCTTTCTTTTACCTCGGCTACTTTCTGTTTACCGTAAATTCAATTTCTGCTTTTATCAATAGCATTGATCCGGCTTTTCAGGATTTTGGCAGCCATATCTTTAATGTGTGCCTGCTGTGCTTTGTTTTGGTGTACAGTATTTTTTCTTTTCTGGTAATCTTATTTAACCTGCCAACCTCATCGGTGTTTGAGCAAAAGCTGGAAGAAGTGGTAAACTTTCAGCGGATCAGCCAATCCATTCAAACCGAACAAAACGAAGAGAGTGTTTATAATATATTGTTGGAAAGCTCTGTAAGTGCCGTGTTTGCCGATGCCGCCTGGCTGGAAATAGAAAGCGCCAGCAACGGGAGTAAATTTTTTACCTATAAAATTACCGAGCTGGAGTCGCAGCAAATCCGCAATCACCTGAAGCAACACCATGTAAAAGGAGCGTTGGACCAGAGCAGCGATAAGACCAAAAATCTTTCAAAGTACCTGGCTTCGTTAAAGGGTTCGCGCTTCCGGTCGCTTATTGCATTTCCTATTGTGGTAAAAGGAGAAACAATCGGAACGCTGGCGTTATTAAAAGAATTACCCGAAGGGTTCAATAAAGAAATGATGCGCATTGTATCAAACTTTGCCAACCAGGCGGGTATCTCAATCGAAAACTTCCGGTTAATGGAACAGGCTTTCCAAACCGAGCGCTACAAAGAGGAATTGAAAATTGCCAAAACGGTACAAAAGAGTTTGTTGCCCACAAAACTCGAAAGCGATCCCGACTTTGAGATTTCTGCTTTTGCACAGTCGGCCGATGAAGTAGGAGGTGATTACTACGATACGCTGCGCATCAATGAACATCAGGTAGCGCTTATAATTGCCGATGTTTCCGGAAAAGGAACAACAGCCGCCTTTCACATGTCGCAAATGAAAGGAATATTTCATAGCCTGGCACAGCAGGAGTTGGAACCCAAAGAATTTATGGCGCGCGCCAACCGTGCATTGGCATTTTGCCTGGAGCGGGGATCATTCATTTCGGCTACCTATTTTATAGTAGATACCAAGATCAAAACTATCCGCTATTCGCGGGCAGGCCATTGCCCGGTATTGTATTACAAGGCAAGCGAAAAGAAAACTGCTTATCTGAAAGATAAAGGAACCGCTTTGGGGATGGTTCGCTCCCGCGATTATACCCGGCTGGTAGAAAACAACGAATTGCAATACGAACCAGGCGATGTAATGGTGCTTTATACCGATGGTATTACGGAGGCCAAAAACAAAAAAAATGAAGAATTTGACTACCACCGGTTAGAAGCCGCCCTTCAGGAAGTGGCTGAAAAAAGTTCCCGCGAAATTGAAAAAAATATTATTCAGCGTCTGTACGAGTTTTCGGGCACTTCCCTGATAAATGACGACTATACATCCATGATCATAAAGTTCCGATAGAGCGAGGTAAACATTAAAAAAATTAAAACGTTAAAAACAGTAACCCATGGTTCACATTAAACGATTACAAGAAGGGGGCGCGGATATCATCTCGGTGATAGGTGAAATAGATGCGAGTTCTTCAATAGAATTGGATTTGGCCATTGCAAAAAGCGTAGGCGAGGGATTTAAGCAAATTCTGGTGGATTGCAGCGCCCTGGAATACATCTCCTCGGCCGGGTTGGGAGTTTTTATGTCCTATATAGAAGAGTTAAAAGATAAAAATATTCCGATGGTGTTGTTTGGGATGAAGGAGAAGGTAGCGAATACGTTTAGCATTTTAGGACTGGCCGAGTTGTTGCACATTGCCACAACCAAGCCGGAAGCAAAGAAGTTGGCCGATGAATTATCAGTATAACATAGGGTGCAGCCTTAGCAATCTGAAGGGCATTCGCGAGTTTGTAAGAAACTCGTTGAAGGACCAGCATGTGCCAGAGATTGAAATGAGCGCAATCGTGCTGGCGTTAGATGAAATGTGTTCTAACCTGATGATTCATGCACATCATTGCAACCCCGATCATATGCTGGAATTGCACATCCATATTCCGGTACAGGGAAAATTCATTTTCGAAATTGTGGACAATGGCTCCGTTTTTAACATAAACGAATTTCACGAACCGGATTTGGATAACCTGGTGCACCAAAAGCGCAAAGGAGGGCTCGGCATCAGGCTTGTAAAAGCCATTATGGACAATGTAGAGTACCTGAAACGAGACGAAAAGAACGTTTGCCGCCTTACCAAGATTATTAAATGAGGGCCTTAAAGTCGTTATTCCCTGCATAAAAAAGCCTATTTTTGCGGTCTTGTTTACTTTAACAGGGGTGTATGCGGGTATTTTGGTTCCTGATTGGTTTTATCCTTTTTTCTGCATTTTCTCAAGCTCAGCAAAAAAAGACCTCGGCTGATAAGCCTCTTTTTATAGCAGGGGGTATAGCCGTAAGTCCGGATGAGTTTATCTATACCTACCGCAAAAATCATCCGAACAGCCCCCAGGATTTTACCGAAGAAAAAATCAACGAGTACCTGCAGCTTTTCATCAATTTTAAATTAAAAGTAGCAGAGGCTCGCTTTCGCGGATTGGATACAACCGCCCGGTTTATTACTGAATATAAAACCTATCGGGATGAGTTGAAGAAGCCCTACCGGGCAGAGGAAGATGCCCTTGAAAAATTAGTACAGCAAACCTATAAGCGGTTAGCAGAGGAAGTACGCGCAGCACACATTCTTATTTCGGTAAAAGCAGATGCGCCACCGGCAGATACCCTCCAGGCCTTTCAAACAGCAAATGAACTTCGGGCGCGCATACTTGGTGGCGAAGACTTTGAAAAACTGGCGCGTGAGTTTTCGCAAGATCCATCTGCAAAACTAAACGGGGGCGACCTGGGCTATTTTACAGCTTTACAAATGGTGGGCCCTTTCGAAGAAGTTGCCTATGCAACCCCCGTAGGGGCCCTGTCGCCCGTGGTGCGCACCCAGTTTGGGTATCATATTTTGAAAGTAAAAGACCGCAGGCCCTCGCGGGGTGAGGTAGAGGTATCGCACATTTTATTGCGAGGAGGTGGTGATGAAGCCGCGTTGCGAGCCAAAGCTTTTTCGGTGCATGATCAACTGCGCGGTGGGCGTAGCTGGGATGAAGTGTGCAAAGAGTTTTCGGATGATAAGAACACCAGTGAACAAGGCGGAAGACTTCGTGCCTTTGGTGTGGGAGCGTTGGCTTCGGTTCCTGAATTTGAAGCGATGGCCTTTGCCATGCAAAACCCGGGCGATGTTTCAGATCCGTTTCAATCTTCGCTGGGTTGGCACATTATCCGTTTAGAGAGAAAAATACCCTTACCTCCCCAAAAAGAAATGGAGAGCTCGCTCAGGCGCAGGCTGAGTCGCGATGAGCGGGTGCAACAATCACAACAGGCGCAGAAAGCAGCGCGCAAAGCGAAGTATCAGTTTACTGAACACCGCGAAGTACTGGAAAAAGTATTGGCAAAAGCAGATAGCTCTTTGATCCGTGCGCAATGGCAATACATTCCTGAAACAACTGGGGCACCGCAACAACTTTTTTCGGTCATGAATACTCCCTATACCGTGAGTCAGTTTGTTGCTTATGCTAAGAAAAATCAACAAGTAAGCCGGTTAACCCCGCGGGAGTATGCACTGCAGTTGTACCATGCATGGGCAGAAGAACAAATTGAACTTGCCGAAGAAGAAAAACTAAAAAAAGAAAACCCGGATTTTAAGAACTTACTTACCGAATACCACGAAGGAATTTTGTTGTTTGAGATTATGGAAAAAGAGGTTTGGAATAAAGCCTCGGAAGATACCGTAGGGCAAAGACGGTATTATGAAGCGAATAAAGCAAAATACCAGGCAGGCGATCGGGTGGAGGCCCGGTATTTTACAGCTACCGATAAAAAATTAATAACAGAAACATTGGCAAAAATCAATCAGGGCGATACGTTATCACCGGCTGATTTACGGAAGTTTAAATCCGTACAAAATTTTAGAATTTATGAACACAATGATAGTAAGGTGATGGATGCCGTGAGTTGGGTAACAGGCCTGCACGTAACCGAAGCAGAAGGTATGCACTACCTGGTGGAGGTAAAGCGGCTGGTACCTCCGGGTACTAAGGAATTTGCCGAGGCCCGTGCCCAAATTATAGCCGATTATCAGGATGAACTGGAAAAGCAATGGGTTGCCTCCCTGCGGCAAAAGTATCCGGTTAAAATCAATAAAAAAGGTCGTAAACTCGTTGTTACAGAGTTAACCAAAAAATGAAGGCGCGTTATTACATCAGGTTCGTAATTTTTTCATGCTTGGTATGGCTGGCCGGGTGCGACCTTATCCGCATGAAAGCGGAAAAGAACGAAGCGGAAGCCACCCGCAAAGCGGTAGCCCGGGTGTATAACTCGTACCTTTATCAGGATGAGTTGGTGGGCATAATACCAGCCGGTGCAACAGCCGATGATAGTCTTGCGCGCGTAACGGCCTATGTAAACAGTTGGATACGCAAACAATTAGTGATACACGAAGCTACCAAGAACATAGACATTAACGAGGCAGAGGTTGAACGCAAAGTGTTGGACTATCGCTATAGCTTAATCGGGTATGAATATCAGAATTACTATATCCAGAAAAATCTGAATGACAGTGTAAGTGATAAAGAGATACAAGACTATTATAACTCGCGGCAAGACAATTTTATTCTGAAACAAAACATTGTGCGGGGCACTTACATTAAAGTTCCGAAAGAAGCCCCCCGCACCAAACGCATTAAAGACCTGATGTATTCCAATACAGAAAAGGATGTGGCCGAGTTGCGTTCGTACTGCCTGAGTTTTTCGGCTGCCTACCACCTGGCCGATTCTTCGTGGATTGAATTTGATAAGCTGGTGGTAAATTCTCCTTTGGCTGAAATTCCCAATAAAGTTCAGTTTTTACGCAGCTACAATTACTATGAAACTACCGATACAGAATTTTTATATTTTCTGAAGATTGATGCGTACAAAATGTCGGATAATGTATCGCCTTTGGAATTTGTAAAGCAGGATATTAAAAATATTATTTTAAATAAAAGAAAAGTTGAACTTGCACGTAAACTGGAGGATGAAGTGTATGAAAATGCAGCTAACCGGAATGATTTCGAGATTTTTAATCGCTAGTGCACTAACATTAGCATGGGGCAATGCTTTGGCACAGGACAATGGTTTTGTGGTAGATAAAATTATAGCCAAAGTAGATAATTACATTGTGCTGAAAAGTGAACTGGAAACGGCTTACCAGGCCTACCTGTCCGAAGGGAATCCGAATTCGCAGGAGGCAAAGTGTGAACTTTTCAACCGGTTAATCATTAATAAGCTGATGGTAGCCAAAGCCGAAATCGACTCCGTGGTTGTATCGGATGCGGAAGTGGATGGTAATACCGAGCAGCGCATGGGAATGATCTTGCAGAACTCTGGCAATTCTCCGGAACAATTAGAACGCGTGTATGGTAAAACCATGGAGCAGATAAAAGTGGAATTGCGCGACCAGATTCGGGAGCAGTTAGTTGCCCGTGAAATGACAAACGTAATTACCAAAGATATAACCGTTACACCGGCCGAGATCAAAAGATTCTTTAACAAAATCCCAACCGATAGTCTTCCATTCTATTCATCGGATGTGGAAGTGGCCCAGATTGTGCGCACGGCAAGAGTAAGCGCCTCGCAGGAAGAAGAAGCCCGGAAAAAACTGATGGATATCCGCGAGCGGTTACTGAAGGGTGAAAACTTCACCGAGCTGGCAATGAAATATTCCGAAGACCCAAGTGCACAATACAATGGAGGCGAAATGGGTTATGTGGGGCGCGGGTTTATGGTGCCCGAGTTTGAAGCGCAGGCCTTTAAATTGAAGCCGGGTGAAATCTCTCAGCCCTTTAAATCCCCATTTGGATTTCATGTGATGCAATTGATTGACAGGCGTGGAAATGAGTATAATTCGCGCCATATTCTTATCTCAGCCGTACCTTCAGATGAAGACATTGCATTGGCGGAAAAATTTCTGGATAGCGTTCGTACCAGAATTATAAATGATAAACTGAAGTTTGAACAGGTGGCAAAGGAAATTTCAGACGATGCCAACACCAAAGGACTGGGTGGATTTTTTACCGATGATGATGGGTCAACCCGCATTTCCATGCGCGATATTGATCCGGTTGTTTACCTGAACATCGACACTATGAAGGTGGGGAATATCTCAAAGCCCTTGCGTTATCGCACCGATGATGGCAAGGAAGCAGTACGGATTCTTTTCTTTAAAACCAAACTGCCGCCACACGTGGCCAACCTGAAAGATGATTGGAGCCGCATTCAATCGGCAGCGCTGGCTGAGAAAAAGGATATCACCCTGGATAAGTGGTTCAATAAAGCCCGGCAAGATGTGTTCATCAACATTGATCCGGCTTATAACTCTTGTAAAATTCTGGAACAGTAACCGCTGGTGTAGTTGTGTAAACCTTACGCATTAAAACTCCGTACCTTACAGTTATAATTTCAAAATATGGCGCAGAATTTTTCTAACGATGTTGCAGCTGCTGATGCGTTGAAACAAGCCTACGCTAACCTGAAGGCTGAAATTGCAAAGGTTGTTGTAGGACAAGATGAAGTGGTGCGGCTGGTGCTTACCGGAATTTTTTGCCAGGGCCATTCATTATTGGTAGGGGTGCCGGGGTTAGCTAAAACCCTGTTAGTTCAAACCATTGCTACATCGTTGGATCTTGACTTTAAGCGTATTCAGTTTACACCCGACCTGATGCCTTCGGATATTGTGGGTGCCGAAACTCTGGATAAAGAG
>Ga0116142_10005982_pt1 | contig 10651 bp, 9 predicted proteins | sample AD_UKC033_MetaG_FD_89785 | JGI IMG/M metagenome (GOLD analysis project Ga0116142, IMG submission 89785) | Active sludge microbial communities of municipal wastewater-treating anaerobic digesters from USA - AD_UKC033_MetaG | ecosystem: Engineered > Bioreactor > Anaerobic > Digestate | place: USA... | reverse complement strand
CGCTGCGCGAGCGGCGGCATCTGCTGCGCCGACATCACGGGCGCCGCCCGAACAGCCACAGGCGGCGCGCCCGCGGCTCGGTGCCGGCGCGCATGCGCGCTATGTTGGCGCGATGGGTGACGACCACGAGCAATGCCGCCGCCACGCCGAAGGCCAGCATCGGGCCCCGCGGGCCGATGTGCGCAAACCACACCACCAGCGGCAACGCGGCTGCGGCCAGCATCGAGGCGAGTCCGACGAAGCCCAGAATCGCCACCGTGGCGAGCCACACGCCGAGCACCACGCCGAGCGCCAGCGGCGACAGCGCGAGCAGCGCGCCGACCAGCGTCGCGGCGCCCTTGCCGCCCCGGAATCCGTGCCACACCGGCCAAACGTGACCGACCATTGCCGCGAATGCGCAAGCGGCCGGCAGGCCGGCCGGCACGGCGCCGAAGCGCGCCGCCGCGAGCGGCAGCAGCGCCGCGGCGATCCAGCCCTTGCCGAGGTCGATGACGACGACGGCCAGCGCGAAGCCGATGCCCTGCGTACGCAGTGCATTGGTGCCGCCCGCATTGCCGCTGCCGAGCGTGCGGATGTCGATGCCACCACGCAATCTGCCGACGAGCAGTGCGCCGCTCACCGACCCGAGCAGGTAGGCGGCGACGATCGCGACGACGCTCACCGGAACACCTCCGCCAGCATGCAGCGCACGCTGCCGCCGCCCAGCTGCTCGATCGTCGGCACCGGTATCGGCAGCAGCACATCGCTGCAGGCGGCGAGGCGTGCGTAGCGCTCGGGTGCGAGCTGCGCACGCGCCGTGGCCGACAGCACGATGACGCCACTGTCGCCGAGCGCCTCGTCCCAGGTGGCGAGTTCGAGCAGGTTGCCGGCAAAGGCTTCGATCTCGGCGAGGCTCAGCTCGATGATCTCCCGGCCGCTGGCCGCGAGCCGCGCGAGTACGCGTGCCCGATCGGGCTCGGCGATACACCCGGCGCCGATCGCGACGAAATGCCGGCCGATGCCCATGAGCACGTTCGTGTGGTAGAGCGGCACGCCGGCGCGATCGACCGCCGTGAACAACTCGGGCGAGTAGCCCATCGCCTCGCACCACTCCGCCAGCACGCGCTCGTCCGTGCGCGCCGAGCGACACGCGTAAGCGACGCGCCCGACATGGTCAAGTACCAGGCTGCCGGTGCCCTCGAGGTAGCGGCCGTGGCGTTCGTGCGCCGTGAGATCGAGCGTACGCCGGATGTCGAAGCCAGTGGCCTCGGCGACCCGCTGCAGGATCTGCGCGCGGCGCTCGAGGCGGCGGTTCGGTGCGCACATCGGGTAGAGCACCACGGTACCGTCCGCGTGCCAGCTCACCCAGTTGTTCGGAAAGACGGCGTCGGGCTTGGCCGGCTCGGGCGTATCTTCCGCGACGCAGACGTCGATACCCTCGCTGCGCAGCGCGCCAACCATCGCATTGAACTCGGCGCAGGCGCGCGCCTGCGCCTCGGCCGGCGTGAGCGCCGCCTCGCGCTGCATGCGATTGGTTGCCGCCGTATCGGGATTGAAGCCGAACGCGGCCGGCCTCACCAGGAGGACCGTGTCGGTGCACTGGGTCGTCATCGGAATGTCGGCAGGCTTTACAGTTCCCGGTCGGGGGATGATCGTGACGCGGCAAAGATAGTTTATCTTCAGAGAGTTAGCACGCGTGGCACGCGCGTTGCTGCCTACCTGCCAGCTCTTCGAAAGAGAGCGTCCGCATGGGGGGTCGAGCGCGACCGTCAGGTTGCGCCCGGGGAATGCCCCGCGATCGAAATCGCGGGGCGTTCTTTTTGGCGCCCTACTTGCCGCGTCCGAGCCAGCGGTACGCGACGCCGCCGAGCGCGGCCCCGATCATCGGTGCCACCCAGAACAGCCACAGCTGCGAGATCGCCCAGCCGCCGACGAACACGGCGGGTCCCGTGCTGCGGGCCGGGTTCACCGATGTGTTGGTCACCGGAATGCTGATCAGGTGTATCAAGGTGAGCGCAAGGCCGATCGCGATGCCGGCGAAGCCCGGCGAGGACAGCTTGTCGGTCGCGCCCATGATGATCAGCAGGAAGAAAAAGGTCATCACGACCTCGCACAGGAAGGCTGCGCCGAGCGCGTAGCCGCCCGGGGAGTGCTCGCCGTAGCCATTCGACGCGAGCCCGCCCGCGAGCACATCGGTGCCGTTGCCGCTCGCGATCGTCAGCAGGATCCACGCCGCGGCGATGCCGCCCAGGACCTGCGCGACGACGTAGGGTACGACGTCACCAGCCTTGCAGCGGCCGCCGACGAAGAGACCGATCGTCACCGCCGGATTGAGGTGACAGCCGGAGATGTGGCCGATCGCATAGACCATCGTCAACAGGGTCAGGCCGAATGCGAGCGCGACCCCGACCAGCCCGATACCGACCTCCGGGAACTTCGCGGCCAGCACGGCGCTGCCACAGCCACCGAGCACGAGCCACAGGGTGCCGAGGAATTCCGCGGCAACACGATTGAGCAACGGCATTGCGAACCCCCTTTTTGTTGTCAGTCCGGCCGGATTATGGCCCGCCATGGCGCCCCTGTCGCGCGCAGCGCAGAATGGCGCCACACATGACCGAACATGTCCCCACTCTCTCCGCCGGGGCGATCGAGACGGACGCATTCGCTCGCGCCATCGCCACCGCCTACGAACGCTACGGCTTCGTGGTGATCGCCGACCACGGGATCGACCAGCCGCTCATCGACGGCTGCCTCGACGCCTGCCGCGCCTTCTTCGCGCTGCCCGATGAGGTGAAGCGCCGCTACCACCTGCCCGGCACCGGCGGCGCGCGCGGTTACACGCCCTTCGGCGTCGAGACCGCAAAGGGCGCCGACCATCACGACCTGAAGGAATTCTGGCACGTCGGGCGCGAGCTGCCGCCGGGTCATCGTCACGCCGCCTCGATGCCGCCGAACCTGTGGGTCGCGGAAGTGCCGCGCTTTCGCGAGCGCACACTCGCGCTCTGGGAGGCCTTCGATGCGCTCGGCCGTCGGCTGCTGACCGCCATCGCGCACGCGCTCGGCCTGCCGCGCGATTATTTCGAGGACAAGGTCGATCTCGGCAACAGCGTGCTGCGCGTGCTGCACTATCCGCCGACCGCCGATACGACGGCGGGCACACGCTCCGCCGAGCACGAAGACATCAACGTCATCACGTTGCTGTCCGGTGCCGACGAACCCGGCCTCGAGATCAAGACGCGCGACGGCCACTGGCTCGCCGTCAACCCGCTGGCCGGTTCCATCGTCTGCAACGTCGGCGACATGCTGCAGCGGCTGACGAACGGCGTGCTGCGCTCGACCACGCACCGCGTCGCCAATCCGCCGGCGACCCACGCCGGCCGCGCACGCTATTCGCTGGCCTATTTCCTGCACTTCAATCCGGACTTCGAGATCCGCACGCTGCCGTCCTGCATATCGGCCGACATGCCCGACCGGTATCCCGAATCGATCACCGCCGACGCCTACCTGCAGCAGCGCCTGAAGGAGATCAAGCTGCTCTGAACCTGGCGCAGCGCCTCAGGGTGCGCGCTTCAGCGCCGAGTACTTGCACTCGAGCGGTGTACCCGTGCAATCGGCACCGACCAGTGCGCGCTCCCAGGAGCCATAGGCCGGATTGGGCAGCAGGAACCAGCGCTTGCCGAACAGCGGCGCGAGTTCGCTGCGGCGAGCCGCGAACTGGCCGCGATCGACGAAGTCGCGCAGATCGTCACCGAACAGCGCCACGATGCGGTACTCGCTCGCCAGCGCTGCGCGGCGCGGACCCTTGTCGCTGCCGTGCCAGGCGGGTTTGCCGTTCAGCAGGAGGAAGCTGTCGACCCTGTCGGCGTCGGGAAAACCGTGGGTCGCGAGATTGCGCATGGTCGCCGTACGCTGCGGGCACGGATCCTCGCCGACGGGCGCGGGCGCCGGCGGGCATTCGCGGTTGGTGACGTAGAAAATGCGGTGGCCGGCGCGCTTTGCCGCGGTCAGGAACTCGAGCGCCCCCGGGATCGGTGGTGCGACCGCCTCCCGCACCCACGCGTCCCAGCTCTGCGGCGCGTATACCCTGCCCTCGAGCAGCAGGCGCGCCTGATGGTACGAATTGTCGAGCACGGTCTCGTCGACATCCAGCACGATCGCCGTCGGCAGCGCCGCGAGGGCCTGCGCCGGCGCGTCCGCCTGTTCGAGCGCGGCCGTGCCGGGTTCGATCAGCGCGGGCAGGCGGCTCATCGCCTGTGCGTACACCTGCGCGGCGAGTGCGCGGTACTCCTCCGACGACTGCATCCACAGCACGGCATCCAGCGTCCCGCGCCACAGCTGCGCGCCATCGTCGTCACGGGCTCCCGGCACGGTGGCGCAGCCCGCGAGGCCGGTCAGGCCCGCGACGATGAACGCCGCACCGATCGCCCGCGTCACGTCGATCGCCCGTTTCACTGCGCCTCCCGCGTGCCGCCGAGCCAGGCCACGATCAGCTCCGCCGCATCCTCCGCCGACGTCGTCGCGGTATCGATGCGCAATTCAGGGTGCTCCGGGACCTCGTAGGGCGAATCGATGCCGGTGAAGTTGCGCAACTCGCCGCGGCGCGCCTTGGCGTACAGCCCCTTCGGGTCGCGCCGCTCGGCATCCTGCAGCGCGGTATCGACGAAGATCTCGACGAACTCACCTTGCGCGAACAGCTCGCGCGCCATGCGCCGCTCCGAGCGGAACGGCGAAATGAACGACACCAGTACGATCAGCCCGGCATCGGTCATCAGCCGCGCGACCTCGGCGACACGGCGGATGTTCTCGACCCGGTCGGCGTCACGAAAGCCGAGGTCACGATTGAGGCCGTGGCGCACGTTGTCCCCGTCCAGCAGGTAAGTGTGGCGACCGAGCGCGTGCAGCTTGCGCTCGACCAGGTTGGCGATCGTGGACTTGCCGGCGCCCGAAAGCCCGGTGAACCACAGTACGCGCGGCTGCTGGGCCTTCTGCGCGGCGCGCTGCCGCTTGTCGACGTCGAGAAACTGCCAGTGCACGTTCTGCGAGCGGCGCAGCGCGAAGCGCAGTGTACCGGCGCCGATGGTCTCGTGCGTCAGCCGGTCGATCAGCACCATGCCGCCGGTGTCGCGATTGGCGGCGTAAGGGTCGAACGCGACCGGCTGGTCGAACGAGAGCGTGCAGATGCCGATGTCGTTGAGCTCGAGCGTGCGCGCGGCGAGCTGCCCGGATGTCGCGACGTCGATGCGGCACTTGAGGTCGGAGACCGTGCCCGTGACCGTGCGTGTTCCGACCCGCACCGAATAGGCGCGACCAGGCAGCATCGGCGCCTCGTGCATCCACACGATCGTCGCCTCGACCTGGTCCGCGACGACCGGCCGGTCCGCCGCGTGGACCAGCATGTCGCCGCGACTCACGTCGATCGCACTCGCCAGGGTGAGCGTGACCGCCTGGCCGGCGACCGCCGCGTCGAGGTCACCGTCACGCGTCACGATGCGCGCGATGCGCGACTCGGCACCGGAGGGCACCGAGACCACAGTGTCGCCGCGACGCACGACACCGCTCGCGATCGTGCCCGCAAAGCCGCGGAAGGAGGAGTCCGGCCGGTTCACCCATTGCACTGGCATGCGAAACGGCTTGCCGCTGCGGTCCGCGTCGACGTCGACCGTCTCCAGCCATTCGAGCAGCGTGGGTCCCTCGTACCAGCCGGCCACGTCACTGCGCGCGGCCACATTGTCCCCGCGCAATGCCGAGAGCGGCACGCAGGCAATGGTGGTGAAGCCGAGCGGTCCGGCGAAAGCGCGAAACTGCGCCGCGATGGTCTCGAAGGCGTCACGCGACCAGCCCACGAGATCCATCTTGTTGACGGCGATCACCACATGGCGGACCCCGAGCATCGACACGAGGCAGCTGTGCCGCTGGGTCTGCGTCAGCAGTCCGAGCTGCGCGTCGATCAGCAGCACGGCCGCATCGGCGGTGCTGGCGCCGGTCACCATGTTGCGCGTGTACTGCTCGTGTCCCGGCGTATCGGCGACGATGAATCTGCGCCGCGCAGTGGCGAAGTAGCGGTACGCGACGTCGATCGTGATCGCCTGTTCGCGCTCGGCGGCGAGCCCGTCGAGCAGCAGCGCGAAGTCGGGTTCGCCCGCCTGCCTGCCCGAGCGCTTCGAATCGGCCTCGAGACTCGCGAGCTGGTCGGCGCGGAGCGAGTCCGTCTCGTAGAGCAGCCGGCCGATCAGTGTGCTCTTGCCATCGTCTACGCTGCCGCAGGTGATGAAGCGCAGCAGGTCCGCGGAGGCTCCCATCAGAAATAGCCCTCGCGCTTCTTGCGCTCCATCGAGGCCGTCCCGTCGTGGTCGATCAGCCGCCCCCGACGCTCCGAGTAGCGCATCGTGCGCATCTCCTGCACGACCTCAGCCACAGTGCTCGCGGTGCTCTCGATGGCGGCCGTGAGCGGATAGCAGCCCAGCGTGCGAAACCGCACGCGGCGCAGCTTCGGTCGCTCGCCCGCCGCAAGCGGCAGCCGCTCGTCGTCGACCATGATCAGTTGGCCACCGCGCTCGACCACGGGTCGCTCGGCCGCGAAATACAGCGGCACGACCTCGATGCGCTCGCGCTCGATGTACTGCCAGACGTCGAGTTCGGTCCAGTTCGACAGCGGAAAGACGCGCAGAGTCTCGCCCGCGCCCAGCTGCGTGTTGTAGAGGTTCCACAATTCGGGGCGCTGGCGCTTCGGATCCCAGCGATGCTGCGCCGAACGCAGTGAAAAAATGCGCTCCTTGGCGCGGGACAATTCCTCGTCGCGCCGCGCGCCGCCGATCGCCGCATCGAAGCCTTGCGCGTCGAGCGCCTGGCGCAGCGCCTGGGTCTTCATCACGTCGGTGTACACCGCCGGGCCGTGCACGAAGGGATCGATGCGCCCGCGCAGGCCGTCCGGGTTGGTGTGCACGAGCAGATCCAGCCCCAGCCGGCGCGCGGTCGCGTCGCGAAAGGCGATCATCTCGCGGAACTTCCAGGTCGTATCGACATGCAGCAGCGGCAGCGGCGGGCGCGCCGGATGGAACGCCTTGAGCGCAAGATGCAGCAGCACCGAGCTGTCCTTGCCGATCGAATAGAGCAGCACCGGACGGCTGCACGCGGCAACGACTTCCCGCAGTATGTACAGGCTCTCGGCTTCGAGTCGGTCGAGATGCGTGAGGCGCGGCAGCGCGGTCATGAGTGCAGATTACCACCGCACACGACCGTCGAGACGGCGCGGTGGGGGTCCCGTAGAATCGGCCTGCCATGAAACTTCACCAGCTTCGTTACCTCGTCGCGGTGGTCGAGAACGGCCTCAACATCACTGCCGCCGCGGAGCGGCTGCACACCTCGCAACCGGGCGTCAGCAAGCAGCTGAAGCTGCTGGAGGACGAACTCGGCTTCCAGATCTTCATGCGCGAGGGTCGCGCGCTGACGCGCATCACGCCGACCGGACAGCAGGTCATCGAGCGTGCCCGGCGCGTGCTCGCAGAGATCAAGGCGATCAAGCGCCTCTCGGAGGATCTGCGCAACGAAGCCGGCGGCTCGCTGTCGATCGGCACGACCCACACGCAGGCCCGCTACGTGCTGCCGGAAGTGATCGGCGACTTCCGCAAGCGCTATCCGGACGTCGAGCTGCATCTGCACCAGGGCACGTCCGAGCAGATCGCCGAAATGATGGCGCGCGACCAGATCGACTTCGCGATCGCGACCGGCTCGCAGGAGATGTTCCCCGACACCACGATACTGCCGATCTACCGCTGGCACCGGACCGTCGCCGTACCGAAGGGCCATCCGCTCACGCGCGATAAGCGCCTCACGCTGAAGGGGCTGGCGAAGCACCCGATCATCACCTATTCGTTCAGCTTCACGGGCCCCTCCTCGCTCAACGAGATCTTCGCCGCGGCGGGTCTCGCGCCGCAGATCGCGCTCACCGCGCGCGACGCCGACGTCATCAAGACCTATGTGCGCCTCGGTCTCGGCGTCGGCATCGTCGCCTCGGTGGCCATCGAGCCCGGGGCCGACAGTGACCTCGTGGCCATCGACGCCTCGCACATCTTCCCGACGCACACCACCTGGGTCGGGTTCCGCCGCGACACCCTGTTGCGCAAGTACATGTACGAGTTTCTGCATGCGCTCGGCGGGCACCTCGATCGGCGCAGCGTCGACCGTGCCCGCGAGTTGCGTACCGCCGCGGAGGTCGCCCAGTACTTTGCCGCGGCGAAACTGCCGCTGCGCTGAGCCTTCGCCGGCCTGGCGCGAAGCCCGGGTCGCGCTATAGTGGCCGCTCGACCCGCCGGAGCGGGCTACGGGGGTGCCATGGATCGGACCGCCTGCATCGGGATTCGTGTCGCATCGATTGCGCTCGCCTGCCTCGCGTGCGCCACAGGCTGCGGCACGCTGGCGCCGGTGTCGTCCGGCGGGCGTGCCGGTGAAACACTCGGCGCACACGCCTGGACATTGCCCGAATGCCCATCGCTGGCCGCGGCCCCGAAGGCGGGCGTGCTGACCGGCGCGCTGATCGCCACGGGCGTCGACCTGTTACTCGAGCAGATCGCGGGTTCGCTCGCCGCCGCCGCCGTCGCCGATCGCGACGGGCTGGCCTACTCAGGCGTCGATACGCGCTATCTCTACTTCGCCCACGCGGCACAAGCGCCCGGCAAAGCGGAGCCGCTTGCGGCGCATGCAGGCTGTGTCGTTGTCGCCGTAGCGGATCGGGCGGGCGCGCGACCGGGCAGCTGGTGCGCGGCACACGAGACGGCGGGCGCGGGGAGCGACGCATTCGCCGCAGCCTGCGGGACGCCAGGGCGCGCCCTGCTCGCCGCGGTCGGTGACGACACGCCGCCCGGTGGCGGCGACACTCGCGCCGTCCCCGTTCTGCCGCACCTCTATGCGGAGATCCGCCTTCAGCCCTCGCGCGATGGCGCCGCGATCCGGCCCGAGGTCGTGAATCTGCACTACCCGAAGGCGCTGCAGGCGCGCGCCTCGGCCTCACGCGATCTCGCGTTCACGCTGCAACTGCGGCTGCCCGAGCAGGCGCGAGGCGCAAACCTCTTCGTGTTGCTGCGCGACCTCGAGCCCGGCAAGCCGCGCTATGAAGCCGGCGACCTGGCGAGCGACGACAGCCTGTGGACCGTCGCCGCGGCCTATCAGGGCCGCACACCGACGACGGCGGACATCGGCGCCGGCCTCGGGGCCGTCAACATCCTGACCGAAGTGCGCGAGACGGGAGACACGAACCGGTTCCTGCAGGCACTGGCGGCGAGCTTCGCCGCGACCCGATCGGAATACGAGAAAGCGTTACAGTAGCGGCCCCCGCTTCCGGAGGAATGTCATGCGCCATCGCTGCCTGCCCGGCCTCGCCCTTGCGCTCGCTGCATTCGCACTCGCGCCAACGGCGGATGCGCGCACCGCGAAGCCACCGCTGTACGGCCAGGACTGGGTCGCGATCACCGGCAAGCCGCTCGCGGCCACGGCCGGCGCCAAGATTTTCGAGCGCGGCGGCAACGCCGTCGACGCGGCCTGCGCGATGATCGCCGCGACCTCGACAATGTGGGACGTGCTCTCCTGGGGCGGTGAAACGCAGGCGCTCGTCTTCGACCCGCGGACCGGCAAGGTGACCGGTGTCAACGCGCTCGGCGTGGCACCGAGCGGCGCAACCGCGCAGTTCTTCAGGGACCAGGGCATGAAGTATCCGCCGGACTTCGGGCCGCTCGCTGCGGTAACGCCCGGCACGCCCGGTGGCATCATGGTGATGCTCGCGCAGTACGGCACCATGAGCCTCGCTGAAGTGCTCGAGCCCGCGATCCGGCTCGCCGACGGTTATCCGATCGACGCCGAGACCGCCAACCGTATCGAGAGTGCCAAAGCGCAGCTCAAGCAGTGGCCGGATTCGAAGCGCGTGATGCTGCCGCACCTCGGCGAAGCACGCGAGGCGGCCCGCGCGGGTGAGATTTTTCGCCAGCCCGAACTCGCCGCAACGCTGCGCAAGCTCGTCGCAGCCGAGCGTGCGGCACTCGATGCCGGCAAGGACCGGTCGGCCGCGATCCACGCGGCTTACGAACGCTTCTATCGCGGCGACATCGCTGCCGACCTCGTCGAGGCCACGCGCGCGCTCGGCGGCCTGTTTACGCGCGAGGACCTCGCCAACTGGGAGGTGAAGCTCGAAGAGCCGGTGCACGTGAACTACAAAGGGATCGAAGTCTACAAGCTGACCAGCTGGGTTCAGGGCCCGGCGATGCTGCAGGCCCTCAATCTCCTCGAGAACATTGACCTTGCGGGCATGGGCTACAACAGTGCCCGCTACATCCATACGCTCTACCAGGCGATGAACCTCGCATTCGCCGACCGCGACTTCTACTACGGCGACCCGTACTTCCCGCCCGCCGAGCCGGTGCAGGGCCTGCTGTCGAAAGCCTATGCGCGCGAGCGCGCGAAACTCATCCGCCCGGATCGCAATGATCCGGACATCCGCCCGGGTGATCCCTATCCATTCCAGGGCGGGCGCAATCCCTACACGCGCAGCCTCGAGCAGTGGCACACGGTGCCCGCGGAGCGCGTGTCGGCACCGCCCACGGCGTCACGCCTCGAGCAGCTCGAGCGCCAGTTCATGAGTGGCACGACCACGGTGGTCGCGGCCGACAAGGCCGGCTGGGTCGTG
>Ga0116142_10005981_pt1 | contig 10652 bp, 8 predicted proteins | sample AD_UKC033_MetaG_FD_89785 | JGI IMG/M metagenome (GOLD analysis project Ga0116142, IMG submission 89785) | Active sludge microbial communities of municipal wastewater-treating anaerobic digesters from USA - AD_UKC033_MetaG | ecosystem: Engineered > Bioreactor > Anaerobic > Digestate | place: USA... | reverse complement strand
GCGCGCGATCGTCGCCGCGTCGGGGCGTTCGCGGGTCGGACAGTCCTGCGGGCCGCCGCCCCGTTCGTATTGCGGCCACAGGCCGTGCAGGACGAAACCGTAGCCGCGCGGTCCGCATTGTTCACGGTCATGCGGGTTCGTCTCGCAATACGCGGGTGACCACGACAGCGCGACGAGCCAGTAGTCGAAGCCATGTACAGCGGGTGCCTGACGTGCGTTTCCACGTTCGGCTTGCGCCACCGTCGGCTCGGACGGCCGCGTGAAATGGCCGATGCCGGTGGTGATGGCGATGACGAGCACGCAGACGATGGCGCGCGAAGTCCGGTTCATGAGCGCGATGATGGCGAATGCGTGCGCACCTCGCCAGCGCCCACTCCGGGCGTGAGCCGCTATCATGTGCACGCGCCTCCATCCTCAATCCGCAAGGCTTCCATGACCCGACGCATCCAGCAACGCCGTTCGCCAATCCACGGCAACGGCGTCTTCGCCAAGACCCACATCCCGGCCGGTACCGAAGTCGTCGAATACCGCGGCCGCCGTCTCACCCACGCCCAGGCTGATCGCCTGTATTCGGGGACCACGGAAGCCGGTCACACATTCCTGTTCACGCTGAATGACAAGTACATCATCGATGCCAACGTCGACGGCAACGTCGCACGCTGGATCAACCACAGCTGCGCACCAAACTGCCAGGCCGTGCTCGAGGAGAACGCCGACGGCAAGCGCAAGCTCGATCGTGTGACCATCGAGACGCTGCGCGCGATCAGGCCCGGCGAGGAACTGACCTACGACTACGGCATCACCCTCGAGGAGCGCTTGACCCCGCGCCTCAAGAAGATCTGGGCCTGTCGTTGCGGCGCACCGAAGTGCGTCGGCACGATGCTGCGACCGAAGCGCAAGCCGGCCAAGGCCAAGACGTCGCGCACCGGATGACCGGATCGTGCCGTTTGGCGGCTTGCGATTGACGGCACGGTGACGGGATTGCAGGCTAGCGAGAGTTCCGCCCGTCATGCCACTGGGTGGCTGTCGCGGGTGGTGGGGGCCGGCGTGCCGGCAAACGCCGGATCTGCCTGAGCAGGCCTGTCCGGTCCGAGAAGCGTGCGTTCATGCCGAAACAAAAGACCATTACCGCGATCGGAGCCTCCGATGAGGACATCGCCCACCTGCGCCTGCTGATGCGCAAGGCGGCGCGTGAGCTCGAGCATGCCTGGCGCTGGGGTGGTGAGGTCGGCGCCGATCTCGTCGTGGTCGATCCGAACCAGTTCGCCGGACAGATGGCGCGTGCGCGTGCGCAGGCGGCCGGTGTCCGCTGCGCCGTCATCTGCGATGCCGGTGTCGACACGCAGGCGGCGCTGCGTTTCGAGCGGCCATTCCGTCTGGACGACGTGGTCGGCGTGCTCAACGAAGTGACCCGCCCGACGGTCGTGCCGGCCGCGATCGTGCCGGCACAGCCGGGATACTACTTCGAGGATGTCGAGGTCGAGCCGGTCATCGCCGATGCTGTCGATGACCGGTCGCCGGCGAGCGACGACGTTGCGCCGGGTCTCGATGAACTGATCCGGGGCAACCCGCTGGTCGATCCTTTCGCCAATGCGCGTCCGCCGATCGGCATGGACGACACGGTAACGATCGATGCCGGCGAAGGCCCGACCCGACGCAGTGAAGCGCGGGTGCAGCGCGATCCGCAACGTCCCGCCGACGAGCCTGCGCCGGTGCGTCGCTACGCGCCGGCGACCAAGCGCATCGCGCCCGAGGACCTTGCCCTGCGGCCGTTGCGCGATTTTCTCGCCGGTGACCTGCTCGGCGGTCCGGCCCAACTCGCCTTGCCCGAGGTACCGCCCCTCGTGCTCGACCCGAAGAACCGCGTGTTCCACAGCGAGGCATCACTGAGTGCGCTCGAGCCGTATTGCCGCGAGCCCTCGCGGCGCAGCGACTGGCATGCGCTGACCAGTGCGGAAATCGCGCAGCTGCGCGAGGCGCAGGTGGCCCAGCCTTACATCAAGCTCGTATGGCTGGATGCCCTGCTGCGTTCGGGGGGGCGGCTGGCCTCGCATCTGGATCCCGGTGGCACGTTCAAGGTGACGCGCTGGCTCGACATCCTGCGCGACTACCCACGCCAGGCGCGCATCTCGACGACGATGATGAAGCCCTTGCGCCTGCACGAGATCGCCGCGTCGAGTGGCACCGGCATGTCCGACGTGTTCGACGTGGTCAATGCCTACGACGCGATTGGCTGGCTTGAATGGACACCCCGCGCACCGCGCCACGGCGAATCGTCCGCGGCCTCTGGTCGCGGCAGTCTCGTGCAGCGCCTGCGCAAGCCGTTCGGACGCTGATCGCCTGGGCGCGCGCATCCGCACGGAACACCCGTGTGAACCGCCTGCAAGAAACGCCGCAGGAAACGGCCGCGATTGCCTCACGCCGTGGCGTTGTCTCCTCAATCGTCATCGACTCGCGGCCGGTACGCTTCGACGAGCTGGCGTTGCACGTTCGGCGGCACCGGTTCGTAGTGGCTCAGCTCGAGCGTGTAGCGGCCGCGGCCGCCGGTCATGGCTTTCAGTTCGGTCGAGTAGTCGCCGATCTCGGCCAATGGCACCTGTGCCCGCACGACGATCTCGCCGCCACGCAACACATCGGTACCGTTGATGCGCGCGCGCTTGCCGGCAAGGCTGCCGGTGATGTCGCCGACATGCGCCTCTGGCACGTTGACGTCGAGGTTGACGATCGGTTCGAGCACGGTCGGCCGTGCCTTGGCGATGGCGTCGAGAAAGGCTTTTCGGCCGGCGGCGACGAAGGCCACTTCCTTCGAGTCGACGCTGTGGTGGCGACCGTCGTAGACGGTCACGCGCACATCCTGCAGCGGATAGCCGGCGACTGCGCCGTGTTCGAGCACCTGACGCACGCCCTTCTCGATTGCCGGCACGAACTGGCCGGGAATCGCGCCACCCTTTATCTCCTCGTTGAACTCGAAGCCGGCCCCGCGCGGCAGCGGCTCGATGCGCAGGTAGACCTCGCCGAACTGGCCAGCGCCGCCGGTCTGCTTCTTGTGCCGATGGTGACCCTCGGCCGCGCTGGCGACCGTCTCGCGATAGGCGATGCGTGGCGGGCGCGTCTTCACCTCGACGCCGTAGCGTTCCTTCATGCGCTCGAGCATCAGCTTGACGTGCAGGTCGGAGAGCCCGCGTACGATCGTCTCGTTGAGCTCCTTGCTGTGCTCGACCTGGAAGCAGGGGTCTTCCTCGCCGAGGCGTGCGAGTACGGTGGCGAGCTTCTGTTCCTGGCCCTTGTGTGCCGGCTCGACCGCAAGGCCGAACATTGGCTGTGGAAAATCGAGTGGCTTGAGGTGGATGTGGTCTTCGTCGTGCGAATCGTGCAGCACGGCATCGAAATGGATCTCGTCGACCTTGGCCACCGCGGCGATGTCGCCGGCGACGGCGACGTCGATCTCGATGTGCTCCTTGCCCTTGAGCCGGAACAGATGACCGACCTTGAACGGTTTGCGGCCATCGTCGATGAAGAGCTGGGTGTCGCGACGCACCGTGCCCTGGTAGACGCGGAACACACTGAGCTTGCCGACGAAGGGATCATTGACGATCTTGAACACGTCGGCGATGACATGTCGGTCCGGGTCGGCAACGGCCTCGATCGGCTCGGCGCTGGCACCACTGCCCTTGATGAAGGGCGGCGGATTGCCCTCGAGCGGGTTCGGCAGCAGGCGCTTGGTGACATCGAGCAGCTCGCGCACGCCGGCGCCGGTGCGCGCCGAGGTGTAGCAGATCGGCACGAGATGGCCCTCGCGCAGGCATTGCTCGAAGGCGTCGTGCAACTCGCTGCCGGACAGGCCTTCCTCGCCGAGATCGAGATAGTGGTTCATCACCGTTTCGTTGATTTCGACGACTTGGTCGATGATGCGTTGGTGGGCTTCGGCGACCGACGAGAAATCGGCCTCGCCGGACGGATTGAAGAAGCAGTCGACAACGGTGCTCCCGCCCTGCGCGGGCAGGTTGAGCGGCAGGCACTCGCTGCCGAACTCGTGGCGCAGCGTTTCCGTCAATGCCTCCGGCCTGGCGCCCTCGGCGTCGATGCGGTTGACCACGATGACGCGCGCCAGGCCACGAGCCTTCGCGCGCTCCATCATGCGCCGGGTGAGGTGTCCGATGCCGTGCACCGCATCGACGACGATCGCGCAGGTTTCGACGGCGGCCAGCGCCGACAGCGTCGGACCGCGGAAGTCCGGGTATCCGGGCGTATCGATCAGGTTGATATGGCAGCCATCGTGGTCGATCGAGGCGATCGTCGCTGCCATCGAGTGGCGTCGCTCGCGTTCCATCGGATCGAAATCGGACACGGTGTTGCCGCGGTCGATCGTGCCTGCCGTCTGGATTGCGCCGCCGGCATGCAGCAGGGCTTCGAACAGCGTGGTTTTGCCGGCGCCGGCATGGCCTGCCAGGGCGATGTTGCGGATGTCGGGTGTGCCGTGGGACATGGTCGCCTCCGTCTAGCGTGCGCGCGATTCGCTTCCATGCAGGGAAGGGCGTCCATGCGGAGCCGCGGATGGCAGCGCGTGCTCGCACGCGCAACAGGTCGCGGCGGCGTTCGATGGATGGCCTGCAAGGCGCGGTGGCCGGCGGCACATCGTCCGGGGCGGGTGCCGTTCAAGGCGACAGGCCGGGCAATGCGATCGGGCAACCGCAGCGATGGGAGACGGCCAGTGCCAGCGGGCGTCGCGGCAAGCCTTGCGCCATGCGGCGGACGGATCAAGCTGCACCGCGCAAGCGGGGTGATAATGGCGGATCGGATTGGAGGATCGACGCGGATGAGCGAGTCGACGAAGCAGCGTCCCTGGCGGGTTGTGTGCGTGCATGGCGCTGGCGGTGGTGCCTGGGAATGGAACATCTGGGCGCGCGTGCTGCGCGCGCGTGGCATCGACGTGGTCAGCCGTGACCTTGAGGCCGGCCCGGAGGGGCTCGCGGCGACGTGTTTCGCCGATTACCGCGCCCAGGTCGCCGACTGGTGCAGGGAAGCCGGGCATGACGGCGCGCCGCTTGCACTGATCGGCGCCAGCCTCGGCGGGTTGCTCGCGCTGGCGGCTGCGGTCGAGGCACGGGCCGCCGCATTGGTCCTGGTCAACGCATTGCCGCCGGCCGGAGTGGTCAGGCGCCTGCCGGACGTCGCGCCGGCGGCGGTCGTGCCCTGGGGCAGCCGGCGCTCGCTGCATGGCACGCGACGCGCCATGCCGGATGCCGATGATGCCGCCGCACTGTACGCGTTCCGTCGTTGGCGTGACGAATCCGGCCAGGCCATCGCCGAGGCGCAGGCCGGCATCGTCGTCGAATGGCCGCACTGCCCGGCTCTGGTCGTCGCCGGCGAGCACGATGACGAAATCCCGGCCTTCGCCAGCCGCGCCCTTGCCGTGCGGCTCGGTGCGGATTTCGAATGCTTGCCCGGCGCGAGCCATGTCGGCCCCTTGCTTGGCGCACAGGCGTCCAGCGTGGCAGTGCGCGTGGCCGACTGGCTCGCGGCGCGGCAGCGTGCGTAGGAACTGCCCTGTGTGCGATCGGAGCTCGTCAATCCGTCGCCCCGGTGCTTCTTTCTGATTTGCTGGCGTGATATCCGGTTCCGCTCGCCTCGGCGGCTCGCGTGTTGCTTCTCTTTGCTTGCGCACTGCGCCGCAGGAGCGGCGCGAACGGCGAAGCCGGCCCCGAAGGGGCGAAGTGCAGGATGCGCGCAGTCAGGAGAAGCAACCAAGCGAAAGGGCACCCCGGCATCCGCGCCGCCTGGGCTTCACCCAATCGGTTCCCTGCGGTGCGCGCCGTCCACCGGCCGGCAAACAACCCGGCCATCCATGGCCTCAAACAGTTTGCCTTTCCCTGGTGGTCGACTCCGCTCCTCGGCGCTTCTGCAGGGGCCCCTAAGAGCAAAGGCCCAAGCAAAAGCGCCCGCTGACATTCTTTCGTAGGAGCGCACCCCGTGCGCGATTACCTTGATGCGATGCCTCAATCGCGCACAGGGTGCGCCCCTACGGATTCCATGTTCGCTCGACAGGGAATGTTCGACTTTCACAGGAGGCTTGCGCCGACGCACCTCCTCGGCTATGGTGCGCGCCAATGTACTAATGCGTTAATACATTGATGAAACGGAAATCCCTGCAGGCCGAGACGCCGACCGCACGTGCGGAGGAGAGCCTGTGCCGGGCCTTGCTGGCGATCGGCGACGTGGCGGGCATGCGTGCCTTCCTGCGCGACCTGTGCACGCCGGCCGAGCTCGAGGCGCTGGTCGATCGCTGGCGGGTCGTGCCGTACCTGCTGGACGGCATGCCGTACCGCGAGATCCACGAGCGCACTGCGGTCAGCATCACCACGATCGGGCGCGTCGCACGCTTCCTCAACCAAGGCAACGGCGGTTACCGCGCCGTTCTCGACAGCGGCGCGCTCGTGGCGAAACCGCCACGCCGCACGAAGAAGGCCGTCGTTGCCGGGGCGCGCGCATGAGCACTCGCGACCGCTTGCGCATCGCCGTGCAGAAGTCGGGGCGTCTCAGTGAGCCGTCGCTGGACCTGCTCGCGCGCTGTGGCCTCAAGTTCCGGCAGAGCCGCGACAAACTGTTCTGTTTCGGCGAGACGCTGCCGGTGGATCTGCTGCTGGTGCGTGATGACGACGTGCCCGGCATGATTGCCGATGGCGTCTGCGATCTCGGCATCGTCGGCCGCAACGTGCTGGCCGAGCAGGTCGGCGAGGGCAAGGATGCGGTGCGCGAGCTGCGCGCACTCGGTTTCGGTCCGTGTCGGCTGGCGCTGGCGGTGCCGCTCGATTTCGATTACAGCGGACCGGGCCAGCTCGCCGGCCTGCGCATCGCGACCACGTATCCGAACCTGCTCGGCGAGTGGTTGCGTGGCGCCGGCGTCGAGGCCAGGGTCGTCACCCTGTCCGGTTCGGTCGAGATCGCGCCGCGCCTCGGTACCGCCGACCTCATCTGCGATCTCGTTTCGAGTGGAGCCACGCTGGCGGCCAACCAGTTGAAGGAAGTGGCCATCGTGCTCGAATCGGAGGCCGTGCTTGCCGGCGCCGCGCAACGACTGACCGACGAGCGCGGCGAACTGGTCGACATGCTTCTGCGCCGCATCGAGGGTGTCATCCAGGTGCGCGTATCGAAACTGGTCATGCTGCAGGCGCCGCGCACGGCAATCGACGCGATCGCGCGCCTGCTGCCGCGCGGGCAGCGCCCGACCGTGGTGCCGGTCGAGGGTTCCGATGACGACGTCGCCCTGCAGGCCGTATGCACCGATGCGATCACCTGGCAGCATCTGGAGGACATGAAGCGTGCCGGTGCGCGTCAGATGCTGGTGCTGCCTGTCGAGCAGATGCTGGCATGAAGCGCATTGACTGGAACGCGCTCGATGCTGATGCGCAGGCCGATGCACTGCGTCGGCCGGTGCAGCGTGTGGCCGAGGAGACGCGAGCGACGGTTGCGCGCATCCTCGCCGATGTGCGCGCTGGCGGTGATGCCACATTGCTCGCACTGACCGAACGCTTCGACGGTTGCCGACTTGCCGATCATCGCGTCAGTGACGAAGAGTTCCAGGCTGCCGAGGCAGCGCTCGGCGCCGACATCAGGCAGGCGATCGCCGATGCGCGGGAACGCATCGCCATGTTCCATCGCGCCGGCGCACCGCAGCCGTATGCTATCGACACCGCGCCGGGCGTACGCTGCGAACGCTTGCTGCGCCCGATTGCGCGGGTCGGCTGCTATGTGCCGGCGGGTGCCGCCCCGTTGCCGTCGACCGCACTGATGCTCGGTGTGCCGGCCGAACTCGCCGGCTGCCGCAACATCGTGCTGTGCACGCCGCCACGCGCTGATGGCCGCTGCGACGAAGCCGTGCTGTATGCCGCGCGCCTGTGCGGAATCCGCCGCGTGCACAAGCTCGGCGGTGCGCAGGCGATCGCGGCGATGGCCTATGGTGCGGGCTCGGTATCGCGCTGCGACAAACTGTTCGGCCCAGGCAATGCGTGGGTGACGGAAGCCAAGCGCCAGGTCGCTGCCGACCCGGATGGCGCGCTGATCGACATGCCGGCCGGGCCGTCGGAAGTGCTGGTCATCGCCGATGCCGCGGCCGATCCGCGCTTCGTTGCGGCCGACCTGCTCGCCCAGGCTGAGCATGGCGGCGATTCGCAGGTGATCCTCGTGACCGACTCGACCGTGCTGGCGGCGGCGGTCGAGGCCGAGGTCGCACGCCAGTGTGATCTGCTGCCGCGTGCCGCGCTGGCCGCGAGCGCCCTCGAACATGCGCGCATCATCCGCGTCGACGATCTCGACGCGGCCGTCGCGCTCAGCAACGCCTACGCTCCGGAACATCTCATTCTCAATGTCGCGCGCCCGCGCGCCCTGCTCGATGCGGTCGAGCATGCCGGATCGATCTTCCTCGGCGCGTGGTCGCCCGAATCGGTCGGTGACTACTGTAGCGGTACCAACCATGTGCTGCCGACCAGCGGCAGTGCGCGTGCGTGGAGTGGCCTGTCGGTGGCGAGCTTCCAGAAGCAGGTCAGCGTGCAGGAACTGTCGGCCGATGGCCTGCGCGCGATCGGGGCCTGCACGACGACATTGGCGCGGGCCGAAGGCCTTGAAGCGCATGCGCAGGCGGTCGACGTGCGCCTGGCTGCATTGGATGCCGTCGCATGAGCGTGCTCGAACTCGCCCGCCCCGAGATCCTCGCCCTGCAGCCGTACTCGTCCGCGCGCATCGAGGCGACCGGTGGCGAGGTCATGCTCAACGCCAACGAATCACCGTGGCCGCCGTCCGGCGTCGTGACGGATCCGCCGCTCAATCGCTATCCAGATCCGCAACCTTGCAGCCTGGTCGAGCGCCTTGCCGAACTCCATGGCGTCGCTACGGATAGCATCCTGGTTGGTCGTGGCAGTGACGAGATGATCGACTTGCTCGTGCGCGCGTTCTGCCGTCCTGGGCGCGATGCCGTGGTGACCTGTCCACCGACCTTCGGCATGTATTCGGTATGTGCGGCGGTGCAGGGTGCGCCGCTGCTCGAGGTGCCGCTCGACGAGGCGTTCGAGATCGACTTCGGTGCACTCGCGACGGTGCCCGATCAGGCGCGCCTCGTGTTCCTGTGTTCGCCAGGCAACCCGACCGGCGGGCTGGCTCCGCTTGCCGCGATCGAACGCCTCGCCGAGGTTCTGCGTGGGCGCGCACTCGTCGTCGTCGACGAGGCATACATCGAATTCGCTGCGGCGCCGAGCGCGGCGAGTGTCCTGCAGCGCCATGCAAACCTGTGCGTGCTGCGTACCCTGTCCAAGGCCTGGGCGCTGGCCGGCGCGCGCATCGGCTGCCTGCTGGCCAGCGCCGAGATCGTTGGCCTGCTGCGGCGGATCATGCCGCCGTACCCATTGCCGACGCCGAGCACCGCCGCGGCGCTCGCGGCACTGAGCACCGAAGGCCGTGAACTGACCCGGCAACGTGTGGCAGTGATCGCCGCCGAGCGCGAACGCATGGCGGCCGAACTCGCACGTCTGCCGCAGGTGGAGGCGGTACTGCCATCGCGCGCGAATTTCCTCTGCGTCGCCTTCAAGGATCGCGCCGCCGCATGCCGGCACCTGCTTGCCGGCGGCGTCGTCGTGCGCGATGTCAGCCGTCATGTGCGGCTTGCTGGCTACCTGCGCATCAGCATCGGCCAGCGTGACGAGAACGCGCGCGTGATCGACCTGCTGGCCAGCATGGAATCCGGCCGATGAGTGCGCGCAAGCTGCTGTTCCTCGACCGCGACGGCTGCCTGATCGAGGAGCCGCCTGACCAGCAGATCGACGCGTTCGAGAAACTCGCCTTGTTGCCGGGCGTGGTTGCCGCGCTGCAGCGGTGTGTCGCATCCGGCTACGAACTGATCATGGTGACCAACCAGGACGGGCTCGGTACACCGGCGTTCGCACAGGCTGACTTCGAAGGGCCACACGCATTGCTGCTGCGCATACTCGCTTCGCAGGGCATCGTGTTCCAGGAAGTGCTGATCGATCGCAGCTTTGCCCACGAGGGTCGCGATACACGCAAGCCAGGCACAGGACTGGTGCGCCACTGGCTCGCCCGCGACGACTGGTCGCGGACGCGGTCGGCGATGGTCGGTGACCGTGACACGGACATGGCCTTTGCTGCCAATCTCGGCGTTCGCGGGTTTCGATGTGGGGCGCAAGGCCTGCCCTGGGCCGAGATCGCGCATCAGCTCTGCGCCACGCCGCGCGTCGGCGTGTTCACGCGGCAGACGGGTGAGACGCGGATCCATGTCCGCGTCGACCTCGATGCGCCGGTACATGCCTCGATCCGCACTGGCCTTGGGTTCTTCGACCACATGCTCGAGCAGATCGCGCGTCACGCCGGCTTCGCCCTCGAGCTGACCTGCGACGGCGACATCCACGTCGATGAGCACCACACCGTCGAGGACAGCGCGCTCGCCCTTGGTGAGGCGCTGCGTGCAGCACTCGGCGACAAGCGTGGCATCGGCCGCTACGGTTTCACCCTGCCGATGGATGAGAGTCTGGCCAGTGCCGTGCTCGACCTGTCGGGCCGACCGTACCTCGTCTTCGAGGGCAGCTTCCCACGCGCCGAGGTCGGCGCGCTGCCCAGCGAGCTGGTGCCGCACTTCTTTCGCTCGCTGT
>Ga0116142_10005967_pt1 | contig 10672 bp, 10 predicted proteins | sample AD_UKC033_MetaG_FD_89785 | JGI IMG/M metagenome (GOLD analysis project Ga0116142, IMG submission 89785) | Active sludge microbial communities of municipal wastewater-treating anaerobic digesters from USA - AD_UKC033_MetaG | ecosystem: Engineered > Bioreactor > Anaerobic > Digestate | place: USA... | reverse complement strand
CGACCTGAATTTGAGCCCGATGATTATCGGTGTTTTAACTCTGGACTTTTTTCTGGCCTATTCTCATTCTCTCAAAGAAAAAAGGCGCTTTATTAATAGTTTTATTGGACGGGTCCAGCACCGATTCAATGTTTCGGTATCAGAAGTTGATTTTCAAGATAGCTGGCAGAGAACGAGAATTGCCGTAGCTCTGGTCAACAGCGAGGGCTCAGTGGTCAGACAGATTATGGATAAAATTCTCGAAGAGGCGAATAGCTACCCGGAAGCAGTTTTATCCGGTCACAAGCTTGATTTATATTAAAAGAATATAACATGAGAAAAGAAGGATCCTATCGGCCGAAAAGAGTCAGTCACCTGATTCAGCAGGAAATCAGCCTGTATCTGATTAATGAGCTGCCAGAAATGACCGGTTTCTTGACTGTTACCGGCGTGGAAATGCCCGCTGACTTAAAGACAGCTAGAATCTCAGTTTCTGTCTATCCCAAAGACAGGCGTCAGCCTGTCTTAAAGCTCCTGGAAAAGGCAGCTCCCCATTTCCGGCGGCTGCTTGCCAGTAGATTAAATTTAAGATATAATCCCGAGCTAATTTTTATTCTTGATACCTCAGCTGATCAAGAAGAAAAAATTGACCGGTTGCTGGAATTAGTTAAAAAAGATGAGCCAATTAATAAAAGTTAATATTGCTAAAACAATTATCAATTCCAGCCACATTGCTATTACCATTCACCTGAGACCTGATGGCGATGCCATTTACACCAGCCTGGCTCTGGCTGCCATGCTTGACCTGCTGGGCAAAAAAGTCCAGGTGGTCAGCCACGATCCCTTACCTTATCCCTTCTATGAATTTCCTGAAACCTCTAGAATCAAAATCGGGGAGATCGAGCCAGAAGGCCTGGACCTGGTTATCCTGCTTGAATGTGCGGACATACCACGGTCAGGGCAGACTAAAATTGGCCACCTGCCTAAAATAAATATAGATCATCATTTTTCAAATTCTCCCTTTGGAAATATAAACTGGATTGATCCCAGGGCTTCAGCCGTTGGTGAAATGGCCTATGAGTTGATTGAACCGCTTGGAATAAATCTTACTCCAGAGATAGCCACTTATCTTTATTCAGCGATTTTTTCCGATACTGGTTCTTTTCAATTTTCCAACACTTCCAGCCAGACACTCTTTGTTTGCCATAAGCTGGTTGAGGCCGGAGCCAGCCCGAATGCTGTTGCGGAGAAGTTACTTAACAATAATTCACCTTCTAAAATCAAGCTTCTTGGCCGGATATTGTCCACCCTGCGGCTCAACGAAGCCGGCAATATCGCCATTATTACCATGCTGATTAAGGATAGAGAAGAGTTTGGTTTTAAAGAAGTGGATATCGAAGACGCTACTACCCTGGTCAGATCCATCAAAGGGGTGGAAATGGTCATTTTCTTTAAGGAAATTTCCCCAGGCGAATTCCGGGTAAGCTTGCGCTCCAAAGGTCAGGCCAATTCTGCCCTTGTGGCTGAAAGATTTGGTGGTGGTGGTCATGTCAATGCCGCTGGTTTTACTGTCTATGGACAGCTGGAAGAACTTTCTAGCCGCATCCCGGCCGAAGTAGAAAGATTACTTAACAACCAGGTTAGACAGCAATCCTGATGGACGGGTTAATAATCGTTGATAAGCCAGCCGGCTGGACCTCTCATGATGCCGTCCTTAAGCTGAGAAAGATTTTAGGCGAACAGAGGCTGGGGCATGCTGGAACCCTTGACCCTCTGGCCACTGGCATCCTGATTATCACTGTCGGCCAGGCCACCAGGCTTTTCCCCTTCCTATCCCGGATTGGCAAAACTTATACGGGCCAGATCACCCTGGGGCAGGCAACTGATACTTATGATTTGCTGGGAAAACCGGTTGGGGAAAGATGCCAGCAATATCCGGACATTGAGACGATCATAAAAGCGACCGAAACCCTGACCGGGGAAATCGAGCATTTTCCTCCTCCTTTTTCAGCTAAAAAGATCAATGGTCAGCGGGCCTTTGAACTGGCCAGAAAAGGACAGAGACCAGAATTGAAGCCGGTAAAAGTTAATGTTTACCACTTTTTGATCCTGGATTATAAACCGCCATTGTTAACTTTTCAGATTGAATGCTCATCCGGGACCTATATCCGGAGCCTGGCCGATGAACTTGGGCAGAGGCTCGGTTGCGGTGCCCATCTCTCCAGCTTGAGACGCGTTTTGGCCGGCCCCTATTCTGAGGCTGAGGCCCACAGCCTCGAACAGATCGAGCAACTCTACCGTAACCAATTGACTTCTCAATTTCTAATTCCCCTTGACTATGCCCTTGGCTGGCAGCCGGCTATCTGGATCGAGACCGGCAGTCAGGCGAGTTTTCTACATGGAGAGCCCCTACAGCTGGACAATCTGGTAAAAATCGATTTGAGCAAGAGCATTCAGACCTCCCCCCCTGTCTTTAGAGTTCTGACTGAAGACCATCATCTTCTTGGCCTGGCCAGGTTTAATCCAGAAGAAAAGCTCTTCGAACCGCAGGTGGTTTTCCATCCTCGCCCCTAAAATTTTCTATAAAATCATTAAATATTATCAATCTGGTCCAAAAATCTTTACACCCGTCCTTGAATTTTACCACTATCTATTGTATTTTAAATAAAGAATGAGGCTAAATAAGAACCAAATAGAACATTTATCATTTACAATCTTAAGAACACTGATCAAAGAAGGCAAAATTCTGGTCGAGGACAAGAGCCGGGTACTGGAAGAAATAGTCAATCTGATTTCAGATGAATTTCTTAAAGAAGACAAGCTTGATCAGGAAGTCAGGGAAATTCTGAACAAACATATAGACGAAATCCGCAAAGGGAATATAGAGTATCAGACGATGTTCAAAATGATCAAGACTAAACTGGCTAAAGAAAGGAATATTGTCATCTGATGAGCCGCCTGTCCAGAGAGAAAATCCACCATCTGTCAAAATTAATAGTCAATGCTCTATATAAAAACGATCTGGTAGAATTTCTGGACGAGCCCAATGAAATCCGCTTGACTGTAGTTAAAGCTATTGAAGAAGAGATGAAACTCTACGACCAGCTTGACCGTAAAGCCAGAGAAAAGATAACTTCACAAAAAAAGCATATTGAAGAAGGCTCTCAGGAATGGGAAATACTTTATCGCAAGTATTACAATGAGGAACTGGCTAAACTGACCAAGCTGTCTGAATAATTGAGAAAGTCAGGCCATCTAAAGGCTGTAAGTAAACAACTTTTGTGCTGCAAAACAGCTATCAAAACCCGATTTAATCTTTCCTCTGACTTCCTGGTGCCAGGCTCCATCTTGAATAGACTTGCTGTTTAACTCCAATAAATCCATGTGATTCTATGGTCTTTTTGAGGCAACTGTGGATAGAACTTTCTGTTGCCTTTTCCCTGCTCCTTGGCTGCCTTATTGACTCTAGCTGCGGTCAGGACTTTCACACCTTGATCGATAACCTGAACAACGACCATCCGGGTAGTGTTCATCCTGACCTGCCTGGCATCCAGAATCATCTGAGGACAGCGGCTGACAGAGTGCCCTCTCTACCCTGCTATCCGATGTATTAAGTTAACACCAGCCCGGCCTTAATAAAAAACAGACAGGTTAAAAATATCCGACAACCAACATATAAAAAAGGGGCGGTGAGCCCGCCCCTTTTCTTTGGTAAATCAACAGTAAATTAGAAATTGTATCTAAAGCCGATGCCCATTTTGTGGCTGTCAAAGGTGCGTCCAATTGGAGCCCTGAATTCAAAGAAGATTTGACCCATCTTCAGATAATTGTCAAAAATTGTAAGACCGATCTGGCCGACGGCATCCACTCCAGCCTTGCGCATATCAACTTCTTTGGTGATAAAACCAGGGCCGACTCCAATATAAGCTTTGCCCAGATGCAGGTTAGCTAAAAGTTCTGCCATAATGGTTGTCTTCCAAGGGGAACCCTTCAAAGGAACTCCGACACCGGCTGTAAAGGTCAGGCTGACCTTATCTGGATTAAGCCAGGTAAATAAACCAGGTCTGATAAATATATAACCGACATAATCTGACAGATCGTATTCTTCGCCACCATGGGCCAGCATCGGACCAAATTCGATCGATCCAAAGAGTTTCTTTCTGGAAACAGTAAAGCTTTTGCTGGAATCACCGGTAGCAGCAGAGACAGCACCATCATTATCATAAGCGGTAGCAGCCACGGTAAAAGTACCTTCTTTATAAAGAGCCTTTTCCCAGGTAAATGGCTTTTCACTGTCAACATAAGAATCAACTACCTGGCCATTTTCATCTCTTAACTCAAAGGCTACTTTGGTTACCTGCCCATCTGGATCAGATGAACCGGAGGCATCAAAGGTAACCGGACGCCCATAATAGTTTTTGCAATCGGTGCAGCTGGGAACAACCACAGCCACTGGTGGATAATTAATATAGACTCTGGCTTCGCACGGATTAGCCGAAGACTTATTGGCCATATTAATAGCTGTGCCTTTAAAGACATATTCGCCCGGCTTGTCCAGCTTGGTCTGCCACCTGGCTGAATCCGGACTTAATTCCTTGCTGGCCACTTTGTTACCCTGTTTATCCACGATTTCAACTTTCAGGCTCTTGGCATTCTGGCTGCCACTCATATCAACCGTAATCGGGTCATTAATATTGGCCTTAGCAGGAGACACCTTGAGGTCGCAGATGGCTTCCGGGATTTCTTCAACCATGCCAACATAAGCAATGTTTCCACACGGTTTGGGAATCATAAAGGTATAAGTCTTATAACCGACCTTCACCTTAACGGTGAAAGTTTCTACTGGCTTGTTTCCTGCCCATTCTAATGGCCCTGAAACTTTTACTTTCCCTTGAGATCTGAACAACATCCATTGGACTGTTTCGCCAATATTCCAGGTTGAATCTTCAAACTGGGCAGTTTTTAACTGATCAATAAATGGTTGATAGACCTCACCCATTCCCGCCTGCTCAAAACCGATCTTGATGTCGGCTGAGTAGCGATCAACCAGCATCTTCATAACTTCCGGAGTAGGGATCTGACCTCTGACCCGGGCGAAAGTGTACTGGCCTAAGGATTTTATCTTTTTCACTTCTGCTGAAGCTTGTGAGACCAAAACAAACACCAGGGTTAAACAAATCAGTGCTATGAACTTTTTGTTTTTCATTCGCTCACCTCCTGTAAATTTTCCGACACTATAATTATTAAATAAGAAACTTGACCTGATGTCAAGAAAACTAGAGGATATTATCAGAATTTTATTTTCAGCATCAATCTGGCTAAAAAATCTTATCCTCTACTTCAGTAGTGAGTTCGGTCTCAACCTTAAAAATCATATCTGATTCCGACCGCCATCTTGTGGCAATCAGAGAATGAACGTCCAATCGGAACCCGAAATTCAAAATAAAGCTGCCACATGGAAAGATAGTTGTTAGATAAGGTTACTCCCAGCTGACCCAGGGCATCGACTCCAGTCTTTCGATCAGATCTCTCCTTAGTCATGAAGCCAGCCCCAAGACCTAAAAAGACTTTTCCAAAATGGACATTGCCTAAAAGGTTGGTAGTTATCACCGCTTTCCAGGGCGCACCCTTAAACGGAACAGCGGCGCCACTGGTAAAAGTCAGGCTGGTTTTATCCGGCTTTAGCCAGACAAACATACCTGTTCGGACAAAGGCAAAAGTAGTATAGGAGCCATGAGCCAGCAATGGCCCCGCTTCAGCAGCAATAAACAGGGTTTTTCTGGTAACTCTGATTGTCTTTTTGGAATCAGGAGTAGCAGTTGATGCCGCCCCATCATTATCATAAGCTGTCACTGAAATTGTATAGTTTCCGGGAGAATAAAGAGTCTTTTCCCAGATATAGGGCTTTTGAGCAGCAGTCATGGTATCTACTACCTGGCCTGTGCTATCAGTTAACTCAAACACGACTCTCGTTATTTCCCCATCTTGATCAGATGAACCGGTAGCATCGAAGGTCAGCGGTCGTCCGACATATTCCCGACAGTCAAGGCAATTTGGAACCACCCTGGCCACAGGGGGGTAGTTGACGTAAACCCTACCCTCGCAGGTATTAGTGGAAGGTTTATCAGCTAGATTAATAGCTGTTCCCCTAAAAACATATTCGCCTGGCTTATCAAGTTTGGTTTGCCATCTGGCTGCTTCCGGGGTCAGGTCCTTACTTGAGACTTTAGTACCCTGTTTATCAAAGATTTCGACCTTTAAGCTTCTGGCGTACTGGCTCCCGCTCATATCGACTGTAATTGGATCATTTATATTGACTTTGGACGGGGAAACTTTAAGGCTACAAACAGCCTCAGGGATTTCTTCAAATTCATCGAGAAGGGCAATGTTTCCACACGGTTTAGGGATAATAAATTTGTAAGTCTTAAATCCCTTTTTGACTTTAACAGCAAAAACTTCCAGCGGTTTTTCTCCTGCCCATTCTAAAGGCCCGGTCACCTTGATCTTCCCCTGAGAACGGAAGAGCATCCACTTGACTGTTTCTCCAATGTTCCAGGTGGTATCTTCAAATTGGGCGCTTTTTAACTGTTCAATGAAAGCCAGATAAATATCGCCATATCCGGCCTGATCGAAGCCATATTTGATATCGCCTGCATAGCGATCGGCCAGCATTTTCATCACTTCTGGTGTTGGTATATCCCCCCTGATACGAACAAAGGTAAAGTTTCCCATGCTCTTAATCTTTTTGACTTGAGCTGAAGCACCGATGGCCAAAAGCAATATCAGACATGGTATAAGCATCACCTTCAGTCTTTTGACTGACATTCCACACCTCCGTAAGATATTGATTAATTTATCAATAAAACAAAAGCCATCACTTTGTCAATAGAAAATCTATTTTATCTTTTCCTCGTTTTATATCTCACTATCAGCCCTGGAGAAAAACATCTTCATTTTTTGCAATAGTTTTGCTAATATATTGTTTACCGAAACTGACCTTTGCCAGAAAGCTGACAGCACCGTTTTCTATCTGGAATCAAGTTTTAAGCTTGGTCTCGGTCAGTTCTACCAGGGAACTCCAAATCATATTTGGAAGGAGACAAAAATTGAACGTTGTCCGTGAAGAAATTGAACTTAAGGTTATTACCCCTAATGAACCTGGGATTTTTGGACGGGTGCTGGCCACACTGGCTAATGCCGGCATTAATCTCCGGGCCTATTGCGTCCAATCTGAAAAGCACCAGGAAAAGGGCCAATTTAATCTGGTCACTTCTGATCATAAAAAGGCCGAAGCTGCCCTGCGGTCGCTTGGCTATAAGATAAAAACCACCAAGGTTATCACCGTTGAAGTTGATGACCGGATTGGGGTGGGGGCAGAGATAGGCGCTCTCTTAGCTGGAGCGGTGATAGATGTTAGATATTCATATGGCTCATCAGCCGGAGCTGGACGAACTCTGCTGATTTTTAAAACAAGTAATAACAGTAAGGCTTTGAAAACTCTGCAATAATTAAGGAGAAGATCCACAAAAAAATTTGCTAGATAAGTTCGGTCAAGCCAGACTGGAGTCGGGAGACAAGAAATTTTTTGACCGGTCGGCCAAAACTTATTTGACAAAGAAATAAATTTTAAATAGAATTCTAATCTATAGATATTTAAGGAGGAGAGCATGGCGAAAGCTGAACCCAATGTCGTCCCCCTGTGTGACGTCTTACTCGTTCTGTTAATTATTTTCATGGTTATCACACCCATGGTCCAATTGGGAATTGATGTCAAGCTGCCCGAAGTCCAGGCTTCTGACTCAAGAACCGGTCAGGATCCCAATGTCATCGTGCTGACTGTTAAGAAAAATGATCAGGTCGAGATACAGAGAAATCCCCTGGAATTAAGGCTATTGCTGGAAGAACTGCGCCGTTTATATGCTGCTCGTCAGGACAAAACCATTTTTATCAGGGCCGAAGCCAAAGTCCCGTTTAGCAAAGTTATAGAAGTAATGGATATCTGCAAAGGAGCCGGTGTCGAGACTCTGGCCATCATTCCTGAAATAATTGAAGAGTAAGATCCAGGGATACTTAAGTCCCGAGTTTAATTTTGTATCGACAGAAGGGGCCCGATGAGGGTCCCTTTTTTATTGCTTAAAAATCCTGCAGGCAGATAGGTTCCAGCTGACTGATTCTTTCTCGATTGAAAATTTCTGACGGCAGCCCTGATCGATAGCTAAAAGAAACTCTCCAGGCAGGATACTTATCTTACTTTAATCCAGCCACTGTCCGTCTGGCCGGAAAAGTTCTATTTTTGAATTATTGGACCGATCACTTCCCTGGAAATAACCAGCCTCTGGATTTCATTGGTACCTTCATAAATTTGAAGCAGCTTGGCATCTCTGACCAGCTTTTCTATGGGATAATCCTTCATATATCCATAACCACCAAAAATCTGCAAGGCTTCCAGAGAAGCTTTCATGGCCAGGTCTGAACCAAAACATTTCGCCATGGCTGAATTAAGGCCGCAGGACAAGTCTTGATCCACCATCCAGGCTGCTTTCCAAACCAGCAATCTAGCTGCCTCTAATTCAGTTGCCATTTGAGCGATTTTAAAAGCTGTAGCCTGAAAAGTGGCTATTGGCTGGCCAAACTGAACCCTCGTTTTAGAATACTCGATAGCATATTCGAGAGCTGCCCTGGCTAACCCGACTCCGGCTGCACCCACCGCTGCTCTGGTTCGGTCGAAAGTTCTCATGGCGATCAGGAAACCCTGACCCACCCGGCCGAGAATATTTTCAGCCGGGACTCGAACATCCTCAAAAAATATTTCAGCTGTATTGGAGGCCCTCTGTCCCATTTTATCTTCTATCTTGCCGATAGTAATCCCCGGGGTCTCTCTGGGAACAATAAAGGCCGTCAGGCCGCGAGCTCCTTTCTGTGGGGCAGCATTGGCAAAAACCACATACAGGCTGGCCACTCCCCCATTTGTTATAAAGCACTTGGAGCCATTTATGATATAATCAGAGCCATCTTTCCTGGCCAGCGTTTTAATGGCAGAGGTATCAGAACCTGCTTCTCTTTCTGTCAGACAATAAGAAGCAAAACTCATTTTCCTGGTAAAGGGAGTCAAAAATTTCTTTTTCTGCTCTTCCTGGCCATAAAGGATAATCGGGGTAAAGGCCAGCGAATTGGCCATCATGGTGGTGTACATTCCCGGGCAGCCCCAGGACAGCTCTTCTGAGATGATGGCCATTTCCAGATCAGATAAGCCGCCACCTCCATATTCCACCGGCACGTTGCAGGTCAAAAAGCCTGCTTCAAAAGCTTTTTGCATAACATCTTCAGGGAACTTTTCCTCTCGGTCATAAAAAGCTGCCTTTGGCCTCATTTCTTTTTCAGCAAAGGAATGAGCCATTTCCTGGAGGGCTTTTTGTTCTTCCGTTAATTCAAAAGAAATCACCTTCCACCTCTCTTCTATTTAATATTCTAAAAGTTTCGAGAGCTTATTAGTCTTGTTTTATAATCAAATAATGGTTTTTTGTCAACCGCTTTGACCTACCGGGTGAAGAGAACGACAGTCTGCAGTCCGGGCCTGCCCCAGGCTGGCAGTTCGCCTCTCCCATAAAAGTAGCAGGCCACAGGCAATGGTGATCGCCCAGAAAACCAGATTTCTTAATGCAAAGGGATCAGATCCTGATTATGCCGACTTTCCCTGGTTGCAAAAACAAGAGGCCTGTTGTATAAAAAATTCTTAATCAAAATTCTCCTTGAGAAAGGATAGAAAAATGAAGATTTTTGACACCTGGGCAGTAGCCAGGGCTGATATTTTGCTTCCGGTTGAAGGCCTCGACTTGACTCGCTGGTCGGTGATTGCCTGCGATCAATACACTTCTGAGCCTGAGTACTGGGAACGCGTAGCTGCTTTCGTCGGCGCTGCACCTTCCACTTATTATTTGATCTATCCTGAAGTTTATCTGAATGCCCCTGACAAAGAAACCAGAATAAGAAATATCAAAAGCAAGATGCGAGAATATCTTTCCGGCGGCATTTTCAAAGAGATGGAGGGGATAATCTATGTGGAGAGGGAAACTGCTCACGGCTGGAGAAAAGGCCTTCTATTAGCTGTTGACCTGGAAAAGTATGATTACCGACCCCGGGCTCAGAGCTTGATTAGAGCAACAGAAGGAACCATTCTGGAGAGAATCCCTCCCCGGGTACAGATTAGGGAAGGGGCGGATCTTGAGCTGCCCCATATTATGATGCTGGTTGACGACCCGGCCAATTTATTTATCGGACCAGCCAGTGACCATCGATCTGATTTGCCCTGTCTGTATGATTTTGATCTGATGTTTGACTCCGGCCGTCTGCGTGGATATTTTGTCAATCAGCCGAAAGTCGAGGAAAAAATTCTGGCTGGCCTCGGTCAGCTGGCTGATCAGAAAAGATTCTGTCAGAGATATAATCTTCCGCCAGAAACTCCCCTTCTTCTCTTTGCCGTTGGCGATGGCAACCATTCGCTGGCCACAGCCAAAACAATCTGGGAAAAGACCAAAGTCACCTGCTCCAATCCAGAAGAATTAAAAAATTCACCTCTGCGTTATGCTCTGGTTGAAATTGTCAACCTTCACGATGAAGTATTGGTCTTTGAACCAATTCATCGAATTCTATTCGAGGTTAAAGACTCGCCAGCTTTCGAACAAGAACTTCAAGT
>Ga0116142_10005966_pt1 | contig 10672 bp, 9 predicted proteins | sample AD_UKC033_MetaG_FD_89785 | JGI IMG/M metagenome (GOLD analysis project Ga0116142, IMG submission 89785) | Active sludge microbial communities of municipal wastewater-treating anaerobic digesters from USA - AD_UKC033_MetaG | ecosystem: Engineered > Bioreactor > Anaerobic > Digestate | place: USA... | reverse complement strand
TTTGTCCGTTCCAGTTTAATATTACAACAGCTACTTTAGGTGTATGGCTCAATGGTGTGAAAATATTTATTCAAAAATAAGGGAAGCCGGTATATCCTTGTTAAATTCGAAATATGTTTAAGCAAATATTAAACTGGCGGGTATTGCTGGCATTACTGGCCATCATAATTGTCAGCGGTACTATTTTTTATTCGCAATACCTGGCAAGAAAAATAGCCATGGATGAGCGGCAGAAGGTAGAGCAATCGATAGATGCCATTAAATTTATTATCAATGCACCATCTGATGCAGATATCACATTTGCTTCTAAAATAGTTACTGGGAATAAGTCTATCCCAATCATTGAAACGAACGAAAAGGATAGTATTATTCAACATATTAACCTGTATACTGCCAAAGCAGCAAAAAGTATTTCTTTTGTTGAACAAAAACTAAGGCTGTTCAAGTCTCAAAACAAAGCTATTGAATGGATTGACCCGAACAACCCTTCTGTCCGGAACCGTTACTACTATGGTGAATCCAAGCTTTTGAATGAGGTTCGGTATTACCCGATAGTGCAATTATGCATTGTCGCTTTGTTTATGGCTATTACACTTTTATCTCTCCGCAGCAGCTACCGTTCCGTACAAAACCAGGTGTGGGCAGGAATGGCGAAAGAAACGGCTCATCAGCTTGGCACACCTGTATCATCGCTGGAAGGCTGGGTAGAAATGCTGAAGGAAAACCCCGACAGTAAAAAAATTGCCCAGGAACTCGAAAAAGATGTAGACAGGTTAAGATTAGTATCGGATCGTTTTGGCAAAATTGGCAGTACCCCGCATCTTGAAGAAACAAACCTGGTGAGCCAGATCAATAATATGGTGGATTATATGCGAAAAAGAGCTGCCGGAAAGATAAATTTTTCAGTTAACACACATGGGCATAAGCAAATAATAAGCAAGGTGTCGGCTCCTCTATTTGACTGGGTTATTGAAAACCTCTTAAAAAACGCTTTAGATTCCATGGAGGGGAAAGGAGCTATTATTGCAGATGTAAATCAAGATGATAAGTTTGTTTATATAGATATTACTGATACCGGGAAGGGAATTAGTACACAAAATATTGCAAGAGTTTTTAAACCCGGATTTACTACCAAAAAAAGAGGATGGGGGCTTGGTTTGAGTCTTTCCCGACGCATCATCAAACAGTATCACAAAGGAGAGATCTTTGTCAAACATTCTGAAATCGGAAAAGGAACAACATTCAGAATTGTTCTGAAAAAATAAACCGCTTACATTTGCACTCCTTCCGATAGCTATCGGGATGGAAGACAACCAGGTTGAAATAAGCTCTTACAACTAATGCCCGGGTGGCGAAATTGGTAGACGCACCACTTTGAGGTGGTGGCGCCCGAAAGGGTGTGCTGGTTCGAATCCAGTCTCGGGCACAAAAGCTTCAGTATTCGCTGAAGCTTTTTTTATGCAATTGTAATAGCCTTAAGCCATTTCCTCGTTTTATTAATGGCCGATCTCAGGAGACTACTCTTTCTTTCCTGTATATTTTTTTCCAGTTCTTTTAATACCCCATATTCATCAAATGATTTTGGGAGGTAATCTTTTCTGAAATGCTTCATTCTTACTAATAAAACATCATGATCTTGCCAGCTTCCCAGGTCATCGAGGATGTTGTGTAATAAGGGTGGTTGGTATTTCTCACTTTGATTGATCAGGTTGAGCCAGTAATAGACAGATTTGAGGTTTTTTCGAAGCAAGTGCGGTTTTTTGAAATGGGTACTGACCTTTCCAACCTTTTCATCTATGGCTGATTTTATTATTTGCTCCAACTCAATACTATTATTGAATTCCGGTTCTTGTTTTAACAGGAATGCTATTTTCTTCAGCTCTTTATTTTTGTACCGGTGGATTTCCTGGTTTGTCCATGCCTTTGTTATTTTTAATATTGTCTGAAGATAAAGGCTGAATTGGTTAATGGAAATAGGGGGACTCTTTTTAAATTCAGTTATTATCTCTAAACATATTTCAACATCCCGTTGCCGGCCGGTAGTAGTAAAAAGTTCTTCAGTAGAATGGAGAGATCCATCCAGACTGCCTGATGCAAGGTCTTCTGTTTTTTTCAGTAGTAAATAAAACTCAAAATAAGCCCGGAGTTTTTTGATGGCTACCCTCAGGTCATGTATTGCTTCTTTGTTTAGTTTTTGCCTGAGGAGGGCAAGGTTTTTTTCAAAAACCTTTTGTTCTTTTTTCCATTGAACCAGTATGGGATTTGCAGCATCCATCCTTGTATACATCCCGGGGATGTCTATTCTTGTACTGCTAAGTAACTATAATCTCTCCTATTTAACTATGAGTTGCGTCAGTTTATCCCCTCATTATTGACTAAAAGTGTAGGTATAGTCAATTTTTCCGGTTATCTGTTTATCGTTATTAAAGAGTACTTCCTTCGTTTTAAGCCCCTTTTCGTCATATATGTATCTCCAGATCAGGTAACCAATATTCAGGCTGGAAGTAGTAGTTGTTTTTTGAACCACATTGTCATTTTCATCATACTCAAACATAATGTCTGGTAATAACTTCTTTAGCCGGGTATTGAATCGCACAATATCCAGCAGGCGGTTCTTGTCATCGTAATAATAATAGAGGTAGCTGGTTTCGATACCTTTTCTGAAGGTTCGTTCTTCTGCTATGTTTCCATCCTCATCAGTTACAAAACGTACTTCAAGACTATCCGCACCTGTTCCTGACCTGGTACTGCTTATTATACGCCACATTTTTTCGGGCTTTCCGGCAGTATTGAAAAACCATTGATGTGTTTCGATGTGGTCAAAAGCGCTGGCTGAATCTTTGACAGTATTCTGCACCATGCTTATCCTGTTGTTTTCATCATATAGATAAGTAGTAATTCCCTGGATTTGAGCTGATGAATCTGTAATGTTTGTTACTCTTCCTTTTTCATCAAACCTTGAGTAGGTAGTTTTTTTGTTGAAATTGTTTATCGTTGAACTTCGTAAAAGCCTGCCATTCTCTTTTACTTCCTGTAGCTCTGAAAAATCAGTTGCTTTCACGCCGCGGTTGTCATACCCGGTGGCACTAACTGTTTTTACCTTATTGGCAGTATAGTTTTTCATCAGGTTGTTGGTTTCCTGTGTACCAATAATATCGTTATAATAATACTGCGCCTGTGAGCTAAGAGAACCAAGTAAAATAAAGAGTAGCAAAAGGGTCTTCATGCTGTGATATGGTTTTAAAAGTCAAAGTTACCTTAATTGTTCAGAAACGAAAAAGAAAGGCTTCTTGTATTTTTTGTACTTATTTTTAAGTAAAAATTTACAGTGTCTCATATACCTCAGCGGAAAGAGAAGGACTGTCTTAACTGCGGCACCATTGTCCAGGGAAACTATTGCCAGCACTGTGGCCAGGAAAATGTAGTACCACATGAGTCTTTCTGGCATATGGTAAAACACTTCCTGTATGATATCACCCATTTCGACAGCAAATTTTTTGATTCGATGAAGTATCTGTTGCTGCGGCCCGGGTTTTTACCCCAGGAATATATTAAAGGAAGAAGAGCCAGTTACCTGAACCCCATCAAAAAATATGTATTTACTTCCGCAGTGTTCTTTTTGATCTTTTTTGGCTTTTTTAAAGGAGGAGAGGCTGTCAAAATTAACCTTTCCAGCAACTTAACAAGTGAGCAAAGGGATAAGTATATTAAGAGAGGTGAGGAGGAATTATTGAAAAACCCCGCAAATGACAAATGGAAGGAAGCAATGCAGATGCTTAAGGATACAACGAAAGTGCTGACTGAAGAAGATATGATAAAGTATTGGAATGATGTTGAATTTATAAGTATAAGCGGCAAAAAGTATAATAGTCTTGCGGAGTATGATTCAATTCAGAAAGTCATTCCTTCTGCTGACAGAGATGGATGGTTACAAAAAATCATTCAGAGAAAGAACCTGAAGCTGAAAGAAAAGTACCGGAATGATCCCAAGGCTGGCTTTAATACGCTGGGTAATACATTTCTTCATAAGCTTCCTTATCTGTTATTTGTTTCGCTTCCTTTATTTGCACTGATCTTAAAATTACTGTATACCCGGCGTAAGAATTTTTACTATGCCGATCATGCTATTTTTAGTGTGTATCACTATATTTTCACTTTTATTCTTTTATTGTTCGTTTTTGGGCTGGATAAACTGAGTACGGTAACAGGCCTGGGAATTTTTGATGTGCTGACAGGATTATTATTCCTCTCGGGAGGAGTATATTTATATCTTTCTATGAAGCGATTTTATGGCCAAAAGCACCCAAAAACCTTTTTTAAATTCTTACTGCTGAATATATCAGGAGTTATTATGCTGGTTGTATTATTTGCTGCGTTTATATTATTTTCTGTTTTTGAATTATAATAACACATTATGTCCGCTACTACAGAGAAATCCTTTTCCAGACTTATTGAGATAATGAATGATCTCCGGGAGAAATGCCCATGGGATAAAAAGCAAACTATTCAGTCACTCCGGCAAATGACAATTGAAGAAACCTATGAGCTGGCTGATGCAATTACAGAGGGAGACTGGCAGGGTATAAAGGAGGAATTAGGTGACCTTTTATTGCATATCGTTTTCTATGCAAAAATTGGAGCTGAACAACAGCAATTTCAGCTGGATGAGGTGATCAATGGTATTTGTGAGAAACTAATAGCAAGACACCCTCATATATATGGGGATGTGGAAGTAAAAAATGAGGAGGATGTAAAGCGAAACTGGGAAAAACTAAAGTTAAAGGAAGGGAAGAAATCCGTTCTGAGTGGAGTTCCTCAGTCATTACCCGCCACAGTCAAAGCCATGCGGCTGCAGGAAAAAGCCAGGCAAGTAGGCTTTGAGTGGGATAATAAAGAACAGGTTTGGGAGAAAGTAGAAGAAGAAATGAAGGAGTTGAAATCAGCTATTGAAACCGGTAACCAGGCCAATACTGAAGATGAATTCGGTGATGTGATCTTCTCATTAATTAATTATGCACGGTTTTTGCAGGTGGACGCCGAAAATGCGCTGGAAAGAACTAATAAGAAATTCATCCACCGGTTTTCCCAGATGGAAGCAGCAGCCCTGAACCAGGGAAAAAACTTAAGTGAAATGACCCTGCAGGAAATGGATACTATCTGGAATAACATCAAACAACAGCGACCTGATAAGTGAAGCCACAACGAAAAAATATATTCCGGAGCAAGTTCAGTTTCCTGCTGCTATCTTTCATTCTTTTTGTATTATCCTTTGTTTTTAATACACTGTACTCCAACCGGTCTTCTGTAGCAAGAGAAGTGGACATTCTCGAAAAACACATTCATACACAACAGGAGGATTTTGTAAGCTTTTTAAAAGATACATCCCTTGTAAACAAACTGATTGCCAGGACCGAGTTATTAGAAGAACTTACACAGTTGTCATCTAAGAAATACGGTATATTTCTTTATAGTGTAAATGAGTTTGGTGAGGTGAGTATGAAGTTTTGGAGTGATCAACTGATTGTGCCTCCCATAGAAATGCTTTCGGCAGCCGATGGGGAGTATTTTACTAAACTATCTAATGGATGGTATTTTATTGTGAAGCAAACTCTGGCAGCAGACACAAAGCCTGGTAAGTCTCTTGCCTTTGCTATGATACCAGTATGGTCAGAGTTTTTTATTGAAACTGATTATCTGCCACAGCAATTTGTGCATAGTCCCCTGGCAGGTAAAAGGGTTCGCATAAGTGAGGCCATTACAGAGTTTCCGGTAAGAACACTTTCCGGCAAAACTCTTTTTTACTTAGATAAAAAAGTAACAGGAGCAGTACCATTCAATGACCTGCAAACACTATTATTGCGATTTGGAGCCCTGCTATTCTTATTTCTGTTTATTTACCTGGCAACAGAATCCACAGCTAAAAGGTATGGCCCATGGAAATCAATTGGTCTCCTGGTGCTATTACTGGTAGTGCTTCGGTTGACAACTTATTTTTTCCCCTCTCTGCTTAACCTGCGCCAGTTTGAAATCTTCAACCCCGTGATTTATGGGGCAGACCCTATTCAACGTTCTTTAGGTGATCTGCTGATTAATGCGTTATTATTTTGCTGGGTTGTTTTATTTGCCTGGTCAAAGCTGCGCTATATAGAGAATCCTGTGTCGGGGTTATCGCTAAAACTGCGTTTGATATTGGGTATTTTTTCACTATGCCTGCTTATTTTCTCGACTTTTATCCTTTCAAATGTTGTACGCAGCCTTGTCTCCGATTCTAAAATTTCATTTGATGTAACTAATTTTTTCAGCCTGGATCGTTACACAATAGCTGGATTTGTAGTGCTGGCCTGTCTTTCGTTATCCTATTATTATCTTTCACGATTGCTATACCGGTTCATTTTTCCGTTGTTTACAGACCGCAATTACCTCATCTATTTTTCAATTGGCTTTCTCGGATTACTTTATCTCACTTTTCGTTCCGGGAATCCTGAAGTATTATTTTATCTGCCTGTTCTTTTATGGTTGCTTATCTATACCTGGCTTGTGCACAGGCAGGGGATTATTTTTAAGCATATCAGAGTAAACATGGCTGGCATGCTGGCCTGGTTGTTTATCTTTTCTGTATCGATAGCTGTTATCATGCTGTCAGAGAATAAAAAAGTGGAATGGGAGAAAAGAAAAAGGATGGCAGATAAACTCTCTGTTCAAACAGATAAATCGAGTGAAATGATGATGAGTATTGCTATCCAATACCTGGATAACGATTTTTTGTCAGAAAATTTTAACCGGTTTAAGGACCTGGAAAATAGTAAGAAGTTTCGGGACAGCATCATTACTGATAATTACAGGGGATACCTGAATAAATATGATACCCGTCTCTATGTGTATGATGAGTATAACCGGCCGGTGTATAATGATGATGCTACTACATATGAATCATTGAATACCATTCTTACTGTTCAGTCAAAACCAACACAGATCGATGGGTTATTTTATTTCGAAACTTCTTTTGATAAGTTCAACTATATAACCCGCCGGGAGGTACTTGATACAGGAAATCAAAGGTTAGGATCTTTTTTTATTGTATCTAATCCGAAGAAATTTAGTAATGAAGCATTATTCCCGGAATTATTCAGGCAATTCAAACAAACAGATCCGGAAAGCTCACCTATTTACTCCATCGCCGTCTATGCAGGCCACAGGCTTATTTCTCCGCCCGGAAATTATCCTTTTGCTATCTGGCTCACCAGTGATGAGGTGCCCAAAGAAGAATACCTGCAAAAAACCAATGGTGAGTTTGATGAACTCTGGTACAGGTCAGGCACTGAAAAAGTTGTGGTTATTGTCCGCAAAAGAGAAACATTTATACAAGCCATTACATTGTTCTCTTATATTTTCTGTTCATTCTTGTTTATGGTGGCATTTGTTCAGTTATTATCTTTTGTTTTAAAGAAAGGAACCAACTGGACAGGTTTGCGAAACCTGCTGCAGATAACCATCCGCAGACAGGTACATAGTACTATTATTTTTATCAGTATTTTTTCATTCCTGGTGATTGGTGCTGCTACCATTTCTTTTTTTATAAACAGGTATAAGCAAAATAACAGCGATAAACTGAGCCGCACCATGAAGATTATGGTGAATGAAATGGAGAAGGAGATGGCTGATCACAATACGTTTGATGATGTGATCAAGATATATGATTCTGTTTCCAATACAGGATTGCAGGGACTTGTTGACGAAGTATCTGAAATACACGGGGTAGATGTGAATGTGTATGACCTTGCTGGCAACCTCCAGGTATCTTCTGAGGCAAATGTTTATACCAAGGGGGTTTTAAGTAAAAAGATTGATCCGGTAGCTTATTACTACATGGACAGGTTGCGCAAAGTACAACATCTGCAAAAAGAAAAAGTAGGGAACTTCTCTTATTACAGTATGTATAGCCCGGTTCGTGATGCTGACGGACAGGCCTATGCTTATATCAATATTCCTTACTTCACTTCGCAACCGGAACTGGAAAAGGAGATATCTAATTTCCTTGTCACAATCATAAATCTTAACGCTTTTATATTTCTGATAGCAGGTTTGATCGCATTGTTTATTACCAATCGTATTACTGATTCTTTTTCACTGATCAGTGATAAGATGAAGGAGGTAAACCTGGGTAAGTTAAATGAAGCAATTGCCTGGAACCGGAATGACGAGATAGGAGAACTGGTACAGGAGTATAACAAGATGGTGGCTAAATTGGGAGAGAGTGCTGCTGCATTGGCCAAAAGTGAAAGAGAAGGTGCCTGGCGGGAAATGGCCCGGCAGGTTGCACATGAGATCAAGAATCCACTGACACCAATGAAACTGAGCATACAGTACCTGCAAAAGGCTATTAATAATAACCAGCCTAATGTAAAAGAATTGTCAGCGAATGTTGCCAACACTTTGGTGGAACAAATTGATCACCTGTCGAAGATTGCGGCAGATTTCTCGCAGTTTGCCAATATCGGAAATACGAATATCACCACTTTTGATCTTCATGATGTTATTGCCTCCCTGAAGGAATTATATGCTTCAGATGAGAATGTACGGTTTATCTGGAGGCCGGTGCATGCACAGCTGATGATGCAGGCAGATAAAACACAGATGAATCGCCTGTTCACCAACCTGTTTGCCAATGCTGTGGAGGCTTGTAATGGTAATAGTTTCTGCAGTATTGAAGTAAATGAATCAAGGCTGGAAAATATGATCCACATTAGTGTAAAAGACAATGGGGAAGGGATAGCTTCAGAAATGCAGGAAAGAATATTTGTTCCCAATTTCACAACCAAATCGTCAGGTACGGGTTTGGGGCTTGCCATGTGTAAGGGAATAGTGGAACAGGCCAAAGGAAAAATATGGTTTGAAACCGAACAGGGTAAGGGTACTACTTTTCATATAGAATTGCCCCTGATCAATTAAAGGATGATTGCTTTCCCTGCAATGCAGTTAATACGGTTCTTCATAAATAGATATTCACATTTCAGGAATTATTCTTCTCATTATACCCGCATGGCATTTTTTTTGTTTCTTATTTGCGCTGCACCATATATCCTTCAGGGCTTCACCAGCCCGGTTAAGACTCAGATCAAGATATGAAAAACCAAAGCCAGTTTGTGGTGTCCCCCAACACGGTGCCCTGCAATGCTTCTATCACAGTACAATCTCCTGTTAATATGTTTGGCTCAGACAGCTATCATATTGTCAATGACAGTGGCGAATTGATAAGAAAAGGACGGATATGTGATCCAACAAGGGAATTTTCCTTAAGTGTGGGTGGTATGCCCGATGGTATTTATTGGCTTGTAATGGGGGATCTGAGAGAAAGATTTACCATTGTCTGATACAGGATTAATCCCACACATACTTCCAGTTTCCATCAGCCTGTTTTTTCCAGACGGTATGAAATACACCGGTAGCTTCATTAACCGAACCTGAACTATCCTTGGATTGCCAGACGTACTTACCATAGGTATAACCCATATCTCCTGTTTGCGAAGCATCTGTAAAATCAGGAGACCATTTTACGGATGCCGTTTTAAAATAATCTGCAGCATAGTAATTCCTGATATTCTCTTTGCCTTTGATGAGGGTGTCGTTCTGACGTTTAATAATTGCATTTGAGTCGGCATAATACCAGAAGGCTTCTGCTATACCTTTTTCTGCTGCCATTTTCTCAAACTCTTTCTCTGTGTTTACTATTTCCTGCCTGGCTTTTTCCCGCAGATCAGTATTGTTGTTTTCAGCAGTACAGGAGCAGAATATGAATACAACGATGGCTAAAATATTTTTTTTGAAATGCATAGTCATTAGTTTAAGTAAAACCTTCTGTTTTGAAATAAATATTATTGATCACAGATCTTTTTGCATCAGTATAAATTCAATAGGTTGTTTTGGTATACCAAATTTTGGTTCATTGGGAAATGGTTGCGTGATGCCAGTATTGTAATAACCTTTTCTTTCGTACCAGGCGATCAGCTCATGCCGGATCGAAATAACTCTCATATAGATAGACGTACAGGCCTGTTCCGCAGCGTATGCTTCAGCTGCCTTCATCAGTTGTTTGCCGATACCCTTTGCCTGGATTAGTGGCGAAACACTCAGCATACCGAGGTAGAGTTTTTTATCTTCTTTTCTGAGGAAAACACAACCTGTAATTTTATTATCCGGATCCGTATATTTTAAAATTACGGCTCCGGGTTGCTGCATTAATTCTCCAAGGCTTGTTTCATCAGTACGGAGTGAACCTTCGATCATATCTGCTTCAGTTGTCCAGCCTTTCTTTGAAGCATCACCCCTGTAAGCACTGTTGAGCAATGAGACTAATACTGGTATATCCTGGATGGTTGCAATGGTAACCGACATGCATTGAAGGTACAAATTCTATGTATCGAAAAGTAATCAGTACTACCAACCCATAATATCCGCTAATCCTTTAAGAGTGAAAATGACGCCGATCGTAGTGAGCCCGTACATGGCAAGTTTAATATCGCCACCGCTGCCATAAAGCAGAATGGTAAGCATACATCCGATAATGAGCAAAGCCACACCAATGCCACAACAGGCAAAACCGGTATTTCTTTTACGGGTGATCCGCAGGGTTTTGAGTTGTTGTATTACTTCCTGCAGCAGATTATCAGGAACT
>Ga0116142_10005955_pt1 | contig 10688 bp, 12 predicted proteins | sample AD_UKC033_MetaG_FD_89785 | JGI IMG/M metagenome (GOLD analysis project Ga0116142, IMG submission 89785) | Active sludge microbial communities of municipal wastewater-treating anaerobic digesters from USA - AD_UKC033_MetaG | ecosystem: Engineered > Bioreactor > Anaerobic > Digestate | place: USA... | reverse complement strand
CCTGGCAGCAGCTACCTGCGCGATCGTGTCAGCTACGTGATCCCGGGTACACCTGGCAAACCGTCGTATCTGAGCAAATCAGACTTTTTCAACAATCATTTTATCGTCGAAGAAAAGGGAAAGAAGCTGGTTTATCTTAACCAGGTGATTTGTTTCGATGGCGACCTGGTTATCGATGAACCGCTCGAGATTGCCAAGGGCGGCATCATCATCTGCACCGGAAAAATTGACGTACAGGCACCAATTATCAACCCATACATCAACGAACCCCCTGATACACCAGATTCATATGGCTACCTGACCCTCATCTCCGGGAAAGAGATCAATCTTATGACCGGGAAAACCGGACTCGGCCCACTGCCACAGATGCACGGCTTTTTTATCAGCGTTAATGACGGCAACGGCAAAGTGTCGACTTCTAATGAACTGCATATTATCGGTGGCGTCAGCAGCGACAGCATTGAAGATATAGTCAGAAATGGGTGCGTAATAGAATGGGGCTTTGAACCTTCTGAAATATCGGGTGGTCGAGATATCTCCACTCCAGATTATTATGGTCTGGCGATGGGCCCTCGTGACATAGAAATTATTACAGAAGAATAAAAACTTTTTGCAAAGAAATCGGTATTATTGATGAACAAGCATGAGATGAGCGATGCAGAACTGGTTAAAATGGTGCTTGCCGGCGAAATCGAACAATTTTCGATTCTGGTGGAGCGCTACGAGAAACTGGCCTTCAGCTATCTGCTCTCGAGACTGAATGACCTGCAGGAGGTAGAAGACATTGTTCAGGATACTTTCGTTAAAGCGTTCCGTCATCTTGCCTCTTACGACTGTGAGCGAAAGTTCGCCGGCTGGCTGGTGACCATCGCCCGCAATCTTCTCATAGATTCGCGGCGAAAGGCCTCCAGAAACATAGCTTCGACCGATCTGGTAACAGATGTTCTTCTTTCTGACAGCACCAAAGAAAACAAGAACCATCCTCCCGAAGTTATCATTCAGCGCGAACGTTACCGCCAGATTATCAATATGATCCAGGAATTGCCTGAAGACTTTCGAACTCCGTTTCTGTTAAGGGTTGTGAACGAACTCCCATACCAGGAGATAGCAGAAATCCTGAGCTTGCCACTGCAAACGGTAAAAAACAGGATTTTCAAGGCCAGAGGCCTCCTCCGGGAGAAAAGGGAAAACTATGAAAAAATGCCCTGAAAAAGAAATTTTATTTGCCTTACTTGATGGTGAGCTCGAGCATGAAGAGCTTGCCCGGGTTCAGGCACACCTTAAATCCTGCAGCAGGTGCGCCGAAGAATACAAACAGATGGCCTGCGATGACAAAATTCTTCGTCAGGGCGTAGAAGAGCTGCTTGCAAGACATCGGGTAAACAGCAAAATCATGGCTGAAATTAAAAAAATACCAGCTCCTCAGCCCGCCGCAAGCAAGCCCGCAGACTGGTGGCAGAAGGCACTCATTCCAGCTCTGGCTCTTGGGCTGCTTTTTCTTGCCATGGTTTTTATGATCCCCGCGAACCACCGCTTTCATGGTCGAGTCGATTCTGTCAGTTTTCATGCCCTCAACAACGAATCTACCGTAGACGGTGTAACTGTACAGCCCGAACAGAAATTCAATTTAAGTCTGTGCTGCCGACAAAGCCTGCAAGGGCAGTTTCTCTTTTCGTCGCTGACAGAAAACCCTGCCGAATTCGTGATACGCGGTACTGCCATGGTAAGCTTCACTGACCAGGCTCTGGTCGTTTTTTCCGATGCCGACCTTGAAGTAGATCTGGTTAACGGCTCTGAAGTCAAAATCGTCGTCAATGATGCCGATGTATCTCTCTCGGCCGGTACCGTCAGCTATCGAACCAATCCTCGCGCTGTTGCAACCATGTCTGCAGAGATTGCTTCAACGACTCCGGAAACACCAACGTCGCCAATTTTTGAAGCCGCCAGCAAGCCTGTTGTGGCTTCTGACTCCGCCCTGGCATCCGCCACAACAATTCTTCAGACCTCTGCCACAGACGCAGAGGTCGCGACTGATGCTTTCAATATCACTGCCGATGCTGAACCCGATCCGGTTATTCCCGCAGAAGTCCAAACCGAACCGGCCAGCAGCGTGGAACATATAACCAATCCTTTTGTAGACCAACCTCTTGGCCAGGGACAATAGGCATGAAAAGAAAATCCGCATTCTCTCTGGTCGAAGTGATGATGGCTCTGATTTTTTTGAGTTTCGCGTTTTTGCCGATCTATAACCTTTTCAGGTTCGGCAGCCAGGGTACTGTAAATAATGTCTACGAAGTTACTGGCACCAATTATGCTTCTGACATGATCAATTTCGTTCGTGATCTCCGCTTTTACCAGATCGAAAAAGCCGGCTCCAAGTCAGAAAAGATCAAACTGAAAAACGATGAAGAAATAAAAGCTTTTTTTGCCAAAATAGATCTGACCGCTCCTCCTGCCACCGAAAAACCATTCAAGCGCAGCCTCGAGCTGACGAGATTCAAAGGCAAAGATACCCGGGGGCCATTGGGTATAGTTGGCTATTTAAGCGACCTGATTATGAAACGAAGGTCGGTTCCCAATTATCTGGTTAAAGTTAAAGTCGATTTTCCAAGAACTACGGGCGGCGGTTCTGATGATGTCACCCTCTATTCGCTGGTGGTAGAATGAATAATAGAAGAGCCTTTACTCTTATCGAAATAATGGTGATGCTGGCGGTCATCTCGATGGTATCGACCGTCGCCTACAAACTCATGACCGGGACCTTCTCACAGTTTTTCAAAAGTCAGACCAAGCTTACCAACCTGAGAGCGGCCAGCCTGATCCTGGAAAGACTTAAAGCAGATGTCAGACTGGCACTGATTCCTAAAGATGAAAGTGAGCAACCCCAACTCGAAGGTGAAAGACTGGTTTTCTGCATTCTTGACGAGGGAAAACGCCGCATGGTCTCTTATTTATTCAAAGACAACAATGTCGAGCGCATCGTCGCCGGCGGCAAAAGCAGAATAATAAGCATGACCAGGGTCAGTGATTTCAAGGTAGAAGAAGACGGTGAAGGTAAAAACCGTCTGATGACCGTAAAGATTGTCGTCGACAGCGATCTCGAAAATGAAAATCGTTCTGACAGCGACAAGGGTAACAAGATAGAGCTTCGAGCGGTATTGTACCCCCGGTTTTTCACTGATTCTCTCAGTGACGAAGAAAAATTCTGGAACAGAGCCCGGCTGGGCGCAGGAGGAACCACATGAAAAAATCTGTCTGTTTGCTGTTTCTAATAAGCTTGTGTACATTGTCGAGTGTTGTTCTGGGTGCCACCACACATACGTTCAAAGATGGCGATACCCTATGGGAACTCGCTGCCAGACATTACGGCGATCCTACTTTGTATCCTGTGCTGCTGCAGGTTAACGGTATCGACAACCCCAGAACTATCCTGAATGGTACTGTAATCGTCATCCCCGACAAAAACGACATGAAGGCAATAGCCAACGAACAGGACCCCGAACGCAAGAAAGCTCTGCTTGCCAAAGCCGGAGCCAAGCCAGGTTCTCAAGGCAACTCAAATGAATCCGACAAGCCCCAGACTCCCGATTCTCCCGACAAAGTTTCTCGTGGTGGTGAAGTAGACCCTGACGAAACTTCTTTTAGCAACATACTTAAAGGTCCAAAAGTTTCTCCTGACAAACTGATCAAAACGAACGTACCCTGATTCCGTATTTTTGCCGTTAAAAACTTCCGTTTTCTGCAAAAGAAAGCGGAAGTTTTTTTGTGTAGGATTCTTGACACCTCTCTGCACCGGGAGTAAAATCTTACCGTATAAGCAAGTATTGAGTAATGTTTTTATATATAGTTGATAGGCCTTCAAGGAGAATTAAGTATGAGGCGTAGTGTATTAGCCATTGCCTGTGGTATTTCGATTTTTTTTGCAACCGCCGCATCTGCAGCCCCCAAAAGTCTGGTCAGGGTTTCAAATTTAACCCGGGCTCAAATCGCACAACTGGCTGCCGATGGCTATGATATCGCCAAAACAGGGCGAGGGTATGCCGAAATAGTTCTTGAGGGTCAGCAGATCAGCTCATTTGCAAAAAAACACCCGATTAAAGTTCTGGTCAAAGATCTTGACGAATACGTTAAGAAGGTACAACAGACCCAGAATAAAAATTTTTCCTATCATACATATGAAGCCGTTGCCAACAAACTTGCCGGCTGGGCAAAAAATTACGAAGATATCTGTCGGCTCGAGTCTATAGGCAAAAGCTTTGAAGGCCGCGATATCTGGGCGCTTAAAATCAGCGACAACCCGCAAAAAGATGAGTCTGAACCCGCTGTCCTGCTGATGGGTGCTCACCATGCCCGCGAATGGCCTTCGGTCGAAGTTCCGATGGCCACCGCCCACAAGCTGCTCGAAGAATATGCAGGCAATGACGAAATCAAACGTCTTGTCGACAACCGTGAGATCTGGGTCGTGCCCGTGGTCAACCCCGATGGCCTTGTCTACAGCATGGAAAAAAGCCGCTACTGGCGCAAAAATCGCCGTAACAATGGTAACAGCTACGGCGTCGACTTGAATCGCAACTACGGCTACAAATGGGGCAATGTCGGCGCCAGCAACTCAGGAAGCTCTGACACCTACCACGGAACAGGCCCCTTCAGCGAACCCGAATCTGTTGCCATCAAAAACCTTGTCAGTCGCGAAGGGTTTCAGGCCAGTATTTCTTACCATACCTATTCAGAACTGATTCTTTACCCATTTGGCTATGGTTACAATATCCCCAATCCTGATGCCAAAATTTTCGTAAAAATGGCTGGCGACATGGCAAAATATAACGGTTACACACCCAAAAACAGTGCCGAGCTCTACCCGGCCATGGGCGATTCCGATGATTACCTCTACGGCGAACACAAGGTCCTGTCCTTTACTTTCGAACTTTGCACATCTTTCATCCCAAACGCTAATCAGATTGGCAATTTCAATGAAGCAAATGTTCCGGCTGCAATCTATCTTATCGATAAAGCCGGCACCTACGGGCTGGTTAACCCTAAAGGCCGTGAGCACATAATAGCTTCTCTCGATCTCGATTCAAGCCTGCGTGCAATCGCTGACACCGTTGATCTTTTTGGCTTCGAGAGCAATGTCGATATGCGTAATGAAGCTCTCAAACAACTCGAAAAAATCAGTCGGCATGCCGCCGATCTTGTCGTCGAAGACATGAAATCAGGGAACAGCGACGCCGTCGACCAGCTCAAATCTGTACCGCAGGCCAGCCTTGCCATGTCATTTCTTCGCAACCGTGTTTTATTCGATGCCGCCCACCGCAGCGATAAAATCCGCCCTGAGTTAATTGAAAAGGTAAAAAATTGATTCTTTTTTTTGCTGTTTAACGTGCTATAATAAGCCACCGACTAAGGTGGCTTATTTTTATGATGGAAAACAAAAAACTGACTGATATCACTATCTTTACCGGCTACAGCTATATAGGCTCCAGCAAGGAATTCGTCTGGCTGCCGGGCGACCGCATCGGCAGCAAGCAGATGCCTTCAAGATTCATCTTTCGCGGGCTCGTCTGTGAATACGATGTCGAAGCCCTGATGATCAGAAAAGATCTCTATCTGCGAACTCCAGACGGCAAAGAGTTTATCGTCAGCGACTTTCAGATCACTGATATCTCTGATGTAGAAAGCGTTTCAGGTGTAGCACGCAGTTTTGACCTGCTTTTTGAAAAATTCCCTGAAATGAAAGCCATTACCACCGGTGAAAAGGTGGTTATCAGCAAAAAAACACAGGTAGTTGCCTTCAAAGCGGTTTCAGATGTTATTCACCAGGTTCGTGCCGGGCACGGTATCGATGTCAAACAGACCCAGGAAGTATCACACACTCTTGTCGAAGAAATCCTGCAGCAGCCTGACGCCATCATGAACCTGATGGATATCAAATCTTTCGATGATTATACCTTCACACACAACATAAACGTCGCCACTATCTCTTTGATGATAGGGCAGGCGATGGGCATTCCCGCCCCCGATCTCGAAGATCTCGGTACAGGCGGCATGCTGCACGATGTCGGCAAACTTAAAATTCCACTCAGCATCATCAACAAAGATGGCAAGCTGACCGACCAGGAGTTTGCCGAAATGCGTTCGCACCCAAACTATGGCTACGAAATTCTCGCAAAATCAAAAGGCGTCAGTGAACGGGCTAGAATGGTGGCACTTCAGCATCACGAAAAATTTCAGGGCGGCGGTTACCCGCGACGCCTGAAAGGGAACGAAATCAGCCTGTTTGCTCGAATATGTGCCGTGGCAGATGTTTACGACGCTCTCACTACCGACCGGCCTTACCGCGTCGCCATGTCCCCATATGAGGCTATGAAAATTCTTACCGCCGGCATGGACAACCACTTTGACCCGGCAGTTCTTGGCGCTTTCATCAGAAAGTTTTCCCTGTATCCGGCCGGCAGTCTGGTGACACTTAACGACGGCTCAGTAGGCCTGGTTCTTAAAAATAATACCGGCTCAGTAATCAGGCCGATGATAAAGATTGTGGCTGATTCTTCGGGGCGGCGTCTTAAAGATCGCGTCGAAATCAATCTGCTCGAATACAAAGATTTGTATATCAAAGGGCCTGCCGACCCTGCAAAACTGAATGTGACATCTAGTTCCGGGCAGTAAAGCCATGCTTCACTGTTACGGCCTGCTGAAATCACTTCTGACAATCAGTTCAATTTTGGTTATATCTGCCTGCGTATTTGCAGACACCTCAAAAGTCGCTTCTTCCACTGTTTTGGTGCCACATTTCCTCTCAGAAAACACTGCCACTGAATCTGCTACACTGCCCATAATTCCTGACCCAATCGAAGGAACTGGCAAGCTATCCGTGACCGTTGAAAGCTTCGCCGGCGTCAATCCCAAAAGAGCGTCTAAAGTGGCAGACCGTGCTGAACTCTGGCTCGGCGACCATAGAATCTCGGCTCTGGATCTTAGTTTTCTCGAAACAACAGGCGAAAACAGCCGTCGCCTCTTCCAGTTTCCTGAAATAACCTTGAAAAGCGGTTATTATTTCGTAACGCTGCGGCTATATTCTCCGGGTGCACTTCACGGTCGCCGTAAATCTTACGAAAAAACCTTCCAGGTTGGCATTCATCCCGAGCGTGTCAGCAAAATCAACAAAAAAGTACCTTTTTTTCACTGGTAAAATGAAAAATTCCGGAACCTTCAGTATGGAACCAGAGTCTAAACTAACTGATGAGGCTGAAAAGCAGTTTCTGGCCGACATCAGGCGTGGCGACCAGAAAGCAGCAGCCAGACTGGTTGCTGCTCACGAAAAAAATGTTTATCGCGTCTGTTATCGTTTCTTTGCTGACGAAAACGAGGCTATGGACGCTACTCAGGAGGTATTTATCAAAGTTTTTCGTGCTATTGGCAGATTTGAGGGCCGCTCTAGTCTTAAAACCTGGATTTACCGAATAGCGGCCAACACCTGCATCAGCATCGCTGAAAAAAAGAAACGCGAAAAAGATGGCCTTTTGCAGTTGATGATGCACTGGTGGTCTTCGTTTTCCGGCGAGTCACCGGAGGAAGAAATACTGGACCGTGAAACGAAAGCCCTCAACCAGAAAATAGTCAGTGAAAAAATTGCCAGACTGCCCGAAGTCTATCGAATGCCGGTCATTCTGAAAGACATTGAGGGCATGCCCCTGGAAAAAATCTCAGAAATACTGGAAGTTCCGACAGGAACGGTTAAATCGCGAATAAACCGTGGAAGGCGCCTGTTGCAGGAATCGCTGCAGGCTTTTGTGTATGGGAGATCCGAATGAACAAATGCAGTCGTTATCTTGAAGCCCTCGACAATAATGCTGCCGATGACTCATCCCTCTGGCAGGATGTTTTGATGCATGCCGGCAGATGCCCTGACTGTTCTTCTGACATGCAGTTGAGAACACAGCTCATCGAAAAGTTGTCTGAAATCGAACAGCCCGACTACCCGTGCAGTCTGCACGAGAGAATCATGGCTGCGGTTGCCCGTTCCGATTCTTCGAGTGCGCCTGCTGACGACAACGATCAGGGCATTGTCGACATATTGTTCGAAAAATTCCTGCAGCCCCTTGAGATAATTGTTCCAGCCGCCTGTATTGCCATGTTCATCGTTCTTATGCAGATTAATTATGCCCCTGAAACTGAAAACCCTAAATTCAAGCCAACCGGAAAGACTCAGGCAGTCCGTATTGCCGAACTGCCACCGCTCGAACCGGATAGCCTGGAACACGTTTCCGGCGAAGAAGTCAGAGATTTTCTCGTCAGACTCGAAGAATTTCGCAAAACCCACCCGGACGACACCACTGTCACCACGAGTCGCTACCTGCCTGCCGTCGAGCTGGTAAACGACAGATAAACCCCGGAGTAAGCCATGCAGATACCTAAACTCGCATCTCTTATATTCACAGTTTTTCTTCTTTTTGCCTCTGCCAGCACCAACGCCGCACCAGCTGAACTATTTGGCACCTCTTTGATAGCAGACATTGCCGAACGCGTCAGCCCGGCGGTCGTAGCCATAGAATCTGTTCAGTATGTGCGAGCACGTCGACGAGGTGGCTCAGGCGACCCCTTCTTCGACCGCTTCTTCGGACATCTCTTCGACGATGACTTCATGGGGCACAATAACGTAATTCCTCGCAAAGGCAATGGCTCGGGGGTACTTATCAGCCCTGAAGGGCATCTGTTAACGAATGAGCACGTAATCTCAGACGCTGATGAAATTCAGGTAAAGCTTGGCACGGGAAAAACTTTCAAGGCCACCGTAATCGGCAAAGACGCCCTGACTGACCTTGCAGTTCTCAAAATAGAAGGCAAAACGGTTTTTCCTCATGTACCCATTGGCGATTCAAGCCGACTCAGAGTGGGGGAATGGGTAGTCGCGATCGGCAACCCTTTTGGACTGGGCATTACCGTTACCTCCGGTGTCGTTTCGGCAATAAATAGAGATCTTTCAGTGGATCGCTCAAGATCATACAAAGATCTTATACAGACTGACGCTTCCATTAATCCGGGCAATTCGGGCGGTGCGCTCATCAACGCCCGCGGTGAGCTGATAGGTGTAAATACCGCCATCATACCTTACGGTCAGGGAATAGGCTTTGCCATACCGGTGAACCGTGCAAAACGCATTATTGGCGACCTGATGGCTTATGGCCGCGGACAGAAGGCATTTCTCGGAGTCACGGTTCACAGCGTAACTCCCGATCTGGCAAAATATTTTGAGATTCCCTCTGAAGGCGTTCTGATAACAGATGTAGCCAAAAATTCCTCTGCCGAAAAAGCCCAACTCGTTCCCGGAGACGTCATTCTTGAAATTGACGGCAAAAAGATAACCACTGCCGCTGACTTCCAGGAAGGAATCGACGAACACCGGGTTGGTGATAAAGCGCGGATAAAAATTTTCCGCAAAGGCAAAGAGGGAATCGCTGAAGTTGAGTTCAACGAAAATCCGGCTGGGAAAAATTTATTAGGTGTTGCTGTCAGCAAAATTTCCGGGGAGCTGGTACGCAATTATGGCCTTTATATCGATGAAGGCTGCGTAATAACCTCTGTTGCCCCAGGGTCTGCGGCTGACCGGGCAGGGCTCAGGCCCGGGGATGTCATTCACCAGATCAACCGACTGGTTATCCGCGATGAAAGTGATTTCGAAGCTGCCATTGGTTCCATAAAAAGCGACAAGAAGGCACTCTTGAGAATTATTCGTGGGCAGACAGTCAACTTGCTGCTGTTGAACATAGAATAATTTTTGTCGTTGTCTACGAAAAAAGATTGCATTCAGCAAAAGCTGTTCGTATAATCTACTTATTAACCTTCACCCATCGGAGGGCATGTCATGCAATTGGTTGATGTACTCAAGGAAAATCAGATTTTCCTGAACTTTGAAGCCGAAAATAAAGATCAGGCTATCGAAAAGTTCATCTCGTCACTTCAGAAAACCGGCTCGATCAAAGAACCCGAAGCCCTCAAAGACGCTCTCTTCGAAAGAGAGAAACTCGGTACAACCGGAGTTGGTGGTGGCATAGCAATGCCACACGCCAGGTCTAGTGCAATCAATGACCTGACCGTCGCTTTCTTCAGAAGTGAAGACGGCATCGACTTCAAATCCATCGACAACGCGCCAGTTAACTTAGTTTTCATGCTTCTGGCCCCAGTGTCTTCCGGGGGGCCATACCTGAAGCTGCTGGCAAAAATATCTAGGCTTCTGCGCAGTGATGACTTCAAAAATGCTCTGCTCAGTGCCAAAGATGCCTCAGAAGTAATGCAGATCGTTAAAGACAACGACTGAGAGACGAAAATTTGATTCGGCTGCCACAGAAAAGTTTAAGATTGTTAACCCTGCTCGCCATTCTTGGCGCAGGGTTTTCTTCTTTAGATTCTATACCGCAATTTGCTATGACCACCAGGCTGGTTGCCGCTCCTGCCGCCAAAGAAACCCGGCGAGTCACCAGAAAGAAAAAAAAGGCTGAAAGCGATAAAAAAGACTCTGCACAGGTAGATGAAGACAGCAGATTTCTCAAAGACACCGAAAAAACCGTGGCATTTCTACCCGAGATCTTTCGTTGCCCTGAATGTGGCTACGAACAAGATGAACCGGGGGTCTGTCCCGACCACAATACCTTCGAGCTGATAAAAATTCTGACCAGAGGAAGGGACCCGCT
>Ga0116142_10005954_pt1 | contig 10689 bp, 10 predicted proteins | sample AD_UKC033_MetaG_FD_89785 | JGI IMG/M metagenome (GOLD analysis project Ga0116142, IMG submission 89785) | Active sludge microbial communities of municipal wastewater-treating anaerobic digesters from USA - AD_UKC033_MetaG | ecosystem: Engineered > Bioreactor > Anaerobic > Digestate | place: USA... | reverse complement strand
ACGGGCTGCACCCCGCCGGATACGACCACACGCCACACGTCGTCTCGTTGCCCTTGTTCGTGTCGTTTCGGCACTTGCTCGCGTCCCAATCGTTGCCCCACGGGTACTCCCGCCCATCCACGCCCCGCGCGCCCTTCTCCCATTCCAACTCCGACGGAAGCCGCAACCCCGCCCAGTCACAGTACGCCTGCGCATCCTCCCAACTCACGCACACCACCGGGTGGTCTGCCTTCTCCGCCGCAAACTCGTTTCCCTTCCACACGGGGCCAACGCCCAATGAGTAGTCCGACGTGTCCGGGGGGCGGTGCCCCGTCGCGTCCGCGAAGCGCTTGTACTGGGCATTCGTCACTGGGTGCAGCGCGAGATAGTAAGCGGGCAAGCGAACCTTGAACTTCTCTCCACCCGCCAGGAACTCGCCCTCCGGGATCAGCACCAGCAGCGTGCCATCCACCGGGTTCTCGATGATCAGATCGCATTCACCGGAAATCTGCTGCTGAACCGGCCCACCTTTAGCCGCAGTTCCGTTTGCGATCCGCTCGTTTTCCATGTCTACCCTTGATCAGCCCGCCAGTTTCGCGTTCGTCTCGGCCCAGCGGGTTAACGCCGCGATTTCCCGCGCGCGCGACCGCGAGAGGGGGTACGTCTCGCGCAGCGCGGTCAGAACATCGCCTGTTTCGAGGTCGCGGTCCTTTTCGAAGGCGCCGAACAGGCCGGAGATGACCGCCTGCTCGATTTCCGCGCCGGAGAAGTCCTTGCTCGCGTCCACGAGCGCGGCGAGCTCGAACTTCGCCGGGTCACGGCGGCGTTTCGCCAGATGAATACGAAGTATTGCGTCCCGTTCCGGCTCGCCGGGCAGCCCGACGAAGAAGATGTCGTCAAAGCGGCCCTGGCGCAGGAACTCGGGCGGGATGCCGGAAAGGTCGTTCGCCGTAGCCACGACGAAGACCGGGCTGCGCTTGTCCTGCAGCCAGGACAGGAACATGCCGAACACGCGCGCCGCCACGCCGCCGCCGCCTTGGCCCTGCACACCCGCGAAACCTTTCTCGACCTCGTCTATCCAGAGGATGCACGGGCTGACGGCCTCGGCGGTCTGGATCGCCCGGCGCAGGTTGGCTTCGGAATTGCCGACATAGGGACCAAAGACCCGGCCCACGTCCAGGCGCAGCAGCGGCACGCCCCAAGTCCCGGCCAGGGCGCGCGCGGTCAGGCTCTTGCCGCAGCCCGGCACGCCCACGAGCAGCACGCCCTTCGGCTGGGGCAATCCGGCATACCGGGCAAGCCCGGCCAGCACGGGCAAGCGCGCCTGGAACCAGTCGAGCAGGCGGCGCAGCCCCCCGACGTCCTTGAACGAGTCCGACGCATGGTAGTACTCGAGTATCCCGGACTTGCGGATTACCTGCGTCTTTTCCTCGACGACGCGCCGCTCCACGCCCGGGACCAGCCCCCCGCACTGCAGCACGGCGCAGCGCAGCGCGCGTTCGGCTTCTTTCAGGGTCAGCCCGCCAACCGCGCGGACCAACGCCGAGCGTTCATCGTCATTCAGTGTCACGGGAAGGCCCGTTTCCCGCGCCTCCTCGGCGACGGCGTCGATGACCGGCTCCAAATGCTGCCGGTCCGGAAGCTGGAACACGGCCAGCGAGATGTCTTTCTGCAGTTCCTCGGGCGCCTGGAAGAACGGGGACAGGAACAGCATGGACTTGTGCGACATGCGCACCACCCGTGCGGCGTCGCGGATGAGACGCGTCGTCACCGGCGTGTAGTGGTGGTGAATGTCCTGGAACAGGTAAATCGCTTCCTCGGTGTTATCGATGCAATGCATGAGCGCCGCGGTCGGGTCTTTGAACGAGTTCCGGGCCACGAGCTTGTCCTGGTCATCGCGGAGGCCGCGCGACGCGCTCCATATGTAGAGGCGGCGCTGGTTTCCGCGGTCTTCCGAGAGCCGCTGGGCGATACCGCGCACCGCCGTGATGACGCGATCTTCCTCGAAGGAATACACGCAGACCAGCGGGTAGCCGGCGCGGATGAGGATTTCCAGTCGGCTTTCATCGTCATCGACCATGCGCGCGCGGCGCGCGACGGTCTCGAGGTCGCGGCTGAGTTCCTCCGCGTTCTGGTAGCGGAGTTCGGCGTCCTTGTGCAGCATCTTGCGAATGACCCGAATGATCCGATTGTCCACCCGTCGTTCGCGCAGCGGGGTCTCGTCGTACTGGGCGGACATAATCTTCTGGATCATCTCGCCGAACTCGCCCGAGAAGGGCCGGCCGCCAGTCAGCAATTCGTACAACGTAATCCCCAACGCCCAGAGGTCGGCGTTGGTGCCCGAAGCTCCTTGCAGGGCCTCGGGCGCCATGTACTCGACCGTGCCGATGCGCGTGCTGGCCTTGTCGCTCGTCCGCGCCAATACCCGGGCCACGCCGAAATCCAGCAGTTTCGGCGTATTGTCCGCCGTGATGAACACGTTCTCGGGCTTCACGTCCCGGTGGAACACGTGCGCGTTGTGGGCATACGCCAGCGCCTCGGAGATCAGGCCCACGTACCGCACCGCCTCCGGCGCGGCGAAACAGAGTGCCTCTCGCAGCCGCGCGCGAAGCGTGGCGCCTTCCAGGTACTCCATCACGAGGAACGACACGCCTTCATGGCTCTCCAGCGCGAAGACGCGCAGGATATTCGGGTGGGACAGCCGGCTGGTGACGGCGAATTCCTTTTCCAGTTCCGCCAGCCCTTCCCGGTCCTGCTGGTGCGGGAAGCCCAGGGCCACGACCGGTTCCGGCTTCGCGGCATCCTCATTCCGGGCGCGATACACGCTCTTGAACGCGCCCGCGCCCAGGTACGCTTCCAGCACATACGGGCCGAACCGTTGGCCAATCTTGTAGGGACCACCGGATGACATGTTATCGTCCTTTCCGTCAGTAGGTCAGAGACCCATACTCAATAAACACATCCGCTCGCTCGAGCTTGCCGAATCTCCATCTTGCCGTATCGATCACTTACTTCTTCGACTCGATGTGTTTGTGCCATGAATATCTCGGTATTCGGACTAGGGAATTTCTGTCTCCTCAGTGTCTATTTACATAGCGCAACGGAAGCCATAGTTATCTCTACGCAGGGTGGGATCGTCGCATTCACGCCCAGCGCATCTAAAGTCGCCTACACCTCGACGGATGGCATGTCTTGTCGAATCACGCCACGATCCACCCCGCAAGACCCGAAAACAATCGTTGGTATGTGCCAACTTCAGCTTGCCTTGCTTATACCGTTCGTATGCCCTCGGTTCATAGCAGTCTGCGCACCACTCCCAAATGTTCCCTGACATTTGATACACCCCCCACGGGCTGCAACCTGCTGGATAGCCCCAAACATCACACGTTGTTTCGCGGCCTTTGTTCGCGCTGTTCCGGCATTTGTTTTCGTCCCAGGTATTGCCCCACGGATACCGGAAGCCGGTCATGCCCCTGGCGCCTTTCTCCCACTCAAGCTCTGTAGGCAGCCGCAGTCCTGCCCACGTGCAATACGCCTGCGCGTCGTCCCAATTCACGAATACCACCGGATGGTTTGCCTTCGCAAGCGAGAAAGAGCTCTTCAGCCACACTCTATTGTGGCCGGGCTTGTCCAGCGGCCGATGATTGGTTGCCTCCACGAATCGCCTGTATTGCGCGTTTGTAACTGGGTGAAGCGCGAGATAGTATGCGGGTAGCCGCACCGGAAATGCTTCATCGCCTGCCAAGAACTCGCCCTCAGGGATCAAGACCAGAAGGGTTCCGTCTTTCGGATTCTTGACGGGCAAATACACGCGCACAAGGTCAATATTCTGCAAAACAGATACGAGCGTGTGCTCGCTATCATCTTCGTACATCATCAGATCAGAACTCGAAAACCCGCTTGGGCTGTTTGGGCGCGGGCGGCGGTTCCGAGACCGCGTCCGCGCCGGCAGCCGCGCCGGCAACGCCTTCACTGCTCGCCCGGCGCCATTTCCTCCGGGCTTCGTCCCACAGCACGCGGACCTTCGGGTCCACAGACCGGGACAACGGCACGGTCGTAGTAATGGCCTGTTCGAGATGGCGGTCTTCGAGTTTCGCTTTCTCTCCTTCGGCAAAGGCCAGATACAGGGACGAAATAACCGCCTGCTCGATTTCCGCGCCCGAGAACCCGTCACACGCGGCGACATGCCGCTCCAGGGCGAAATCGTTGTAGTCGCGATGATGTTTCGCGAGGTGAATGGCGAGCACGTTGGCTCGTTCCTGAGGCGTGGGCAGGTCGATGAAGAACACGTCGTCGAAACGGCCCTTGCGCAGCAGTTCCGGAGGCAGGCCCTCGATGTCGTTGGCCGTGGCGATAGTGAACACCGCCTTGGTCTTCTCCTCCATCCAGGTCAGCAGCGTGCCGAAGACGCGCGCCGTCACCCCGCTGTCGCCCTGGGGGCCGCGCGTGCCCGCCAGGCCCTTCTCGATTTCGTCAATCCAGAGCACGCAGGGCGCCACCGCCTCGGCCATCTTGATCGCGCGCCGCATGTTGTCCTCGGCCTGACCCACCAGCGGCGCAAACACCTTGCCCAGATCGAATTTGAGCAACGGCATCTGCCATTCCGCCGCGACCGCCTTGGCCGTCAGGCTCTTGCCGCAGCCGGGCACGCCCACCAGCAGCAGCCCCTTCGGGCTTGGCAGGCCGAAGGCGCGCGCCGCATCCGAAAACGCCTTGCCCCGCTGTTGCAGCCACGCCTTGAGCAGGTCCAGCCCGCCCACGGTGCCGAACCGTTCCGGCGTCGAATAGAACTCCAGCATGGCGGACTTGCGAATGATCTGCTCCTTTTCCGCGAGGAGCAGGTCCACGTCGCGTGCGTCGATGCGACGGTTGGTCACGATGACCTTCGCCAGCGCGTTCTCGGCTTCCATCAGCGTCAGGCCGTTCAGCGCCTTCACGATGCGCTCGCGATCGCCCTCGCCCAGGTTCGTCTCGACCTTGGGGTCGTCCCGGAACTGCTCGATGTTGTCTTCCAGAATGGCGAGCAGCTCCGCCTCGTCCGGCAGTTCGAGATCGATAACCGTCACGTCTTTTTCCAGTTCCGGCGGAATCTTGAGCACCGACGACAGGATCACAATCGTCTTGTAGGAACCTTTGAACGGACCTATCACGTCGCGTAACTGGCGGATGATCAGCGGGGACGTGGGCGCGCGCTCGTCGAGGAAGAAATGGAAGTCTTCGAGGATGAAGATGCCCGGGTCCTCCCGTTCGAGCAGGAACGGGAGAATCAGTTCCGGGTTCTTGGGCGCGGCCGCGGCCACGGGCCGGAGGTCCACCGTGCAGAGCCCCCGCGACACGGACCAGACATAGGGCTTTCGCCGCGGCGCTTCGCCTTCTTTAAGGATGCCCGCGATGAGCTTGATGGCCCGGTCCTCTTCCGCGGTCACCAGGTACAGGATCGGATAGCCCGCGCGGATATACGTCCGCAGTTTCTCCTGAAACGGAGAAAGCGGCGCGGCTGGGGATGTGGAGGCGGTTTGCTGTGTCATTGGCCGCGCTCCCGGACGCGTTCTTCCTCGCAAACCTGCTCGAAGCATTCCGGCTTCAGCGTCCGCTCGCCCACGGGCGACCCGAGCCGCTGCTCCAACTCCCGCGTGAACTCGATACACTCCTCGCCCGTAGCACCCAGCGCTTCGATGTGCTGCGTCCCGTCCTTGTGCAACGTCACCTTAATCTTTCTCATGACCCGGTTCCTCCAATCTTCTTGCTCTCATGTGCTATTCAATGATTTGCCGTATGAACACCCCACCCGCCACCCGCTGACCGCTGACCGCTGACTGCTGATAGCTGACCGCTGACTGCTGACCGCTGACCGCTTCCCCAAAATCGCGACCGCGCCTCCGGCGCGGCCAGAGGGGGGAACCCCCCCTCTGGACTCCCCCCCGGCAAAGGGTAAAAGGAACAAAGTGCAAAGGGTAATCATAAAACCGTCCTGCAGCAACGAAACCCGCGGCGGACGCTGCGCATCGCCGGGCCGCGGTGGTGGCGGTTGCGGTACGCGCAGCGGAAGGCGTCCGCGTCGCTGAAGCACCACGACCCGCCCCGCAACAGCCGAGCGCCGCCGTTCGCGGGCGCCGTCAGGTCGCCGCGCTTGTACCGCCCATACGCCCCGCTCTCGTACCAGTCCGCGCACCATTCCAACACGTTGCCTGACATCTGGTACAGCCCCCACGGGCCGCACCCCGCCGAATACGACCACACGCCGCACGTGGTCTCGCGGCCCTTGTTCGTGTCGTTCCGGCACTTGCTCGCGTCCCAGTCGTTGCCCCACGGGTATTCCCGCCCGTCCACGCCGCACGCGCCTTTCTCCCATTCCAACTCGGACGGCAGCCGCATCCCCGCCCAGTCGCAGTACGCCTGCGCATCCTCCCAACTCACGCACACCACCGGGTGGTCCGCCTTCTTCGCCGGAAACCGCTTGCCTTTCCATACCGGCGTGCCCCAATCCGCCGTGTCCGGCGGCTGATGCCCCGTCGCGTCCACAAACCGCTGGTACTGCGCGTTCGTAACCGGATGCAGGGCCAGGTAGTACGCGGGCAGACGCACAGGAAATGGCCCGCCGCCTTCATCGCTTCCCTTGCCGCCCGCGAGGAACTCGCCCTCGGGGATCAGCACCAGCGGCGTTCCGTCTTTTTCATTCTCGATGATCGGCGCAACGCCCAGCACCGCCGCAAGACCGAAGTCCGCCGGGGTCAACGGCCACGTGATGGGCGTTTCTTGTATTTCTTCAATCATTCGTCTGTGGCCTTCAGTCCACGAATGCGGCAATGCTCAAACTTACTGCTTGTCATCTTGGCGCTATCCCAGTTCCACCGTCTTGGCGCAACGAAAGCCAACCTCGGCTCTCTTTTCTGTCGGGGTGCCGCTGCGGCGGTATGCGCAACCGAAGTAGTCCGGGCCGTAGGCCTGGCTGTAAAACGACCCGCCCCGCAACACCTTATATTGTCCGCCAGCGGGCGAAGCCAGGTTTCCGCGCTTGTAACGCTCATATACCTCCCCTTCATACCAGTCCGCACACCATTCCAGCACGTTCCCCGACATCTGGTAACCACCCCATGGGCTACACCCTTGGGGGTACATCCATACGCCGCATGTATAGCCTCTGCCTTGGTTCGTGTGGTTGCGGCACTTGCTCGTGTCCCAAGTGTTGCCCCACGGGTACTCCCGCCCGTCTACGCCCCGCGCGCCTTTCTCCCATTCCAATTCCGAAGGCAGTCGCAGCCCCGCCCACTCACAGTATGCTTGCGCATCCTCCCAACTCACACACTCCACCGGATGGTCCGATCTTTCGGCAGGAAAACGATCACCCTTCCACACAGATTTGCCCCTTACTGTCGTAGGGGGTGAGTGGTGCCCCGTCAGTTTCATGAAGCGTTTGTACTGCGCGTATGTCACCGGATGCAGGGCCAGATAATACTTGGACAACCGAACCGGGAACCTGTAATCACTCGCTAGGAACTCGCCCTCGGGGATTAACACGAGCAACGTCCCGTCCTTTTCGTTCTCGATGATCGGCGCAATGCCCAAGACCGCCGAAAGACCGAAGTCCGCCGGGGTCAGGAGCTTGGTCGCTTCCATATCTTCAGTCGTTACCATTTTCTTCGTGCTTCCTGTCGCCATTACCCTCCGCCGCCATCTTTCAGCCCCGCTCCGAGTAGAGGAGGATGATGTCGCCATTCTCTAACACTTCCTCCGACTCAAGAACCCGGTCTTCGAGACGCATTTGTTCCTTCACCAAATGGTAGCCGTATCGTTGGTTCAGTTCCTGAAGCCATGCTGTATTGCAGCGGTTTCGGCGGTCGAACTCGGAGATGATCGCCTCGAACTCGCCGGAGTCCTGCCGCTTGAAACCCACGTCGTTGGCCGCCGCGCCGATGTACTTGCGGCGGATGATGACTTCCGCGGTCTGCGGCCGCAGGTCGCCCCGGTAGCCGAACAGGTGTTGCGCTTCTTCATGGACCTCGACATCCGCGAAGCCCATTTCGTGCAGGGCTTCGACCAGGAACGGAACCTCGCGGATTTGCGTTCGAATGCACGTGTAGTGAGACATCGCATGCCCCTTTCTTCAGCCCCGCTCCGAGAGCAGGATGACCAGGTCGCCGTTCTCCAAGGTCTGTTCTTCCTCGACGATGAGGTTCTGCTCAACCGCCTGGTTGCGGACGAGGTTGTACGCGTACTGGCGGTTGACCTGCTGCACGAACGTCTCCTGCCGGATGGGCGAGTTGCCTTGGACGCCCCACCAATCGGCGACGATGTCGTACTCCTGCGCCTTGCGTTGGAATCCGATGTCATAGGCGCAGCCGGTGTTCACCACCACCTCCGCCGTTTCGCGGTTGCTCGCATACCCGCGCACGACGAGGTTCTGGCCCTCCTGAAACTGGTAGTGCAGGTCGCGCAGGGCCTGCACCAGGTGCTCCCGCTCGCGAATTTGCGTCCGAATGCGTAAGAAGTGTGACATAACGTGTTCCTTTCGTATTAGCGGTCAGCGGTCAGCCGTCAGCTGTGCTCGGATACCGGCAGATCCCTGCGTTGAATCCCTTTTTCCGGCACGTTTACGTTCTCCGACTTTCGGCGAGCTTCCGGATGAGGCTCGCCAGCATTTGTTTCACCTCCGTTACCGCCGCGGAAAGACGGTCGTGATCCGCACGTGGAATGTATCCCAGGTCGCGGGCCAAGAAGAGATGATACTCGACCTCGCTTGCCGAACCCATAGCCGCGGTGAATATTGGACCGCCTTCGGCGGGGATTCGCGTAAGGAAGCGGGCCGGGGACTGCCACAAGCGACCGCGCGTTTCGCGCGGGAGACGTGGCTGTCCCCGAGTGTCCAGGCTGATGGCTGTGAGCTTGGGGACAGGCACGTCGCGCTCGAAGACTCGCGCGCTTGTGCCAGTCCCCGATCTTGGGTCATGATCGCCGGCGCGGAACGATAGCGGCCTGCGCCCGCTCTCTGTCTCCACCGTCTCACTCATTCATCCCGTCTCCTTTCCTCAAGTTTTCACCACCTCGATTTCCGCCGTCCCTTCCTTACGGTCATCCCTCCTTCGAAAGCACGAGTTTCCGCTTGTCATCCGCCACAGGCGGCGGTTCCTCGCTCGATGCCGGGAATGCGCGGCCCTCGGTCAGCCATTTGCGTAATGCCTCGATGATCTCCGCGTGCGACTTGCTCAAGGGCACCACCTCGGCCATCGCATCGAGCAGGTCGCGCATTTCGATTTCACGGTTGTGGTCGGCGAAGGCAGTGAACTGCGCCTCGTGCACCACGCGCTCGATTTCCCGACCGACGAAACCTTTGCTCTTCGCCACGAGTTCGTCCGTACGGAAGAAACTCCGCTCCGGAAAGGTCACGCCCGCGCGCTCCAGGTGAATCAGGAAGATAGCCTTGCGCTCCTGACTGTTGGGCAGGTCCAGGAAGAAGGTGCGGTCGAAGCGGTTCATCAATTCCGGCCGCAACGCCTCCACTTCGTTCGCCGTGGCGATCACGAACACCTGCGACTGATGTTCCTGCATCCAGGTCAGGAAGCTGCCGAACACGCGCGTGGCCGCGCCCGAATTCAAGCCGCCCGCCGCCGATCCCGCGAACGCCTTCTCCATCTCATCGATCCACAGGATGCACGGGCTGACCGTTTCCGCCAGCATGATGGCGTGGCGCATGTGCTTTTCCGATTCGCCGAGCAGCGACTCGAAGACCGCGCCGATGTCCAGCCGCAAGAGCGGCATCTTCCACAGGCCCGAGGCCATTTTCGCGGACAAGCTCTTGCCCGTGCCCGGAATGCCGATGAGCGCCATGCCATGCGGGAACGGCACTCCCGCCTGTTGCGCTTCATCGGAAAAGGCCAGTTCGCGCTTCTTGACCCAGCCCTTCATGAGGTCGAGACCGCCTACCGACGATTCGCCCTCTTCTGCGGGCCAGAACTCGAGCGCGCCGCTTTCCTTCACCACTTCGCGCTTGACCGATGTAATCAAGTCGATCGCTTTTTCGTCGAACTTCTCATATTTCGCGTAGACCCGCGAGAAGGCGCGCAGCGCCTGGTTCGTGGTCAGCCCGAGGGCCGACGACACGATCTTTCCGCGCACCTGCGGGTTCGGCAACTGCGACCCCTTCAAGTCGCGCGTCTGTTCCGTGAAAAGCGCGGCCATGGCCAAGCCGTCCGGCAGCGGCGCGTGTACCACCAGCACGTCGTCCTTGAGTTCCGCCGGCAGTTCGAGCATCGGCGTGATGAATACCAGAAACTGGTTCTTCTCGCGCAGGGCCGGCGCCATGTTGCGCAATTTGCGGGTGATGTATCCCTTCTTCTGGTTCCACGCATGGTGAAAGTCCTTGAGAATGACCACCGTCTTCGGCGGCATCTGCTGCGCCAGATGCGGTAGGACCGTGTCGGTCGTCATCTCCTTGCGTGGCAGCGGGGGCTGACCCTCGCGCACCGCCGTAAAACCGTCCGCCAGGTCCCACGTGTACACGCCGAAGCCCGCCTTGTTCGTGGCTTCCGCGATCACGCGCGTCATCCGCTCCTCCTCGTAGGTCACGAGATTGATCAGCGGCACATTCGCCGCAAACAACGAAGTCAGTTCTTCCTTCAGGTCCATAACCATGTTCCTCCTGTCGTTCCGGCCAGGTTCCTTGTCCCCGCGAACGCTGTCAAAGCAGGCCGACGGGAATGGCCGAGGCCTTTT
>Ga0116142_10005953_pt1 | contig 10692 bp, 10 predicted proteins | sample AD_UKC033_MetaG_FD_89785 | JGI IMG/M metagenome (GOLD analysis project Ga0116142, IMG submission 89785) | Active sludge microbial communities of municipal wastewater-treating anaerobic digesters from USA - AD_UKC033_MetaG | ecosystem: Engineered > Bioreactor > Anaerobic > Digestate | place: USA... | reverse complement strand
TTCGCGCCGCGTTGCTCGGCGGCGACGATGCGGTAGCCGATAGGAGGAAGCGCACCGTTCCAAAAGCCTTGCCGGGCGTTCTCGTTCATGGCGCGCAGGACGTGCTTGGCGTTCTCCTTGGACTGGTATTCGTCGAACAGGGCCATGATCTGCCGCATCATGACGTGCATGGGGTCGTCGCCCATCTCCTGCGTGATCGAGACCAGTTTGACGCCGTTCTTCGCCAGCTTCCTGACGTTGAACTCAAGCTCGAAATGGTCACGGAAAAAGCGCGAGAAGCTGTGCACCACCACAACGTCGAACGGCGCGGGCTTCGATATGCCAGCTTCGATCATGCGCTGGAACTCGGGGCGGCGGTCGTTGGTGGCCGACGCGCCAGCCTCAATGAAGGTTTCAACCAACTCATACCCCCGCGCGGCACACCAGGCTTCGCCTTGGCGTTTCTGGTCGGGAATGGAGATGTCATGCTCGGCCTGCCGCGCAGTCGAAACGCGCAGATAGAGAGCGGCGCGTAGTGGCGCGGTCATGGGGCATGGCTCCTTCTCATCTCATGGGGCCGGTCCGAACAGGTCGTCGAAGAGATCGCCGAACCACGCCTCGAACACATCCACCTCGGCGTCGGTGACGGGCACACGCCCGGGCCAGTCATCGGTGACGGCCCAAGCTGACGGATCGTGTTTCGACGGACGCCCGATGCGGGGCAGCGGCTTGGCCTCGGCATAGGCGTAAAGATCGCTCGGGAGCGCGCCGGCTCGGGGGCGCCGATGACGTTTGGGGCTGTGAAGGGCGCGCATCCTGGACATGCACCAAGGATCGCCCAAGCCCGGCCAATCCTGAACAGCCCATGTGCCGTCGATAGCCGTCCTTTGCCGCTCGGTCGGGGGCACAGCCTCGACCGTCATGGCTGCTTCCCCCTTCCGGCCCTCGGCGTCACCGCCAAGCCGAGGAACACGATCATCGCCTGGTTGAGCCGCACCATGTCCTCGTCGTCGAGCCGCCCGACCTGCGCGCCTAGCTTGGTCTTGGGAACGGTGGTGATCTTGTCCACCATCAGGCGGCAGGCAGAGCGCAGGCCATTGCGCTCATTCGACTCCACCACGAGACGGAACAACGGCGCGTCGGTCGGATCGGTGGTGAAGGCGCAAATCGTGATCGAGTCGGTGGCGTCGAAACTGTCATCCTGCACGATCACGGCTGGGCGCGGCTTGCTCGCATAGTCGTTGCCGCCGGAGACGGTCCACACCTCGCCGCGCCTCACGCGTCGCCCCAATCAGATACGGCGTCGATGAAAGCCTGATCCGCACGCGCATGGGCGCTGGCGGCGACCGCCTGTGACTGGCGATGGGCCTGTTCCTGGAACGACGGTGCGCGCACGTCCGGCACCCAAATCTGGATCGGACGCAGCCCCTGCGCGCGCAGCCGGTCGCGATGCTCGCGCACCTTTTCCCGGACGGGCTTGGCCTTCGATGTCGCCGCCATATCGGCCTCCATGCAATCAGTTACATGTAACCTATCATGAAGCGATCCCGACCGCCAGACCTTTCGGTCGGGAGGCTCAAGAATGGCTTCGGATTCGGACAGGTGCAGTTCAGCGCGCAAGAGCGCGCCGTGGCGGGAAACTGGCGGATTGCACCGTGCATCAAGCCATTGAATGAGCATGGAAATCGGGAATGTCGCACTGTGCGCCAATTCCTCGCACGGTGCGAAATCGGCTCATAACCCCTTGAAAAACAACCGCCCCACCGCCGCGCACTGTGCGGCCTTTTATCCTGCCATCATTGGTCGCCTTCTGTGCCGCGCCCTTTCCGGGTTGCTCAAAAGAGCCATTTCGCCTTAATTGGCGCAATGGGGGCGGTGCAGGAATCAGTCATGAAAATCATGTCGGCGCGCGAAGCGAAAAACGGCTTCGGGCTGATGATCGACATGGCGCGTGCAGCGCCGGTGCTGATCGAAAAGCACGGGCGCGGCGTCGTGGTGGTCATGTCGGTGGAGGAATTTGAACGACTGACCGGCAAATCCGCTGCAGATCGACGGTTGGCTAAGGATGAGAAGAGGAACTGAATGCCGATCCTGCACTGGCTGACACGCGATGAGGATGTCCGGGCGACGGCACGCGTGCCGTATCGCCTGCTAGAGGAAGCGTCCGTGCTGTCTGCCGGAGATCCGGCGGCGGCGAATATACTCATCCAAGGCGACAATCTCGATGCGCTGAAGGCGCTTCTGCCGTTCTATGCCGGGCAGGCGGCCAAAGCCGCTCGTGACGTACGGGCCGCCTTCGGCGGTCAGGCGCAAGGCCAGTTGGGAGCGACAAAGGAGCCTGGCATCTCTATTGGTGAGAACATCAAGGCTAACGGGGGATTTGAACGGATGAGCGACAAATGAGCGAGATTGTTGAAGGGCTGCAAATTCTGGCTCCTGACGCCCTTCCTATCCTCGCGGAACTTGATTCTCGCGATGCCTGCCTCTGGCTAATGCCGTCCTTTGCTGAGGCGGCAGGGCCAGAAGCGACCGCAGGGGTGTTGAGTCTGCCCTGGGAATTTGTCTTGAGTGAGACCGCATCGGAGGGCCTACTCAAGGCTGTTGATGCTTTGGACAGTGCAATCGAGTCTCCGCTCGTTCGCCGGAGGGGGCTGGTGCACGTCATCGATGTCCCGCCCTCAAACACCGTGCTGCCGCCCCGGGGCCTTCCGATCTTTCTGCTCAACGGCCGCACCGGGGCCGACAAGGCAGGGTTCGTCGCTCGGGCGCGCCGGATAGAAATGATCATGGAGTTGCAGCAGCGCGGGGTCCGGAACCTCGTGGTGCTCGGCGGGCCCGATCTGACGCTGCCCGTTGAACTGGGACAACTCTGGCAAGACGGATTCCAGTGCGGCTTGACGGTCGTTAGCGATGATCCCGAGGCTCGGCAGAAGATCACCAAATGGCGGGCCGACGCGGGGGCGCGGCGTGTAACACTGCTGCCGGCCCCTTCGACTCTGCTGTCGGAAGCCCTGCATAGGCGCTATACGGAGCGCGCCGACGACCGGCTCATCATCCGCGTCCGGGATGCACAAGGAAGCAGGCACCGGGTCGACCTGTCGGGACGCGATGATCCCGAGCATCCACTTCTGGGCAATTTCGAACTGCTCTCTGAGGTTCATCTGGAATATGTGACGCCGGAGGGGCTGAGTTCGGAGGAAATCAACGGGTTCTTCCGGGATCCGTCTGCCTCGTGGCGACCCTATGCCGCGCAAATGCCGTGGTCTCGGGACGATCGCGCCCGGAACACCTTGATAAAGGCGCTGCGGGACCTCGACCGTAGCGGGCCGGAGGCGAGCCGGATCTTCTACATCCGGGCGGAGTCCGGAGCAGGGGCGACCACGTTCATTCGCGACCTCGCCTTCGGGGCGGCCATGGACGGGTATCCGACGCTGATAGCCACCCAAGCTCCCTTTACCCCCAGCGGGCGTAGCGTAGTGAATTTCATTAACTCCTGCTTGAACGGTATCGCTTCAGCCGACATCGGGAAGGGTTTGCGCCAGTACGAGGCGCCTTGGCTGATCGTGTTCGATCGGTCGCAGTGGGAGGGACGCGAAGGGGATATCGCCGCTTTTTCTAGGCAGATCACGGAGGCTGGGCGCCGAATCTGCATCGTCTTCGTAACTGATGCGCTGCTACCAGTCGCCATCTACGCGGAGAAGCGTCTGGAACATCTGTGCGATCTGTCCCACGAGATCTCGCAGGAAGCGGCGATGGATTTGGGCCGGCACCTGAACCGGTTTCTTCGACCGCTGGGTACGGCGCGCGATGCCTACGAATGGCAGGCATTCGTCAACCACTCACTCCTCGGACCCGCGGCGGGCCGCTCGGTATTCTGGATCGCGCTGGCATTCTGGCTGCAACGGCAAATCGACCTTACCGAAACGGTACAGGGCTGGCTTTACGAACAGTTCCGGCAGAAGGTTGCTGATACGGTCGTGCGGCGCGCGATAGTAGACATCGCCGCCATGAGCACGGTGCGCCAGCTTCTGCCCGAGACACTGCTGCCACGGTCCGGAGATTTTCCGACCCGTGACAAACTCTCTGATCTGCAATCGACCGTCGGGGCCTTGGGCGTGGTGCGCCAGCGCTTTGACACGGTAAGCCACTGGGCGATGATCCACGATCAACTGGGACGGTTCCTTCTGACCGGGCTGTTTCACGACGCCCCCGCCCGCGCTTCGGCCGGGCTGGCGGAGGCGCAGAATCCCGATCACCTGCGGTTGATGGTTCTCGCGCGGATCGCCTCCAACCCGATGATTGCGCACCCGGACTTGGTGGAACTGGCCGAAACCTTCGCCACCAGCATCTTCAAGATCGACCCCGGACAGGGCCGCAGCGAGTTCGCCCTCTACTGGCGTGAAGCGCTGGAGGCTCTGGACGCGATGCCGAAAGCATTTCGGATAACCAGCCGGACGTTTCTTCACCATTGCTCGATATCGCGGCGGCGCATCGCGAAGGACGACGTCATGTTCCCGATCACCGATGACGAGCGCGCCGATTTGCTACGGCGCGCTGCCGGGGATATCGAAGACGCGCTGGCACTCGAGCACGATCCCGGGGGCGAGCCCGACCTGAACCTCTATAATTCGCTCGCTCATGCCTATCACGACCTCGCCGAGGTGGAGGCGCGTCGCGGAATGCCAGCCGAACAGGTGGCAGCCCTGCGCGCCAAGGCAAACAAATCGACCTATAGCGCCTACAGGCTGAACCCTGACAATTCTTACGTTCTGGAAGTCTATGCGCGCGACCGGCTCGTAGGGGCTAACGAGGATCCCGACGGCGCAGCGAGCGTCGCGCTAGAGGTTCTAGGAATCGTCTACGGGGCCATGCAGCGAGAGACCGCAGAGTTGCGACGAAGCGCGCTGTCGCGTCTCGCCGACAAGGCGTTCGACCTGCTGCTTCGGTCAGCCGGGGCGTTGCATGACACCGAGCCATCATCCGAAGGCGAGGCGATCCAGCAGGCACTGTCGGCCTTGGGCGAAGGGATGACCCGGCGTGAGGGCATGCTGCTGGAAGACTTCCCGCGTGCGAACCGGATCGACGCGGCCGTCCGGCTGGGGCATCCGTTGCTGCGGACCAACGCACAGGCGGTCCGGCTGCGCTACATCTTGGTCTGTATGGATCATCCGAAGGACTTCGCCCTTCAGCTGGAGCTGCTCGAAACCCTCGATGGCAACCCGGCGATCCTATCTCCGCAGCTGGATTTGGAATTGGCGATTCTCATGCATCAGAGAAACCGCCATCACGAGGCATCGCGGCGGTTCCAAAGACTCCGCCAGCTCTGGGCACGAGGGGAGCACTACGTAGAGGTTCCGGACCGTCTCCGCTGGTTGCTTGACGAGAGCACGGGGAATAGGCGGCAGGTCCGCGCCCGTATCGCGTCGGGCGGAGAGGGAGCACGGCTTCATGCCAGAGTCCAAGAACTCCAGAACGACCGGGTCCCGTTTCGTATAGCCGAATTTGATGGCACCCAACTGCGGCCTGGCACGAATATTAGCGGCCTCATCTCCTTCGGGCACAACGGTCCGTTGCTGCGGCCGCTAACGGCAGGTTGAGCATTGATCGGACTTGTCGAGAGATACGCCAATGGAAAGGGCTGGAATGTCGGCACGGCCAACGTCGTTGTCGAAGGGACGAGCGATGTCTGCTACCTGCGCCTCGCTCGGGACCTTTGGCAACGCGAGAGCAATCATGATCTTTTCGACTCTGGATTTGCCGTTTTCGAGGCGGGGCTGAAGGATGATGGCGGCGTTCAAGGGGTAGTGCGAGAGTTGCAGACGCTGCGGCAGATGGCTTCCCAGGACACAGCAAGCCTGATGATGGAACGAAAGTTCGTGGGGCTGTTTGACAACGACCACGCGGGCCGTAAGCACGCCCGAATGCTTTGCGAGATGGATTTCCGGGTGAAATACTATCGAGATGTGTTCCTCCTGCATCCGATCATGCCGGCTTCGAACGGCGTCCTAGGTCCTGAGCTACAGCGCCGGGCTGAAGCACAGAACTGCAGTTGCGCAGGGCTGGATTGGGAGATCGAGGATTTCCTGCCCGAGGACCTAATCCGGAGATTCTGCAAAGCAAATCCCGGCTTGCTCATCCGCGAGCAGAAAATGGCGGGCCGCGTGCATCGTGAGTTCACTAGGGTAGGTAAGGGACGGTTGCAGAGGTATGTCGCTGAGGAGGCACTCGTTGAGGACATGATCGAGGTCATACGTTTGATTTGCGCACTACGCGACTACTTGGGGCTTGAGCACCAATCCGTGCGTCCTTGACCGATCGTGTTGAGTCGGAGGCCCTGAGGGTGAGGGGCGTGCATACTCTCCCACCTCCCCGATCCACAAGATCGCCAGAAACGATAACCTTGGCCACTTTGAGATTGGCCTCGACAAACTGCTCGAACAGCCATGATCCAGTCAGCCTCCTCTTGTCTGATTGATCTGGCGACCAGATTCCGAACGTAGCATGCAGCCAGCAAGCCGCCATGCATCCAATAAGGAGGCCTCAGTTAGAGGGCGATGGCGTAAACGTAGTTCTCATCATCGCCCGTTGCTGCGCGCCAATCCCCTCTGTGCCCTATCTGTGCGCTGGCTGTGCCAAGGATTTCCAGGCGCTTTGGGCGGTTCCGTCGGATCGGTTGGTTGCAACGATCTCGGCTGATGGCCTTTCCTGTAGTCGACTGTGTGACACCGATGAACTGCGCGAGGCGATCCGGTTCGTCTGACGACAGAGGATGGAAATCCCCGTCTCACTCTGTTGCCAACTTCGCGATGGTCGACCGTGATACCGAAAGCTTCCACGCCTTCCGCACTTGTCCGTGATTCAGGGGAAACCGACCCCTCGCTGGCGCGAGGTCGACACTGGATCCTTACCTGCTCATGACGTGATGTCCGTCCGCCGCAGGGGCCTCGCGACGCGGTCTGTCGTCGAGGGCCGACAGGGCTGTTGACAGTCGGTTTATTATTAGACAGTATATGCGCCACTTATGGTGGCTATATGAAGCTGACACTAGAGCAACTGAGTGAGCAGGCCGGAGTTCCCGGTCGAACCATTCGCTACTACATCCAGAAAGGGCTGATCGCCGGCCCCGAAGGTGAAAGGCGCGGCGCCTGGTACACGGCCAATCACCTGTCGGACCTGCTGCGGATACGCCAGTGGCAGGAATCGGGCCTTTCCCTGGACGCCATTGCGGGTTTGCTTCAAGCCAAGCGCGAGCCACCCCTGGCCCCGCGTCGTCCGGGCGCAGTCGAGGTGCGTTCGCACCTTGTCCTGACCGACGGCATTGAACTGGTGGTGGCGCCGGAGCGTGCGGGCCTGACGCAGGAACAAGTGCGTCGATTGTTCCAGTCGGTGATGGCGGCCTTGGACACGATCAGGGATTCATCACAGGACTGAAGATCTGCCTCGGCAGACCACGGCAAGACATACGAGAGGACACCATGAACCGCATTCGTCGTCGAAATCACGCCACATCACCGCTGGCGCACTCCGTGCTCAAGGTCGAGATCGTGGACCTCTTGGCCGAGTACGAGTTGCGTCACAGCTTTCGCAATGAAGGTGACTCCGCCATCGAAGCGGTTTACTCGTTCCCCGTGCCGCTGGACGCCGCGTTCTGTGGCATGCAGGCGACTCTGGGCGATGAATCACTGGTGGCGCAGGTGCTTCCGGCCGAGCAGGCGAATCGGCGCTATGACGATGCCATCAGCGACGGCCATGCGGCGATCCTGCTTGAGCAGGTCGAACGAGGGATGCTGTGCGTCAACCTGGGCAATCTGAAGCCGGGCGAACAGGGCGAGATCGTCTTGCGCTTCAGCGCGATGCTCAATGTGGCTGATGGTGTTGCGCGGTTCAGTCTGCCCCTGGTGCATCGACCACGCTATGGCCGAATGCGGCTGGATGAAGTTGTCGAGCCGCAGCATGATTTCATGGCGGAACACCCGCTGGATGCCGAAATCCGTGTACGCGGACTGCTGGCTGGCCGGCCGGTGCGGTGCGCAATGGAAGGTGCACGCTTCGAGCAGCAACAGGACGAAACTGTGCTGCGCATTGGCAAGGCCATGCTGGACCGCGATCTGGTGCTGAACTTCGAACTCGGCAATGCGCCGTTGGCGCAGGCGCGATTGGTGGACGATGACGATGGCAGCATCGCCATGATGACCTTCACCATCCCGCAAGTGGCCATCGCGGCGGAAGGTGCCCGCGAGATCTGCCTGCTGCTTGACGGCTCCGGCTCGATGTCAGGCGACGCCATCGTTCAATCACGCCAGGCATTGGCTGCTGTGGTGGATGCCTTGGAGGACACCGACCGCATCCAGGTGATTCGCTTCGGCAGTCGGGCCATTCCCATGTTCAGGCGTCCGCTGCGGGCCTTGCCCCGCGTGAAGAGTGCCTTGCATGAGCTGATCGCCACCATCGATGCGGACCTGGGTGGCACGGAAATGGACGAGGCCCTCATGTTGGCGCTGGATTCGCTGGCCAGTACGGATGGGGAGCCTGGCGGCAAGGCTGTCATCCTGGTGACCGATGGTGCTGTCAGTGCGCAGGAGCTTGCGCACGCCAGTCGTCGCGCTGCCGAAATGGGTATTCGGGTTTTCGTTGTGGCGGTGGGCAGCAGCGCCGGTGTGGACGTGTTGGCACCCTTGGCCGAGGAAACCCATGCGACGCTGGAACGCGCCGTACCTGCCGAGCCGATCGATGCCGGCGTGATGCGGCAGTTCCGCCGCGTGCGCGCGGCGCCGGTAAAGGTTGAAGTGAATTGGGAAGGGGCGGATGTACAGGCCCTTCCGTTGGGCGCTACCTATCCGGGGGACGCCGTTACGGCCATTGCCTTCGCGAAGGATAAGAAACCGCGAAAAGCCACGGTACGCACAGCGGGCGAAGTCGCCTTTGAACTGGAATTTGGCCAAGTCCAAAGCATGCCCAGCATGCGCGTCTGGGCCGGGCAGCAGGCCTACAGTCATGCAGCAAAGGCAGACCGGGAAACCTTGGCGCTTCGTTATGGTCTGGTGAGCCCGGAAACCAAAGCCGTGCTGGTGAAGTTGCGAGGCGACCATGAACTGGCGGAGGGATTGCCACGCGTCACACCCGTGCGCCACATGCTGCCCCAAGGGATGTTGGTCGCAGGAATGTCGCTCCGCGCCTTGCCGGGTTTGAGCTACGGACTCGAGAAAATGGAGGCATACGATATGGCGCCAGGCGATTCCACGATCGACCGCATGGATCTACCGAGTTTCCTGCGACGCAGCGTGCAGGATGATCCTGTCGTCATGGAGGTTGCGGAACATCCGGAAGCGGAATCGGCAACGAGGGATTCCCTGAGCATCCACCAGGCGGACAAGCAATCCGTACTGCAGGCCCTGCTGGCATTGCTCCTGACCGAGGGGCGCATACCCTCAATCGATGCCGTGGTTGCACAACTGGAGCCTCGCCTGCGGCCGCTTGCACGGGCCTGGCTTGAGTTCCATCACTTTGACGACATGGCGGAAGGCGCATTGCTGACCTTGCTGCACGATGCCCGGCTCGACTTGAGTGATGAGCAGGAAGCCGAACTGGCGATGGTGCTCGGGGGCAGAAGCCTGTCGAACCCCTGATCGTCTGTGAAGCGGGACTGCATCATGGAGCCTCCGCGAGTCGACCGAGATCCTTGAACCGCGCGAGCCCGGCGTCCGGGTTCGCGACAAACAAGGGATGGAACGAGGCATAGCCCCACGCGACCGCTTCGGCATGGCGCCCCTGGGCCTCGCGCAAGCTGCCCACGGTGGCGGCCACAAAGGTTGAGTTGTAAGGATCATCCGGAGCGACCCGCTGCAGGGCCGCGACTGCTTCTGCGGCGCGCGCGTCGGCTCGGTCCGGAGGCACACCCAAGGTCAGTGCCTGGACTTCGAGCATGGCCGTCAGCCAGGTGTAGATGCTGTCACCGCTGACCGATCTGAGCATCCCGAAGGATTCATGCAGGCGCCGCGCCGCGGCGTCGAAGCGACCTTTGGCCCGGTCCGGCGATGCATAGGCCTGCCGGCACGGGGTGAAGTTTGGACATGTGCGTCTCCGGATCTTGCCTGGCTTCGATGGCGCCACAGGCACAGGCAGGACCGGCATCAGGCGTGGCCTCTGTCACCGCCGCTTTCCGTGTCTGCTCGATAGGGGGACCGGAACAATGGAAGGACCGCGACGGCTCACATGCCAAGGATGGTTGGAATGGGCCACAACACGGATGCCCAGGCCCACTGCGATCCATGCGCGACATGACGGAACCCGCTTGATCCACACCGCCCGCCAGCGGCGCGGCACAGGCACGGCGTCCTGACCACGAGGAGCTCACACATGCGTATCCGAATGCTGGCTGCGGCCCTGAGCCTGATTCCCGCCGGCCAAGCACTGGCTCAAGCCGGGACTGGAGAAACCTGGGACACGTTCGGTCCAGACCGGGCCAGCGGCGTGTTCCTGAACATCACCCGTGAGCATCTGGAGAACAACTATGCCGATGCGATCGCGGTCGATCATGCCGACCGAATCCTGATCCTGAACGACTGGCGCGAGGATGGCAGCACCAATCTCGATTGCGCGCTGACCCGGCATATCGCCAATGCCCGCCTGCTCGACATGAGTTTTACCGGGCCGCAGGAGTTGGAGGCCACGCAGCGCATTGCGCTCGATCTCGGCGGCGCCAATCTCGATGTG
>Ga0116142_10005952_pt1 | contig 10694 bp, 9 predicted proteins | sample AD_UKC033_MetaG_FD_89785 | JGI IMG/M metagenome (GOLD analysis project Ga0116142, IMG submission 89785) | Active sludge microbial communities of municipal wastewater-treating anaerobic digesters from USA - AD_UKC033_MetaG | ecosystem: Engineered > Bioreactor > Anaerobic > Digestate | place: USA... | reverse complement strand
ATACGTTAAGGCAGAGTCATATTTCGATAAATCCATATAAAATTTCCCAATGTTATTGTAAATCTTTGCGAGAGCGACATTTGATTCACCAAATAATAACTCTTTAATTTTTAATGAATTAGTGTAGAACCTTTCCGCTAAATTATAATCGCCTCTCAAATGGGCGGCGATTCCCAGATTCTGGTAGGATGAAGCCGACAGGTAATTGATCGGATTTGATTTGCTTCTAGCCAGTTCCAGGGCTTTTGAGTGGCAAAGGAAAGCGGAGTCGTAATCGGATTCTGCCAGGAACAGGTTGCCCAATTTGTTATAGGCGTAATGAAGCAATGTGTCTTCCTTTCCCGATTGCATTTCCCGAATCCGGAGGGCTTTTTGCAGAAATACCTTGGAGGAGTCCAGCCGGCCTAAGGCCAGGTGATAGCTCCCCAGCACCTGGCAATAATCGGCCAGTAACAGTTCATCTTTCGGAAACTCCAGACCGACCATCCTTTTAAAATTTAACAATCCGTTCAAGGCCATAGGATAATTTCGTTGCAATGTGTAGACATCGCAAATATTCAGTTCTGCTTCCGCCAGCGCTTTTTTGTTCCCTGCTTGTATCAATAAGTCCCTGGCTTTGATAAAATAGTGGAGGGAACTGTCGTATTCGACCCGGTTTCTGAAAAGGGCTGCTTTTTCAGAATAGTGTCCGGGCAAAGTATTTACCTGGCCAGGCATAAGCCCCGGAAACACAGATAGAAGGAAAGCAATCAAATAACCTGCAGGCCCCGGTATTCCCGGTCTGTGTTGGGTTATTTCCTGCCAAAATCGAAAAGAGGCCGGCATCCGTTAATATTTGATCATCCCGCTTTAGCTAAATTAGTATATATTTTAATACCAAGAAAAATAAAAAAAGGAGCACCAGACGGCACTCCTTTCAGGATTTAATATAAAACGCCGCTTAATTTGATTTCAATATGGTTCCGTTGGCCAATACTTCGCCGTTTGTATTTTTCCTGACCGTATAACAGTAAATACCCGGGTTCAGATCGGTTAATTGTGCTTTAACTTGCTTTCTTCCAGAGACTTCTGACATTTCTACCTTTTCAAAAACGATTCTTCCCGACAAGTCTGATATAGTTACACTTACTGCGCCGGCTTCATTCATAGTGAAATCAAAAGTGACTATGCTCGTGCAAGGATTCGGATTGGCAGAACCAATATATTCGGTCACGGTGATATTTACAGACGGGATATTTAGTCTTAATCCTTTGACAATTTCTCCGTACTCGTCGATGAAATGACTTTCATCGTCCACAACAAAGGTGTAAGTTGATTGGTTATGTGAAACCGATTTTTCCCGTGCCCTGATCCTGAGCAGTGTTTCCCCTTCTTTCAGTAAACTGCTGCTCATGGTCTCATCCAGCCAGGTTACATTCAACCGGTCGGCCGACAAATAAACAGAAGTTTGTTCGATGGCAGGTTCCACCTCCATAATTTCCAGGTTTTCGGGCAACCTGAATGAAAGATGCATTCCGCATGTTGCAATATTTTGTCCTATTGATACTATGAAATCAATTGGCTCATTACCAACTATATGTGCCTCCCTGGCTAGATTCTCAATGATTAATAAATTATTCTTAGGATCAGGTTGAAGGTTGCCACTCACATCTCCAGACGAAGATCCTCCTTTTGTCACAGTACCTTCTCTTGCAGGATTTGGTATGGTAAACTGGGCATTTTCGAAGACCCAGGGGCCTATCGGGAACGGGTTCCCCTGGTTAAGATAGCCAATGAGAATCATAATGTAGTCGGCCCAGGTGATGGTACCGCTCCCGTTCACGTCAGCAGCAAGCGTCTGGATAGGGGTAAACGTGATCTGGTTCATCAATTTCAGCATTACCAGGAAGGCATCATTCAATTCGACGCCGCCAGCCTGCTGGTTCGTGCTGAAGCTGACGCTGTATGCCCCCGTGTTCAGGTTATCAAATTCATAATATCCCTCATTGTCAGTGACAGTGTTGTCGATAATATTGCCGGATGAATCATGCAGGTATGCGTTGATACCGCTCATAGGGTAATTGTTGTGATACATAACTCTTCCGAGAAAGTCGGAACCGCCCTGTGAAAATGCTGTAGCACTGATGAGTAAAAGCCCGAGGCACAGGGACCTGAATGTAATTTTTTCCATGATTGTCAAGTTTGGCGTTTAATTATTAAATCCGGTTGAGTCAAAGGTATTTTTTAAGCGGCTATACCTTTTTTACGTTTTAATCAGGGATATGTTAAAAAGTAATACGTTTTTTTCTTATTTTTTTTTTACAGGCGCAAAATAAAGCAATATCCCCTGCAACAAATTAGTAATTAACTTTGGCACTAAATAAAGTTAATAAATCATCAAAAATTAATTACCGGAAGCAGTATTACCTTTTTTCAAATCTATGATAAACCACCGATGAATGAATTTTTATACTGACGATGCTATAATTGACGGTTTAAAGAAAAGGGATAACGGGATCATACGATATATTTACAAAGAGTATTATCCGACCATTAAATTTCTTATAACCACTAACTCCGGAACTGATACCGATGCTGAAGATGTGTTTCAGGATGCATTGGTAGTACTCTACAGAAAGATAGCTAAGGAAAATCTGCTATTAACGAGTTCTTTTAAAACATTCTTGTATTCAATCTGCCGGAATTTATGGCTGCAGCGGCTCGACAGGAGAGTATTCAGCAGCGAATTCATGGAAGTGGAGGACCTGGGTGAAATGCAGGAAAGCTTGCATCCAGAGCATCCGGAAGAGGAACAGGAGAAATACCGCCTCTTTCAGCAACATTTCTTCCAGCTTAGTCCTGATTGCCAGAAGGTACTGAAGTTGTTCATGGGGAAGACTTCGCTGAAGGAAATAGCAGACATAATGGGGTTTAAGACGGAGAAGTACGCGAAAACAAGAAAGTTCATGTGTAAGGAGAAATTAAAGGAAATGATTATAAACGATCCGTATTTTAAAAAGTATTTATCTGATTATGAATAGCATAAGGTATACTGAATGGATTGACAGCTATGTTGAAGGTGAACTGGATGAAGCCGGAATGCGACAATTTGAAGAAGAATTGGAAATTAACCGGCACCTGGCCCTTGAATATAAGCTGGATAAGGACATTAACGAGGCACTCCTCGAAGAAGATATCCTGGACCTGAGGGCGAAATGTATGACTGCCCAGAATGAATACAACCTTTCCCGGAGCCGAATTGCCCGGGTGGTGCAGTTCACGCGGAAATACTGGTATGCAGCTGCATCAGTTATTCTGATAGGTCTTATTGCCGGCGGCCTGATGCTGATGAATCCCGGCGGGTATTCGTCGGAGAAATTATTTAAAATGTATTACAAATCTGACCCATCGGTTGGAATATCCAGGTCCGGTAATGTAAATATGGTTGAAGCTCTCAGGGTCTTCAGCATGAATGATTATAAAGCCGCCGATAAATTGTTTGACAAGGTTCTCGAAACTGACCCCGGAAACATACCTGTTAAATACTATTCCGGGATTTCGAATATTGAAAACAGGAATTTTGAGAAGGCCATTGCCATGTTCGACGATATAATCATCGATGGAGATAATCTATATGTCGAAAATGCACAGTGGTACCTGGGCTTGTCACAATTGGCAGCTGGAAATATTAAAGATGCCGTAGAGATATTTGGAATTATTTCCAGGAAACAGGACCATTTTTACCATAAAGATGCTGAGAGTATCCTTGAAAAGATAAATAAAAGCGGAAATAATAAAAATATTTTAAATAAATTGTTCTTTTTGATATTACCTTTTTAATTTTTCAGGATTAACTTCAGATTGAAGAAATAATCCTTTTGTTTTTTCATGATTTTGGGTTTAAGTAAAGGGTGCCGGGGGGCACCCTTTATTTTTTTCAAACTTTTCCAGCCTGCTTTCCTTATTGTTAAAACTAATATCTTCGCCTTATCTAATCATAAAGCAGTAAATCTTAATTATTATGAACCAAAGGAATAGTTTTATAACTGCAACTCCGGTTTTTCTTGCTTTCTTATGTATGGGTTTCGGCGATGTTGTTGGCCCACTCACCGGCCTTATAAAAGTTGAATTCCAGCTTTCAAATTTCATGGCCCAGTTGATACCTTTTATGGGTTTTATCATGTTCGGATTGCTTTCCATTCCGGTGGGCATATTGCAGGATAAAAAAGGTAAAGCAACAATATTGCTGACAGGACTGGTCCTGGCCCTGATGGGACTGCTTATCCCGATGACGGGCAAATTTTCTTCATTCATAGCTATTCTTGGCGGTATCTTGCTATTGGGTGCCGGCGCTACTTTTCTCCAGGTTTCGGGAAATCCGCTGATGAGAGATGTATCGGCACCGGGAAAATATTCCCGAAACCTTTCTCTTGCCCAGTTCATTAAAGCAATAGGCTCACTTTCCGGCGCATTAATTCCGCTGGCTGCTGCCAATTACTGGGGTGGAGACTGGAAACTGTTATTTCCTGTATATTCCATTGTTATTGCTATTGTGTTGCTATGGTTGTCGCTTTCAGGGATCAGAAAAACCGAAGTGCGTGAGAACAGGGAAAAACCAGCCACTTTCAGATCCAGCTTTTCCTTACTTCGTAACCGTTATGTTGCCACCATGGTGACAGGGATTTTCCTGTATGTCGGAGCGGAGGTGTCGATGAGCTCAGGCCTGCCGATATTTCTGCAGGATGCTTTTCAACTGGATATTGCCAGGATGGGTTTGCTGGGCACATTGTTCTTTTTCCTGGCCCTGACAGCCGGCCGGTTCATGGGAGCACTGGTACTGAACTGGATAAAGGCGAGAACTTTTCTTATCATTTCCGTTGTATTTTCTATGTTTGGTTTCCTGGGCGTGTTTTCAGGGGTTCAAACCCTGGCAATGGTCGGTATATTTGTGATAGGACTGGGTTTTGCCAATATTTTCCCCTTAATTTTCAGTACCACAGTGGAAACTATGCCTGAGAGAACCAATGAGTTGTCGGGACTGATGGTGGCCGCAATCATAGGCGGGGCTATTATTCCCATGCTTATGGGTTTGGTAGCAGATAACAGCAGTACATCCTTTGCGTTTATCGTACCATTAGCCTGTGTCATTTTTATTTTAGTCGCTTCGCTTATCAAACCCGTCAGGCTCATATATAACTGATATGAACAGGAGGAAATTTTTAAAGAATAGTACTGCCGCTACGGCTGGCATTCTACTTTATCCGGGAAAGAATGCAGGGAGTGCATTACCTTTAGAACCTAATGATTCGGGTAAAAGAGTTCTACTCTCAACATGGGATTTTGGGCAGAAAGCCAATGAAAAAGGATGGAATTGCCTTCTTAAGGGAAAAAAGGCACTGGATGCAGTGGAAGAAGGAATTCGCGTCATCGAAGAAGATCCGGATAATTTGTCGGTGGGTTTGGGCGGTTTGCCCGACCGCGATGGTTATGTCACCCTCGATGCATGCATTATGAATGAAAAGGGGAGGGCGGGCTCAGTGACCTTCTTGCGGGATATTGTTCACCCGATCTCAGTGGCCCGGCTTGTCATGGAGAAAACGCCTCATGTCATGCTTTCAGGGGCTGGTGCATTGCAATTCGCCCTTGAAAATGGCTTTAAAAGAGAAAACCTTCTGACTGACAGGGCCAGGAAAGCGTGGGAAGAATGGAAAAAGACCAGTCGCTACGAACCGGTAATCAATATTGAAAACCATGATACGGTTGGTTTATTGGTAATGGATATTGAAGGAAACCTCTCGGGAGGATGCTCCACGAGCGGATTAGCCTACAAAATGCATGGCCGGGTTGGTGATTCACCCATCATTGGCGCCGGGCTTTATGTTGACAACAAAGCTGGGGCTGCAGTAGCCACAGGACTGGGAGAACTGGTGATGAGGTCCCTGGCATCCTTTCTTGTAGTTGAGCTGATGCGCAATGGATCGTCCCCCCAGGATGCGTGTGAATTGGCTATCGAAAGAATTGTATTGAATAATCCGGAATATGGCGAGGTCCAGGTCGGTATCATAGCACTTGACAAATCGGGTAACCACGGCGCTTTTGCGATACAGCCCGGCTTTACTTACGCCATAAGAGATGAACATCGGGATGAGGTTTTATCATCAAATAGTTATTTACAATGAGAGGAATGATTAAAAGCGCGGTTCTCCTGCTGTTTATTGTATTTACAGCAGGATGTACCCAAAAAGGCGATTTCAAACCGGTCGAATTCGTCAATCCATTTATCGGTACTGACGGCCATGGACACACATTTCCCGGAGCTGCCCTGCCTTTCGGAATGGTGCAACTCAGTCCGGATACGCGCAAAGACAACTGGGACGCTTGTTCGGGATACCATTATTCAGACTCCGTCATTCTGGGTTTTTCTCATACTCACCTAAGCGGAACGGGAGTAGGCGATTATGGTGATATCAGGTTCATGCCGTTGACCGGCAAATTGTATAACCGGCCCGGGAACCACGAACTGGCGGAGACGGGTTACCGGTCAGGCTTTTCTCATGATTCGGAGGAAGCATCTCCGGGATATTATAAGGTATATTTAACAGACCACAAAACCGGAGTCGAGCTGACGGCCACCAGGCGTTGCGGATTCCATAAGTATACTTTTCCATCTTCAGATGAATCGCATTTAATCATCGATTTAAAGGAGTCGGTTGTCTCTGAAAAGATTCTGGAATCATCCGTTCGAATCATTAATGATCATGAGATCAGCGGATTCCGGAGAACTTCGGGTTGGGCGGAGGATCAGGTAGTCTATTTCTATGCCGAATTCTCCAAACCCTTTTCAGCCTCAGGAATTTTCTCCAATGGCACATTAACCGAAAACAATCAGGCAGACGGTAAAGATATACAGGCATTTGTCAGGTATAGCACAAAAGATGGTGAAGCCATCCTGGTTAAAGTCGGAATTTCGGCTGTGAGTGAAGAAGGCGCTCTCAAAAACCTGAGAGCGGAGATACCGGACTGGGATTTTGAAAGGGTGAGAAATTCAGCAGCCGACGAATGGAATCGTGAATTGGGAAAGATTGAGGTGCGTGATAAAAACAGGGATAACCTGACTAAGTTTTATACAGCATTATATCACGCTTTTCTTGCTCCCTACCTGTTTTCCGATGCTGATGGCCGTTATCGCGGTCACGACGGAGCCATTCACCATGGCGGGTTTGATGTTTACACTGTTTTTTCCCTCTGGGATACTTACCGGGCATTACACCCATTAATGACCATCGTTCAACCGGAAAGAACCAATGATTTTATCAAAACTTTCATCGATATTTATGAAAAGGGGGGCTTGCTTCCGGTTTGGGAACTGGCTGGCAATGAAACATTCTGCATGATCGGCTACCATGCAGTCCCTGTTATTGCCGATGCTTATCTGAAAGGTTATAGAGGATTTGATCACGAGAAAGCATTTGCTGCGATGAAGGGGAGCGCCGGACAGGACCATTACGGATTGGATAGTTACCGGAAATTTGGTTTTATCCCGGCCGAAGCAGAAGGAGAAGCAGTATCAAAAACACTGGAATATGCCTATGATGACTGGTGCATCGCAAAAGTGGCGGCGCAGATGGGCAGGGAAGAAGATTACAGGAACTTCATAATGAGAGCTCAATATTATAAAAATCTGTTTGATCCCGAAACCGGGTTTTTGAGAGGGAAACGAAATGGAATGTTTGCCGAACCTTTCGATCCTGCTGAAGTCAACTTTATGCTGACTGAAGCCAACACATGGCAATACACATTTTATGCGCCCCAGGATATTTCCGGTTTAATGGCGCTGATGGGAGGCAAAGAACAATTTGAAAATAGGCTGGATGAAATGTTTTGAGCACCGGAGAACCTTAGTGGACGGCAACAAGCCGATATAACCGGACTAATCGGACAGTATGCCCATGGAAATGAACCCAGTCACCATATGGCCTACTTATATAATTATACGGGGAGCCCGGATAAAACCCAGCGGCTGGTCAGGCAAATCATGGATGAACTTTATGGCACCGGTCCCGATGGATTATGCGGGAATGAAGACTGCGGCCAGATGTCTGCATGGTTTGTCCTCAGTGCCATGGGATTTTACCCGGTAACCCCGGGATCCGGATATTATGTTATCGGAAGCCCCTTGTTTGATGAGGTCATTTTGCATCTCGAAGGAGGTAAAACTTTTCAAATATCCGCCAGGGGCAATGATGAAAGAAACATCTACATTCAATCCGCGTCATTAAACGGGAAGTCATACACCCGTTCATATATCGACAATTCTGATATCATGAACGGTGGAGTTATCGCGTTTACATTGGGGCCGGAACCTGGCCTTGAATGGGGAAAAGGGGGAAACGACATTCCTGAGACCTCGATACTGGACCCCATCCTGACTCCTATACCTTATTATAAGAGCACCTCGGCTTCTTTCCAGGATAGTATAGTCGTAGAACTCCGGCATGTCGATCCGGATGCCCGGTTGTTTTACAATACAGGCGAAATCGCCGATAAAAATAACTTTGTAACGTACACCGCGCCAATACATTCTGATGTATCGTTGAATTTGTCTGCCTATGCAGAAACGGATGGCCAGGTGCCAAGTTCAATTACCAATGCTGCTTTTCACAAGATTGACCATGAATGGCACGTTTCTATAACTCATCTCTACAATAGCCAGTACACGGGAGGAGGAGATATTGCCCTGATTGACAGGCAGTATGGAGGCCCGAACTTTAGAACCGGTTCATGGCAGGGATATCATGGCGTTGATTTCGAAGCTGTAATCGACCTGGGCAGAATGACTTTTATTCATTCACTTTCAGCCAGGTTCTTGCACGATCAGCGGTCGTGGATATTTTTACCCGGGGAGGTGGAATTTTCTCTTTCAGAAGATAATATCCATTATAAAAAAGCTGGGACCCGGAAATCGGTTTTCGAGGATAAATCAGAGATAGCCCAGGTTGTAGAATACGACCTTAAGGATGTAGGTATGATGGCAAGGTATATAAAAGTTAATGCGAAGAACAGGGGCGTTTGCCCGGAATGGCATGTCGGATCGGGAGAGAAGGCCTGGCTTTTTATCGATGAGATCGGGATAGAATAAAAAAAAGAGGCTGTCTCAATAGCCTGATATTTCACAATAATGGCCTGTTATTAGTTCGTACTTCAACGACTAAAGCCGTTGGTTCCTAAGGTTTTGCGAAGGTGGGAACCGACGGCTTCAGTCGTCTGACTACCAATTAAAAGCGAATATTTGTACTTTTGAGACACCCTCTTTTTATCCGGCATGGATTTAACGGATCGGATATTTTTTAAATATTTCGTTTGATTTCATCAGGATATCCACGTATTGAGCTCTTTGATATGCGTAGGGATCCTTAATATTCACTTTGGCCAGCTTACCTTTGAAATCGGCCAGTGAGTTATATTTTTTGGATTTCATCCACTCTTCCATCTCTTCCAGTATCTTTCCGATCTGTTTGGGGCCATGTTTGTAAATTGTGCTGACAATCTGCACGGCATCGGCTCCGGCAAGGATCATCTTTAAAACGTCCTTACCGTTCAGTATACCGGTATTGCTGCAAATACTTCCGCGAATCTTCGAATAAAGCAATCCGGCAAATCTCAGCGGAAGGCGGTTGTCTTCCTCGTTGGAGAGCATATACGGATAGTGAAGCCCTTCTTTATCCAGGTCGATATCCGGCTGGAACAGGCGGTTAAACAGGACAAAACCGTCGGCCCCTTTTTTATCCAGTTCGCTGATACAGTAAAGCGGATTGGTATAGAACGGACTGAGTTTTACACTGACGGGGATTTTAACCGATTTTTTAACCCCTTCGAGTGTATCGAGCTGCTCCTGAAGAATAGAATTATCATCGATATCAAATTCTCTGGGTACTGCGTAGAAGTTCAGCTCAAGTGCGTCAACGCCGGTTTGCTCAATCTTCCGGGCATATTCATACCATGTATCATCATATACGGCGTTCAGACTGGCGATCAGGGGGATATTCACAGCCTTGCGCGCCTGGGTCAGGTTGTAGAGGAATTCCGCCGGGCCGGCATCTTCGATGAGGGGCAGCATAGATGACATCTCTGCATGACGTGCACCGTAGTCTTCTTCAGCATGATAATTTTCAAGGTTCTCCAGCTGAATTTGCTCTTCGAACAATGATTTGTAAACAATGGCCGATGCGCCGGCATCTTCCAGCTTTTTGAGGAAATTCAGATCGGTGACCAGGTTACTGGCACCCACGATTATGGGATTCTTCAGTTTGAGGCCAAGATATGTCGTCGTTAAATCCATTTTATTACCTGTATTTTAAGTTTGAAAACGGTCGTAAAAGTAGATAAAGCTACCTATATATACAAGGATTATTATAAGATTTTATAAAAGAAATAGAAATGAGAATGCGGTATAAAAAGGAAATTTCGGAAATATTTCAGCCTTTAAATTTATCTAAAATGGTTATAAATTAGGCTATTGAAAAGCGATTTTGAAGCGCCAATCCATCCCCGTGGATATAATTTAGTAATTTCGCACTGGATTTTAGAAATTAGGATTTTATTGTTTTAAAGTGTTTAAATACAATATATTATGAAAAATAAGAAGTTTATTACCTGCGATGGGAATTACGCGGCGGCTCATGTTGCATACATGTTCAGCGAACTGGCAGCAATCT
>Ga0116142_10005946_pt1 | contig 10709 bp, 11 predicted proteins | sample AD_UKC033_MetaG_FD_89785 | JGI IMG/M metagenome (GOLD analysis project Ga0116142, IMG submission 89785) | Active sludge microbial communities of municipal wastewater-treating anaerobic digesters from USA - AD_UKC033_MetaG | ecosystem: Engineered > Bioreactor > Anaerobic > Digestate | place: USA... | reverse complement strand
GACATAATCATGGGTTTCCCCCAGCCGTATGTACTCCTTTCCCGGTCCGACGCCCTTGAAACGCGGCTCAATTCCGTGGCGCTCGGCGCCATTTACGCCCAGCGGTTTTCCGAAGAACAGACCAAGCCACGAAGAGCGCCCGGGCCCGCCCGGACAAGGACCTATCGCGTCGTGGCCGTCAATCCCGGCTCCACGTCCACGAAGATCGCCCTCTTTGAAAATGAAGACTGCGTTCGGCATCTCGAATCGGAATACATGATCCCCGCCGCCGGCACGATCGAGGAACGGCGAAACCAAGCCGACGAACTGGCGCAGCGCGTCCTGCAACTCCTCCATGCCGCCAGTTGGCAATCCGTGGACGCAATCGCCGCCCGAGGCGGCTTCGTGCCCCGCCCGCCGGAGAAGCTGTCCGGCGGCGCCTATGTCATCGCGGAACTCCAGGACGGCGACGTGGTCGTCAATGAATCGCTCATGTTCGCGGTGCTCGAACATCCCGAAAAACAGCATGCAAGCAACTTGGGCATTCCCGTCGCCGCCGTCCTGGCCAGGGCGCTCACGGCCCCGGCGTACTTCGTCGACCCCGTGGTCGTCGACGAGTTCCTCCCCGAGGCGGAAATCTCGGGATACAACGGAATCGTCCGACGCAACATCTCACACGCATTGAGCATCCGCGCAGGCATCCGCAAAGCCGCGGAAATCATGGGAAGACCCGTCAAAGACGTTCATCTTGTCGTCGCCCATCTCGGCGGGGGCGTTTCCGTCACCGCAGTGCGCAACGGCAGGATGGTGGACAGCAACATCGCGCTTCTCGGCGGCGGGCCCTTCACGCCCCAGCGGGCCGGTCAACTGCCTACGGCCGAATTGATCGATCTGTGTTTCAGCGGACGGTTCACGCGCGAGGAACTCCTCGAAGAACTCACCACGCGGGGCGGACTCCAATCGTACCTCGGCGAATACCGACTCGACGTGATCGAGGATCAAATCCGCGCCGGCAACGAATACGCACGCCTGATCGTGGACGCAATGACCTACCAGATCGCCAAGGAAATCGGCGCCATGTTCGCCGCCGCCGGCTGCGATATCGAGGCCATTGTGCTCACCGGCGGCATGATTCGGTCCGAACGTATCCGCAACGAGCTTCGGAGACGGGTCGGGAAACTCGCCCCTATACTGATCTTCGACCAGCCGCTCGAAATGGAAGCGCTCGCCGCGGGAGCCCTCGGCGCGTTGACCGCCGGTTCCCCGCCTCACCGATATCTCTGGGAACAGCCCAACCACGCCGCGGAAGGAGGGACCCGTCATGACTGATACCGGAAAACGGCACTGGGTTTTCCGCGCGCACGTCCTGGACCGCGCGGGAGCCCTCACCAGCATCGCCTCCGCTTTCAGCAACGAAGGCATCAGCATCGACACCGTCGTCGGTCATGGACTCGAAGCGCACGCTGGCGTGGACGGCAGCGTCGTCATGACCTTCTGGTGCAACGAGCGCGAGAAGGACGTCATGGTCCGCAAAGTGCGGCGGCTGAGCAAGGTAACGGGCCTCGAAGAACATCCATATAACTCTCAAAACCTACGCAAATCAGCAATAATCACCGCAAACAGACGTCTCGCCCCCCATGATGTCGCCGGGGACCAGACCTTCCTCACGTGCGAACTCGTCGAGGCGAACGGCCAGACCTGGACCTATTTCCTCGCCGGCTCCCCGAGCGAACTCGACCCCGTCCTCGAACGGCTCGAAAAAGGAGGCGTGGTCACAGACATCGTGTATTCCGTTATCGGCCTATGAGCCCCCGTTGCAGTCCGACCCCTTCCGGGCGCGTCAGTCCTGAAAGTCGAGTCCGGCCCGGAGCGCCGCGAGATTCTTGTCGAGCATGGCGCGGCGCTTGCCTGTGGCCCCATCGCGGAAGATGGCCTCGATGGTTGCCGTTTCCACGATGGGCTCCGCCTTCAGCAAGGCCCCGAGCGCCACGATGTTGGCCGAACGTTCGGTCCCCACGACGTCCTTGGAAATCTGTGTGGCGGGAATCCACACCACGCGCAGGTCGGTTCGCCGCAGCGACGATGGATCGACAAGGCTCGTGTTGGCGACGATGAGACCGCCGGGCCGCAGCACGGCCTGGAACTTCTCGAAGGAGGGCTGGTTCATCAACACCGCCGCATGGGGCTGGTCGAGCGTCATCGCGCCGATGGCTTTATCCGAAATAATGACGACGCAATTGGCCGTACCGCCGCGCATGGCCGCGCCATAGGTGGGCAGGAAGGTGGCGTTGCGTCCCTCGCGAAGCGCGGCGCCGGCGAGTACATCGCCCAGGTAGAGAATGCCTTGCCCTCCGAACCCCGCCGTCATGAACTCAAACAGCATGGCAAGTGCCCTGACTTACGCCGTTGACTTCCGCCTCCGGCGTCGCCGCGGGCAGCTCGGGCGGTTTCGCCGTTACATCCTTGTAGAGGCCCAGGGGAAACGCCGCGCACATCTCGTTCTCGACCCACTTCTGCGATTGGACCGGGCTGAGGTGGAGATTCGTCGGGCAGGCCGACAGGACCTCGACAAAACCGAAACCGTTATGTTTTGTCTGGACCTCGAACGCGTGGAAAATGGCTTTCCGCGCGCGGCGTATCTGCTTCGGGTCGTACAGCGCCACCCGTTCCGAGTACAGCACGCCTTCGAGTGTGGCCATCATCTCCGCCATCTTCAGCGGATGTCCCTCGTTGTCGTGTTTCCGGCCCGCGGGCGTCGTGGTCGTGCGCTGCCCGAGCAGGGTCGTCGGCGCCATCTGGCCGCCGGTCATCCCGTAGACGGCGTTGTTTACGTAGATGACCGTGATCCCTTCTCCGCGATTCGCCGCATGCATCGTCTCGCACAGGCCGATGCTTGCGAGGTCGCCGTCGCCCTGATACGTGAACACAAACAGGTCGGGCCGCGCCCGCTTGATCCCCGTGCCGACGGCCAGCGCGCGTCCGTGCGGCGCCTCGACGGAATCCACGTCAAAATACTTGTAAAGCATGACGCTGCATCCGGCCGGCGCCACTGCCACCGCCTTTTCGCCCACGCCGAAATGCTCGATCGCTTCAGCCACCAGACGATGCGCCGTGCCGTGGGTGCAGCCCGCACAGTAGTGCGTCACCTTGTCGCAAAGGTAACGGGGACGTTCAAAGATCACTTTACTCATCGGCAACGCCCTTGTGCCCGACCGGGCTCACTTCACGGGGCTGGAGCACGCCCTCGCGCCACCAGACGTAGTGGTCCACGGCCGCGTCGACCTTGTCCGCCCACTCGTTGCCCTTGTCGACGCCGCGACCGTGGAGGTGCGCGAGAATCTCACGCGGCGTGGGCATGCCGCCGCCCGGACGTCCGAAAAAGTCCACCTCGACTTCCGGCCCGAGCACGGCCCGGACGTCGTCCACCATCTGACCGAGATTCATCTCGACGACCAGAAAGCGTTTGACGCGCCGCGCCAGCGCGCGCAGCGCCTTCGCTGGAAACGGCCACAGCGTCACGGGCCGGAACAGTCCCACGCGCAGCCCTTCTTCACGCGCCTGCTGCATCGCCGACAGCGCAAGCCGCGCCGCGGTCCCATACGCCACGATCACGACCTCCGCGTCGTCGGTCTCCGTTTCCTCATGGCGCTGTTCGTTCGCTTCCATTATCTCGTACTTCGTGCGCAGCGCGTAATTCAGCAATTCCTGGTCGTCGTCCTCCAAATACATACTGCGGATATTGCGCGCGGGACGGCCCTTCGCGCCGTCGAGGACATAATCCTTCTCGTAGGTTATGATCGGACCCGGCGGCGTCATGACCACGGCGTCCTTCATCTGGCCCAGCACCGCATCCGGCAGCATCAGCACGGGATTGCGATACTTCTCGGCGAGTTCGAACGCCAGGAACGGAAAATCGAACATCTCCTGCACGGACCACGGCGCAAGCACGAGCGTCCGATAGTCGCCATGGCCGCCCCCGCGCGTCGCCTGGTAGTAATCGCCCTGGGTCGTCTTGATCCCGCCGAGCCCCGGGCCGCAGCGTTGTACGTTCACGATAAGCGCCGGCAATTGGCTGCCCGCGAGGAAGGAAATTCCCTCCTGCATGAGCGATATGCCGGGACTGGACGAACTCGTCATGGCGCGCACGCCCGTCGACACGGCGCCAAGCACCATATTGATGCTGGCGATTTCGCTCTCCGCTTGAAGGAAAACCCCGCCGACCTCGGGCAGGCGTTTCGACAGATACTCCGGCACTTCGTTCTGCGGCGTGATGGGATACCCGAAATAACACCGGCAACCCGCCTGCACGGCCCCTTCGGCCATGGCGACGTTGCCCTTTTCGAGCACTCGTTTACCCCCGCGCTCACCCACGAACCGTTACCCTTTCACGCCATCGCCGTGTCGGCCGTTTTCGCTTCTTTCACGTGCCGGAAAACCGTTATGGCGACGTCCGGACAGACCAGTGCGCACAACGCGCAGGCGATACACTCCGATGCCAGCACAAACTGGACGGGATAATTGCCGGAGGCGTTAGGCCGCCCGTTCTGTTCGATGCAATTTTTCGGGCAGGCCTCGATACACAGGTAGCAGCCCTTGCACCGTTCCGTGTCAATGATAATGGTGTTCACGTCACGTCCTATACGCATTCCGGCCCATCAGCGCAATGCTATCAAAAACAAACGCTGCAATTCAAAGAGCCGCGCGGCAATTGCATCAAAACAGGAAAATCCAGGAAAACCGGCATCAGGTCGTAGGACAGCAACGGGAAGCCCCCATCGAAGGTTCGGAACGAGCTTCAGATTCCGTGCGTTACTCACGATGCCCGGGTTGACCTGTCGCAGACGGTTGAAGGAGAATCAGGATCAACGAGGAGAGGCGCCCCGTCAAGACTGCCGGGACGCGCGCCTCGAACAGGGAGAAACGAACATGGGCGACAAGGGAAAGAAGGACAAAGGGAAGCGGGAAGAACAAAAGAAAGCCCAGCTTACCCTTATCGAGAAACGAAAGAAGAAGCAAGAGAAGAAGAAAGCGAAGTAGCGCGATCTTCGTCGGATGGCCGATGAGCGCGTTGGCGTTCGTCGCGAGCGCCTGATGGAGCGCCCGCGCGAAAGGGCTTGCCCCGGGCAAGCTCAGTGGGCGCCGTGGCCGCTCAGACGTGAGGGATCAGCACGCCGAGCAACGCCAGCGCGTTTCGGAAGAGCAGCACGGAAAACAACAGCAGCAGCGCGCCGAGCGCGCGCATGAGGCACACGTATGCTCTGCCCGTGAGGAAGCGCCTCGAATTGCCCACTAACACGGCAATCAGCACCTTCGACCCCACCAGGAAGCCATAGAATCCCGCTACAAACCCGCCCGCCGCGATCGGACGATCCGCCCACGCCTTGACGACGATCGGCGCGCCCACCGTCAGCCAGAACAGGTACGGGTGCGGGCTCAGGGCGTTTACGATCACGCCCTTGCTCAGCGATTGCGGCTTGGCGCACTCGGCGTCCGGGTCGAGAGCGCCGGTCCGAAAACTCTCGTAGGCCAGGTACGCCACAAACAACGCGCCGGCGAAGGTAATCACGCCGAGCAGCGTCTGGAAACCGGCCAGGTGCGTCAGCACAAGGGTCGATACCAGGACGATGGGCAGGTCCGTAATCACGGGGACCACGGCAACCATGACGCCCTCGCGGACGCCGTGCCGGATCGATTGTGAAATGACAAGCGTCAGCAGCGGCCCCGGCGATAAACCCGCCGACAGACCGAGCACGATACCCGCCGTGATTGCAGCGACCATAACGGACCCATTAGACAAGGCCGCAACGGCGAAATCAAACGGGATTGCGGCGCGAAGCGTCGCGCACCTGCGTTATGCCGCGGGAGCGGTGTAACGAGGACGAAATGTACGCCCTCGCGCGTCGCTTACGGGTACTGCTGGATATGGATGTTCCGGAACGAGAGGTCCGTGGTCGGGTCGTGGCCCTGGAGGTGAATCGTGCCGGGGCCGGGGACGTACCCGGCTTTGCCGTCGCCCTCGGGCGAGACGGGGCGCGTGTCCCGGTAGTCGCTCACGAGATAGCCGTTAATCCACACGGCGGCATGGTTGCCCTCGCACACGATGGTCTTGGTGAACCATTCGTGGTCCGTCGAGACCACTTTGCGGGCCGGTTGATTGCCGTAATTGCCGCCGGTGCCGTAATCGATGGGCGCCTCGCGATTCTCGCGCCGCCATTCGTTGCGGACCTGGGATTCGTAGCCCTTCCAAAACACGCCGACGGGTCCCCGGTAGAACACGCCGCTGTTCAGGCGATCGCCGTTCGAGATGATGTCGAGTTGCAGCAGGAAGTCCTTATAGACGTTCGCCGTCTCGATCTGCCCGTTGCCGTCCGTGATATTCAGCGCGCCGTCTACGACCTGGAACTTGGACGCGCGGCCAGGGATGATGTTCCAGCCGTCGAGGTTCTCGCCGTTAAAGATCGCCTCGAGCGCGAGCGGGCGCAGCCGCAACTCGGCCACTTCGACCCGGGCGCGGTTGTTGTGGTGGTACTGGACGCCGACGTAGCCGCGCGCGCGGCCCGCCTTGAGTCCCTCGACCGGCTGGCCGTCGATGGTCGCGCTAATCTCGTCGCCGAGTGCCTTCACGACGATTTCGCGCCAGGCCGCCTCGCTTTCCTTTGGCTCGGCCAGCGTGACGACCGCCGACCCGTTCTCACTCGGGTGTCCTTCGAGGCCGCCGCGCACGACCAGCCCCGTCGAGCAGCCAGGCTTCACCCGCATCTTCGCCGCGAGCTCGAAATCCTTGAACTGGCACGTCGTGGCGAGCCAGCCGCCCGTGCCGCGCTCGCAGACCAATACGCCTTCCTCGACCTTCCATTCGCCGTCGCCGAAGACCGTCCAGCCGAAGAGCGATTCGCCGTCGAAGAGGTTGATCCACTGTCCTTCAGCCACCGTCTGTCCCTGCGCCGAGGCCGCGAACGCCAGCACCGTCGCGCACAAGACGACCCCTGCCCGTGTGTGGAAACGCATAATGCCTCCTTCCTTTATCCGCTTCTTAGTTGCTCGTTACTTGCCCGTTCCGCGCCCCCGTCTCAATCCGCGCAGCCGCGCCGGAGTTCCCGTCCGGACCGACAGCATGGGGGAGACGCGCCGCCTCCCGGCGGTCTTCCGAAATCGGTTGTTGTCCGCGCGGAAACCGGGGTATGATCATGGTAAACGAAGGAACGTGAATGCAAATCGGCCGTGTGAACATAGACCGCCCCCTGTGCCTGGCCCCGATGGAGGACGTGTCGGACACGCCGTTCCGCCTGCTCTGCAAGGAACTCGGCGCGGACATCGTCTACACCGAATTCACCAGTTGCGAGGCGCTTGTCCGCAACGTGCCCCGGGCCCTCGAACGCATCCGCGTCCTCGATGACGAGCGCCCCATCGCGGTCCAACTCTACGGCAGCGCGGAAGGCTCGATGGAATCCGCCGCCGCCATCGCCGAGGGGATGCGCCCGGACTTCATCGACGTCAACTGCGGCTGCTGGGTCAAGAAAATCGCGCAGCGGGGCGACGGCGCCGGGCTGCTCCGGGACCTGAAGCAGTTCGAGGCGGTGGTGAAAGCGGTCCTGCGCGGCACGACCCTGCCCGTAACCGTCAAGACGCGGCTCGGTTGGGACGAGGACAGCATCGTCATCCTCGACGTGGCGCGCATGCTCGAGGGACTCGGCGTGCGGGCGCTCACCGTGCATTGTCGCACGCGGAAGCAGGGCTACACCGGCAAGGCCGACTGGGCGTGGCTCGCGCGGATCAAGGAAGTCAGCGGCGTTCCGCTCATCGCGAACGGCGACATCGTCGCGCCGGAACAGGCCAAGGCGCTCTTCGACATGGGCCTGGACGGCATCATGATTGGCCGCGGCGCGATCGGCAGTCCGTGGATTTTCAACCACATCAAGCATTACCTGCGCAACGGCGAAACCCTGCCCGAACCCGACCTCCACGAACGGGTCGCGCTGTGCCTGCGGCACCTCAAGGCGCACGTCGCGCACCGCGGCGAAAAACGCGGCGTCTTCTCCTTCCGCAAATATTACGCGGGCTACCTCAAAGGCGTCGCGAACATCGCCCACCTCCGCCGCGACCTCATGCAGATCGAACAGGTCGACCTCATCGAAGAACGGTTGCGCCACTTTCTCGTCGACTACGAGGCCCACACCGCCGCGGCGTTGCTGTAGCGGACGAACTTGGCGGGGGGCGAACGGACGGGCGTGAAACCCTCTCTTGAAAGCCCCGGTCGAAATTCGCGTAATTCGCGAATGGTATTCCGGAAAGGTGCGTGCATGGCGGTCGGGCGTCACATCAGGCGGTATCGGGCGGGCTCGCGACCGTTCTCCCGCGGGTCCGCATGGTCGTGGCGGCTACTGCTTGGCCTTGCCGTGCTGTGCCGCGTTCTTGGCGCGGCCGCGGAAGAACCGATCCGCATGAATCAGATTCAGGTCGTGGCGACGCATAACAGTTATCATCAGCGACCCAGCGACTTCGTATTGTCGGTGGCGCTGGCCGTCACGGACGGGGCGCGGGCGTGGGATTACTCGCATGCGCCGTTGGACCTGCAACTCGATTGGGGCGTGCGCAGTTTCGAGTTGGATATCCATCACAAGGCGGACGGCTTCGCCGTGTTCCACGCGCCGTACATTGACGAGGGATCGTCCTGTCCCACGTTGATCGAATGCCTCGACACGGTCCGCGCGTGGTCGCTGGCCCATCCGCGGCACGTGCCCATTATCTTCCTGCTCGAAATCAAGGACGAAGCCATCGCGCTCGACCCGCGCATTCTTCCCATCGACGCCGGGGCGCTGGACAAACTCGACGCGGAGATTCGGAGCGTCTTCGCGCCGCATGAATTGATTGCGCCGGACGACGTGCGCGGCGACGCGGCCACGCTCGAGGCCGCCGTCCTCGAACGGGGCTGGCCCGCGCTGGACGACGTGCGCGGGCGCGTCATGTTCGTGCTGCACGAAATAGGCGCAACGCGCGACCTCTACACGTCCGGCCGCCCGTCCCTCGAAGGCCGCGCCATGTTCATCCGCTCGCAAGAGGGCCGCGACGACGCCGCGTTTCTTATCGTGGATTACCCGCGCGTGAACGCGATTCAGCGCCTTGTGTCCAAGGGTTACATGGTCCGCACCCGCGCGGACGCCGGCCTCCGCGTCGATGCGGACCGGCGCGACGCCGCGCTCGAAAGCGGCGCGCACGTCGTCACCACGGACTTCCCGCCCCGCCGACCCCACGAGGAAACCGGCTATACCGTCGAATTCGCCGACGGCCCCGTGCGCCGCAACCCCGTCACCGCGCCGCCCGCCTGTCGCGTCGCCGCACTCGAACCCGGTCCCTGACTCTGATTGGAATGACTTCGGGAAATCGCGTAGGCTACCTATCGAGACCGTAACGCAGGGCTTCACATGTCGGAGATTCAGGACAAACTCGCCGCATTGTCGCGCAGAGCCGGCCTCATGACCGGCGCGCAGTGGGCGCGGCAGCGCGCGGAGGAGGATCAGCGCCGCCGGGCGGGCGCCTATGACCTCGACCGAGTTCTGCCCGGAAAAGAAGTGGGGGAGGGCGACGCGCGGTTCTACCTCATCCGCAGCGACTTTCCCCTCGACGTGGCGCACGGCACCGTGGAGTTGGGCGCGGTCCTGAGCACGAGTTCGAAGCATATCGCCTTTTCGGCCTGCGACCCGGAACTCGAGGACCTCGACCCGCGCGCGACGTTGTTCATGGACACCGAGACCACCGGCCTCGCGGGCGGCGCGGGGACGGTGGCCTTTCTGGTCGGCGTGGGTTACTTCACCGAAGACGCTTTCCGGCTCGATCAGTGTTTCATGCGCGATTTCGACGAGGAGGAGCCGATGTTGCGCTTCCTCGCGGAGCTTTTCGCGACGCACAACGCCGTGGTGGGCTACAACTCGAAAAGCTTCGATCTGCCCCTCCTGCGGACCCGCTTCATCCAGAACCGCATCCCGTTCCGGCTGGACGGCTACATGCACTACGATGCCATGCACGCCGCCCGCCGCATCTGGAAGGACCGCCTCGGCAGTTGCACCCTCGGCGCGGTCGAGGAGGCCATCCTCGGCGTGCGCCGCGCGGGCGACGTGCCCGGCCACCTCATCCCGCAATTCTGGTTCGATTACCTGCGCAGCCGCGACGCCCGGCCCCTCACGGGGGTCTTCCAGCATCACCAGACGGACATTCTGTCGCTGGTCGCGTTGACGGGCCTCGTGTCGCAGTTGCTCGAAGCGCCCGACGGCGGCGGCTTCGAATACGCGGAGGATCGGCTCTCGATTGTGCGGCTGCACTTCCGGCAGAAGCACTACGAAGACGTGGTCGAGCATGCGCTGCGCTTCCTCGAAAGCGAGGACCGTTCACCGCTCCGCCGCCAGTGCCTTGAAATGCTGGCGTTCGCCTGCAAACGCCTGCAACGATTCGAGGAAATGGCCCGTTTCTGGGAGCGGCTTATCGATGAGTTCCCTTCCCACCTCGATGCGCGCCTCGAACTCGCCAAACACTGCGAACACCGGCTGCGCGACCTCGGGCGGGCGGAGGCGCTGTGTCTCGATGCCCTGGACCTGCTCGAGCGGCGGCCTTCCGGCGGCGAAGCGCCGCACACGGCGGCGGTGCGAGAACGCATCGAGCGGATACGCGGCAAACGCGCCCGGGGCTTGCGGGCGGGCCGCGGCGACGATCTTGTCCGAGACGCGGAGGACAACGAG
>Ga0116142_10005941_pt1 | contig 10714 bp, 8 predicted proteins | sample AD_UKC033_MetaG_FD_89785 | JGI IMG/M metagenome (GOLD analysis project Ga0116142, IMG submission 89785) | Active sludge microbial communities of municipal wastewater-treating anaerobic digesters from USA - AD_UKC033_MetaG | ecosystem: Engineered > Bioreactor > Anaerobic > Digestate | place: USA... | reverse complement strand
TATTTGGCGATCTTGGTAAAGATGTCATTAGCGATCTTTTCGAAGATTTCGGCAAGATCGTCGCTATCTGGCGCATGAAAATATAGCCCGTGACTTGCAGAGCCTCCGCCGGCATTCAGAGCGATATATTCCAATAATTTCTCCGCTTCATCCGGGTCGCCCGGAGGAGGTCCATTTTGTATCAAGCCGCCAAGGCCGATCGTATAGATGGTGATTCCGCCTCCGTTGTCTGGGTCTGCCACGGCGTCAGCGCTGTCTCTGGCAAAATCATCGGCATCGTAATCGGAAGATCCTTGGGCGTTTCGGTTCGAAGCGTCACCGTCGCGGCAAGGGGGAGAGACGGACGGGCAAAAACCAAAGGGGTGGAAAGATGGCTCAGGAGTCCAGCCCAACGGAGGTTTCGGGTCACCTACATCAGATTGAGGAACATCTGTGGCGTTTGCGGGACCGCCTGCGAGCATAATTGTCACCCAGACCGCTTCGGGGCGCACAGTGCCGACAGTAAATTCCGACCATGCCCTTGTTAGGGCGCCGCCGATGTTACTGGAGTTGCAGGAGGAAAGGTCTTGGTTCATAGAATGACGGAACCGGGCGCACTCAAAACCTTTGAATATCCCGGAACCGTCAAGGTTTCTGCACAATCCCTCGGTTGGAGTATCAGGGTCCGGAAGATTCCCATCACGCACACAATCGGGGGGGCGGAATACTTTCAAACTTTGGATTGCATTTTCCACGTCGGATTGAGTGTCGGAAAGAGGAAGCACCGTATAGTGCTGGCGGGTTGCACTCCCGTCCTGAGCTTGCTCGGTAAACGCTACAACGGCAACGCGGTCATATGGGAAGTACATGGTCTGCAGAAAATCCAGCGCCACGTTCTTAACATCCTCAAGCGGCTGGCAGGGGGTGTCAACCGAAATGTTGCATACCGCCGGGTCTTCATCGTCTACGGGGTTACCAACAGTGTTATCTATGCCGTCGGTATAATCTAATGTCGGGTCCGCGTTTGGGCCCGTGTAGGTGTCATACGCCATGGAGGCGGAGGTATCGATCACCAGCACCAGATCGATCGAGCCGGCTTCACCAACGGATGTGGCGGATATTTCCCTCGAGTTTATGCCCAAAATTCGTAGAAAGCCGAAGTTTACCGTGCGCGTGGCTTCCACGCGCACCAGTTTGCGGCGCGGGGTTGTGCAAAGGTCTGCATCGTGAAGCGTGCCATCCTCCACGCCTTCTTCATCCAACTTACAGCGGTAGATGAGGATTTCAGTTGCGTCAGATTCGTTGAGCACCAGAAAGTTTCTTGCCGCGGCGGCTAAATCTGCCCCATTAAACCCTCGGCGAAATTGCTGAGATGCGGCAACGGCGGCGGCGTCGATGCCGCGCTTCAATTTGCCGTACTCGATCAATAAAACGCCGCCGTCGGTCATGAGACCCACGAAAGCGACCAACCCGACCATGGCGAAAGCAATGATCAGGATCGCCTGGCCGCGTTCTGTGTTACGGAACCATTTGTTAAATCGTTTCATAGTTATCACATCTCTTGAAAAGTCGCTTGACCTATTAAGGGTCCGCGGCGGGGAGCGGCATGATCGTATATGCCCTTAACTCCATGGGGAATAACGGCGCGAGCCACGGCAGGTTCATGACTGCATTGTAGGTGAAATGGACTTCCACGATGAGCAGACCGGCGTCCGGCGTGTTATTCTCAAAAAGACCCCCCACCTCTTCGTTGGTGAACAACGATTCGGTGTCGCTCGCGTAGAGGCGAAACGACCCGGCGGCTGGGTAGCTAAGGACGCCGCTATTCGATTTCGAGTATACGGTGATGATGACTTCATCTGTCGTCGAATTCAGCGGTATGATTCTCCCGATGTATGGCTCATCTTTAAACTCTGGATCCTGGGTTGGGTCAAGGTTGTTTATTACCATCCCGGCCGCGCCCTCGTAAAAGAGGGAGTTGTCTCCAACGATGTTTCTGTTGCTGTCGTAGAGAAATGGATCGAATTTGCTGTAATAACGAGCGGATTCTCTCGTGGCATCGAGCAGGGAAAGATAATAGTTCAGCGCAAAACCGTATTCCACCACGCCAGACAGCAATATTAAAAGTATCGGCAGGGCGATCGCAAATTCTGTCAGGCTCTGCGCTTTGGGTTTACGCGGCAATACGGCGAGTGCGCGCCGGGAGATTTTCTTTAGCAAGTTTCGGATGTGATTTTTCATCTGTCCTTCGCGTTCCTGAAACGATAGACCACGAAAACATTATACTACCCATGTCAGATCTGAAATAGAAACTTACGCTCCTGTAACGATTACATCTTTGTTAGAAAAGCGACCAGGTAGGGTGGTTTAAGCGAGCCGGGAGCAAGTTTGAGTAAGTATAATTCCGGGGTTGTATAGTCCAATGCGACATTCGTACTACGGACGAAACAGCATGTATGCCGCTCCGGCGATCAAGTAAGGACCATAGGGGATGAAGGTCATTAATGAGTTGTTTGTGTAGCGTTTCTGAACGATGAGCGCGAGCAGGAGCGCCAAACTGACCACGCCGCCGATCAAAATCCCAACGACCAAGCCATACATGATGAAGCGCGAGCCGAGCATCAGCCCGAGCACGCCGGCTAGATAGACATCCCCGCCGCCGAGCGCCTCTTCTTCGTCGTCTACGAGCCCGTCGGTTGCCATTTTCTTTGCGCGATAACGCGCGACGATCGTGCCTACTTGATACAGCGCGAACATCACAGCAAACCCGATTAAGCCGCCGAGTAAAGAAATGCCGATCGCCGAAAGTAAAGGTTTTTGAAACCCGCTGTAATAAAGAAAGGTGCCGCTAAACAGTCCCAACAACGCGCCGAATACGCTGGTTGGAAACAAGATCAAACGGTGTTCAAGATCGATGACCGTGATGACCGCGAAGTACAGAAGCACGATCAAGCCGAGGGGTAGACCAAGCGACTTGGGTGGATTCAGCCACACGTAGAGGAAAGAAGCGATGAGGATGAACTGCGTCAGCCACGTCCGCAGACTGCGAACGATCCCGCAGTTTTGGCATCTGCGCAGGGTCAAATAATCGAGCCATGCTATGCGAGATTCGCAGTTGCGGCATACCGGCGGGCTGAAGCGTCGCGTGCGCGGCAGGGTATCCGACAAGTAATTAACAAGCAAGCCGCCAAGCCAAGCCAGCGCGACCGGAATCAACAGAACGATATTCATGATGTAAATTATAGTCGATGGATAAATTCAAAAAGACGACATTTTGTTGTGTAAGTCAACTGTAATGTCGCTTTGATGAATAGAGCGCTTCTTGTCGATGCCGATAATCTGACTTACAATCTTTGAGAAATGTCCAGGAGATAAAATGGAAAAATTTTTGATCGAAGGCGACGTCCCGTTGCGCGGCGAGATAACGCCGTCGGGAAATAAGAACGCCGCATTACCCTTGCTTGCCGCCTGTATTTTGACCGATGAGCCGGTGATCCTGCGGAACATTCCCCGCATACAAGATGTGCTGATCATGAAGCAGTTGATCGAGAGCATCGGCGCGCGGGTGGAAGAGCTGGATGAAAAAACATGGCGGATCACAGCGCGGGATATTCGCCCTGCTTCGATTGACCCCGACCTCTGCCGCCGCATCCGCGCCTCCATTTTGGTTGCTGGTCCCATCGCCGCGCGAGTCGGCGCTTTGAAGCTTCCCCCGCCGGGCGGAGACGTGATCGGGCGGCGCAGGCTCGATACGCACATCCTTTCGCTTCGCGCCCTTGGGGTGGATGTGCAATATGATCGCGGTTTTACATTTCAAGCAGACGGGTTGCGCGGGGCGAGCATCTTGATGGATGAAGCCAGCGTTACCGCCACCGAGAATGCCATCATGGCGGCGGTAACGGCAAAAGGGAAAACGGTCATTCACAATGCCGCGTCTGAGCCGCATGTGCAGGAGTTGTGTTATTTTCTCAACGCGCTTGGCGCAAACATCGAAGAGATCGGCTCGAACACGCTTCACATCAACGGCGTGAAAAACCTTCACGGAGGCGAATTTACCATCGGTCCCGATTATCTTGAGGTGTTGAGTTTCGTGGGCGCGGCGGCGGTGACGAAGGGTAGCATCCGCGTGAAAAATGCCGGCGTTGACAACCTCAAAATGATCGCCCACGTCTTTGAGCGCATGGGTGTCCGCTGGCAGGTAGATGGGAATGATCTGGTCGTGCCGGAGAGTCAAGAGTTGGCGATCGCTCCCGATCTGGATGGCGCGATTCCCGAAATCAAAACCAATGTGTGGCCCGCTTTCCCCACAGACTTGATCAGCATCGCCATCACGGTAGCGACCCAGGCAACCGGCTCGATCATGTTCCATGATTGGATGTTCTCCGGGCGCATGTATTTCACCGATAAGCTGGTCGGAATGGGCGCGAAGATCATCTTGTGCGATCCGTATCGTTGCCTTATTCAGGGACCGAATCAGTTATATGGCGAGAACCTCGAAAGCCCGGATATCCGCGCGGGCATGTCCATCTTGCTTGCCGCATTAGCCGCAAAGGGACAGTCCACGATTCGCAACATCAGCCAGATCGAACGCGGTTACGAGAACGTAGATGGCAAACTTCGCGCGCTTGGCGCGAACATTGAGCGTGTGGAGGATTGAGCGGGCAGACCTGACGCTCGCAAAATCTTGCGGTAACGCTTAACCGAAGGGAGTGGCGATTATGGCGTATGGAGCCACAGAGTGCGCAGGGATTTTGAGATTTTCTCTCGAGGGTCTCGGTGTTTTCCGTGACAAAGAGGACTTTTACGCGCTTATTTTGCCACTTCCTAACCGAATTGAAACTCAAACATTTCTCTTACGATGTTACAATTTAGGCTGGTAACATATTCTGAAACCAAGCCGTCTGAATCGCGATGAAATATCTCAAGTGAGGAATAAAGTTAGCGCATGTCTTTAAACGAAAACGAAAAACACGTAAAAGTATTGGTTTTGGGATCGGGCCCCACCGGGTATTCTGCCGCGTTGTACGCCGCGCGAGCGGAACTAGAGCCGGTGGTGTTGACCGGCTTGCAGTTGGGCGGGCAAGCCGCGCTGACGTATACCATTGAAAATTATCCCGGCTTCCCGGATGGAGTTGGTGGGGCGCAGTTGGGCGAGCTGTTCCAGAAACAGGCCGAGCACTTTGGCGCGACAACCGAGTTTGCTTCGGCGAATTCGGTGGATTTATCCCAGCGTCCATTCAAAGTGGAAGCGGATAGCGGGGATTATCTGGCTGATGTGTTGATCGTCGGCACGGGCGCCAGCCCGAATCATCTCAACATCCCCGGCGAAGTGGAGTTGACCGGTCGCGGCGTTTCGTATTGCGCCACTTGCGATGGCTGGTTCTTCAAAGACAAGAAAGTGGTGATTGTGGGCGGCGGCGATAGCGCGTTGGAGGAAGGCTTGTTTATCACGCGTTACGCATCGTCGGTGACGATCATTCACCGCCGCGAGGAGTTTCGCGCCAGTTCGATTTTGCAGAAACGGGCGAAGGAACATCCCAAGGTCGATTTTATTTTGAATACCATCGTGACCGAGGTGGTTGGCAAGGAGAAGATGGAAGCGTTGAAACTCAAGAACGTGGTCACTGGCGAGGAAACGATCTACGCCGCCGATGGCTTGTTCATCTTCATCGGTCACACGCCGAACACCGAAATGTTCAAAGGTCAATTGGAGATGAGCGATCTCGGCTACATCAAGATCAACGACAAAATGGAGACGAGCGTGCCGGGTGTGTTTGCCGCAGGGGAGGCGGCGGACCCGCATTTCAGGCAGGTGGTCACCTCCGCGGGGATGGGTGCGGCGGCGGCAATTCAAGCGACGCGATTCCTCGAGGCGGAAGAATCAAGCGTAATTGTGGAATGAAGCGAACGGGACTTCCGAAGGTTGGAAGTCCTGTTTTTTGTCATGCTGTGTTTGTGCGTAAATGACATGTAATAATCCGAAAATTTCGGATAAAATTCATTTCTATAAAAATTCTGGAGGAACCAAATGAATAAAGTTTCCATCATCGGCGCGGGGATGACAGGCTCGACCACCGCGCACTGGCTGGCGGAACGTGAGTTTGCCGATGTTGTGCTGGTGGATGTTGTGGAGGGGATGCCGCAAGGTAAAGGGTTGGACCTGCTTGAAGCGTTGCCGATCATCGGCAAGGATGTTTCTGTTGTGGGCACGAACGATTACGGGGCAACGAAAGATTCGGATATTATCATCATCACGGCCGGCATTGCCCGCAAACCCGGCATGAGCCGCGACGATTTGTTGAAGACCAATGCGGAAATTGTGGGAAACGCCGCGACTGAAACGCTCAAATATTCTCCCAATGCAATTTTCATTATCTTAACCAACCCGCTCGATACAATGGCATATCTGGCGATGAAGAAGACGGGCTTGCCGCGCGAACGCGTGATCGGTCAGGCGGGGGTGCTGGACTCGGCGCGTATGCGCGCGTTCGTCGCTTTGGAGACCGGCGTGAGCGTGGAAAATATCAATTGCTATGTGATGGGCGGTCACGGCGATGAGATGGTTCCGCTCACGCGGCATTCGAACGTTGCGGGAATTCCGCTCCGGGATTACATTCCCGCCGACCGGCTGGATTCCATCGTTGAACGCACGCGCAAGGGCGGCATGGAAGTGATCAATCTCTTGAAGACCGGTTCCGCGTACTACGCGCCTGCCGCGGCGTGCGCTCAAATGGCGGAGGCGATTCTCAAAGACAAGAATCTCATTGTCCCATGCGCGGCATATATGAACGGCGAATATGGATTGAACGATATGTATTTCGGCGCTCCCGTGCAACTGGGGCGCGGCGGCATGGTTCGCATTGTGGAGTACGCGCTGGATGCGGATGAGAAGGTCATGCTCGATAAATCTGCCGCGGCGGTGCGCGAAACGCACGATGCGTTGAAGAAATTAGTGGCTCTATAAATTTTGAACGGGGACACGCCGGCTTTTCGTCCCCGCACCTTTTGGAGGAAACATGATTATTTACGAAAAGATCGAAGCGCAATTGCCCTCGTGGCGCGAGCGCATCCGCGCGCTGGCGAAGGAACATGCGGAAGTTGTGGTGGATACGGTGACCATCAGCGAGATTGTAGGTGGGATGCGCGACATTAAGGGACTGTACACGGATATTTCCTCAGTGGACCCGGCGGAGGGGATTCGCCTGCGGGGCTTGACCGTCAAAGAAACGTTGAAAGTATTACCCAAGGGACGCGGTAATAAGATTCCGCTTGTTGGCGGGCTGTATTACTTGCTCATGGTTGGCGAAGTTCCCACAAAAGAGCAGGCTCTTGAAGTGGAAGCCGAATGGGCAAAACGCGCCCATGTGCCCGCGCATGTGTTCAAGGTATTGCGCGCCATGCCCAAGGATGCCCATCCGATGACGTTGCTTTCACAGGCTGTGCTTGCCATGCAAAACGAGTCGGTGTTCGTTAAAAAATATCACGAGATGAAGAAGGATCAGTATTGGATTTCTGCTCTCGAGGATTCGCTCGACCTGACGGCGCGGCTGCCGTTAGTCGCGGCGTTCATCTATCGGATGAAATATTTCAATGAAACAAAGATTCCGCGTTATAACCCGAAACTGGATTACGGCGCGAACTTTGCGCGTATGATGAAAGTGGACGATAAAAAAGGCTATGCGGAATTGATGCGCATGTACTTTATCATTCACTCCGACCACGAATCGGGGAATGCCTCGGCTCATGCGATGCATCTGGCAGGTTCCACTCTTTCAGACGCCTATCTCTCATTCTCCGCATGTTTAAACGCGCTGGCGGGTCCGTTACACGGTTTGGCGAATCAAGAAAGCCTGGGCTGGCTGTTGGAAGTGCGTAAGAAATTCGGAGGTTTGCCCGCTCGCGATGATCTATATAAATTTGCGTGGGATACCCTCAATGCGGGTCATGTCATACCAGGATATGGTCATGGCGTGTTGCGCGTGATCGATCCGCGTTTCACTGCTCAATTGGAATTTGCGGGCGCGCGCTTCCCGGACTTTGAATTGCTCAAATTGGCGGAAATGGTGTTGGACGTTGTCCCGGCTGTGCTCAAGGAACAGGGAAAAGCCAAAAGCCCCGCGCCAAACGTAGACGCGATCTCCGGCACATTGCAGTATTACTATGGCGTGCGCGAATTCGAGATCTATACCGTGTTGTTCGGCGTCGGCCGCGCGTTGGGAGTGACGTCTAATTACGTGTGGGCGCGCGCGTTGGGGCAACCTATCGAGAGACCCAAATCCCTGACGACCAAAATGCTTGAGGAACTTGCGGCGCAACAGTCACAACCTCAGCAGGCTTAACTGGAATCAAAAGCGACGCTTCAACAGCGTCGCTTTTTTGTTTGTTAAAAATCCTTTTTCACATGCGGCTTTGAGGAGCCGAACTTTTCCAGTTTCACCACCCGCGCTTTGTCGCGGATCTGCCAGGGGACGATCTGTCGGGCGTGCTCGCGGTTATCGGTTTCGATGATCGCCCACCCGGTGTGGGCGCCGTCGTGACAGCCCCACTCGAAGTAATGCAAATATCCCGCGGCGTTGATCTCCTTGATGATGGCGTCGCAGTCGTGCGCCTCGTGATGTGATTCGACAAGATAGCGGTCCATGAATTTCTCCGTTCTATTACTGAATTTCGGCTCGCCCGTAATTAACGGGAAAGAGCCTTGATTTCAAGGGTTTTCCTTTGTGACCGTCGTGTCGCTTCGTCAGGCTCAGCGCAAGCCTTTGTGTTTGAAAAGCGTTGTTACGTAAAAAACGCATGAGATCTATTATACGCTTTTTCACCCGGCGGCAAGCTGGTCGATTAGGAAGGCGTACTCGAGCGCGATCTCTTTCAGATGGTCGTATCGTCCGCTGGAGCCGGCATGCCCCGCGCTGTAATTGGTTTTGAGCGCGAGTAAGTTGTCGTCGGTCTTGTTGGCGCGCAGGCGGGCGGCAAATTTGGCAGGTTCCCAATATGCCACACGCGGGTCGTTCAGGCCGGTAGTAAGTAACATACGCGGATATTCGGCTGCGCGAATGTTGTCGTATGGCGAATAGGAGATCATATACTCGAACTCCTCTTTAATTTCGGGGTTGCCCCATTCGTTCCATTCGAGGGTGGTCAATGGGATGGTAGGATCGCTCATCGACGTGACCACATCGGTGAATGCCACTTTGGCTACTACGGCTTTGAACAAGTCCGGGCGCATGGTCAGGCTGGCGGTAACGAGCAACCCCCCGGCGGATACGCCCATAATGCCTAATTTTTCTTTCGAAGTGTAGCCCTCTTTAATGAGATGTTCCGCGCAGGCGATGAAATCGGTGAAGGAGTTTTTTTTGTTAAAAACGCGCCCGCCTTCGTACCAGGCGCGACCCATATCCAGCCCGCCGCGAATGTGTCCGATGGCGAACACAAACCCACGGTCCAGAAGAGAGAGGCGGCTGGGAGCAAACTCCGCATCGATGATGGCGCCGTATGCGCCGTATCCATGCAGGAGGGTCGGATTCTGTCCGTCTCGCGCCAGTCCCTTTTTGTACACGATGGAGATGGGCACGCGCGCTCCGTCTGGGGCGGCGGCATGGATGCGCTCGGAAACGTAATCTTCTTTGTTGTAGCCGCTGGGAATTTCGATCACTTTTTTCACATCCCATGCGCCGGTGTTCATGTCGACGTCGACGATCGTGGTTGGCGTGATGAAGGATGAGTAATTGATGCGAAGCAGGCGGGTGTCGAATTCGGGGTTATTCTCGAACTCGACGGAATACGCGGGTTCAGGGAATTGCACCAGGCGCGAGTCGTTCATGTCGCCTGGGTTGCAAATGCGGATTTGCCTCAACCCGCCTGTGCGTTCGCGCAACACGATATGATCTTGAAATGCCGACACGCCTTCGAGCAATACATCCTCGCGATGAGAGACAACGTCCACCCAGTTCTCTTTCCCGGGGCGTTCCACAGGCGCAATGCTTAGTTTGAAATTCTTCGCGCCGTCATTATTGACGATGTAGAATTTTCCGTTGTGGTGCGCGGCGTAATACTCAAGCCCGGTAATACGCTCCTGCACGATGCGAAGCCTGCTTTGGGAATCGTCCGCGGAGAGGAAGCGCATTTCGCGCGTGATGGTGCTGTGATGATACGTCATAATGTATTTGTCGTCGCGCGTTTTGTGCATCCACAAAAAATACGACTGGTCGGCTTCGTGAAAAAGCAGTTCGTCGCGAGACGGGTCGGTTCCGATCTTGTGACGATAAAGCGTATCGGGACGCAAAGCGGCATCGAGCGTGATGTAATAGATCGTTTCGCTGTCGTTGCCCCATTCCACGCCGCCGAGTTCGTAGACGCTGCCTGACGTGTTGAGGATCGTTTCATCGAACAGTTTCCCGGTCGCCAGATCGCGGATGTGGATCGTATACGCCTCGTTGCCTTCGTAGTCCAGCGTATACGCAAGCATGTTACCGTCCGGACTGACCTCCACCGCGCCGACGCTGGAAAAATCATGTCCCTCCGCCAGCGCGTTGTGATCGAGCAAAATTTCTTCGGGACTTTCGAGCGAGCCTTTCTTACGGCAATAGATGGGATAAGACTTGCCCTCTTCCATGCGCGAATAATAGAAATACCCGCCTCTTTTCTCAGGGACGCTTGAATCGGCTTCTTTGAGTCTTCCCTTCATTTCGGCGAAGAGCGTCTCTTGCAGGGGTTTGGTGTGACCAAGAACTTCTTC